>MDTE01145629.1_pt1 | contig 28260 bp, 27 predicted proteins | sample 811231 | NCBI WGS metagenome assembly MDTE01 (sample SAMN05326651, study PRJNA326480) | marine metagenome | isolation source: seawater | place: Indian Ocean: Red Sea | collected 2010 | reverse complement strand
CTAGAGAATTTTCTAATGTTCTTAAACTATGATCAAATGTAGAATAAGGATTTTTGTTAGATCTATTTGAATGAGATATTGCTGCCAAGTGAACAAGAACTTCAGGCTTAAAATTATGAATAATCTTTGATAATGCGTGATAATCTCTAGCATCTTGTATTTTGATTGGGATTTTGTTTTTTTCTAACAATCTTAATCTATTTTCTAAAACCTCTTTTGATAATTTTGGATTTGGTAAATTATCAATATTTGAAATCACAGATGTAAAGTTGTTCACTTCTAAGCCATCTACAATTAATACTTTAAATTTTTTTTTTTTTAGTTTTATTGCAAGGTTATGTCCTATAAAACCTGCGCCACCTATAATTAGAACTTTTTTTGACATAGCTAAAATTTATCTAAAATATTTTTTAATTGATTAAAAATATAATTAATATTTTTTTCTGTTATATGTGGGCCCACAGGTAAAGCAATACTATTATCACTAATTATCTCAGCATTTTTAAATTCTTTTGCGTTATATCTATATTTTTTTTTATAATAACTCATTCTTGGAACTGGCTGCGGATAGTAAATACTTGTTCCAATACCAGCTTTATTTAGTAATTTAATTATCTGATGTCTATAAATAGATACTGATTTACTCAATAGAAATGTAAGACAGTAATGAGAGTTTTTAAGATTATCTTTTGTAGTGTCCAATATTTTAATCTTATTAATTTTTTCTAGTTTTTGTTTAAGCGCTTTAAAATTACGACTTCTTTTTTTTAAAAAAATTGGAACCTTTTTAATCTGCTCTATTCCTATAGCAGAATGAATTTCACTCATTCTGTAATTGAAACCTAAAGTTACACAATCATAAACTCCTGGGGTTTTTCTCTCTGAAAAGGTTTTATTTACTCCAAAAGCTTTTTTAAGTTTAATTTTTTTCATATATCTATTACTTTTTGAAATTATTATTCCTCCTTCACCTGTAGTCATATGTTTAACTGGATAAAATGAAAAAACTCCAAAATCACCATGCAACCCTACGTGTTTATCGTTTATTTTAGAGCCTACAGCAAGAGCACAATCCTCAATTATAATTAATTTATGTTTTTTAGACAATTTTACTATTTTCTGCATATCAACGGGAATTCCAAGAAAATGAACTACAGCAATTGCCTTTGTTCTTTTATTAATCTTCTTTTCAATTTTATTAATATCGATGTTTCCAGTATCTAATTCACAGTCTATAAAAACAGGCTTTGCACCAGATAATTCCACAGCATGTGCTGTTGCTACGTGAGTTTGTGCAGGAACTATTACCTCATCTCCATTTCCAATTCCCAATGAAAAATAAATAAGATGCATACCAGCGGTACAAGATGAAACAGCAGTTGAAAATTTTGATCCAGTAAATTTATTAAATGCATTTTCAAATTGAGCAGACTTTGGACCATGAACAAGAATATTTCCTCTTAAAACTTTATTTACTATATCGAATTCTTTATTATCAATAACCGGTTTACCAAAAGGAATGGTTTTTAATTTATTATTTTTTGCCATTTTTTAGTTTCTAAAGATTTTTCAATAAATAGAGATATATTCATTAGGTTAAGTATTTGGGTTTGAGTAATCAAAGGTTTTTTATTTTTTTTTACTAGTGAATTTATAAACGAATTTAAAATTAAACTTTTTTGTTTATTTGAGTATTTTTTATTAAAAAGAGAAACTTTATTTTTTGTATAAGTTTTGGTCATATTTTTATTGTACTGCAAATTTATATTTTTACAAAAAATCTTTAAATAATGATTATGATTTTCAACTGTTGAAAAATTTGAAAGAAGTTTTACGTGAAGACCGCTTTTAAAAACAATAATTGCTGTAACACAATCATTATATTTAAATCTGGATTTTTTTGTATTAAGATTATTTCCAACAGCATTTACCTTAATAACTTTATCATTTACTATATTTAAAATTAAATCTAAAATATGTATACCTCCACCTAGTGTAACAGAATAAAATGGTATTTTACCTCTCCATCCATCTAAAAGTTTATATATTCTGCCGTAATTATACTCCCCCTCTATATAATAAATATTATTATTATATTTAAGATTTAAAGTTTTTTTAATTTTATGAAAATGAGGAGAATTTCTCAGAATTAAATTTGAAGAAAATTTTATATTTTTATTTATTTGAAGAGTTTTATTAATTTTTTTAAATTCTTTAAAATTTAAACAAAACGGTTTTTCTACAAAGAAATGTTTTTTATTTTTTATAGCTTTCAATATATGGTCTGCATGAAAGTTATCATAACTTGCTATTATCACCATTTTAATTGATTTATTTTTAAATATTTCATCTGAGTTTTCAAAAAACTTAATCCCTCTGAATTTTTTCTTCGCCGAATCCAGCTTTTTTTTATCTCTGTCACAAACAGCAACTAATTTACAAGTAGGATTTTTATAAATTGTTTCTGCATGAATCATTCCTACACCAAGTCCAATAACACCAACATTTATTGTTTTTAACATATGTTTTCTAGGCTAATTTTTTTTCCTTTTTCTTCTAAGCTATTAATAATTCTTGAAATTTTAACTAAATCTTTTTTAGTATCTACAGATAAATCAAATTTATTTTGATTTTTAAAATTTAATAAATTTTTAATTTTAAATTTTTTGTGATAATCATAAAAATAAGAAGTAACATGTTCTTTGTGATATTTTGTTAATTTTTTATATTTAAGATTTAAAAATGAATTAGAATTTACTATCTCTACAGATTGACCTTTTGGAAAAGTTCTTGGAAACACATTTGTTATTAAATCATAATTTTTATTTTTATTATACAAAGAAATTGATTTACTTATTATATTTGGATCAATTAATGGACTATCTGCTGATATTCTTATGAAAGATTTGAATTTTTTTTTATTACTTAAAAAGTAATAAAATCTATCAAAAACATTATTTTCATTTCCCTTAAAAAAATTAATTTTTTTTTTTTTTAGAAAGATCTCTATTTTCTTATTTGAAATTGTATCTGGTATTAAAACATAAATTTTTTTAACTTTTTTACATTTTTTTATTTGATCTATCACTCTTAAAAGAATTTCTTTTTTATTTATTTTAATTAAAGATTTATTTGGTAATCTTTTGGATGTTAACCTAGACTGTATAAGACAAAGCATCAAAATTTAGATCATTTGACAAATAAATAATTCTCTAAAAAAAGGGCATCAATTCCATTTGAAGAGAAAGTTGAAATTGCTTCTAATGGAGTTTCAACAATGGGCTGTCCTTGAATATTGAAACTAGTATTAAGTACAGCAGGTATACCGGTATTTTTCTTAAACTCCGATATTAATTGATGATATTTAATATTAGTTTTTTTATCAACAGTTTGAACTCTAGCAGTATTGTTAACATGAGTGGTTGCTGGTAATTTTAATCTCCATTTTTCATCAACATCACATGCAACAGTCATATAAGGTAAAGATACTGGAGTGCTAAACACTTCTTGATAATCCTCCAAACATATAGATGGAGCAAAAGGTCTGAACTCTTCTCTAAATTTAATTTTTGCATTTATTTGATCCTTCATATCAGCAATAGATGGGTTGGCTAATATAGACCTATTTCCTAGAGCTCTTGGTCCAAATTCGGACCTTCCATTATGCCAAGCAATAATTTTGCCCTCAGATAAAAAATTTGCTGCTATTTCATGTGGGTTATCAATTTCTTGATATTTTAAATTAGAAATCTTTATTTGTTGTTTTATAAAATCATCACTATAACTTGGACCATAGTAAACATGATTTATTTTTTCAATTTTAATATTATTAAGATTTGAAGCATATAATGCACATCCTAATGACAAACCTCTATCTGAGGAGGCTGGTTGAACAAATATTTTTTTTACAAAATCTAATTCTGATAATTTTTTATTCATTGAGCAATTAAGACCAACGCCACCAGAGATACAAAGGTTTTCTTCATTAGTAATTTTATGCAAATATTTAACTAATGATATAGCACAGTCCTCTAATGTTTTTTGTGTTGATGCTGCAACGTCTTTATAAAAACTACTCAATGGTGCTCCAATTCTTCTCGGCTCTCCTAATTTATCTATTAACTTAGTAGAATAATACTGTTCTAAGTGAGAAGCATTACTTATATTTCTAAAATATTGAGGATCTGAAAAATAACCATCAATTGTAGGTTTGCAAAAAAAGGATAAATCAACTGTTGGTCTTCCATAAGGTGCAAGACCCATTACCTTAAACTCATCCATACTTCTGAAACCTAAAAAATTAGTCATTGTGGCATAAAAAACTCCAAGAGAATTGGAGAAGGGTCTAGTCTCTAAAATTGTTAATCCAGTTTCCTTGTCAGCTTTCACAAGTGCAGCGGACAACTTATCTCCAAAAGCATCCATAGTTAAACACATAGCATTATCAAAATTTGAGTGAAAAAATGATGAAGCTATGTGTGCAATTTGATGATTAACAAGTAATATTTTTGGACAACAGCCCCAATAATGTGTTATCCAATTTTTTGTTCTTTCTTCTAAATCATTATAAGTTTCTCCAGGTAAAGCTATCAAATCAACATCTTTCATAGATATCGAGGCCTCTTCTAAACATTTTTTAATTGAGTTTATAGGCAATAAACCTAAAGAATTTTTTTGCCTAAATACCCTCTCTTCTTCTATTGATGATATCAATTTACCATTTATTACTAAAGTGGCAGCTGCATCATGTTGATGAAGTGTAAATCCACCGTGAATACCAAGTATAATCATTTAAATTTATATTTTCTCCAAGAATTTTTAAGAATATTTTTATTAGATAATCTAAAAGGACTTAAATATGGATTACCTAATTGTTTTTCAATTATTGTATGAGGTGAATAAGAGAATTTAGTCCAATTATTTAAATCCTCAAAACCATTTTTTGGATATTTGAAATTCCTAACTGCTAGTGATAATCTTCCTACAGCATTATTTTTTCCAGTGAGGGGTATGGTGCCATGTAAAGTTAATGTATGAAAAAAAATAACATCTCCAATTTTACAATTAGATAAAGAAAATTCTGAATTTTTAGGTATTTTAATAGGGCTTTTATCGTGATGAGGAATATGTCCCCACAAATGTGATTGTTTTACTAACCTCATTTGACCTTCAGTTTTTTTTTGAAACAATGGTATCCAAATTAGTATTGTATTTGTAGATGCTCCTGACCATACTTCTTGGTGTAACTTTTTAAATAAATAATTTTTTTTTTTATTTATTGAGGTATTAATTATAAATTCATTATTTTTTTTATATTCAAGATCAGAACCTAACATTCTAATTAGAAAATCATAAATTTTGGGAGTATTTAATATTTCTTCTAAGATATTTGATTTATCAAGCTCATTATAAATTTGATTTTGAATACTAAACAAATCATTACTATTTTTTTTTTTTGAAAAAAATTTTCTGAAATCTTCTGAGCAGTCTGAAAGTTTATTTTTATTTATTTTTTTATTATAAATTTTACTTAATATTAAAGAATTAATTTTTAATAAAAATTTATCATTTAAACAATTATTTATTTTTGTAAATCCTATATTTGAAAACTCTGTTAAATTTTTTTTAAATGTCATTTTAATATTTTATAATTTTCTATATACAAACTATCTAAACCACAAGACATAAATGTTCTAATTGCATCTCTTGGATTTTCAACAATTGGTTCTCCTGATAAATTAAAACTTGTATTAATCAATATTGGATTTTTTCTTTTCTTTTCAATGTTGGTTAATAGTTCAAAAAGTGGATGACTTTTTTCTCTAACTGTTTGAATTCTTGTACTGCCATCTTCATGTACTGCCTCTAACATTTTTGTTTTTAAACTATTTTCTGGAAAACATGCTATTGTCATATATGGATATTCTTTTTTTATTCCAAAATTTTTTGCATAAGAATATAAAATTGCAGGTGCAAATGGTCTGAATTTTTCTCTAAACTTTATTCTACTATTTATTTTTTTCTTCATACCTTTTAAATCAGCTCTTGCAAGTATACTCCTTGCTCCAAGCGCTCTTGGACCAAATTCAGATCTGCCTTTGAACCATCCAACAATTTTTCCATCAATTATTTCTTTTGCTGCATCTAGATTAGGATTACATTTTTTATATTTAATATTAGATTGTTTTAAAATTTTTAATATTTCTCTATCAGTATAATTATTTCCGAGGAACATATTTTGTACTTTGTGGTTTTTATTTTTTAATAAATAGTTAGCCAAATAAACAGATCCAATTGGCAATCCCCTATCTGATGATGCTGGCATTACATAAATTTTTTCAAAAAGTTTATTTAATTTGCTATTTGCTAAACAATTTAATCCACAACCGCCTGCTAAACATAAATTTTTATAATCACCCTTAAATTTTTTAATTATTTCAATTAAAATTTCTTCATATTTTGATTGGACTGATTTAGCTAAATCAAAATGAACTTGTTTGAATTTTTCTTTTTCTGAATTTCTTGGTGGAAAAAATTTTTTTAAATAATCATAATTAACAACAGGTTGAAAAGCGCTATTTACTTTCCATTTAACCATTATATTTGGATTTAATTCAATCCTAAATGGTTTTTTTCTTACTTTAATAAATCTGTCTAGATTAAAAATTTTCTTACCATAAGCGGACATTCCCATTACTTTATATTCACCTTCGGTTTGTTTGAACCCAAGATATTCAGTAAAACATGCATAAAAAACTCCTAAAGACTCAAATTGTTCTTTACCCGTAGATCTATAAATTTCATTAATTTTGTTGTTATTTCCCTCACAAATCATTGTTGAAATTTTATCTCCCATTCCATCTATAGATACGATTAAAGATTCATTAAAACCTGATGAAAAAAATGTTCCTGCTATATGTGTTAAAGCGTGATTAAAAATTTTAATTTTAGGGGAATAACCATACGCATGTATTAAACATGATTTGATTTTTTTTTGTATATCTTTATGAGTGCTACCAGTTGATACAACAAGATCTATATCTTTAATAGTAATTTTAGAATTTTTTAAAATGCTATTAATAGATTTATAAGGAAAATAACCTAGAGAAGTTTTAATTCGATTCAGTCTTTCTTCCTCTAAAGCACCTACAATTTTACCATTTACCATTAAACATGCAGATGGATCATGGTTCATAGCGTTAAAACTACAATTGATACCAAGGATATTCATTAAAAGTTGACTCTGTTGCTAGTCACTCTATTTTTAATATGATCACTCTCAGGTGTATAAAGCCCAGCCCACCATCTACCAGAATAATTTTCATTTGTATTTTTTAATAGCTTCCTGTCAATTTTAACCTTTTCTACTGAATGGATAAGTGTAGAATAAAAAATTAAACTATCTCCAATATTTACATTAAAATTTTTCTCAATTTCAAATTTTTTATTTTTTTTTTTAAAAAAAATACCACCCTGATTAAAATCCTTTCCTTTTTTAGATAAATAAACATTTAAAATAACCCTAATATTTTTTGGATTATGTTGGTGCGGCTCTATTTCTCCGCTATTATTTGGATATCTGTGAACCTGTATTCTATCAATTAGACCATCTCTTGGAGTATTTTTTTTAAAAGAATTAAATTTATAACCATTCAAATATTTAATTTTATCCCAAATTTTATCAAAATTTTTAAAAATTTTTATCTTTTCTTTATTCCATCTGAAAAAATAAAAAGCATGTCTAAAAGAGGAAACTGAATATTTTTTATGTTTTTTCTTAATTATTCTATTAAAATTTGGACAACCTTCCTTTATTTTGTAAAATGAAGATGGGTCAATTTTAGCTTTATCAATTAAATATTTTTTTAAATCCAAAATGAATTTCTTACTAATAGTATTCCTAATTAAATAAACATCACCTTGATATAGATTGTTAATTATTTTTATAGACTCTTTCTTAGAGTTTATTTTATTTAAAAAATTTTCAAAATTAATTTTTTTTACATTCCTTATTTCATTGGGAGATTTATGGTTTATTTCCAGAGATTTCCATTGTTTTAGAAGCATGTACTATATGTTAGATAAAATTTGATCTATATCTATTATAAATTTATGAAAAAACAATAGTTTATTATATCAATATATTTAAATTGATTAATGCATATAAACTAATAAAAGTAACTACTTTTTTATGACAAATAAATTTCTTCAAAACTTTTACAATGATATCTCTATTATTTCAAAATCTTTAGACTTGAAAATAATTAGAGAAATGATTCATCAAATAAAGAAAATAAAACAAAAAAAAGGTAGAATTTTTTTTCTTGGAGTGGGTGGAAGTGCTGGTAATTGCTCTCATGCTGTAAATGACTTTAGGAAACTATGCAACATAGAGTGTTATACACCTTTAGATAATGTGTCTGAATTAACAGCAAGAATAAATGATGAAGGTTGGAATTCTAGCTTATACAAATGGCTTGAAGTTTCAAAACTTTGCTCAAAAGATGCTATTTTTATATTTTCGGTTGGAGGTGGAGATTTAAAAAAAAATGTTTCTGTAAATCTTATTTCTTCAATAAAATTTGCAAAAAAAAGGAAAGCAAAAATTTTTGGAATTGTTGGAAGAAAAAAAAGTTTTCTTAAAAAAAATGGAGATTGTGTAATTACAGTTCCAGAAATTAACAAAAAAAATATAACTCCTTATAGTGAAGCTTATCAAGCAGTAATATGGCATTCTATAGTGAGTCATCCAGAATTAAAATTTAACAAAACTAAATGGTGAGAAAGTCTAAAAAAGCTATTTTTTTAGATCGAGATGGGGTATTAAATAAACCAATAATCAAAAATGGAAAATCATACGCTCCCATTAAAATAAATGATTTTAAATTATACCCAAAAGTTGTAGATATTTGTAAAAAAATAAAAAAAAATTATCTATTAATTGTAATTACAAATCAACCTGACGTAGGAAAAAAGAAAATAAAGTACAGTGATTTAAAAATTATGCATAAAAAACTTTTTGACAAAATTCTTTATGATGACATTTTTGTGAGCACGTCTGTTTCAAATAAATCCTGGTATAAAAAACCTAACCCAGGTATGTTAATTAAGGCAGTAAAAAAATATAACATTGATATAAAAAAAAGTTTTTTGGTTGGCGATAGATGGAAAGATATAATGGCAGCAGAAAAAATTGGGTGTAGGTCCATATTTATAGATAGAAAATATAAAGAATTAAAACCTACCAAACAAATTGCAACAGTTGGATCATTATCAGGAGCTTTAAATATAATAAATGATAAATATTAAAAAATATAAAATTCAAATATTTGCAGATGGAGCAAACATTAAAGACTTTAAAGAATTAAAAAAAAATTCTTTAATTTCTGGTTTTACCACTAACCCTTCGCTAATGAAGTCTGCAGGAATTAAAAATTATCAAGAATTTGCTAGATCAGTATTAAGAATTATTAAAAAAAAACCAGTATCGTTTGAAATTTTTGCAGATGATACGAAAAATATTGAAATACAGGCAAAAAAAATAAGTCAATGGGCAGAAAATGTTTTTGTTAAAATACCAATAATAAATACAAAGTCAGTATCAAATTCTAAATTAATTGGAAAGCTAAATAAAGAAGGTGTAAAGCTGAACATAACTGCAGTTTTCACCTTAAAACAAACTAGTGATTTATTAAAAGAAATTGGAAAAAAAACTGAACTTATACTTTCAGTTTTTGCTGGAAGGATAGCCGATACAGGCATCGATGCAGAAACCGAAATAAAAAAACACATTAAATTATGTAAAAATTATAAAAATGTAAAAATTTTATGGGCAAGTGTACGTGAACCATTTAATTTGATACAAGCAGAAAGATCAAAAACGCATATAATTACCATACCTCCAAACATTCTGAAAAAATTTAAATTATTAAACAAAAATCTCAATAAATACTCTCAAGAAACTGTTCAGACTTTTTATGATGATGCAAAAAAGTCAGGTTATAAACTTTAAATAATGAGAAAAAAAATATTTATAACCGGAGGAGCTGGCTATGTTGGTTCGAGAGTTGTTCCTTATTTAATTGAAAATGGATACGATATAACTGTCTACGATATAATGTACTTTACAGACAAATTCCTGCCTAGCGCAAATAAAAATCTAAATATTATAAATGGAGATATAAGAGACACCAAAAAGTTAAAGCAAAGCTGTGAGAATCATGATTATTTTTTGCATTTAGCTTGTATTTCTAATGATGCAAGTTTTGTATTAGATGAAAATTTATCAAAAACCGTCAACTTTGATTGTTTTGAACCCATGGTAATTGCTGCAAAAGAAAACAAAATAAAAAGATTTATTTATGCCTCAAGCAGCTCAGTTTATGGTGTATCTTCAGAAAAAAATGTTACTGAAGATCACCCTTTAGTGCCTCTTACTGCATATAACAAGCTTAAGGGGATGTGTGAACCAATACTTACTAAACACGCATCAGATAATTTTGAAGTAACTACTTTTAGACCAGCAACTGTTTGTGGTTTTGCCCCCAGACTTAGACTAGATTTAACAGTAAACATACTGACAAATCATGCTTATTTTAATAATAAAATTCTTGTTTTTGGTGGATCTCAACTTAGGCCAAACTTACATATATTAGATTACTGTAAAGTAACAAAATTACTAATTGAGTCCAGCAAAGATAAAATTCAAAAAAAAATATTTAATGTTGGGTATCAAAATAAATCTGTAATTGAAATTGCTAATATTGTAAAAAAAACTGTTGAGAATTATTTTCAAAATAAAAAAGAAATAGAATTAGAAATCCAACCATCAAATGATAATAGATCCTATCATATAAATTCTGAAAAGATTAAAAATGAACTCGGTTTTACTCCAGAACATACTATAGAAGAAGCTATATTAGAGCTGTGTAATTTTTTTAAAAAAAATCAGAAATTGGAAACATTTAATGATAATATTTATTATAATGTTAAACGACTAAAAGATTTAAATTATTAAAAATGAAATTTACAAGTTTGGTTACTGGTGGAGCAGGTTTTTTAGGAAGCCACATGGTTGATTTTTTATTAAAAAAAAAACACAAAGTTATAGTTGTTGATGATTTATCTACGGGGATTAAAGAAAATTTATCTCATAATTTAAATAATAAAAATTTTTTTTTTATTAAAAAAAATATTCAAAATTTTAAATTAAGTGATCTTAAAAATAAAAAAATAGATTATATTTTTCATTTTGCTGGTAGAGCCGCAATAGTTCCCTCTATTGTAAATCCAAGTTTATATTTCAATACCAATGTGTTTGGTACACTTAATCTACTGGAAAATTTCAGAAAGTTAAAAATTAAAAAATTCGTTTATGCTGCATCATCATCATGCTATGGTAATGCCAAAGTGCCTACGAATGAAAATAATACTATTTCATTGCTCCATCCTTACGCAGCGAGTAAATATTATGGTGAACAACTTTGTATGCATTGGAATAATGTTTATAAAATGCCTATTAATTCAATAAGAATTTTTAATGCCTATGGTACAAGGGTTAGTTTTAATCAGGGATATGGTGCGGCTTTTAGTATTTTTTTAAAACAAAAATTAGAAAAAAAACCATTAACAATTGTAGGAAATGGAAAACAAAAAAGAGACTTTATTTTTGCAACAGATTTAGCTAAGGCTTTTTATCTATCTGCAAAAAGTAAATATTCTGGAGAAATTTATAACTTGGGTACTGGAAAACCGACATCTGTGAACAAAATAGCTAAACTTATTGGTGGAAAAAAAATTAATATTCCTAGACGACCTGGAGAACCAAATATTACACAAGCAAATATAAATAAAATAAAAAAGCATCTAAGATGGAAACCAAAAGTAAGTATATCTAATGGAACAGCCAGTATGATAAAAAATATAAATTTTTGGAAAAAAGGGAAATTGTGGACTAAATCTACAATAATGAAAGAAACTAAAGAATGGTTTAAAATTCTATCTTAAAAAATGTCATTAGAATATTTTAAAAAATATAAACATAAGATAATAACTGTAAACGAGTTTAAAAAGCTAAATCATTCAAAAAAAAAAATAAAAATAGTTCTTTGTCACGGTGTTTTTGATGTAGTCCACCCTGGGCATTTAAGACACCTAGCTCATGCTAAAAGCAAGGGAGATGTTTTAGTAGTTAGCTTAACTGCCGATAAGTTTATTAAAAAGGGAACATACAGACCTCATGTACCAGAAAAACTTAGGGCATTAAATTTATCAGCTTTTGAATTAATTGACTTTGTAATTATTGATAATAACAAATCTGCAAATAAAATTTTACTTCAAATAAAACCAGATTTTTATGTTAAAGGATTTGAGTATACTTCAAAGGGTCTTCCTGAAGCAACAAAAGAAGAAATGAAGATTGTAAAATCTTTCGGGGGTAAAATGATATTCTCACCAGGAGATTTTGTATATTCATCTAGTAAGTTTCTTGGTTCTTATCTTCCACCACTTAACATAGAAAAATTAAGCTTACTTATGGATAGTAAAAAAATAAATTTTAATGATTTAAAAAAAACATGTAATAAATTCAAGAACATTAAAGTTCACGTTATTGGTGACACTATTGTTGATAGCTATACAAGAACAGCATTTATTGGTGGACAAATTAAAACACCAACTTTTAGTGTTTTAAAGCAAAATGTTGATAACTATTTAGGTGGTGCCGCTATTGTAGCACTTCATTTAAAAAAAGCAGGAGCTGATGTTTCTTTCACGTCTGTATTAGGTAATGACGAATTTGGAAAATTTGTAAAAAAAAAACTTTTAGAAAAAAAAATTAAAACTAAAATAATTACTGACTTTAATAGACCAACTGTAAATAAAAATACTATACAAACAGGTTCATACAAACTTTTAAAAGTAGATACATTAGATAATACCCCGGTATCAGATGATATAATTAAAAAAATTTGCGAAAATATTAAAAAAACCAAAACCGATATAATTATATTAAGTGATTTTAGACATGGGATATTTAATAAAAAATCTATACCCAATATTATTAAATCAATACCAAAAAGAGTATTTAAAGTTGCCGATAGTCAAGTAGCAAGTAGATGGGGAAATATATTGGAATTTAAAAATTTTGATTTGATTACACCAAATGAACGTGAGGCTAGGTTTTCTTTAGGCGATCAAGACTCACCTATAGGATCTTTATCGGACTCTCTTGCAAAAAGCGCTAAAAGTAAATACCTTATACTTAAACTAGGAGATAAAGGTATATTTTGTAAGAGGAACATTAAAAATAAAGATAAGCCAGATTATTTTTCCTTAGACAGTTATGCAAGTAACGTTCTAGATGCTGTTGGTGCTGGTGATGCCCTCCTTGCATATGCTAGTCTTGGCCTTAAATCTACTAATTCCTTAGAACTATCATCTATATTAGGCTCATTAGCAGCTGCTTGTGAGTGTGAGTATGATGGAAATGTACCAATAAGTCTTGAAAAAATAACTGAAAAAATTGATAACATTAAGAAACAATTAAATTATAAAGATGCTTAATGAAACAATCAGTAATAGTAGGCCTTGGTATTCAAGGTCATAAAAGAATTAAATTTTTAAATTCAAAAAATTATATCACAGTTGATCCATTCAAAAAATCTGATTACAAAAAGTTACAAAATGTTCCTAAAGATCTGTATGATAAAGTATTTTTGTGTGTACCTGATGATCAAAAATTTGAACTAATTAAATATTGTATTGACAATGGAAAACATTGTCTAGTTGAAAAACCTTTTCCTAAAGTAAGTCGCAAAGAAATAATAAAACTTGAAAAAATTGCCAATAAAAAAAAAATAATTTGTTATGTTGCGTATAATCATAGATTTGAACCTCACTTTATTAGAATGAAAAATCTTTTAGATAGTAAAAAAATTGGCAAAATTTATTATTGCAGATTCTTTTATGGAAATGGCACTGCTAAACTAGTAAAAAAAAGCAATTGGCGAGATAAAGGTAATGGTGTAATAGGAGATATAGGTTCACATCTCTTTGATATATGTAAATTTTGGTTTGGTATAAGTCCAGATAAAATCGATTTTTCAAGATCATATAAATTTGAAAACAAAGCTCCAGATCATGCTCAAATAATATTTAATGAAAATCGAATTAATTTTCTGTTTGAAATATCGCTATGTATGTGGCGAAATACTTTTACATGCGATATTGTTGGTAAAAAAGGGTCCATTCATATTAGTTCGTTAACAAAGTGGGACAGAACTAATTTTTACTATAGAAAAAGAATTCTTCCATCTGGCAAACCAAAAGAAAAAAAATATACAATTAAAATGAAAGATCCAACTTGGAAAAAGGAGCAAAATTATTTTTTAAATTTAATAAAAAGAAAAAAAATTTCTTTAAAAAAAGAAATATGGATAAATTCTATTTTAAACCAAATAAAATATAAGATATGAAAGTTGGATTTGTTGGGTGCTCACACCTGGGAATATGTTCAGCAGCAGCAGCTGCAGAAAAAAATTTTGACGTAGTATGTTTTGACTTTAATAAAAGTATAATCACAAATTTAAATAATGGTATTATAGATTTTTACGAGCCAAAATTAAAAAAGATTATTAGAAAAAATAAAAAAAAAATTTTATTTAGTTCAAATATTAAAGATTTAAACTTATGTAAAATAATATTTATTTCACAAGATACATTAACTAATAAAAAGAACAAAAGTGACTTTTCGTCTCTTAAAAGACTAATCAATAAAGTAATAAATAAAATAAATAAAAATATAACTGTTGTCATAATGAGCCAAGCTTATCCAGGTTTCACAGAAACGATAAAATGGAATAAAGATAAACTTTTTTATCTAGTAGAAACATTAATTTTTGGTAAAGCAATCAAAAGAGCCTTAAAACCTGAACAAATAATAATAGGTTGTAAGATAGAAAATAATAAATTTAAGAAAAATCGTTATCTAGAGAGTTATGCAATGAAATTTACAAAAAATATTAATTATGTGCATTACAAAAGTGCAGAACTAGCTAAAATAGCAATTAATCTTTATTTAATATCATCAATAACATTCACGAATATGCTTTCCGAATATTGTGAAAAAGTAAAAATAAATTGGCCTGATACGGAAAAAATTTTGAGAAATGATAAAAGAATTGGAAAATCCTCCTATATAAGTTCAAGTCTTGGTGTAACATCAGGAAATTTACTCAGAGATTTGAATAACGCAAAAACTTTTCTTAAAAGTTCTCATTGTGATTATAAATTGATCGAAATTTGGGAAAAAAGATCCAAAGAAAGAAAAAATTGGCTAATTAATTTAATCAAAAAGAAATCAAAACCAAGACATAGAGTTGGAATATTTGGAATACCTTATAAAGAAAATACTACGACACTTAAAAACTCTCTAACTTTAGAAATATTAGAAAAATATAAAAAAAAAAAATTTAATATTTATGATCCTAAAATAAAACTTAATTTTTCAGAAAGAAACTTTAGTCAGTTAAAATCCTTTAAGGAGTTTATAAAACAAAGTGATATTTTAGTTTTTATCACACCTTGGGATTTTATAAAAAAATTATCAAATCAAAATTTGTTATCTGAATTCAATGGTAAATATATTTTAGACCCTTTTAATATTATTGATAATAAAATTATTAAAAAAAATAATTTTGTAAAATATTCATGTGGAATTGGTGATTTAGGTTAATGAAAAAAAGAGTCGTAATAATAGGTGGTGGATTTATCTCCTCAAATTTAGAAGCAAAATTAAAAACACTAAATATTAAGTATTTTTTAATAAATAGGAAAATTCTGAATTTATCAGACAGAAGTTCTGCTGATAAATTAAGTAAAATTATAAAAAAAAAAGATATTATTATTTTTATTGCTGCCAAAGCACCAGTTAAAGATTTTAAAATGTTTAATGAAAATATATTAATACTAAATAATATATGTAAAGGATTGATAAATAAAAAATTTCAAAAAATTATTTATATAAGTTCAGATGCGGTATTTGCAGATACAAAAAATAAAATAATTGAAAACTCCCTTAAAGATCCAATATCACTTCATGGTTTAATGCACTTATATAGAGAGCACGTTCTCTCTAAATTTTTTACAAATCTAACTATCATTAGACCTACTTTAATATTTGGATCTGACGATCCTCATAATGGGTATGGGCCAAATAGTTTTATAAGACTTGCTCAGTCAAGAAATGATATTAATCTCTTTGGCAAGGGTGAGGAAATTAGGGATCATATTTATATAGGGAATGTTATAGAGTGTATAGTAGGCTCAATTAAAAAAAATATTTTTACTGATATAAATTGTGTTACATCAAAAGAAATAAGTTTTTATAAAATAGCTAAATTAATCAAATTTGAATATCCTGATATTAATTTTCATTTTAATGTAAGAAAATCTAAAATGCCTCACAATGGTTTCAGAGTATTTGACAACAAAAAATTAAAAAAATATTTTCCTAAAATTAAATTTTTAAATATTGAAAAATGGATTAAAGATAGAATTTTGTATAAAAAAATAAATTAATGGAAAAATTTAAGTTTTTATTAAACAGTCCAGTAATAATCATATATATTTTATTTTTTTTTATTTTAGGAATATTTAAAATTTATATATTTAGGATAGATATAAAAAGAATTGGTCATTTTGTAGGTTATGTTACAAAATTAAACAGATTCCAAAAATTTAAAAAATGTAGAATATTGATACTCCACACCAATGAGTGTTGTAATAAGTACCTATTTGAACAGCTTAAAAATAACATCGATAAGTCATATTTTATCAATCAAAGTAAATTATTAAATACTGCTTTTTATTTTTATTCAAAATTATTTAATTATAATGCCTCATCACTATGGTTAAAGAATCTTTACTATCTAAATCACAAAGATTCTCCCATCAAAAAACCCGATCTGAACTCTGAGATTTCAAAAAAAATATTAAAAAATCTCCATTTAAATTCTAATGATAAATGGGTGTGTATATTTAATAGAGATAGTAATTACTTATTAAAAAAATACCCTAAAGAAGATTTTTCTCACCATTCATATAGAAATTATTCAATAAACGATTTTGAGAATAGTATTCATTATCTAATTCAAAAAGGATACAAAGTTATAAGAGTTGGCACACATCCAGAAAATGAAGCTAACATTAAACACCCAAATTATATAGACTATGCAAATTCAAAGTATCAAAGTGATTTTGCAGATGTGTTGCTAATATCTAACTCAAAATTTTGTGTTTTTGGAAGTTCCGGTATAGTCGATATAGCCTTGCTATTTAATATACCTGTATTACGTATTAATTACGTGCCTATTTGGGATGTGTTTAAAGATAGATATAAACACCCTATCATATTCAAAAAATATTATGATGAAAGCAAAGAACAATTTTTAAGTGTTGAAGAGATTTTTGATAGAAAACTTGATAAAATATATTATACAAATGACTTTAAAAAAAATAGAATTAAATTAATTAATAATTCAAAAAATGAAATCTTAAATATTATTAAAGAATTTGAAATTTTTGAAAGTAGAGATATTAAAATTAAGGAAAATATGAAAGACTATGAAAAATTAAATTCAATTTTAAATCAAAGCAAAGTAAGATATTTTTTAAATCCAATTGAAAAAAATTTTTTAAACAATATAAAAATTTCTAAAAAAAACTAATATTTTGATAGACTTAATAGACCTTAAATTACGCTATAAAGAGGAAAAAAAAGACCTCAAAGTAATTATAGATAATATTTTAAAAAATGCTCACTTCGTTTTAACAGAGGAAGTCTCTGAATTTGAAAAGAGTATAGCAAAATATACAAACACAAAATATTGCTTAGGTCTTAATTCAGGTACTGACGCATTAATGATGTCACTTATGGTTAGTGGTATCAAAAAGGGTGATGAAGTAATTACTACACCCATATCCTTCATTGCAACTTTAGGTGCTTTAATTCATATTGGGGCGCGTCCAATTTTTGTAGATATTGATGATGATCTAAATATAAACCCTGATTTAATTGAAAAAGCTATAACAAAAAAAACTAAAGCTATTTTACCCGTACATTGGGGTGGCAAAGTATGTAAAATGGATCAAATTCAAAGTATAGCAAGAAAATTTAATTTAAAAATTATAGAGGATTCTGCACAAGGTCTTGGTTCATACTATAAAAAAAAACATGCTGGAACTTTTGGGGATATATCTTGTTTTTCAGCACATCCTTTAAAAAACTTGAGTGCTTTTGGAGATGGAGGATTTATTATTACTAACAACAAAAAATATTATGAAAAAATAAAACTATTTAGAAATCATGGCTTAAAAGAAAGGGACAATTCAACAATATTTGGATTAAACTCGAGACTAGATTCCTTGAATGCTAAAATTTTGACTTATAGATTAAAAAAATTAGATAAAACTTTAGAAAAAAGAAGAAGAAATGTAAAATTATATAAAAAATTACTTCAAAGCGATAAGATAAAAATTGCACAACCACTTAAAGGAAAAGATAATTCTTATGTTATGTTTATACTTTTGTGCGAAAAAAGAGATTTATTGCAAGATTTTTTAAAAAGTAAAGGAATACAATCTCTTATATACTATGGAAAACCATTACACTTCCATCCTGCCTCTAAAAAATTAAAACTTAATGTTCAAAAACTTCCAGTTGCTGAAAAAATCTGTAAGGAAGTTCTTGCTCTACCGGTTCATCAATATCTAAAAGAAAAACAAATAAAATACATTTGTACACAAATTAACAAATTTTATGAAAACTCATAATGAAAATAAAATATAATTACTTACCGTTTGAATTTAGAAATCCACAAAAAATTATGAGTGAATGGAAAAAACTTATTAAAACAACTGAATTCACTCTTGGATATAAAGTGAAAGAGTTTGAAAAAGCTTTTGCAAAATATATTGGTGCAAAATATTGCGTTTCAACTAATAATGGAACTGATGCATTAATACTATGTTTAAAGTCATTAGGTATATCAAAAGGTGATCAAGTAATAACTGTTACAAATACATTTTATGCAACCGTTGGAGCAATTGTTGCCTGTGGAGCTAAACCAGTTTTTATTGATTGTGATGATAGGTATCAAATTAATGTTCAAGAAATAGAAAAAGCAATAACTAAAAAAACTAAAGCAATTATTCCAGTTCATTGGGGAGGAGCATCTCCTGATATGAATAAACTAATAAAAATATGTAAAAAACATAAAATTTATATCATTGAGGACGCTTGCATGGGAATAGGCGCAAAAATTTTTAATAAAAAACCTGGGACATTTGGCGAAGTAAATGCGTTTAGTATGCATCCACTTAAATCACTGAATGTAATGGGCGACGGAGGAATTGTGGCTACTAATAAATTAAAATTATATAGATGGCTATTGAAATATCGAAATCATGGAATGATTAATAGAGATAAGATTGACATTTGGGGAGTAAATATGAGGTTGCAGCCTTTGCAAGCAATTGTAGCCCTCGAGGGCTTAAAAAAACTAAAAAAAATAATACAAAAAAGAAACGAGAATGCTAAATATTTGGATAAAGAGTTAAAATCTTTATACCCAAATATAATTTTACCTGAAAGAAAAAAAAATTATTTGGAAACATTTGCTTTGTATATGGCGAGGTTCAAAAATAGAAATAAGCTAAAAAAATATTTAGATAGAAATCATATTGAAACAAAGGTTCATTATCCAATTCCATTACATTTACAAAAACCTGGCAAAAAACTTGGGTATAAAAAAGGTGATTTTAGAAATGCAGAATTACAATCTAAACAACTATTAACTCTTCCTGTGCATCAATTTTTATCAAAAAAACAATTAAAGTATATGGTCAAAAAAATTAGATTCTTTTATAATTTATAAATAATGAAAAATATTAGTAAATTTTATGACAATAAAGTAGTGAAAAAACCCTGGGGGTTTGAATACGTTGTATATAGAGATAAAAATAATCTTTGTGTTACACTTCTAAATATAAATTTTAAAAAAAGTACATCACTACACTGTCATCCCAAAAAAAAAAGTGGTTTCATATTAATCAAAGGGAAGGCATTATTTCAATTAGGTTTATGGAAAAAAAGATCTGAAGAACATAATTCACCGTCTAAAAGAATGATAGCGAGAGGATTATTTCATTCAATTAAATCGTTATCAAGAGATGGATTGCTAGCATTAGAATTTGAAACACCTGTGGACAAAAAAGATCTTGTAAGGTTTAAAGATCCCTATGGAAGACAACAAAAATCTTACGAAGGAAAAAAACATACTTCAGTTTTGCCTCAAAAATTTCTTAAATTTAAAAAACCTCAAATTAAAAAAAAACAAGTTTATGAATTTGATAATTTATCTTTAAATATAGAGGTACATAAAAATTTTAAGAAATTACTTAAAAACAAATCAGATACTATATTTGCAATTATGAATGGATCCATTGTAGATAAAAATTCAAGACAAGTTTTATCTGTTGGTGACATTATCAGAAGAAATGATTTAAAGACCTTATCTAAAGTTTTTAAAATTAAAAAATCATTAAGTGTACTAACCGTTCTAAAAAGAAATTATGATTAGATTAGCAGATTACGTAGTAAAATTTTTAGAAAAAAAAAAAATTAACACAGTTTTTACAGTTAGTGGAGGTGGTTCTATTTTTTTATGTGATGCTTTATATAAATCAAAAAAAATCAAATATATCTCACATCATCATGAACAAGCAGCATCTTTTGCTGCTGAAAGTTATTCTAGATCCAAAAATGAGGTTGGATGTTGCTTTGTAACAACTGGACCTGGTGGAACAAATACTTTAACAGGTGTAAGTTCTGCTTGGATTGACTCGGTTCCCGTAGTTTTCATTTCAGGACAAGTTTTCTTAAATCAAACTATAAAAAATACCAAAAAAAGACAAATTGGTGTTCAAGAAATTAATATTATCGATCTAGCAAAGCCTATAACAAAATTTGCAAAAATGATTACAGATGCAAACAAAATAAATTATTTCCTTGAAAAAGCTTTCCATATTGCAACCGCAGGACGTCCAGGTCCTGTATTTTTAGATATACCTGCAGATATACAAAATACTTATGTAGATGAAAAAAAAATCAAAAAAATAAATTTTAAAGCAAAAAAAGAGGCGGTGTCTATAAAAAAAGAAATAGACTTAATAACTAAAAAATTAAAAAAATCAAAAAGACCATTAATTCATTTAGGTCATGGAGTAAAATTATCAAAATCACAAAAGATAATTAAAAAATTTTTCAATAAGTTTAAGATCCCTTTTGTTTTAACCTGGAATGCGGACGATATTATTTCGTCTAAACATAACATGTATTTTGGTAAACCCGGTGCTTTTGGAGAGAGAGGAGCGAATTTTATTGTTCAAAATTGTGATTTCTATCTATCCATTGGAACAAGACTTCCTTTTATGGTTACAGGATACAATTCTAAAAGGTATGCGATTGAGGCTAAATTTAAAGCAATGGTAGATATAGACCGACATGAATTAAAAAAAAATGATTTGAAAATTAATCTCAAAGTTAAAAGTGATGCAAAATTTTTTTTAGATAAACTGTATAAAAATATTAAAAATTACCATGCTTCAGAGAAGTGGCTAAAATATTGTAATAATACTAAAAAAAAATATCCAATTTTAATAAAAAAAATGATTACACAAAGAAAATTTGTAAATTCATATTTTTTTGTGAATAAACTTTCAAAATCAACAAAAAGTTTTGATACTATAGTTACTGACATGGGATTTTCTTTTACTTCATCACATCAAGCATTTGAGGCGAAAGATAATCAAAATTTTTATACAAATTCTGGCCATGCGCCTATGGGTTGGGGGCTTCCTGCTGCAATAGGTGCTTACTATTCAAAAAAAAAAATAAATTCTAGAGTTATATGCTTAACAGGAGAAGGCGGTTTTCAAATGAATATACAAGAGCTTGCCACCATAATGCACCATAAACTTCCAATAAAAATATTCATATTTAATAATGGCGGTTATTTAACAATTAAACAAACACAAATACTAGGTTTTAAGGGAAGAATAATGGGTGCTGATAAAAAGAGCGGCTTATCTTTCCCAAATTATAAAGAAATAGCTAAATCGCATTCAATAAAATATTTTCAAATAAAAAATCATAGAAATATTGAAAATAAAATTATTTCAATTATTAATAATCCCCATGCATGTATATGCGAACTAATAATGGATCCAAATGAGGAACAAATACCTAAAGCAATTAATAGAAGAGATTCAAATGGAAAAAGTGTTCCAACTGACTTTGAAGACATGTATCCATTCTTATCTAGGGAAGAATTAATTAGTAACAAGTATAAATGAAAAAAAAAAGAGGAATAATAATTTCAGGTGCTTTAGCTCAAGATCATGAATTTATTTATCCTTATTATAGATTGCTTGAAAATAATGTTAAAATTGACGTCTGTATCCTTGAGAATACTTTTGTCAAAGGTATCCTTGGAACAACTCTCCCCCCTAATAAAGATCAAAAACTGATAAATATAAAAAAAGCAAAAATTGAAAACTATGATATTTTGGTCTTACCAGGCGGTGTTAAAGCGATGGAAAAAGTAAGACAAAACAAGGATATTATAAACTTTATAAGTTTATTTAATAAAAAAAAAAAGATCATTGCTTGTATCTGTAGCGGTGCTCAATTGTTAATTTCAGCAAAAGTAGTTAAAAACAGAGATATATCAGGTTACTATAGTATGAGAGATGATTTGATTAATGCAGGTGCAAATTATGTAGATAAGCCAGCGGTTATAGATAAAAATATTATTACAACTGCACATTATAAAGATATGGGTGCCTGGATGGCAGCTTCAATAAAACTTTTAAATAAAAATTAATGGATGAATTTAATCTTTTAAATGAATATCCTCAACTTGATAAACCTAGATTTGTATCAAAAAATAAAAGAACTATAGATCATAGAATAGTTTCATCTCAAAGAGATAAAGATTTTTTTGATGGTGATAGAAATTATGGTTATGGAGGATTTAAATATGATGGCAGATGGAAAGATATAGCTAAGAAGGTTATTGATAGATATAAACTAGATAATACATCAAAAATTTTACAAATTAATTGTGAAATGGGTTTTTTTCTTCATGATATTAAAAAAATTTTACCAAATTTAGAAGTTTATGGCATTGAAACATCATCTTATGCTTATCAAAATTTTTATGATGAGGATATTAAATCAAATGTAAGTTTAGTTGATAATTACTGTAAGTTAAATTATGAAAACTATTATTTTGATTTTATTTTATGTATTGGTGCAGTTTATACACTAAATTTAACTGACATAATTAAAATTTTAAAAGAAATTGTAAGAGTTGGAAAAAATAAATCATTTATAAATCTTGCATCGTATGAAACTCATAATGATTATTGGTTAATGAAAGAATGGAGCTTACTTGGCACAACTATATTGAAGAAAGATGATTGGAAAAAAATATTAAAATATGTTAACTATAAAAGTGATTTTAGCTTCACTAATGCCAATTCATTAAACATAAAAAGAAGTAAATGACTTTAGCTTTTAAAAAAATTTGGGATAAAGAATTAAAATTAAATGGATATCCAAATAAATTTGCAGGCACTTTTAATATTTCTTATGAAGAACTAAAAAGATTTAAAGAAAATTATGATCAAGGAAAAGCCGAGAAGCTTATAAAAAAACTTGTTAAAGGATATGTGTTAATTGTAAAAGAGGCGTTTTCTGGTCAATTAGTAAATGAGATTAAAAAGAAAACAATTGATTTTTGGAAAAATAATCCAAATACCTTTCATAAAATGATTGAAGGATGTCCAGATTATCATCGTGTAATAACACCTGAAGCTGCAAAAAACTATTCAGTCGGAGCGGTAAGACACACAACCTATTTTTTTAAATGGAATAATGATCCATGCAATTTTAACGAAAAAATTTATGAGAGATGGAGATATTCAAAATTCGTCGCTGGCTTAGGTTTCAATCAGTTTGAAAATAATACTCCTAAAGATGGATCTGTAGACAGAATACAGATTGTTTGTTACCCGCCAAAATATGGTGGAGTTGAAGTCCATAAAGACACCATAAGCAATAGTCCATTAGCAATATCTTGTTATTTAAGCTCAAAAAACATAGATTTTAAAACTGGTGGATTTTACTGTATGGATAAACATAATAATAAAATTAATTTAGAAGATAAAATCAAAGCTGGAGACCTCTCTTTGTATTGCGCTACAATAGATCACGGTGTAGATCCAATTGATTCAGATTCTAATGTTAAAGATTATGATTGGTACTCTGGCATTGGAAGATGGTGGATGGGTCTTTTTACAAATGACTCTAATTTAAAAAAGAATAGAAATACAAGTTTATCATTAGATAAATATCACTCTGAAAATATTATTGAAACCAGAAACTAAAACAATATTAATTACTGCAGGAAACAGTTTGGTAGGAAAAGATTTAATTAATTTCTTATTAATTAATAATTATAAAGTTATTTCGATTGTTAGAAAATTAAAAGATTTAAAGAATAGAAAAAATCTTAAAATAATAAAACATGATTTCAAAACAAAATTAAAATTAACTAATAAAATAGATCTTATAATAAATACTATAGCAACACATGAATTTTCAAAAAATAAAACTTTTTATGATCATTATTTAAGTAATATTAAGTGTGTTCAAAACATTGCAGATTTATCCATACAGAAAAAAAATGCTCCAATTATTAATCTTTCAACAATAAGTGTTTATAAAAAAAACAATCATATAATTAATGAAAATAATTCGATATCAAAATCAACGTATTTAGCATCATCTAAATATGTAGGTGAAAAAATTCTCGAAATAAGTGGTGTTAGATATATTAACTTACGTCTTCCAGGAATTTTAACATTTAACAGTGGGTCAATAAATAGGCCATGGTTAAGAAAAATGATTCACAGCATTATTTCGAATGAACCAATACATATTTTCAACAAGAACTCAAAATTCAATAGTATAATTGATACAATTGAACTTTTTAAGTTTATTGAATTTTACTTAAAAAGAAAAAAAAAAACTACTGGCACTTTTAATCTTGCCTCCAGTAATCCTTTAAAATTAGGATCGATAATTAATGAAATAATAAAATTTTATAATTCTAGCTCAGTAACTAAATGGAGTAGAAAAATTGAGAATTCAAGCTCTACAATAAGTATAAAGAAAATACAAAATGAGTTAGGGTATAAACCTTCGACATTAAAACATATTTTAAAAAGATATCTAAAAAAAATTGTTATTTAACTGGCAATATTAACACTTAATATTTTATCTTTATTTATTTGATCAAAATTGAACTGTTCATCTTTTAAATGTGTTGGAGAAAGTTTATATTGATCAAATCTTTCCTGCCAGTATTTAAACTCTTTTAGTCTTACTTCTAAATTTTTAGTTGTTTCTGCTGAAACTGACCCAAATATCTTTTTCTCTAAATAACCTAAGAAATACAATGCTAAACAATTTTCTGGAGATATCAAATCAGTTATATTTTTTACATAATCATATTTTTGTTGAAGTTTCATTTCTCTATTTTCAACTAGAAGCTTTTTAAAGTTCAAATGAAAATTCATATATGCCCAAATATCATCTAGTTTTGATTTATCAGGAACTTCATCAAGATTATTAACTTGAAAAGCCTCATTAAAATTTACCGACAACATATCTTTCTTTTTTTGTTTATGCTTTCCTAGACCACCTGAGTTATATCTAATATCACTAAACTCAAGAGTTTCAGTATCAATCATCCCTGAATCAACCATCGAATTAAAAATTGGAGTATTAGGTAAAGGCTGTAAAATTCCAACATTATACCAATCTAAAGACATTTCATTTGAGACATTAATTGTGTCTAGTATTTGTCTATAACTTTCATTTGGAAACCCTATCATCAAAAATACTCTAGCGTTGATTTCTGGAAATTTCCTAAATACTTCTGCAGCTTTTAAAAAATTTTCAACCGTTCCAGGTTTTCTTATTTCTTTTAATATCTTTCTATTTCCTGATTCCATACCTATGTTAACACCAATACAACCACTATCTCTAGCAGCACTAATTACCTCATCTTTACAAGCTGCTGCTATTAACCCATTGGTTGCATCCCAAGTAAGATTAATTTTACTTTTTACCATCTCGTTAAATAATTCCATTGAGACCTTTGTGTTATATAGTAAATCATCATCTAGCCACATAATATGATCAATGCCATATTCGAAATTTAAAATTTTTAACTCCTCGATTACTGATTTTACAGTTCTTCTTCTTACTCCAACTCCATTAAAAGTTCTTACACTACAGAATGTACATTGAGCTCTACATCCTCTATTTGATAATACTGTGCTCATTTTACTTTCTTTTGGTTTAAAGCAGAAAAAACTACCAATTTTACCCCACTTTGTTAATTCGGCAGTATGCATCAAATCGTGAGCGGGTATTGTATTTAGTTGCTCGTCTGTTGGGTGAAGTCTATTTGTTAATTTTATAAAACTATCTTTATCAATTTTAAATATGGTTTGACCTAGCTCTTCAAAATCGCACTGGTCATTTGTAAATCTCAAGAAATTTCTAAAACTTAAGTCTGCTTCATACATAAAATAAAACTCTACATGTTTCAGTTGATTTACAAATTTATCAAAAGTTTTTTTGTCTGAAATAGAGTTCGTGACGTGAACACCTCCTGCTCCTTGGAGAATTTTATTTGAAAATTTGTTTATATATTCAGAAATTTCACAAAGAATATCATGTGATTGGCTAAACATTGCTGTTATACCAACAAACGATGGTTGAAATGCTTTAAGTTTTTTTTCCAAACAATCTTTCCAAATTTGATCAAAATTAAATGAACCCTCATTATCACTATTTACGCATTGCTTTAAAATTTCATAATTTAAGTTTAATATATCGACTTCCAAATCTAGTTTTCGTATTTGAGTAGCTAAAAGACCAAGACCATATGGTGGGTAATTATACAATCTAACCCTCTTTCCTGCTGAATAATTGAAGCTTGCAGCATTGGTATCAGGTGGCTGAATTAGTAATATTTTTTTAATTTTTCGATCTTGATAAATTTTTTTTATATTCGATATATTTGATATATTGAGATCTTTTGCTTCAAGTTCTAAGAGTTTATTTTTCATTTGTATTTAAGGATATACTCATAGAATATATAAAACTATTTTCAATGATAAAAAAAGTAGTCACACTAATTATAAAGCATAAATCATCTATAATCATGCAGCTTAGAGATAATAAAAGTGACATTTTATACCCTAATAGATGGGGCTTTTTTAGTGGTTCATTAAAAAAAGGTGAGGATCCTCGACACGCAGCTATTAGAGAATTAAAAGAGGAATTAGGAAATTTTTGTATTAAAAAAATTAAATATAACTTTAGTTATTTTCAAGCAAATACAAAATCTATGCATTATGTTTTTACTGTTATACCAAATATTAAAAACTTAGTTTTGGGAGAAGGTGCTGACTATGAATTTTTTTATTATCATGATTTTATGAAATATTCAAAAAAATCTAAAAAAATGAACGCTGTATTTAAAATTGCTGAAGATGAAGTTGTTCTAAAATTTTACAAAAAATTATTATTGACAATTATGTAAAATTTTTTATTTTAAAATTGTGTTGAAATGCATGGTGGGGAATCAGTGCGAAATTCACTGGCTGTACCTGCAACCGTAAAGTCGGAGCGCCACCCAACATAGCCCTTTGTTGAACAATGGCCAGGGAAAGTCTAGTTCTACGATGAAAAATTAACAGAGGCATAAAAAAATTTTAAAGGAGAAAATTATGCCTAGGTTAATATTATTTTTTTTAATAAGTTTAATTAATTCAACTATATTGTCTGCATCGGAAGAAAAAAATTTTTCATGTAAATGGGAAAATAAAAATAAAATTCCTTGTGTTGAAATTATTAGCTTGGTACCAAATTCCTCAGATTTTTCAAAATCAGGAATTAGTAAGACCATAATTTCAAAAAAACAAATTGAAGAAAGTGGTGCTGTAGATTTAATTGATGTTCTTAAATCATTGCCAGATATAAATATAACGCAATCAGGACCAAAAGGACAACAGGCATCTATGTTTATGAGGGGTACTGGATCAAATCATACATTGGTT
>MDTE01026753.1_pt1 | contig 28278 bp, 22 predicted proteins | sample 811231 | NCBI WGS metagenome assembly MDTE01 (sample SAMN05326651, study PRJNA326480) | marine metagenome | isolation source: seawater | place: Indian Ocean: Red Sea | collected 2010 | reverse complement strand
GAGCTCACCGGTTTTTTGGTAACAAAAAACGCACGGCAAACCCCACTGGGAGCAAGGTTAAATAGAGAAGACATTGCATTTTTGCTAAAAACAGTCTTTAGTTAGTCTTCTGGGTTAACCGCTTGAGCTCAAGTGCAAATTTGAGCCTAGATAAATGACATCTTCAATGACAGAACCCGGCTTATAGATTATCTGGCAAAAACCCTAATTTATTGTTCTACTTTTGTACTAATTGTGAAAATACAAACTTATTGACTATTTTATAAAAACCCATACTATCCCAATAAATCCCAATATGGAGGGTAATTTGAAAATAAAAGAGGTAAACGGTTTTTTAGAGAATTATGTTTTTATCAAGTTACGAAAACAAAATAGACAAAAAGGGAAGGGTTTCAGTGCCAGCAAATTTTAGATCTCATCTGAACTCCCTAGGCTATAACGGTTTTATAAGTTACCCATCTTTTAATCATTCAGCTTTAGAAGCATGCTCGCAAGATAGAATTGAAAAACTATCAAATACTATTGACTCACTCAATCCTTTTGAAGAAAGAAGAGATTTCTTCGCAACATCAGTTTTGTCTGAAAGTGAAAACTTACAATTTGATACAGAGGGTAGAGTATCAATATCAAAAAAACTCCTCGATCATGCAAAAATTAGAAATAATATCTTATTTGTTGGCCTAGGAAAGACATTTCAAATTTGGGAGCCAAAAAATTTTGAAAAATTTAAATCTTTCGCAAGAAAAAAAGCTTTTCAAAATCGATCAAATTTAAAATGGGAAAATAAACAGAAAGGGGAGATAATATGAGTATAAATGTAGGTGGTGGAGAGCTGCGAGAGTTGAAACCTAGAATTTTAGTTTTAGGAGTTGGTGGTGCTGGAGGAAATGCTATTAATGCAATGATTGAAGCTGGAATGCAAGGAGTTGAATTTGTTGCTGTGAATACAGATGCCCAAGATCTTAAAATGAGTAAAGCTGATGCAAAAATTCAAATAGGCATGAATCTTACAAAAGGATTAGGTGCTGGAGCCAAACATGACATAGGTCAGGCAGCTGCAGATGAATCTATAAATGAAATCGTAAATTATATTCAAGGAAGCAATATGGTATTTATTGCGTCTGGTATGGGTGGCGGTACAGGCACTGGGGCTTCACACGTTATTGCTAGAGCTGCTCGAGAAATGAATATCTTAACTGTAGGTGTTACAACTTTACCCTTTACATACGAAGGTCCTAAGAGAATGAGACGTGCAGTAGCAGGATTAGAAGAACTTAAAAAATATCTTGATACAACTATAGTCGTTCCAAATCAAAATTTATTTAAAATTGCAAATGAAACGACTGGTTTCGAAGAGTCGTTTAATTTATCTAATGATGTATTAAAACACGGGGTACAAAGCATTACTGATTTAATGGTAAGACCAGGCATGATCAATCTAGATTTTGCAGATGTTGAAACAGTAATGAGTTCAAGTGGAAAAGCTATGATGGGAACTGGTGAAGCTGATGGTGAAAATAGAGCTTTGTCTGCAACCGAATTAGCTTTAAATAATCCTTTAATTGATGAGTATACTCTTCAAGGCGCCAGAGGACTATTAGTAAACATTACTGGAGGGAGTGACATTAAACTCTTTGAGGTAGATCAAGCTGTAAATAAAATTAGGGCTGAAGTAGATCCAGAAGCTGAATTAATATTTGGAGCAATTAAAGATGAAAGTATGAACGGCAAAATAAGAGTTTCAATTGTTGCAACAGCATTGAATGGATCGGAGACAAAACCATATTTAAACCTAGTAAATAACAGTGCTGTAAGTGGATCTAGTTTAAATAAAGGTTTAAGCCATGGGGATAATTTATTTAGCTCAAATCATGTTGAAAAAAATATTGTTAATTCTATCAATGGTGCAACTGCATTAAAACTTGATGAAAGATTAGAAATAAAGAGCAGTGAAGAGCAAAATGCTGTTATTGACAACTTTGAAAGTAAAGAAGAAAACAAAATAACAGAGGAGTCATTAATTCATTTAAGTGCCAAAGATGAGGTACCTGCAGGAGTATCTATTGAGAGCGCATCATATATGGAAAACAGCAATCAAATTAACGAAGAGAATTTAAAAAATAAAGAGAGAATTGTTTTAAAGGAAAGCCTCGAAACAGAGGAACATACTCCTAAGCTATTCTCCGATGAACATATAGAAGAAGACGCAAACCAAGATGAGCCTAAAGATGTTGATCATACGGAACAAATGTTCAGTCAAGAAAATCATGAAGACGAAGACTTTGAGATCCCTGCGTTCCTAAGAAGACAAAAGTTTTGATGAGAAATAAAATTATTAATGAACACACAATCTTCATCGCTGGAATTTTCCCATTTTCCGGTGATGTTGAACGATGTAATTAAAATATCGTCACCTTCAAAAGGAGGAGTTTTCCTAGATTGCACATTTGGTGGAGGAGGCTATTCAAAAGCTATACTTGAATTTCCAAAAACAAAAGTTATAGCGTTAGATAGAGACCTATCTGTAATTTCTATATCTGAAAAGTTCAAAAAAAAGTTTAAAGATAGATTTCAATTTTATAATACTAAATTTAGTCAATTAGATAAGATTTTAAAAAAAAATGTTGATACAATTATCTTTGATCTCGGGCTTTCATCGATTCAATTAAAAAATTTAAAAAGAGGATTTTCATTTAATTCTAATGATAAATTAGATATGACAATGGGTCTTACTAATATTTCAGCACAGGAAGTAATTAATAATTTAAGTGAGTTACAATTAAAGATTATTATAAAAATATTTGGTGAAGAAAAAGATGCATCACAAATAGCAAAAAACATAATTAAGGCAAGATCTAAAAAAAAAATTACTAGAGTCGATGAATTAGTAGAAATTATAAAAAAAAGTAAAAAAAACTCCTCTGGTAAAATAAACCCTTGTACTAAAACTTTTCAGGCTTTAAGAATATTTGTAAATAAAGAAATTTCCGAATTAATAAATGGAATAATTAATGCAACTAAATTTTTAAATCCAGGGGGGAAAATTTTAATCGTAAGTTTTCACTCAATTGAGGATAAAATCGCAAAATATTTTTTTAGAAGTTTCTCAAAAAATAAATCTAAACCTTCAAGGTATTTTCCAGAGGAAAAAGTAGATAGTTCAATTTTATTTGAAAAATACATTAATAAAATAATTAAGCCTTCAAAAAAAGAGATAAGTGTTAATCACTCTTCTCGTTCTGCAAAGTTAAGATTTGCTATTAGAAGTAAAAATAGATTCATATATCCATCAGATTTAGTTCAAAAATTTAAAAATTATTTAGATATTGAGAATTTATATGTTTAGAATTAAAATTACAATTTCAATTATAATCTTTTCTACTTTTTTGGTTTTAACTTCAATAATAAAAAACCAAACAAGAGAAAGTGAAAAAAAAATTTATAATTTAAATAAAAAGATTAGTATTAAAGAAAAAGAGATCCACGAATCTCAATTGGATTTTTCTTATTTAAGCTCACCCTCAATGATTAAGATTAAAATAGAAAAATATGATGCTGAAAATTATTTGCCCATGGATTATTCAAAAATTTTTTTAAGTTTAGAAAATTTCGTTAATATTCAAAATAAACATGTGACGCGTGACCATAAAAATGAGAAAAAAATACAAAAAAAGTAAATATATTAATATAAATCAAACAAGTTTTTATTTTGAAGATTATTTAGAAACTAATAAAAAAAATAAATATTTAAAAAAAAACAATCTATTTCAAGATAGAATCTATTTACTATTTTTTTTATTTTTATCTTTAATTTTAATTTTTAGCATAAAGATCATTCACATTTCTTTAAATAAAATTGAGATATTCAATCAAACAAACTCTCTCCAAAAATTTACTTTATTAAGAAGAGATATTGTTGATAGAAATGGCTCTTTAATCTCCAGAAATATAAAATCCTATCATGCAGCAATTAATCCAAAATTAATAAAAAATAAAGAAAATTTTCTGATTAAAATAAGAATAATATTTCCAGATTTGCCAGCTCAACAAATTAAGAAAAAACTAGATGCTGGAAAATATTTTTACCTAAAGAAACGTGTAAGCCATTCTGATAAAGAAAGGTTATGGAGTTTAGGTGAGAAAGGAATAATTTTTGAACCATTTCAATCAAGAATTTACACACATTCAAATTTATTTAGTCATGTTATTGGCCAAGTTGATTATGATAATTATGGAATATCTGGAATAGAGAAGTTTTTTGATAAAGAGCTTAAAGACACCAATTTAATGAATAAACCATTAGAAATAACCTTAGACACTAATATTCAATACTTGATCAATGAGGAACTAGACAAAGCTTTAAAAACGTTTAGCGCGACCGGAGCAGGCTCTTTATTAATGGATGTCCAAAGTGGAGAAATTTTATCTTTAGTCTCACTTCCAGACTTTAATATTAATTTAAGATCAGATTTAAATGATAAAAAATACATGAATAAAATTACGAAAGGTGTTTATGAACTTGGATCAATTTTTAAGACTTTTACTGTTGCTCTAGCTTTAGAAAATAAACTTGTTGAACCTCAAACTATTATAAAAAATATACCAAACTCAATAAATTGCTCAAATCATAGAATATCTGATGTAAAAGTATTTCCTAGAGAGCTTTCAGTTGAAGAAATTCTTATTAGATCTTCTAATATTGGAACTCTATTAATTGCAAGAAAGGTGGGAGAGGAAAAATTTAAAAAGTTTATAGAAAATACTAATTTGCTAAAAAGTCCTAAAATTCAAATGGAAGAAGTTGGTAATCCCATAAAGTTTAATTGGGATAAATGTAAACTTGAAACAGTTTCGTTTGGACATGGAATTACAACAACCCCATTACAAGCTACGACTGTTTATGCAATACTTTCAAACGGGGGCTATATCATTAAACCTAATTTGATTAAAAATGAACCAAAAAAAAAATTTGGTAAACTAATCTCAAAAGATACAAGCAAGGAAATAAATAATATTTTAAGAAAAGTTGTTACATCAAAAGAGGGCACAGCAAGTTTAGCTGATATTTATGGTTATCAAGTTGGAGGAAAAACTGGAACTTCACAGAATTATCAAAATAAAGATGAAAATTTGAATACTTTTATATCAATCTTTCCTATACAAAACCCTAAATATGCTCTTTTAGTAATGCTTGAAAATCCGCAAATAGCAAAAGACTTAACATACGATTATAGAGGAATGAAAATTAAAGGTTCTCGAAATGAAGCAGGATGGAATTCAGTCTATGTTGCTGGCAAAATAATAAAAAAAATTGGACCAATTTTAGCCATAAATAGTAAAGAATTTAATAATAGATATGTTGCTGAAAGAATTAATTAATAATCTTCCAATTCGTAAAAGAAACATTGAGATAAAAGGTTTAGAAACAAATAGTAAAAAAATTAAAAAGGGATTTATTTTTTTTGCAATTAAAGGTCATAATTCTAACGGAGAAAAGTACATTCAGGAAGCTGTTTCAAATGGAGCAAGTGTTATAATTTGTTCGCCAAAATGTAGATATACGAATAGAAAAGTTATAATAAAAAGAGCTACTAATGTTAGATATTTATTAAGTGAAATTTCATCAAAATTTTACAAAATTAAACCAAAAAATATAATCGCAGTGACTGGTACAAATGGGAAAACTTCTGTAGCAGATTTATTTTATCAAATATTAAATCTTAATAATGTTCCTGTAGCGTCAATAGGCACTCTTGGCATAAAGTTTAAAGACACTATTTTAAATTCTGAACTTACTTCACCCGATACTGTCACTCTACACAAGACTCTTGAAAAAATAAAAAAAAAAAATATTGATAACGTTATTATAGAGGCATCCAGTCATGGTTTACATCAGCATAGGATTGACCATTTAAATATTACAGCAGGAATTTTTACCAATTTTAGTCAAGATCATTTGGACTATCACAAGACAATGAAGTTATATTTAGATGCTAAATTGAGATTATTTAAAAAAATAATTCCTAAAAGAAAGACATTAATTTCCGATAGTTCTATTAAAGAATATTCAAAATTAAAAAAAATATCAAAAAAAAACGTTTCAAATTAATTGATATAAACCCAATAAAGAAGAAATTATATAAATTCACTAATTTAAAATTAAATGAATTTCAAATCAAAAATTTAGCAATGGCTATTATTGCCAGCAAATTAATTAATTTAAAAGAAAAACAAATTTTTAACTCAATAAAGAAAATTAAAAGTATTAACGGAAGATTGGAACTAATCAAAACTTTTCCAAATAAAATCAAAGTATATGTTGACTTTGCGCATACACCTGACGCTTTATTTAATTCCTTAAGTGCGCTAAAAAAAATGCACAATAGAAACATAACTATAGTTTTTGGATGTGGAGGAGATAGAGATAAAAAAAAAAGACCTCTAATGGGTAAAATAGCCAGTAATTTTTGTCAAAAAATTTTTGTTACTGATGATAACCCTAGGAGTGAAAATCCAAAAAAAATTAGAAATGAGATTATCCGAAATATTAAACAAAAAGATTGCTATAGTGTTGGAGATAGAGCAAAGGCAATTAAATTTGCAATTTTAAAGTCAGGGTATAACGAAGTTGTGTTAGTAGCAGGTAAGGGGCATGAAACTAAACAAGTATTTAAAAATAAAACTATATCAATTTCAGACAAAGAGATAATAAAAAAAATAAAATTAGCAAAATCAAAAAAAAATAATAGACAAGAAAACTTTGCTCAAAATAAGAAAATCTTATCTGAAATTATAAGGAGTGAAAAGTTCAATAATTTTCATGGTTTATCAATAGACTCTAGAACTGTAAAAAAGGATAATTTATTTTTAACAATAAAGGGGAAAAAATATGATGGATCAAAATTTGTCTCTAAAGCTTTAAAAAAGGGAGCAAAATACGTAGTTTCATCAAAAACAAATAAAAAATATAAAGATAAAATAATTAGAGTAAATAGTGTAATTAAATTTTTAAACGAATTCGCATCAAAAAAAAGAAATAAATCTGCAGCAAAAATCCTTGCAGTTACAGGTAGCGCTGGCAAAACATCTTTAAAAAATTTATTAAAAAGTTTATTAGAAAACTTCGGAAAAACATTAAGTTCTCCGAAATCTTATAACAATCATTATGGAGTTCCATTGAGTTTATCACAAATAAATACCAATCATGAATATGGAATTTTTGAAGTTGGGATGAGTAAAGCTGGCGAGATAAATAAACTGTCAAAAATTATACGTCCACATATTGGAATTATTACAAATATAGGAGAAGCTCATATTGAAAATTTCAAAAATTTGCGAGGTATAGCAGATGCAAAAGGAGAACTAATTAAAAATATAGAGAAAACTGGAACATTAATTTTGAACAGAGACGATAAATATTTTAGATATCTAGAAAAAAAAGCAAAGCTTCGCAATCTTAATACAGTTTCTTTTGGCATTAATAGAAAAGCTGATGTTCATCCAATTTCAGTATTCAAAAATAATAAAATTAATATACTTAATGTGAGAGTTAAAAATCAAAGTTTTAAAATTAAATATAATAATCTAAATATTCATAATATTTTATCTTCACTGGCTTTACTTAAAGAATTAAAGTTAGATTTAAGTAAAATTATTCACTGCTTTAAAGATATTGAGCCATCAGAGGGTCGGGGAAAAATTTATAATATAAAAAGATATAGTAAAAGTTTTAAATTAATTGATGAGAGTTACAATGCGAATCCTCTTTCTGTAAAAAATGCAATAAAAAAATTTAGTTCTCTAAAAAAACAAAATTTTAAAAAATATTTGCTATTAGGTGATATGCTTGAACTTGGAAAAAGATCTGAAATATTTCACAAGAATTTATCAACAGTTATCAACAATACAGATATAGATAAAGTATTCGTTAAAGGCATTAAAACACTTGTCACTTATAAAAATATTAGCAAAGACAAGCGTGGAAATATTTTTCAAAAAGACGAAGATGTAGATTTTACTTTAAAAAATATTATAGCTAATAATGACTATTTAATGATTAAAGGATCAAACGCAACCGGGCTAAAAGATATTACCAAAAAAATGATAAGAGGTTACTAAATGTTATTTCACTTTTTGACGTCTTTGATCGATCAATACTCTTTCCTAAATGTTTTTAAATATTTAACTGTTAGGACAGGTTTATCTGTAATGACGTCTTTGATTGTAGTTTTCATAATCGGGGCGCCTCTAATCAGACTTTTTTCAGAAAAAATGATCACTGGTCCAATTAGACAAGATGGCCCTATAGATCACATAGTGAAAAAGTCAGGAACTCCTACAATGGGAGGTGTTATTATAATTATTGGAATAATTTCTAGCACTCTGCTTTGGGCAGACTTAACAAATATTTTTGTTTGGACATTAATATTTGTTTCTTTAAGTCTTGCCGGTTTAGGATTTATTGATGATACTTTAAAAATAAAATTTAAAAACTCTAGAGGACTTAAATCTAGTTTTAAATTTATAGGTCAACTAATTATTGGTTCAATAGCTTTATTTGTTTTGATTAATTATTCGAGTCACGAATATTTATTTGAACTTTATTTTCCTTTTTTTAAAAATTTAGTTTTTCATATGGGATTGTTTTTTATTCCATTTGGTTTGTTTGTTATTATTGGTGCATCAAACGCAGTAAACTTAACTGATGGGCTTGACGGTTTAGCTACCGTTCCAGTAATGCTAGTTGCGCTTTCTTTTACTTTAATTTCTTATGTAGTTGGAAATACGATTTTTTCTGAATACCTTCAAATTCAATATATACCTGATGTTGGTGAACTTTCAATTTTTTGTGGTTCTATAGTTGGAGCTTGTTTAGGATTTCTTTGGTACAACGCACCCCCAGCAAAAATTTTTATGGGAGATACAGGCTCTTTATCTTTAGGAGGGTCGTTAGCCGCTATAGCAATTATTGTAAAGCACGAGATAGTATTAGCAATAATTGGAGGATTGTTTGTTCTGGAAACAGTTTCAGTTATTATCCAAGTTATATCTTATAAACTCACAGGTAAAAGAATTTTTAAAATGGCTCCTATTCATCACCATTTTGAAAAAAAAGGCTGGGCTGAGTCGACAATTGTTATTCGTTTTTGGATTATTGCGATAATTTTAGCTTTAGTTGGATTAGCTACTCTTAAACTAAGGTAAATATGACCTCAGTTAAAAATTTAAAGCAACTATCTTTTTTGGTGTATGGTTTAGGAACAACAGGTAAATCAGTAATTAATTTTTTTAAAAAGAATAAAATTACAAATTTCAAGGTTTGGGATGACTATAATAAAAATTTTTATAAAAATAAGAGACCAAGTAATTTAAATAATGCATTAGATAAAGTAAATTTTATTATTTTAAGTCCAGGAGTAAGTTTACTTAACAACAAAAATAAAAAACATTTAATTAAAAACAAAAAAAAAATTATTACAGACTTAGATTTAATTTTTTTGACCAAAAATTTTCTTAAATCAATAGTTGTCACCGGAACTAATGGAAAATCGACAACATGTAAAATATTAAAACATATTTTAAAAAAAAATGGATTCAAGGCACTGCTAGGAGGAAACATTGGAACACCAATTTTAAATTTAAAATTAAAAAAAAATAATTTTTTAATCATTGAGGCATCCTCTTTCCAACTTGCACACTCTAAATTTATCTCTCCAGATTACGCCTTATTATTAAATATTACTAACGATCATCTTGATTGGCACGGAAATATGAAAAATTATATTGAATCTAAGTTTAAGGTTTTTAAAAATCAAAAAAAAAATCAATATTCTCTTTTAAACAAAAAATTAAAATCAAATTTCAAAAAAGGAAATTTTGAGGGCAAATTAATACTACCAAGTATTAAAAATTACAAAAAAATTAAACATAAGTTTCAAAACTCTTACTTAAAATCTAATATCAATGATGAAAATATGTCTTATGTTTTGACTTTATCAAAATTATTGAAGATTAAAGAAAAGTTATTTTTAAAATCATTAAAATCATTTAGGGGTTTATCACATAGGTATGAGATATTTTTTAAAAGAAAGAATTGTGTCTTTATTAATGACTCAAAAGCAACATCTTTTGAAGCTACAAAATTCGCCTTACAAAGTTCAAAAAATATTTTTTGGATATTAGGAGGACTGCCAAAAAAAAATGACAAAATAATTTTAAATAATTTAAAACAAAATATAGTAAAGTCTTATATAATTGGAAATCATGTAAGTTACTTTAAAAAACAAATTCACAATAAAATTAAATATTCTATTACCAAGAATTTAAAAAATTCGCTTATTGAAATTTTTAAGGACATAAAGATTTTTAACAAAGATAATAATTCAGTTTTGTTAAGCCCCTCTGCGGCCTCATACGATCAATACTTAAATTTTGAAAAAAGAGGTGATGAGTTTAAAAATTTAACAAGATATTATGCAAGAAAGCACATTTAAACATAAATTATTTAATTATTGGCGTAACATCGATAAAAAAATTTTTTTTTGTTTTGTTGCTTTGTTTTTATTAGGATTGTTTTTTTCTTTTTCTTCAACATCATCTTTAGCAGGGGAAAGATTAAATAAAGATTACTATTTTTTTTTCTCAAAGCATTTAATTTTTACTTTTTTATCTTTGAATATAATGTTTTTTGTTTCTTTTATAGAAACATCAATGTTAAAAAAATTAATAATTCCTACATTTATAATTTCACTAATTTTTTTAGCCATAGTCCCTATTTTAGGAATTGAAGTTAAAGGTGCTAAGAGATGGTTAGACTTTTATTTTTTTAGATTACAGCCCATAGAAGTTCTTAAACCTTTTTTTATTTTAGTAACCGTAAAAATTATAACTTTAGAAAAATTTAAAAACTCTAATTTAAATTATTTTTTAAGTTTTTTATTATTATCATTAATAATTATTTTGTTAATTGATCAGCCAGATTTAGGTCAAACAATTCTAATAATCCTAACTTGGATAGCAACAGTTTTTATTTCTGGGGTAAGCTTAATTTATGTTTTTGGTTTTTTTTTTATTTTTTTAACTGCAATAAGTTTATTATTTTACATTATGCCAGAAAAATTTGGTTATATTATTAATCGATTAATATCATTCACTGATCCTAATAAAGGAGACAAATTTCAATCATCTTCAGCTTTAGATGCAATTAAACTTGGAGGTCTGAAAGGCCAGGGAATGGGAGAGGGAATTTTAAAAGAAAGCGTTCCCGAGGCTCATACAGATTATATTATTGCAATAATTTCAGAGGAATTTGGGTCAATAATTTCTATAATGATTATTTTAATATTTTTATACATAGCTTTAAGAATTATTAAAAATTGTATTAATCAGGATGACAAAATAATTAAGATTTCTTTATGCGGACTGTCTACCCTATTAATATTCCAGACCTTCATTCATGTCGGGGTGAATACTAATCTCATTCCTACAACAGGTATGACTTTACCATTTTTAAGTTATGGTGGTTCTTCTTTAATTGGAAGCGCAATTCTTGCTGGAGTAATATTAAATTATACGAAGAATAAAACTTATTTATATGAGTAAAAAAATTAAAGTGTTAATTGCTATAGGAGGAACTGGAGGGCACGTTTTCCCTGGTTGTAATTTAGCAGAGCATTTAAGAAAACAAAATTACGATGTATATTTAACAACTGATAAAAGAGGATCCAAATTCTTAAATGCATTTAAAGATTTAAATTACAACATTTTACCCTTTTCACCATTAATCAAAAAAAATATTGTAAGTTTATTTTATTCAACTTTTTTAATTATATATTCAATTTTTAAATCTTTATTATTTCTTATTAGAAATAGGCCATTTATAATTTTTGGAATGGGTGGTTACGCGTCATTTCCAATATGTATAGCAGCTAAAATATTGAATATTAGATATATAATTTACGAAAATAATTTAATAATTGGAAAAGCTAACAAATATTTATTGCCATTTTCTGAAAAAATATTTGTATCACACAAAGAACTTGAGGGAGTCCCTAGTAAATATCAACACAAGTGTATTGAAATAGGTAATATTATTAAAAAAGAGATCATCAGTTTTTCTGATACAAAAGAGAAAAATGAAACTATGAAAAAAATTAATATACTTGTACTGGGTGGAAGCCAAGCAGCAAAAGTTTTCGCTGAAACACTTCCTTATATTTTTAAAAAATGTGTAAATCAAGGAATAGATATCAAAGTTTATCAGCATTGTTTATCAAACCAAAATGAGCAATTAAAATTTTTTTACGAAACAAACAATATTGATTTTGAGATTTTTAATTTTAGTAACAATATAGTCGAATATTTTTCTAAGGCAAATATTGCTATTACAAGGTCAGGTTCCTCTATTTTAGCAGAGCTCACTAATTCAAATATTCCATTTATATGTATTCCGCTACCATCTTCAGCTGATAACCACCAATTGAAAAATGCAATGTATTATACAAAAAAAAATTTTGGATTTTTAGTCGAAGAAAAAGATCTTTATGATAAATTATTTAATCTTATTAGAGAAATTAAAGAAAATAACTCTATTTTAACTAACACCATTCATTCTCAAAGACAATATTCTGACAAATATGTTTACAACAATATAGATAAATCACTTAAAGAAATAATTTATGAAAAAAATTAACTTAGGTCAAAAAGAAGTTATTCATTTTGTTGGAATAGGCGGTATAGGCATGAGCGGGCTAGCTCAAATAATGAAAAATATGGGATTTAAAATTCAAGGCAGCGATTTAGGTAAAAACAAAAATACGATAAGTTGCTCAAAATCTGGTATAAAAGTTTTTATAGGTCATTCGGTAAAAAATATTAAAAATGCTACCTTACTTGTGAGATCTTCTGCAATAAAAAATAATAATAGTGAAATTAAGTATGCCCGAAGAAGAAAAATACCCATCTATTCAAGAGCAGAAATCTTAGCTGATGTGGTTTCTTTAAAAAAAAATATCATTATCACCGGTTCTCATGGAAAAACAACTACCACATCACTAGTATCAAAAATAATATCTGATCAAAAACTAGATCCTACAATTATAAATGGAGGAGTAATTAATTCTTTAAATAGCAATTCGAGGCTAGGTAGAGGTGACTGGGCTATTTTAGAAGCAGACGAATCTGATGGTAGTTTTCTTAAATTACCAATAAATTATTCAATTGTTACAAACATCGATTATGAACACATTGATTTTTACAAAAATTTTAAAAATTTAGAAAGGTCATTTTTAAAATTTATAGAAAAGACTCCTCCCACAGGCAAAGCAATTATTTGTTTGGATAATAAAAACATAAAAAAAATATTTAACAAAATTAAAAACAAAAATATACTTACCTATGGAGAAAACAAAAAAGCAAATTTTTGTATTTCCAATCTAAGATACAAAATTGATTTTTCTATTTTTGATTTAACTTATAAAGATATTAATAAAAAAATTAAAAAAATTAAGAACATTCAATTAAAATTATTAGGAAAACACAACGTATTAAATGCAACTGCTGCTATTGCGGTATGTCTTAATTTAGGTGTTGACCATACAACTATTAAAAGATCTCTAAAAAAATTTTCTGGTGTTCAAAGAAGAATGACAAAAATTTTTACAAAAAGGAAAAATGATTTTTACGATGATTACGCACATCATCCAACAGAAATATCATCTATTTTAGAAGGCGTTCGAAATGTATATCATGAAAGAAAAATAATATCTGTATTTGAACCGCACAGGTACTCTAGAGTTTTGTCTTTAAAAAAAGAGTTTGCTAAATCTTTCGTTAAATCCAATTTAGTGCTGCTATGTCCAATATATGCAGCTGGGGAAAAGGTAGATGTGAAGTTTGATAATATAGAATTTGCAAAGTTAATTTCTAAATTGTCCCGAACTCAAGTCATAATTATTAATGACCTGAAGGAAATCGAAAAATTTTTGAAAAAAAATTTAATTGAAGATGAAATAATTATAGGTATGGGAGCTGGCACAATATCAAAATATATTAATAATTTAAAAAATACTTTATAAAAATGAATAAAGAACTAATAAAAAAATTTGAAAAAAATTTTTATAACAATGTAAAACTAGATAATTATACTTGGTTTAATTTGGGTGGACCTGCAGAATATCTATTTAAACCAGAAAATAAAAATCAACTTATAGAATTTCTTAAATTAAACTTAAAAGAAAAACTCAAAATTACTATTCTTGGAGCAGGCTCAAATACTTTGATTAGAGACAAAGGAGTTAAAGGTATCGTGTTAAAACTTGGCTCAAAATTTTCAAAGATTGATTTAATAAATAAAGAAACTATTGAGGTTGGGGCTGGCACACTCGACCGCAAAATTTCTAATTTTGCAAAAGAAAATAACATAGGCAACTTAGAATTTCTTTCTTGTATTCCAGGATCTATTGGAGGAGCAGTAATTATGAATAGCGGGTGTTATGGAGACGATATTTCTAAAGTATTAGTTTCAATTAATGTTATTGATCCTAATACTTGTCAAGAAAGGGAGATTAAAAGGGAGGAGATTCAATTCTATTATAGAGGAACAAATTTACCAAAAGAATTGATTATCTCTTCAGTAAAATTGAGAGGCGATCATAGAAGCAAGGAAGAAATAGAAAAAAAACAGAAACTACTAATAGAAAAAAAAAAACTTTCGCAACCAAGTCAAATTAAAACTTGTGGAAGTACATTCAAAAATTTTAGCGATGAAAAAAAAGCATGGCAATTAATCAAAGTGTCTGGATGTGATGGGTTAAGAGAAGGTGATGCATCAATTTCAAAGAAACATTCAAATTTTTTTGTAAACAATGGAAGCGCTAAGGCTTCAGACATTGAAAAACTAATAAACAAAGTTAAGAAAAGGGTTAAAGATAAAACAGGAGTTAATCTTGAATTAGAGATTAAGATAATTGGTGAGTAGAAAAAAACCTAGAGTGTTAGTTGTATTAGGTGGAAATTCAGGTGAACGAGCAGTGAGTCTTGAAAGTGGAAACGCTTGTGTGAAAGCTCTAAGAAAAAAAAAATATTCTGTTAGAATATTTGACCCCAAACTAAAAAACTTTAATTTAATTAATAGGAAAAAAGTAGATGTTATATTCAATGCTTTACATGGTAAAGGAGGTGAGGATGGGATAGCCCAAACTTATTTTGAATATTTAAGAATTCCATACACCCACTCAGGCATTATAAGCTCATACAATGCGATGAACAAAATCATATCTAAAAAAATATTTATCAAAAATAAAATAACCACTCCTAAATATTTTACCATTACTCAAAATGAGGTAAAAAAATATATAATAAATAAGTTATTAATAAAAAAAAAAATCAAATTTCCTATTGTAGTAAAACCTGTTAATGAAGGTTCAAGTATAGGTGTTAAAATAGCGAAAAACTTAAAAGAATTAGAAAAGTTCTCTAATTCTCTGTTTAAAAAATATAATCAGTTGATTTTTGAAGAGTATATTGGAGGTCAAGAAATTCAGGCTGCTGTAATAAATGATACTGCAATTGGTGCTATTGAACTAATCCCTAAACGTTTTTTTTATGATTATAAAGCCAAATATACTAAAAAAGCAAAAACTAAACATATAATGCCAGCAAGATTAAAAAAAAAAGATTATTCGACCGTTTTAAATTTATCTCTAAAAGCACATAAAGCTCTTAACTGCAGGGGCGTGACAAGATCAGATTTTAAATTTTACAAAAATAAATTTTATCTTTTAGAAATTAACACTCAACCTGGTATGACAAATTTATCTTTAGTTCCAGAAATTGCAAATTACCGCGGAGTCAGTTTTTCAAATTTAGTGGAAAAAATATTATTAGACGCTGGCTTAAATAAATGAAAAAACGATTTTTTGCCGCTTTATTCCTCATAATAATTTTTAGCACTTTCAACAATCAGCATGATTTAAATTTTGATTTTAAATTCAATATAAAAGAAATTTTAATCGAAAATAATGAAATATTAAATGAAGCAGAGATTAAGAAGCAATTATCTTTTATATATGAGAAAAATATTTTCTTAATTAATAAAAATAATATAGAAAAAAACCTTTTAAAAATTAAATTTATAGAAGGCTTTGAAGTTAAAAAAATTTATCCAAATATAATAAGAATTAAAATTTTCGAAAAAAAACCAATAGCAATTCTTCAAGACAAACGAAAGAAATATTATTATACTAAAGATAATGATATCATCAATTATACTGGTCTCAAAAAATTTAAAAATCTACCAGTAGTTTTTAGCGATAAAGAAAATTTTGAGATATTTTATGGTAATTTGAAAAAAATTGATTTTTCATTCAACCAAATAAAAAAATTATACTTTTTTGAGTCTAATAGATGGGATATTGTTACATTCAAAGATCAAACAATAAAATTACCAATCAAAAATTATCAAGAAAGTCTTAAGAATTTCAAAAATTTAAGAAAGCAAAATAATTTTGATAAATATAAATCTTTTGATTATAGAATTAAGGATCAACTTATTTTAAAATAAAACATGCAAAATAATTATCGATCTTTACTCATAGAAATTAACAATTTTAGTTTCAAATTTAATGTTATTTCAATTGAGAAAGATAATTTAAAGGTATTATACAGTGATACTATAGAAAACAAAGAAGTTTTTAAAAATGAAATTTCAAATTATGATTCAGTAATTAATTTATTAAAAAAAGCTATTTTTAAAATTGAACAAAAGTTAAAGTATGTTTTTAAAGAAGCAGTTATTATAATTGAAAATTTAGAGTCTTCAGTAATAAATATTTCCGGCTACAAAAAATTAAATGGCTCTCAACTGGTGAAAGAAAATATTACCTATATTATTAATTCGCTCAAATCTAAAATAAATGAAATAGAAAAAGATAAAACCATTCTTCATATTTTTAACTCAAAATTTAATCTTGATAATGTTCAAGTAGAAAATTTGCCTATTGGATTATTCGGGAACTTTTATTCACACGAACTTTCTTTTTTTTTAATAAATTCAAATTATTTTAACAATATAAATAATATTTTTAGCAAATGTAACTTGAGAATAAAAAAAATTATTTCGAAAAGTTTTGTTGATGGAGTTAAAATAATTGACCATTATATTGATACAGAAACGTTTTTTACGATTAAGATCGAGAAAAACAATTCTCAAATAATTTTTTTTGAAAACTCTTCATTAAAATTTATTCAAAATTTTAAATTTGGCTCGTCTTTAGTTTTTAATGATATCTCAAAAATAACTGGTTTAAAAATTGATATTATAAAAAAGATATTGTTGAATACCAACTTTTTACAGGAAAACTTAAAAAATGAATACTTAGGGAAAGAATATTTTGAAGATCAAAAATTTAAAAAAATTGATAAGCAATTAATATTAGATGTAGCCAATGCAAGAATTAAAGAGTTTGCTGAAATCATGATATTTAAAAATTATAATCTAAGAAGTTTTTTGGATAAAAAAAAAACAATCTTTTTAAAAATTGATGATAATTTAAGCTTAAAGTTTTTTTTAAAAAATTATGTTGAATTTTTTTCATATAACAACTTTTATAAATTAAAATTTATTGAAAATAGCACGAATGAAGAATTTTGTGAGAATGCTCATAAGATTGTTCAATATGGGTGGAAAAAAGAGGCTGTTCCAATTATTCAAGAAAACAAGTCAATAATGGCGAGAATCTTTGACTTAATCTCTTTAAAATAAATTGTTATTTTTAGAAACATTAGTTGTTTTAAGACTAATAAATTATTTTTGTATAACCTTTTAAATGTTAAAAATATATCAACAAACAATTCGCAAACCAGTTAGTTTTGAGGGAATAGGCCTCCATTCAGGAAAAAAATCGAAAATATCAATTTACCCTGGTGAAGATGATCAAGGAATAATTTTTAAAAGAGTAGATTTAAAGAACAATAATGAAATTAGAGCAACTTATGATCACGTTTCTGCAGCAAAATTGTGTACAACGCTTGAAAATAAAAATGGAGTTAAAGTATCTACCGTAGAACATTTACTTGCAGCTTTTTACATCTCAGAAATTGATAATGCAGTTGTTGAAATTGATAATGAGGAAGTGCCAATAATGGATGGCTCAGCTAAAGAATTTTTAGAGGAATTTTGCAAAACAGGTCTTAAACAACTTTCTAAAAAAAGAAAGTATTTAAAAGTAATAGATAATGTTGAGTTTAATGATCAAAACAAAAATATATCAATTGAACCTTCTGATTCATCTTTTGAAGTAGAATTCGAGCTTAATTATAAAAATAAAATCATTGGAAAACAAAAAAATACTATCAATTTCGAATTAGATAATTTAGATGAAATTTATTCGTCAAGGACGTTCTGTATATTTCAGGATATAGAAAAAATAAAAAAATTAGGTTTAGCAAAAGGTGGATCATTAGATAATGCTGTTGTGGTTGATGAAGAGAAAGTTCTAAATCCAGGTGGATTACGTAATAAAAAAGAATTTGTTAATCACAAAATATTGGATCTTGCTGGAGACTTTTTATTATCTGGTCATAGAGTGATAGGAAAAGTAAAGTGTGCTCATGGGGGACACGAGTTAACTAATACTTTTTTAAGAAAGCTTTTAAATGATAAATCTTCAGTATCTTTAATAGAAATGAAAGATCTAGCAGTAACTAAAGAACCTAGACTAAATCCTTCTATAAAATTAGCAGTTAGTGCCTAAGTTTTCACAAGTTTAACATACAAATTTTATTTTAATCTGATATTAATGATTAATAATGTTAAGATCAGGCATAATTCTAATAATTTTCTTTCTTTCGCTTTCATGTGCGAAAAAAGAAGAAATCTACAAACCTACAGCTAAACTTGATCCATATTTACTCTATCAAGAAGGACTAGATGCTTTTGAAAAAAATGACTTTTTTTTTGCTAATAAAAAATTTTCTGAGGCAGAGATAAATTTTGAAGTAAGCGATTATGCAGCAAAGTCTGCAATAATGGCATGCTTTTCTTTATATGGTATAAATTTTTACGATGAGGCAGAAACAAACCTTGAAAGATATTTGCAGACTTATCCAGCAGATATCAATGTTCAATATGCACATTATCTATTGGCAATAATCTATTTTGAACAAATTGAAGATGAAAAAAAAGATTTACAACCACTTATAAAAGCTAGAGATAAAATTGATTTTTTTCTCAAAAATTATAAAAACTCCGAATATGCAGTAGATTTAAAATTTAAAAAAGATTTAATTTTAAATCAACTGGCAGCTAAAGAGCTATATGTAGCGAAATATTATATTTCAGTTCAAAAATGGGTTGCGGCAATAAATAGACTTAAAATAATTATTTCTGAATATGACAAAACAATATTTGTTGAAGAAGCATTACACCGACTTGTAGAAATACATTATTATTTAGGACTTGAGAAACAAGCAAATGATTATGCGAAAATTTTAGGATACAATTACAACTCAAGTGAGTGGTTTAAGCAATCTTATAAGATATTAAATCAAGAATACGAGTTTCAAAAAACCAAGATCATAGAAAAAGATAGTTTTTTGAAAAAGGTTTTAAACAAAATAAAAATATTATAATTTTATGTCTAATAAAGCATCTATAATCAAGAACTTTAAAAAAAAAATTAACGATTTAAAAAAACATAATGATTTATATTTCAATTTAGATAAACCAAAGATTTCTGACGGAGAGTACGACAATCTCAAAGGAGAGATTTTAGATCTTGAAAATTCTTATAGATATTTAAAAGAATTAAACCTTTTAAACAATATCGTCGGTGCTAAACCATCTAATAAATTTAAAAAATTTTCCCATTTAAGACCAATGTTATCTTTATCAAATGCTTTTGATAAAAGCGATATTATAGATTTTATTAAAAAGGTTAAAAATTTTTTAAATACAAAGATTGAAAATATTGAATTTTTTTGTGAACCTAAAATTGACGGAATTTCAGCCACACTAATTTATGAGGATGGTGTTCTAATTAGAGGGCTATCTAGAGGAGATGGTTTAACAGGTGAAGATATATTAGAAAATTTAAAAACTATTAAAAATATTCCAAAAAAAATAATAGGCAAAGAAATTCCTAAATTATTAGAAATTAGATGTGAAATTTACATAAGTAAAAAAGATTTCAATAAAATGAAACAAGATTTTGCTAATCCACGTAATGCAGCTGGAGGATCGTTGAGACAAAAAGATCCAAAAGAAACTTCTAAAATTCCCCTTAAATATTTTGCTTATGGTTTTGGGGAAATTCAACCAATGATTTTTTCAAAACAATCAGAATTTTTATCTAAAATATCTAGCTGGGGTTTTGAAACTAATCCTTTGTCTGAAATTACGAGCGGTATTGACAAGATAGAAAAAAAATATTTAGAATTAGAAAATCAAAGGTCTCTGTTGGACTACGACATTGATGGATTGGTTTTTAAAGTGAATGATTTAGCTTTACAGAAAAGACTAGGAAATACATCTAATTCTCCTAGATGGGCAATAGCATACAAATTTTCAGCTGAGAAAGCTATTACTAGAATTAGAGAAATAATAATACAAGTAGGAAGAACCGGTGCAATTACTCCAGTTGCAAAAGTTGAGCCAGTAACTGTAGGAGGAGTTGTAGTTTCTAATGCTACTTTACATAATGAGGATGAAATTGAAAGGAAAGATATAAGAGTTGGAGATACGATACAAATTCAAAGAGCAGGAGATGTAATTCCGCAAGTTCTTTCTGTAGATATAAAAAAACGAGATAAAGACAGTAAAAAATTTAAATTTCCTGAAAAGTGTTTGTGTGGATCAATTACAAAAAAAGAAATTAATAAAACCACTAACAAAAAAGACGCAGTAAGAAGGTGTTTTAGGGGATACGATTGTAGATTCATTGCACAAGAGAAACTAAAACATATTGTATCAAAAGAAGCTTTTAATATTGAGGGATTTGGAAAAAAAGTTGTAGACCAGTTTTGGAATTTAAAATTGATTAAAGAACCTTCGGATATATTCAATTTAGATTATGATAAGATTAAAAATCTTGATGGATGGGGAAATCTGTCAATAGCGAATTTAAAAAAAGCTATTTCAAAATCAAAATTGATTAGTTTAAATAGATTCATTTTCTCCATAGGCGTGAGGCACATTGGTCAAGAAAATGCAAAAGTTCTTGCAGCTTTTTTTGTATCAATAAAAGAATTTTCAAAACTTTTCATAAGTGAAAAAAGAAAAATAATTTTAAAAAATTTAGCTGAATTAGATGGAATAGGAAAAACACAAATAGACTCCTTAAATAACTTTTTTACTAATAATAAAAATATTAAAATAATTGAAAACTTGATTAACCAATTAAGCATTTCAGATTATGCGATTAAGAACAAAAATGGTAAATTTTTAAATAAAAAGATAATGTTTACTGGCGGGTTTCAAAATATGAGCAGGTCTGAAGCAAAGTCAATTGCAGAAAATAATGGGGGTAAAGTTCTTGGATCAATTTCAAAAAAACTAGATTTTTTAATTGTTGGTAATTCAAAACCAACAAAAAAGAAAATAGATCAAGCAAAAAATCTCGGAATAAAAATTATATTAGAAAACGATTGGAAAAAAATTCTAAATAGCTGAGCAAGCGCTTTGAAGTTCGATAGTTTCACTTTTATTCATTTTATCTTTTAAATTATTGTAAACCTCATTGTGATAATTATTTAACCAATTTTTCTCATTTATATTAAGCAAATTTTTATTAATTAGATCTTTATCAATTGGTACCATTGTTAAACTTTTAAAAAATTTTCTATTTTTGATTTTTTTAACGTAAATTAGATTTTCGATTCTTATACCAAATTTATTCTTCTCATAGTAACCAGGTTCATTTGATATAATCATGCCTTCATTTAATTTAACTTTATTTTTTTTTGTAATTGCATGAGGGCCTTCATGTACATTAAGAAAATATCCTACACCATGACCTGTGCCATGAGAGTAATTCAATCCTATTTGTTTTAAATATCTTCTTGCCGCATAATCAATTTCAGAACCTGTAGTATTTTTATGTATTTTGTAATTGGCGACCGCGATATGCCCTTTTAAGACTCTCGTAAAAATATTTTGAATCCTTTTATCGGAATTTTTTAGGCTGATAGTTCGAGTTACATCTGTAGTTCCAAATTCATATTGACCTCCAGAGTCAACGAGATAAATTTCACCTTTTTTAAGAGATCTATTTGTTTTTAGTGAGGGTTTATAGTGAATTATTGCAGCGTTAGAACCTGTTCCAGAAATAGTGGGAAAACTTAAAAATCTAAATTTCTTATTTTTTTTTCTAAGGCTTAGTAATTTTCTAGAACCACTTATTTCAGTAATTTTCTTTTTAATAAAATTTTTCTTAACCCAAAATAAGTATTTTGTAAGTGCTGCTCCATCATGTAAATGAGTGTTTATAATATTTTTGATCTCAGTCTTATTTTTTATTGCTTTATAACTATAGATAGGATCCTCAAAATTAAGCACTTTATTATTATCAGAAATAATGTTTTCATAATAATTAGAGCAAGTATTCTTATCAATTATAAATTTCTTTTGACGAATTTCTCTTAAATTGGAGGCTACAGAGTTTAAGTCTAAAAATTTCACATTTTTAAGTTTTTTTCTCAAAGATGAAGATATTTTTTTCAAATTACAAAAAAATTTAATCTCTTTATACTTGTTTATCAAAATATAACTATGAGGAATAGGAGAATACTCTTCATCAAATCCTCTAAGATTTAGTAACCAAGCACTATTTTCAGAAGCAGTAATAAATTGAAAATCAGCATTTTTATTTTTTAAGTGATTAATAATTTTTTTAATTTTTTGTTTAAAATGAACACTTGTAAATCTATCTGGTAAAAGAAAAAACTTTTTTTCGTTTTTGTTTGTTCGTCTTTTCCATATTTCATCAATTAAATTTTTATAAATAGGTTTAAAATTACATTTACTTTTTGTAAAAAAGATGTCTAAGGTCTTACTAGTAAAAAGTTTTGGATCAAAGCCAATTTTTAAGTTTTTATTTCTTAAAAATTGATATGGCATAACATTTGGAAATGTGAAAATCTTAAAAAATTTTCCACTTTCATTATTAGCTTGCAACGTATATCTGCCATCAACAAATAAGTAATTTTTATTTTTTAAAATTAGCGCAAAACCATATGTTCCCGTAAAATTTGTAATATAATTTAATCTATCTTTTTTTTTTGACACATATTCACTAAAAAATTCGTCATTTTTTGAAATGAGGTACCCATCTATGTGAAAGCGATCGAAGATATGTCTTAATTGATTTATTTTTTCCATTTAAGCACTTTATTTTTCTTGTACCTATCCCAGCCTGGACTTCTATAACCTTCATCAAAATCCAAAGAGTTATCTTGGTTAAATTCAAAATCATCATTCTCAGTAATTCCAATTTCGTTTTTTTCAATGCTCTCATCTGGTATCTCGTTAACAAATCTTGAGGGTAGAGCATCCATCCAGTCTCCATGATAGGCTCTTTTCATTGCAAAAGATAAATACGCCTCTTTTTTTGCTCTTGTGATACCGACGTAAGCTAATCTTCTTTCTTCTTCTAAAGCAAAGTCACCATTTTCCTCTAAAGATTTTTGATGAGGGAACAATCCTTCCTCCCAACCTGGAAGAAAAACTACATCAAACTCCAATCCTTTAGCTGCATGCATGGTCATTAAATTTATCTTTGCTCCCTGCCATTCTTGGTCAATAGAAGTAGCTAAAGCTACGTGCTCTAAAAAATTCTGAAGATTTTCATAATCTTGCATTGCTCTTATTAGTTCTTTTAAATTTTCAAGCCTATTTTCATTTTCCAAATCTTTTTTGTTTTTTAACATCGATGAGTAGCCTGACTCGTCTAGAACTAATTTTAATAGGTCGAAATGCTTCATTTTTAAAGAGTCTTTCCGCCATTTTTGAACCATATTTATTAACTGCTTTAATGTAGTTTTCATTCTTGGTTTAAAACTTCCTTCCTCTAAAAGCCTAATTATAGAGTCTTCTAAACATAGCTTATGAGATTTACCATAAATATAAATTTGATTTATCGTACTTTCACCAACACCCCTTTTGGGAGCACCAATAATTCTTTCTAACGCAAGATCATCAAATTTTTGATTTATAATTCTTAAATAACAAACAGCATCTTTAATTTCTGATCTCTCATAGAATTTTATACCTCCTAAAACTCTATACCCTATACCGACTTGAAGAAATCTTTCCTCAAATTCCCTAGTTTGGTAAATAGCTCTTACTAATATGGAAACTTCATTTAAGGAATATTTTTTTTTTAATTTTTGCTCAATAATATCACTTATTCCTTGAGCTTCTTCTTTACCAGTTCTATAACAATGGAGTTTTACTAATTCTCCCTGATTTGCAGATGACCATAATTTTTTTTTTACTCTATTTGAATTGTGAGAAATTAAGCTAGAAGCAGTTTCTAAAATATTTTTTGTAGATCTATAATTTTGCTCTAATTTAAAAACTTTGCAATTTTTGTAAATTTGATCAAACGTAAGAAAGTTTTTTATTTCCGCTCCTCTCCAGCTATAGATTGATTGATCATCATCGCCAACACAGCAAATATTATTACTTTTATTTACCAATAAATGTAGCCATTTATTTTGAATAAAATTTGTATCTTGATATTCATCAACTAAAATATATTTAAAATTATTATGATATATCTCTTGAATATCCTTGTGTTCCTCGAAAAGTTTAACGCAAAATAAAATTAAATCTCCAAAATCAAAAGCATTCAAATCTTTAGTTTTTGCTTGATATATTTCATAAACTTTTAAGATTGATTTAAATACTGAACTTGATTTTTTTAGATCAACATCACTTGGTAAAAGACCTTTATTTTTCCATTGATCAATATGATATAATATTAGTTGTGGAGAAAATTTCTTCGCATCTAAATTTTCTGACTTTACAATATTTCTTATGAGTTTTTTTTGATCATCAGTATCTATAATTGTAAAATTACTTCTATAACCTAAAGCTTCTGCATGTCTTCTTAAAAGCTTTACGCTGATTGAATGAAAAGTTCCTAGCCAAGGAATTGCATTAGAACTTCCTCGAATATGCTGCATAACTCTATTTTGCATTTCTTTTGCAGCTTTATTTGTGAAAGTCACGCACAAAATTTGACTAGAGAAAGCTTTTTTTTGATCAATAATATACATCAATCTAGTTGTTAGAACTTTAGTTTTGCCAGAACCAGCACCAGCAACAATTAAGTTAGGACCTTCAGTGCTTAGCACTGCATTTTTTTGTTCATTATTTAGGTTATTAATTAATTTATCTATACTATTCATATGTAAGAATTTTCATTTATATACTAGATATAAATATAAAAAAAATGATAAATAAATTTTACAAACAAATTAACAGCAAATTTTCTAGATTTTTTAAATTATTTTTTTTTATTAGATATCTTTTTTTAATTTTTTTTGTCGCATTAATATTATTCTTCAGTATTCCAAAATTTTTTGATTACAAAGAAAAAGAAACACTTATTAAAAGCTATCTATTTAAAAATTATAGATTAGATATAAAAAGTTTAGAAAATATTAAGTATAGTTTTTTTCCACTACCGCGGCTAGAAATTAACAATGTCGAATCAAAAATTTATCCAAATAATATTGATCTAAAAACGAAAAACTTAGTTATTTATCCTAAAATATTTGGCATTTATAATTACAGCAATTTCAAATCAAGAAAAATTAAATTAGAAAAAAATAAAACAATAATTGATATAAAAAATATAAATCAATTAATTAAAAATATCTCTAATTTAGAAAAAAAATTATTTTTACAAGATGTGAATATTATAATCAAAGACAATCTTGATAATATTGCAGAAATTAAAAAAGTTAATTTTAATAATTATGGATTTGATAAAAATAAAATTTATGGTGAATTATTTAATAGTCTGTTTGAGATAAAAATAAATAAAGATACACAGCAGATTTATTTTAAATTATTAGATACAGGCATCTCAGGCAAGTTTAATATTTATGAAAATAATCCTAAGTCTCCTTTAAAAGGAGGCTTAAAAGGAAAAATTTTGCAATCAAATTTCAAATTTGATTTTATATTTAATGGAGATTTTCTTGAAATAAAAAACTTTTTATTTAGAGGTAAGGAAATATCATTAGATAGTACAGGGCGTATAGATATAAAGCCTTTTTTTCAGATAATTCTTAATTCTGAAATAAGAAATATTAACAAAAATTTCTTTAAAAATTTAGATTTATATAAGATATTTGAATTTAAAGAATTTATAAAAAAAATAAATGGTGAAAATAATATTACTTTTAAATCTAAAAAATTTAGCAGAAACATAATAAAGGGATTTAATTTAGATACTAAATTAATTTATGGAAGATTGAGTCTCTCAAAAGAATTTTTAATAGCTAATAGTGTTCTTTTTTGCAGTAGTAAAGTAAATTTAATTGAGGAATATCCTGTTTTTAATTTCGATTGCAACTTAACGTCTCCTGACAAAAAAGAATTTTTAAAAAAAATGGGATTAAGTTATGAGAAAAAAAATGAGAAATTAAGTCTTCAAGTTAAAGGTAATTTAAATATTTTCAACAATAAAATTAACTTTTATCAAATAAAAATGAATAATAGCTATAACGCTAAAAATGAAGATTTAAAATATTTTAAAAATATATTTGAAAAAATCTTATTTAATGAAAGTTTTGTTAAAATTTTTAGTTTAATAAAAATTCAAAACTTTATTTCAGAAATATCATAACTTATTTTGGCTTTGTCATTTTAAGCGGATTCATAATTTTATTATATTCACTCTCTTTTATTAAACCTGCTTTTATGACTTCATATTTTAATGTTGTGCCGTTTTTATGTGCACTTTTTGCTATGCTGGCTGCTTTATCATATCCAATTTTGGGAGCTAATGCTGTTACTAACATTAATGAATTGTCTAACAAATGTTTAATTCTTTTTTTATTAGCTTTAATTCCCTTTACACAATAAATTGCAAAAGTCTTTGCAGAGTCACTCATGATCTCAATCGATTGCAAAATATTATGAATTATTAACGGTTTGAAAACATTTAACTCAAAATGACCGTGGGATCCTGCCATTGTAATTCCATTATGATTTCCGATAACTTTTACACAAACCATAGTGACTGCTTCCGACTGAGTAGGATTTACTTTTCCTGGCATTATAGATGATCCTGGTTCATTAGATGGGAGTATGAGTTCCCCATAACCAGCTCTTGGGCCAGAACCTAAAAATCGAATATCATTCGCAATTTTCATTAGACAAACCGCAGTCGTGTTTAGACTTCCTGAAAAATTTACGATCTCATCATGAGCTGCTAAAGAAGCAAATTTATTTGTTGAAGGTTTAAAAGGCAGTTTAGTTATTTTACTAATTTCTTTTATGATCTTTTTATCAAAATTTTTTCGAGTATTTATTCCTGTTCCAACTGCAGTTCCTCCTTGAGCTAAAAAATAAATTTCTTTTAAAGCCTCTTCTATTCTTGAAATACATTTTTTAAGTTGAGTATGATAACCAGAAAACTCTTGACCCAAAGTTAAAGGAGTAGCATCTTGCAAATGCGTTCTTCCTACTTTGACTATTTGTTTAAATTCCTTCGATTTTTTTGCTAGCTCTTTCTCTAAAAGCTTAAGTGAAGGTAAAAGCTTATCTCTTGATTTCAAGGCAATTGATATATGCATTGCAGTGGGAAACACATCATTAGTTGATTGTGATTTATTAACATGATCATTTGGATGAACAGGTTTTTTTGTACCCATCTTCCCACCCATCATCTGAATAGCTCTATTAGCTATAACTTCATTAACATTCATATTTGTTTGTGTCCCCGACCCTGTTTGCCATACTTTGAGAGGAAAATGTTTATCATGTTTCCCTTTAATAATCTCTTCTGCGGCTTTAATTATAAATTTACTTAATTTAGGATCTAAATCTTTATTTTTTGAGTTAATTATAGCTGCAGCTTTTTTAATTATAGCAATTGAGTGGATAACCAATGGCCTTACTAGAAAATCTCCTATATTAAAATATTTATTCGATCTTTCTGTGGAGGCGCCCCAATACTTATCACCAGGTACTTTAATTTTTCCAATACTGTCGAATTCTATTCTGTATTTCATCTTTGATTCTTTGATATAATACACCTTTATTAG
>MDTE01029028.1_pt1 | contig 28288 bp, 20 predicted proteins | sample 811231 | NCBI WGS metagenome assembly MDTE01 (sample SAMN05326651, study PRJNA326480) | marine metagenome | isolation source: seawater | place: Indian Ocean: Red Sea | collected 2010 | reverse complement strand
CCAGGAGGATGGTAAGGTGACTGTCTCGATCCGCCAACTCCATCCGCACTTTGTCGGCGAGGTGGAGGGTATCGATCTCCGCCAGCCACTCGCGACCGCAGATGTCGATGCGATCGACGAGGGGATGGATCGTTACGCGGTGCTGATTTTTCATGACCAGAACATCACCGATGAACAGCAATTGGCCTTCACTCGAAACTTTGGGGAAATCGAACACGCGGTGGGTAACAGTATCACCGCTTCGCAAGGGCGGCGACTTGGCACGGAGATGGCAGATCTTTCCAATCTGGCCCAGCGTGACCAGATTTTTCAGCGTGATGACCGGCGGCGGTTGTTCGACCTGGCGAATCGTCTGTGGCATTCGGACAGTTCTTTTCGCGTCGTCCCGGCAAAATATTCGTTGCTCTCTGCCCGCGCGGTTCCGGCCCACGGAGGAAATACCGAGTTTGCCGACATGCGCGCCGCCTACGACGCGCTTGACGACCGGACTCGGGCGGAGGTTGCCGACCTGGTGTGCGAGCACTCGTTGATGTACTCCCGCGGATTGCTTGGGTTCACCGAGTTCACGGAAGAGGAACGCAAGACGTTCACGCCAGTCCGTCAGCGGTTGGTACGGACTCATCCGGTGACCGGTCGGAAATCACTGTTTCTGGCTTCCCATGCTGGCGGTATTGTCGATTGGCCGATGTCGGAGGCACGTTCGTACTTGCGGGATCTCAGTGAGCATGCCACCCAGCCGGAATTTGTGCATGTCCACCAATGGCGTTTGCACGATCTGGTTATCTGGGATAACCGTCAGACGATGCACCGGGTCCGCCGATTCGATGATGTGAATGAGGTCCGTGATATGCGTCGGACGACGCTCATTGGGGATGGGCCAACGGCCGAACAAACGCCGGGTTGAACAGCCGGTGTTGGCGATCGACGGGTGCTGCAAACCGGCTTCCCCGGGATTTGCTGAGCGCGGCAGCGAGCGAACGCGAGCGTTTCGGTCAGCTGCCGCTACCCGGCCCCGGTGAATTGTGTATGCTCGTCTGGATGGCCAAGGCGACTTCCACGACCGATCAGAAATGTGCGGCACTTTCCACGTTTCACCCCCTTGTGCAGCGGTGGTTCACCGCGGCGTTCGCCGCCCCTACGTCCGCCCAACAGCTCTCCTGGCCGGCCATTGCTGCGGGTAACAGTACGTTGCTGCTGGCTCCAACCGGGTCGGGGAAAACGCTGTCCGCGTTCCTCACCGCGATCGATCGCATCATGTTTGGGCCTCCGCTCGGTGGGGAGAGTGTCACGGTGCTCTATATCTCGCCTTTGAAAGCGCTGGCCACCGATATCGAGCGGAATTTGCGCGCGCCATTGGCCGGAATTCGGGCCGTCGCCGAGAAGGAAGGGTTCGATTACCGCCTGCCAACCGTGGCGATTCGCACAGGTGACACAACTGCCCAGGAACGCAGGGCGATTCAGAAGCGGCCGCCGGATATCCTGATCACGACACCAGAGTCCCTCTATCTGATGCTTACCTCGCGGGCCCGTGAAGTGATCGCTGGCGTTGAGACCGTGATCATCGACGAGATCCATGCCCTGGCTTCGACCAAACGTGGTACGCACCTGTTCCTGTCGCTGGAACGTCTGGAGCGGCTGCGCCGGCGACAAAATCCAGAGGTCGATCCGATCCAGCGGATCGGATTGTCGGCGACTCAGCGCCCGCTGGCGGAGATGGCGCGGCTGCTGGGTGGCTCGGAAATCCCGGAGGCGGCGGAGGCGTATCCGCGTCCACGCCCTGTGGAGATCGTCGAAGCGTCACGCAAGAAGCAGCTGCAATTGCAGATTGAAACGCCGGTCGATGATATGGCAAAGCTGACGCAGACGACACCTCAGGAGACGATTCAAACCGGTCCGGCCTCCGCTGGGCCGACGATTCCTTCCATTTGGCAGTCGATCTACCCCAGGCTGGTTGAGCTGATTCGCGAACATCGCTCGACGATCATTTTTGTGAATAGTCGCCGCCTGGCCGAGCGATTGGCGGCGGCCATCAACGAACTGGCTGATAGCGAACTGGCACTCGCCCATCACGGTTCCATCGCCAAGGAACGTCGGGCCGTCATCGAGGACCGCCTGAAGCAGGGACAGCTGCCCGCCATGGTGGCCACCTCGTCGATGGAGTTGGGGATTGACATGGGTGCTGTCGATCTGGTCATCCAAATCGAAGCGCCTCCCTCCATCGCCTCCGGAATCCAACGAGTCGGACGTTCCGGGCACCGCGTCGACGAGCCCTCGACAGGGGTCGTGTTTCCCAAATACCGTGGCGATTTGCTCGCGTGTGCGGCGGCCGTCAGCCGGATGACCGTGGGAGAGGTAGAACATACCGCATACCCACGCAACCCGCTCGACGTGTTAGCTCAACAGCTGGTCGCCGAAGTGGCTATGAACAGTCTGACGGTCGACGAAGCGTACAACCTGGCACGTAGTGCAGCTCCCTATACAGAATTGCCACGCAGCGCGTTTGAAGGTGTGCTGGACTTGCTTTCCGGACGCTATCCGAGCAGTGAGTTTACCGAGTTGCGGCCCCGCTTGAATTGGGACCGGGTCCGCGGTCTTCTCGAACCACGCCGCGGTGCGCAGCGAACCGCAGTGGCGAATGCGGGGACGATTCCCGATCGTGGCCTGTACGGTGTCTTCCTTTCCGAGGACGCGAGTGGAGGTGGCAAGCGAGTGGGGGAGTTGGATGAAGAAATGGTGTACGAGACGCGTCCCGGCGAGGTGTTCTTGTTGGGGGCGTCGTCTTGGCGCGTGCTAGAGATCACCAACGACCGCGTACTGGTAGCTCCCGCGCCAGGAGAGCCTGGACGGATGCCGTTTTGGCGCGGTGATACCCCCGGTCGGCCACTGGAATTCGGGCGTGCCATTGGACAACTCACGCGAGAATTGTTGCAGCAACCACGAGACGTGGCGGAATCGACACTGACCACAGTGCATTGCCTGGAACCGCGCGCGGCGCGCAACTTGATGGACTACCTCTGCGAGCAGCGCGAGGCGACCGCCGTGCCACCATCCGATCGCACCATCGTCGTGGAGACCTTTCTGGATGAGATTGGCGATTGGCGTGTGGTGATCCTCTCCCCTTTCGGGGCTCGCGTCCACGCCCCCTGGGCGATTGCCGTGGGGGCTCGGCTCCGCAACGATCTCACCGGTGATCTGGATATGGTGTGGGGGGATGATGGCATTGTATTCCGGATTCCTGAAAGTGATGACACACCGGAGCCTCACGACTTGTTTCCGGACCCGGAGGAAATCGAAGAGATGGTGGTGCGCGAGCTGGGCGGTACGGCCATGTTTGCCTCACACTTCCGCGAGAATGCCGCCCGCGCGCTTTTGCTTCCACGTCGTCAGCCCGGTCGGCGCACTCCACTTTGGATGCAACGTCGTAAATCGGCTGATTTACTGAAGGTCGCGGCCAGGTACGAGCAGTTTCCGATCTCGCTGGAAACGCTGCGCGAGTGCTTGCGTGACGTCTTCGATTTGCCAGGTTTGCGTGGTTTGCTGGAAGAGGTCCGGCGCCGTGAGATCCGTGTCCATGCGTTACATTCCGAGACGCCGTCACCCTTTGCGGCCTCGGTGATGTTCAGTTACGCCGGGAACTTTCTCTACGAGGGTGACGCACCGCTCGCCGAACGCCGTGCGCAGTCGCTGGCCCTTGACCATGCCCAGTTGCGTGAATTGCTTGGTGATTCTGAGCTGCGTGAGTTACTTGATGCGGATGCGATTGCCGAGATCGGACGCGAACTACAACGGCTGGATGCTGCCCGGCCGCTTCGTGACGCCGACGATTTGCACGATTTACTGCGACACCTGGGTGACCTGTCTACCGAGGAGATCGGCCAGCGGTCCGGCCGCACGGATGCACCGACTGACACCTGGCTGGAAGACCTGGAACGACAACGCCGTGCTGTGCCGATTCGGTTTGAAAGCGGCCTGCGTTGGATTGCTGCGGAGGATGCGGGGGTTTATCGCGATGCACTCGGATTTGTCCCACCTCAGGGTTTGCCGCACGCGTTTCTCGAACCGGTCGATGCGGCGCTCGAGCAGCTGGTCGCTCGCTATGCGCGGACTCACACACCACTGTACGCCGACCAGATTGCCACACGTCTGGAGGTTGGCATCAGCCCAGTGCAACATGCACTGGGGACATTGCTTCAACAGCAGCGCGTATTAGAGGGCGAGTTCTTGCCGGGTGGACGTGGCTTGGAATGGTGCGACACCGGTGTCATGAAACGGATGAAACGCCGTTCGCTGGCTCGGTTACGGAAGCAAGTCGAACCGGTTGATGGAGAGGCGTTCGCTCGGTTCTTGACCCATTGGCAGGGTGTGACACGCCCGCGTCGAGGCTTGGATGGGTTGTTGGATGTGGTGGAACAACTACAGGGTTGCCCACTCCCCGCCTCGGTGCTCGAAGCGGAAATCTTACCCGCCCGGTTGGAAGCCTATCGCAGCAGTGACTTGGATGAGCTTTGCAGCGCGGGTGAAGTCGTCTGGAGAGGGGTGGAGAGTATTGGACCGCATGATGGTCGGATCGTACTGGCACTGGCGGAGCATGCCAGCTTGATGCCCGGTGGACAGGAGCAGGGCTGTGAACCCTTGCAGCAACAGATCATCGATGTTTTAGACGAGCGCGGCGCCTTGTATTTTGATGAACTAGTGACACAGGTCGGAGGATTTTCCCAGGATTTACTGCAGCATCTGTGGGAACTCGTTTGGCGAGGTGTGGTGACCAACGATACGCTGGCGCCGCTCCGTTCGTTGCGGCGCGCTGGCGGAGGCGAGAACAAACGCCGACGGCGCGGGCAACGTCGCTATCGTTCACGGCGCACGCAGCGGCGTCCTGGTACAGAAGGACGATGGTCGTTGTTCGACACGCGGCACAAGCATACCCCGACCGAGCGTCAAACGGCGCTGGCGTCTCAGTTGATTGAACGCTACGGTGTCGTGACTCGGCAACTGGTGACGAGCGAGAAAATTGCGGGTGGATTTTCTGGGCTGTACCCCGTATTCCGGGCCATGGAAGAAATGGGCCGTGTCCGCCGAGGCTATTTTGTCGCGGGGCAGGGTGCGGCCCAGTTCGCAGCCCAGGGTGCCGACGACCAACTCAGAAACAAGTCGCGAGACCGGGCCGCATCCCAGGAGCCGCCGCCGGTGTTGCTCCTAGCGGCCTGTGACCCTGCCAGTCCGTATGGAGGCGTGTTGCCGTGGCCGGAATTCGCGGGTGACGCCCGGCCCCACCGGGCCACAGGTGCTCGCGTCGTGTTGGATGAGGGCGTGTTGCTGGGGCACCTGAACCGCAGTGGGAATCACCTGATCACATTTGTTGAGCCAGGTACCGGGAAATGGGGTCGGCTGATGGAGGCGTTGCGGCAGGTTGCCCGGGACCGCGGTGCGGTGTTGCTGACAAGGCTGAATGGGGTCGAGATTGATGTGTCTCCTTGGGCACCTGCCCTGGTTGAATGTGGTTTTGTCAGTTCGACCAATGGTTTCCAGCTGCGGTCGGATCGTCACGTGCGCGGTGCCAGGTGAATCGAGGATTCTTCCACCGGTGTCTGGCTTCCGGGCTCCTGGCGGAGTACGTTGGCATGCGTAACGCTTGCTGGCAGGATCCGCGCGATGCCCGAAGGGGACACGATCTATCGAACGGCTACCGTACTCCGCCGTGCGCTGATGGATCAGACGATCCGTGCGGTGGAATCACAGGCGGTCGAACCAGGCCAGCTAGTTGGTTGTTCGATTACTCGTGTCGAGCCGCGCGGTAAACACCTGTTGATCCATTTGGACAACGGGTCCGTGTTGCACAGCCATATGGGAATGACCGGGTCCTGGCATCTTTACCACCATGGCCAGCCATGGCAGAAACCCTCGCGATTGGCTGCAGTGCGTCTGGATACGGAGCCGATTGTTGCAGTCTGCTTTACACCCAAGACACTAGAGATGATCAGCCGAGATGGGTTGCGTCGTCACCGCTGGTTACGTCAGTTAGGACCGGACCTGCTCGATCCAGAATTTGAAATTGAGGATGCGGTTTGTCGACTGCGTGTGCATGCAGAACGCCCGTTAGGTGAGGTGGTCATGGACCAGAGCATTGTCTGTGGGATCGGAAATATTTACAAATCGGAAGGGTTGTTCGTGTCGCGGATTTCGCCGTTTGATCGGGTGAAAAGTTGCTCTGATACCGATCTCAATCAACTATTGACACGTACCCGACAGTTGATGTTGCGGAATCGGCACGGGGCGAAACGTCGTACGCGGATGGGGCCAGATGGTGCCAGCAAGTGGGTTTATGGGCGTAGCGGTGAACCGTGCCTGGAGTGTGGGGAGGTGATCCAGATGCGACGGCAAAGTGAATTGGGACGTTCGACGTATTGGTGTCCGCATTGCCAGCCAGACCGGCACCCGGCCGGATAGTGTGAACGGGTGTACTGGAAAGCCGTTTACGCTTTCAGGAGTCATGGGCCATGGCCTGAAAATCGGCTCAGGGGTGGGCTGGTTTTTGACCGAGCGGTTCGACTACGCGGGGGGACCAGAACCCGCCGGCCATTACCTGGTCACGGGCGGGCGCCCGCCAACGCAGGGCCTGAACACTCAGCCCTTTCGTGCCGTGTAGAACCGTCACGATGGTGTCATCGGCAAGCGCTACAGAGCTGGCGTATTGCCCGTCGGCATGCAACTGGAAGACGGTACGACTCCAGGTTTCTCCCGCGTCGTAGCTAATCAGAAATCGCTGGCCGCGGGTATCCGTCTTGTAGCCGAAAGGAAGGATGACCGTTCCGTCGGATAGTGATACCAGGCAGCCCGTTTGTTCGTCGAAGCCGGTCAGCAGTCGCGGCGCAGTCCAGGTCTTTCCCGCATCGTCCGAGTGCAGAATGGCGGTAAATCGTGCCACCAGTCCGGAGCCAACGGTTTTGCTTTTGGCGTAAGGAGGCTGGTCGTTACGCATCAGATGGGGTGACACGAGTCCCGGGGGATCATTGGGCAACTTGTGTCGTTGGTAACGAATGGCCAATAACAGCCGTCCCGATGGCAGCGCGATCAAATCAGGCTCGTACCCGTGCAGACAGACCGGTTGGGGCGACCGCTGCCAGCTACGACCGTCATCCCGGGAAGAATACAAATAGGTGCGGGCATACCGATCCGCTAAGGGAAGTGGTGTGTCAGCAGACGTGGACCTGTCCCACGATCCCATGGCCAGCACCATTGTCCCATCGGGCAGTTGAGCAAAGCGACAGACCTGGCTACCGGTTAATTCCAGTTCGGTGGCGTTGAGACGAATGGCGGGGTCCCAGGTCTGGCCGCGATTGGAGGAGCGAACGACATATTCGTCGAGGCGATAGCTCGAATCCGCGTAACCTCCAGCCGGCTTGCGGCCGTCATTGTATTGCACACCGTAGTGAACAAGGAGTGATCCCTTGCGTGTGACGCCTACGCCGTTGACACTGACTCGCAACGCGCTACTCCCCGAGGGAACTTTGAATCGCATGTCGAAGTGTGTGCCGAGGTGGGACCAAGACTTGCCGCCGTCGGTAGATGTTCCCACCATGCCGAACTCCCAGCTCTTGGGTGAGTAGCTATCGACGAACAACGCGCCCTGTGGACCGCGTACGACAGTTGGTTGGATGGCAGGTAACGTGGATTCGGACAGTTGTGCGGGCCACGGCACGAAGGTTCTTGCACGGTGGGCGCGCCCCTCCGGGGTAAAAGGATGGCCAAAAATGGCACGCAGTTCCGGGTGGGTAATTTCCCAGGTGGTGTAGTCTGCGTCGGACTTTAGCGTTTCACTGCTGGCCCACCGCTCTGGTATGGCGATACAGAACAACATCGCAGCGACAAAAGCCTGGCTGAGGAGTGAACGGGCTCTTGATTTTTTTTCCCGCGGACCGTGCTGGGAACGCAGCAAGGTTGTCTGGGCAGCGTGATTGACGGTGCAAAGTGGGGAGGTGCAAATCATTACCGGAGTCCTGTCGAGTCTGTGGTATCGGAAAGGTACTGTAGCTGCTGAAGTGTCCGCAGGCAGAAAGTAGCAGGCTCTTCTTCACCCGGTGTGAGCCAGGTTTGCAACTTCCTGGTTTTTTCGTATTCGCTGGGAATCGAGGTGGGGAAGACCAGGTCCATCCAATGACGCTGGAAGGTTACGTAACCGTACCCGCGCTCCTCCGCAGACAAATCAGGCATGGGCTGCGGGTCGATATCGTGGGTAGCTAGAAAATCCTCGGCAGTACGGCTCTTGCGCAGGAGCGTTGTCACCACTGCATGGTCTATATCCGCGAGTCGCAACGACGCCGTCTCGTCGCCACGGGCTGAGACGTTGTACCGGGTTGCCAGCAGGCACAACAACATGACCAGCAGCGACAAGCACCCGGCAGGGAAGTTGTGGTATTCGTTATCATACGGCCGCCACCGGAAGGAGCTTTGTTGGCGATTCCTGGAGTGCATGTGTGTCTTTCACGAAGCAGCCGAATTGGCGCCGGTTCACACTTTTTCAAACTGATACTGCAACAAGTTGGTGTCACGCACCTTAAAACACAAGCCGATCGACTTGCCAGGCAATTCTGCCACAGCGGCCTCTTGGTCTTTCCAGGCCGCCACAAAATACATTGAATTCCAGTACAAGAAGTGGGCGTCGTGGAGTGTCTATCCCGCCAGCGGGCTTTCCTGTGCATTCTGGATTTCCACACGTACACTTCCCGCAGCTGAGGTCGACAGGTTCAACGCGCGTTGCTGGCCCGCGAATCGGAGTGGTTTTGTCTGAAGTTCACCACTCGTCGTCGATGCCGAGGTGTGTGATTTGCCGCCTCCCGGGCCTTCAGCTGGCGGCAAATCGATGGAGACCTTTAGGCTGGGGCGTATCCGGAGTAAGGATTTTCCACGTCGCTCCCATTTCCCGCATCGGGCGGAAATCGGTTGGTTGGTAGGCGAGCCCGAGTTGCGGAGTTTCCAGTGGTTGGCCCGGTTTCTGCGCGGCTTGCATCGCTGCTGCAAGTGTGCCGGTGACCAGCACCGTCCGTTCCACCGGGTAGGGTGTTTTCCCATGGATGAAATGGTGTTGAATGGAATGGGAGAGCGCCTTGAACAGGTTGCGGTTTTCCCACGGCCCTACATAGAACGAGGTGGCGTGGATTTCCGGTTTTCCATTCATCCGGCAGGCGAAGTTCCAACGTGTACTATTGTGTCCCAGCCGTAGAACCGTGGCTTTGAGGCCATCGCGGTAGGTGACCAGTAAGGCGTGGGAGGGTCGCACTTCCTCACCAGGAATCACACGCAGGTCGTCGGGCACGTTACCAAGTTCGGTGGCGATGGCCTGTTCTGCCAGCTCGAGTGACCACCGCCCTTGCTGGGCCGCTGTCCAGACCTGTTCCCCCTCGAGAAACTCAACACTGGCCACGCCCGACTCGCCACCCTTGCGTGATTCGATCATCGACTGCAGGACTTCGAGGCCGTGGAAGTCATACGATTCTTTGGGGCCGCCATGGATCGAGATGGCTTCGTCGATTGTTTGGCCAGGTGGTAGTTCGAGTGCCGGGCGGCGCGTGGCCAGCGGCACGGAGCTGCCCGCCATGAAGGGAATGTTATGCTCCTGGGTGGTATCGTACATCTCTTTTGCCCAGTCCCAGCGATAGGACAGGTGTTTGTCGTTGAAATAGGGCACAAATTTCCCGGCGCGTTTCATGGTTGTCACGCACTCGTCGAAGAACCGTTTACGGGGGTACATGACCTGCCCGAGTTTGGTACGCGGGTAGCTGCCGTGTTCACCGATGGCCAGGACGGCATCAACGTCCAAATCTTTTCCGCCGACACACAAGGCGTCGTTGATTGTCTTATAGACCGGGAGGTTGAATTCCTCGGAGATGGCACCAGTCATATCGCTGCCCTCAGGACGTTGGTCTACGTAGAGAGAGACGACATCGACACCGGGATCGGTTTTTTGGCCGTTGAACAGGTAAGGGCCCAGGAAGTTTTCCAGAATCACGTGTGCGTGGGAGCGGTGCGTGCAGATCGTGTAAATAGCGGCTACGCGCGGTCGGCGCTGGGGTGCGGCGGTGGCCAGGCCACCGAACAGTGGCAGAGCGGTACCGGCGCGTAATAGTCCACGGCGGGAGAGTGGGGTCTGGCTGGAGAGTGGGGAAGCGGACAGAGAGGGAGATGTCATCGGTAGGTATCCTGAAGGGAGGAATCGTGCGGAATCAGCTGGTATTCTACGACGTCAAACCCGTGGTTGCACCCGGAGTAGATGTCTGCTGGTGGCGCGTGGTGAGGGCGCGTGGTGAGGGTGCGTTGGTGAGGGGCGCGTCGGCCGCCAGCTAGGAGCCGGACCTGGGGAGCGAATTCGTCTTCCCGTTGGACTTGCCACCTGCCAGACTAGCGAGAGCCACCGGGCTTGGATACAAACGCTGTGCCGCTCGGTACAACGCGGCTTATCGGTTGCACGCCACAGACCAGCGCACGTTGTTGTGAGGATATCATGAACGAGCAGCGATTGCTCTACGAGACACATTCGCACACACCATTGTGCAAGCACGCGGTCGGGTTGCCTGGCGAATATGCAGCGGTTGCTGAGCGTCGTGGCCTGGCCGGGTTGATTGTGACTTGCCACAATCCGATGCCGGATGGTTTCTCTGCGCATGTGCGGATGGCACCTGCAGAGATGGACCAGTACGTGGATCTTGTACAGCAAACGCGTGACGAGTGGAGTGGTCGCGTCGATGTACGCCTGGGGCTGGAAGCCGATTACTTTGCCGGTTACGAAGACTGGCTGGAGCGTCAGCTCAGTGCGCACGATTTTCACTATGTGCTGGGATCCGTACATCCGCAGGTCGCTGAGTACAAAGCAAAGTACTTGCATGCGGACCCGCTCGAGAGCCAGCAGACCTATTTCAATCTGCTGGCGGACGCTGCCGAAACGGGTTTGTTTGATTGCTTGTCACACCCCGATTTAATCAAGAATGTGACTGCGGATGACTGGTGCCCGGCAGCGATCATGCCGGCGATTTGTCGCACGCTGGATCGGGTTGCCAGGACAGGCGTGGCCATGGAATTGAATACCTCTGGGGCGAACAAGGTCGTGGCGGAAATGAATCCCTTTCCTGATATGCTGCGGGAAATGCAGGCCCGGGAGATCCCCGTCGTACTGGGAGCCGATGCCCATGAACCGGGACGCGTCGCTGATCGCTTTGAGGTGGCTCTAGACCTGCTCGATGCTGTGGGATTTGCGGAAATCTCGCTGTTTCAGGAGCGGCAACGAACGGCGATTTCGATTCCCGAGGCACGCGACACCTTGCGGGGCCTTTGAGAGAAGAACTCTCGCAGACACGGTGTGCCGATGGCGCTGACTTCCCACGGTTTGAGGCGGCGAACACTGGCTGATGTTTTTCGGTAAAGATCACCAGCTGGTCGGGCTTTGAGGTTTCTCAACGTAACGAAGTGGCCCGATACGGGCAAACTCTGGGTGACGCAGCAGGTGAAACAAGTGCATCCACAGCGCCTGGACACGCGCAGAGCCTGCAGGCAACCGCGGACCGCCGTTGGGTGGCGCGAAATGTCAGCCGAAAACCGGTCTGCGTTTTCAATAAGGCTGGTCATTCCTGTTTACATGCGGACCCGCTACTGGGTGATATGGAACCGGGGTAGAGTGCCACTACCAGCAGTTGTTTCTGCGTTTTGCGAGGATCCCTGAAGAACTTTTGCAATTGTAGTGAGCGAGTTGTGTAGGCCAGTCAGCGCGAGTGACCGGTACCCTGTTCCCGTATGCGGCTGGCAAACAGCCGGGGCGTTCAGCAGCGCCCGACAGTAACGTGTTACACTCAGCAGGTCGTCGCACACGTCAGCGGGCGTGTGAGGCATCGAATGGAAACGGGTGACGCCTGGAGGAGACGTGATGCGACATCGGCTGTGGGGGAACTGGCTGCTGCTGGTCGCCGTTCTATCCGGATTGCTGGATGACGGAGAGATTGTGTTCAGGCATTGGGCCAGCACCTGTTGGGGACAAACGGTTTCCACGGTAGCGGGACCGTCTGTGCAGCGTGACGCAATGCCAGTGCGGGCAGAGGATTGGCTGATCACCGCTCTCGACGGAGAGTATTCCCTGATCGATTCTTCCCGGGGCAGATTGGTTCAGCTGGCGACCGCTGTCGGGGGAGAGTCGAACCATGCAGTCGGGGATTTTGTGTTCCGGTTTCCCGGAGCGGTACCCAATGGCAAATACCGCGTGACTGTCCGCTGGCGTACCGGCGTGATGGGGGGCACGCCCTGGGCGTTCTTGCTGGGAAGTGATGCGGGCCAGGTCAGGGAGGATGGCATTTCCAGTGGGAAGTGGCACTATTTTTATCCGGGGCATAACGCAGCGCACAGCAACCAATGGTTTACGCACGATCTGGCGGGACCTAATCCAGTTGGCTTTTCCATGTGGCCGAACAGCCCGGTGGCCCCATCGATAACTGTTTCTGCCTCTGACCCCGACCAACCTGTTCCCGATCCGGAAGGCCGACCTGTTTACGTGGCGTTTGATACCCGTGTGCAGCCCCAAAAATATCCCGATCAGCCTGCGGGCTTCCGTAGTACCCCGATGGTTACCTTCGGTGGCGCGACGTCACCGGAAGGCGGTCCCACGGCACAGCACTGGAAAGCGTATACCGCCTGGAATCGGGACGCGGCTCCAGGTAAAGAGTTGTTGGAATTCGCTGGTGTCGGTACCACGACACTGGATCATGCATTGCCACCCGGTGATTACATCGTCCATGCCGACTGGAGTGCCAACAGCTGGAACAATGGTGACTGGGTCGCCTTGAAGTTTTCTGGGACCGGGGTGAGCGAGCACGGTAGTGACGACCCGGGAGGCTTTCATCGCATCTACCCGCCTGCAACGCGCGGTGAGCCGGTCCAAAGTGACGAACTCATCGGCCCGAGCATGGGGCGCGGCTCATTGGCCTTGACCGCAGGCAAAAAACCCTCGCATTTTCCTACGGGAAACCGCTTTGGTGGCAGTCGGTTTGGAACCCATCTCACGTTGGCCGCGGACAATCGACTGACCTTCACGGTTCATGACAGCAACAAGAATGGCATTGGCAATGTGTTTTTTTACGGACTCACTTTTATTCCGGCTTCCTTTCCTCACCGGGGGAAGGTGTCTGAAGTTGGCCCAGGGCAGTTCTATGTTCGACTGCGCGATATGAGTCCCGGCAAGAACAATACGCTGAGTATCGAATCGATCAGTCTGGTTCCACTGGACGGTCGGTCGGATAAGGCAGTTGGCGTCTCTGTGGCGTTGCCAGCAGAGGCAACGCGCCGGACACCACGCGCGAAACCGAGTCTGCGAACCGCAGCGGGATCACGCGGTTTGCGTGTAGCGACACGAGCCCCTGACATGGCGTTTCCCAGTTCGCCCGTGGGGGAACGATTCACGATTGGCGTTTACTACGCGATGCCGACATTGAATCCCAAAGACCATTTTTCCTGGGACTACGCGTTTATGGATATGGCCCGCTCGGGGTGCAACTTCGTTGTGATTAGCGGCAATTGCTGGGCAAACCAGTGGGCGGCCATCAAGCATTGGGGAATGCGGGGGGTCACCAGCTACGGGGAATTGAACGCGTACCGTGGGCCCGGCACCTGGAAGCCGGAGGATTTTCTTCCCGGAATCAAGGAATCACGCGAGCGCGTCAAAGCGCTGGTCTGGAAGGACGAGTACATAGGTGACGCAGTCGTTGGCCATATTATGGATGATGAACCCGAATGCCGCGGTTTGACTGCCGACAAGCAGGCCTTTCTGCGCGCGTGGGCAGACGTGTACCACCAGCACAATCCAGAGCGATCGATCTATGTGAATCACTGTGACCCGAAATGGTACGACCTCAACGAACAGAATGCGACTTGCAGTACCGCGCCGACGATCGCGGTCAACAGCCATCGCATCGCCGAACGCATCAAGGCTGCACGGTCTATCGGGTTGCGGAACTTTACAGTCGTGGCGTTGCTGGGACGCTTGTCCGACTGGTCGGGGCAACGGCCCGAAATGATTGGATCGTGGGGCATGGGGCAAGGGACACCGCAGGTTTTCAACTGGCTGGCGTCGCGGACCAACTATCAGGATGCCTACGAACAGATGGTCACTGCTTACTGTTGCGGGAGCCTGGGTTTTCATCCTTATATGTACAACCAGCACCGGGCCATCTCGCTGGTCGATAAAAACGGCAACGGACAGTACGGTATTCGGCAGGGGTTTTCTGACGCCGCGCACGATTTGCGACGGGCCCAGGGATGGCCCGATGTCGCGCTGCTGAACAACGGCAGTCCCTTTCAGGATCGGGGAATTTACGCCCCCGGTACCTTCACATTGACCGCGCGCGCGGAGTCCTCTGGCAGCACGATTGCGAAAGTCGTTTTTGGCAAGAGCAGTGATGGGGGAAGTACCTGGGAAACGATCGAAGATGCCGCTTGGCCTTTTACGGCGCAGTTCACTGGTGCCGCGGGACAGACCGTGATTTTCCGGGCCCGCGCGGTCGATGTCACAGGCAAAACATCACTGTACGCGGCGAATATGATCTCCCTGCAGAGTGATCCTTAGACAGCGACGAGGGGCGGGACGCTGGCGTCCGGTGGCCTCGGCCGCTGGGATTTGGAGGCTCGGTGCCTGCGGAAATTGCTCTCGGTTTCCTGAGTGCTTCCGTAGCTTGCCTGGAATAACCTAGTTGAAGCGGTGGCCAGGATTGCTTGCTAGTTTGGCCAATTTGTCCGAAACTTGCTGGCCTGGGTCTGGTTGCATTCAAGTGGAACGCATGCTTCAGCTGGCTCTCTGCTTCCCGCCTCTCTTCACCGTAAGGATTCTGATGATGACCAACGCCCGTTCCTGTGTCGCCGTGACGTTATTTCTGCTGGTGGGGTGGCTAGGTGTAGAGCGGCCGATGCTGCAGGCAGAAGACTGGGCCCGCTTTCGCGGACCACGTGGAAATGGGAGCAGTACTGACGCGTCCGTGCCCACCCAGTGGAGCGACTCACAGAATCTCAAATGGAAGTTGCGTTTGCCCGGTGCCGGGTTTTCCAGTCCGATCGTGGTGGGAGACCGGGTGTTTGTGACGGCTTATTCAGGGTCACGCAACCGTGTGAAGCGGCACTTGGTATGTGTGGACCGTGCGACGGGCGTCGCGGTCTGGACCCGTGTGATCGATGGTGTAGGGGACGGTGGCGATCGGGGACCTGCCAACCATGGCCAGGCATCCCATACGCCGGTCAGCGATGGCGAACGGGTGTATGCCATGTTTGGCAGTAGCGGCTTGGTCGCATTTGATATGAAGGGCGAGCAACTGTGGCAGCGAAAACTGGGGAACGAACGGGCTGCCCGATTCGGCACGGCGTCGAGTCCCATACTGCATCAAGATCACGTGATTGTCACAGCGGGCGCGGAGAGCGAGTCGATCCGAGCGTTGGACAAGAAAACAGGGAAAGAAGTCTGGAAAACCGAAGCCAGCAGCTTGTCTGGCACGTATTCGACGCCGCTGATGGTGACCAATTCCCAGGGCGTCGATGAACTGCTGCTGTCAGTGACGTATGAATTGTGGAGTTTGAATCCCGGTTCTGGAAAACTCAATTGGTATGCGGAAACCGAGGTCGATACAGCGGCGTGCCCTAGTCTGATTGCCCAGGAGGGAATCGCCTACGTGATCGGTGGTCGACGTGGTGGCCGGGCCGCGGTACGGATCGCGGGCAAGGGGGATGTGACCGAGAGTGGTGTGGTCTGGTCGACGAGTGGTGGCGCTTATGTCCCGTCTCCGGTGTTGCACAACGGCCACTTGTATTGGATCAATGACAACGGCATCGCGTCTTGTGTTGATGCCAGCACAGGAGACCAGGTGGCACGCAAGCGACTCGGTGGCAGGTTCTATGCGTCGGTGACGTTGATCAACGACAAACTTTACGCGGTCAATCGCTCTGGCAAAACCCATGTCCTCAAGGCGACTCCTGAGTTTGAGCAGATTGCCCTCAATACGCTTACCGATTCGAGTGAGTTTTGCGGCAGTCCGGCGGTCAGCAACGGACAGCTTTACCTCCGTTCGGATGAATTTTTGTATTGCATTGAAACGCCTTAGAAATCCAGCCCTGCCCGGCGCTGTCTGTGGTGTTTGCAGTTGCGCAGTGTGATGTTACTTGGACGGATTGAGAACCGGCCCGGGGTCGAAGCGGTTTCGCAGCTTGGAGTCGAAGTCGGCCTGCCGGATGGTACGGTCGTCATTGATCTTCTGGTGGTTCAGTTGCCACCGCACCAGCCCCGCGTCACGCGGTGCTTGTGGGCTGTCGGGGCCGGCCTGGATGCGGTATCCGGTGCCAAACAGTGTCAGGATCGACGCATCTGGTAGCAGTACCGACGAGGTGGCTTGACTGCTCGGCCACCAGTAGGTGTCTCCCTTTCGTTTGCCAGACCAGACATGCAGTAGATAGCGATGATCGAGGTCCCACGTGACTCCGTGATCATGGCTGACGATTGCTTCGATGGCGAATTGTGGATAGCCGTGGGGGTCGGGAGTGTAGCCCAGACGTACCACGTAAGTCATCACAATATCATGGTTAGGCATCAGTACGAGCGATGGGTGATGCCGTCCGTAGTCGTAGAGTTTCTGAATGGGAGACCAGGTGCTTCCCTCATCGTCCGAGAAGGAGATCCCCAAACCTTCGTAGTGATCGAGCGTCTTGCCTGTCAGACGCTCTGGGATGTCGGTACGACAAGCGGCCAGTAAACGGCCGTTGCCGGTGCGTAACAAACAGATTTCGTTGGCGCGGTACCACTGGGGTACTTTAGTGGCTTTGCTCCAGGTCCTTCCCAAGTCAGTGCTGGAACGCAGGTAGGCTTGCGAAACACGGTTGCTGCTGTGGTAGCCGGTTTCGATCAGACGGGACACTTTTCCGGTTTCTGGATGCCGTTCGACCAGTGGCGGGTCCCAGATGTACCACGGTTGTCCGCCGGGCGCGGGGCCGATCGGTACCGGACGGTTCCAGGTTTGGCCATAGTCAGAACTGAACCAGCGCTCTGGTGCCCCAACTGCGAGCCCGGCTGATTCGTAAAACAGCAACTTGCCATCGCCGAGATAGACCAGGCTGGTCCCCATACCGATGGACGGCTGGCCGTCATTATCGACCTGCGCAGGACGGGGATCGCTCCAGGTGGCGCCCTGGTCGTCACTCGTTAGCACAAACGCGCGGTGAGGATAGTCACAGCCGACCAGCATCAGGAGCCGTTTTTTTTCCGGCATGTAGACCAGGTAGGGAACCGCAACGACGCGGTTCCAGCTTTCGGTCACGATTTGAAAGCGGGCTGCGAGTTGGAATGGTGGGGCCTGACCATTGAGCTGATGTACCGTGTGGGTTTGCCACTGTGCGGTTGCCAGGGAGGACACAATGAGCAGTAGTAGAAGTACAACGCACGTGTGTTGTGTACGTGTTGACATCATGGGTTCCTTGGAGGCGAAGCGGTGAGCGGTAGTCTACCGCATCACGTTGCTGGGCCAAAGCATGCGGACTGACGGCCTCGTCCGATAGGCTTCACGGTACGCAGAAAAAAAAGCTCGAATCAGTACAATGAAGCAGATAAGTAGAATAAAGATGGTGCGCTACGAAGGCTGCACGACGGAACGCGGACAAAGATAAGATGTTTGGCCAATGGTCTGTCCAATTCACAGGTATCAACGGCGTGTGCCTGTCTGGTGTGTGGTGGTACTCGCCAGTCTGGGTCTGTTGGGGTGGGGGTCGGTGGCCTGGCCGAATGCGGGGCCGCGATCGACGGGCGCTTTTGTGATCGCGGAACCACCCGGGGTTGCCGACGTGCAGATTGCCCGTGAGACCTTATCGATTGATCTGCGTCCGGCACAGCTCGGTCAGAAGGCAATCGTGGAGGCGACCTACCTGCTCCACAACGAGGGGGAGGAGCGTCTCCTTGAGTTGCTGTTTGCCTTTGGATCACGCGAAAACAAGGACTGGTCGATCACACTTGATGACAAGCCATTGGAGGGTGTTATAACCCCGGGCGCAGATATGCCCATTGCGTGGAGGCCGCCGCGGGAGACACCGGGACTGGAAAGCGACACGCCTCTCTCGTACGGACTCGGGTGGCCTACCGTGGCACCACTCGCGTTCAAACTGGTCGTGCCGTCGGGGAACGCGGTTCTCAAAGTAAGGTACCAGGCAGAGATCGCGCTTAACTACGCGCGTCCCTCGATGTATCGCCAATTCGCGTACATTCTTTCGCCGGCGCGTTCCTGGGCCAGTTTTGGTGGCCTGGATCTAACGATCCAGGTTCCTGGCGGATGGTCAGTGGCAGCGACGCTTGACCTCGAGCGCGAGGGTGATCTGCTGCGCGGAAACTTTGACCGGATTCCCGCGGATTCGCTTGCCATTACGATGCGACCAGCTGTTCCAGTAGGTTATCAGCGGCTGTTTGAGGTGAGCCGTGCGGTGGCCATCTTCCTGGGATTGGCCGGTTGGTTTGGATGTTGGAAAGCGGGGCGTGTATGGGCAGGAGAGCTAGTACGATCCGCGGCTGCGGATGCCAGTGCACGTTATTATCAGACGATCAAACTGCTGGGTGGTGCCGTTCTGATCGGATTTCTTTATGGCATGCTGATGACCGCGGCGACCTGGTGGACCGCGTTTGGTCCAGACGTCGTTTATCCCCCTAGTGCTAGTGAACAACAGTTGGCCCAGGCGGCCAGTTTGAGTTTTGGTTACCTGTCTATATTCAAGATGATTGGTGTGTTCTTGCTGGCCGGGGTATTGGCAGGTGTGGCCGGACTGATCGCTCTGGTGGCAGGGCTGCTGCGGCGTCGGTCGCTGACAAACACAGATCTTGCAAAATAGTCTGACGCGAGTGGTCTGACTCTACGGTTTGCGTTAGAGAGTAGTAATCTGATGAGAAACAACCTCTGTCCCAATTGGTAAATGTATTGATGAGGAACGAACCGATGTCTCGTTTGACCATCGCTGCCGGCGTGTGTTTTTTGTTGTGCGTCACCGGTCTGGCCCAGGAGGGGCAGGAACGGGAAAGGGACAACCCGGACGGGCGCCGCGAAATAGTGCGGGGTGCCCGAGATCGCGACAAACAGGACCGGCGTCGGTCAAAATTACCGGCCGAAAAGCGGGTAGAGCTAATGAATCAACGCGTGCAGGAATTGCGTCTGCAACTTGCCGGTGCGAAGAAGCAGGCAGACGATCCGGGTGAAGTCGAGAAGTTGCAAGAAGAGATTGATCGACTGACGGAAGCAATCGTCAAGTTGCGGGCATCGCGGCGGGATCGCCGCACGAAAACTGACTGGGAGGCCGAATACCAGAAATTTCTCAAGGAAAATCCGGGTGTGAAGAGAGCCATCGAAAATGGCCGGATCGCCAAGGAAAAGGTACTCGCTGAGATCAAAGACCGGGCGGCGGAAAAGGCCCGCGAGGCAGTCGAACAAGACCAACAGAGTCTGGAAAGAGAATTCCAACAATTGATCAAGGAACGCCCCGAGCTGGCAAGGCAGATTAAGGCAGGTGAGCTCAAGAAGGAGGCGGTCATGCAACGCCTGCGGATTGGTCGTCAACGTCGTCGCGGACAAGCACGTGATAATCAGGAACGGCCGGCCGCACGGCGTGGACGTGTTGTCACTCCTGCGCAAGTGGCGCTGCGTAGCAAGCTCGGGGAACTGGTCAGAGCTGGCAAATTGACCCGTGCCGATGCGGGTGAGCTGTACCAGATCGCGTTTCCGGAAAATACGCGTCAAAATCAGCGTCGAGGTGGCCGTGGTTGGAGCCGCTTGAAGGAAAATGACGCCGATGGTGACGGCAAGATCAGCAAGGATGAGGCGCCGGAAAACATCAAGCGATTTTTTGATCGCATGGACAGAAACAGAGATGGATTCATCGAAGAGTCCGAAGTGGGGGGGAGAGGCCCTGATCGCGAAGGTGCCCGTGGCCGTGGAGGTGCCCCTGCCCGCGATCGAGAAGGTGCTCGTGACCGTGCTGGCGACAGGTCAGGTGAACGCCCACGCCGTGAGCGGCGGCGGCCATCCAGAGAAGAATTGCTTGAACGATTCGATAAGGATGGTGACGGAAAACTCAATGACAGCGAGAGTCGGGCTGCACTGCGCTCCCTGAGGGATGCCGAGTAACCTCCGGCGCCACTGCATTCGTGTAACTGCTGCCAGGCTGTGTCAGCAGGGGATAGTTAGTCCTGCTGCTGATTCGCTTTGGCGGCTTGCTTGATCCAGCCGGTGAACTGCCGTTTCTTGACTTCTTTTGAGACGTGTATTTTCACGTGGCGCATGTTCTTGCCCGACCCTTCCAGCAGGCCATCAGGGTCGTCGAGTTGGGTGCCGCTCAGATGGAATTGCAGTGCTATGTAATTCTTTGCCGTGCGGAGCGAGCAGATGGGGCCACTCTGTTCGTAGACCGGTACGCCCCATTTAATGCATTCGCTGGCAGTGGGGGCCGCTTTCTGGATTAGCGTGCGCAGTTCTGCGGCGAGACTGGCCAGCGGTTCCTCGAGGGCGGCAAACCACTGTTCCGCGCTGTCGCCGTAGTCTTCTCGGGATTTCATGCTCGTTGCTCCTCTTTGGCGCGGTACGATCTGATTGTGGAGTCGTTGTCGCTGCAGTCGAGAGCGCTTTCCATCTTACCGCAGCGGCGGTGTGGGATCCATATTCTGGACGAGGTGCGGTTCCTGTCTTGACGAGTATGAAGTGCAGATGGTGTGGAAGACCTGACGTCTCACTGGTTGCCGGGCGCCGTCTGTGGTCGTGTGCAGATCGGTTTGTTACGCTGGAGTGGTAAGGCTGGTGGGCGTGGATGCTGGGAATGGTCTCGCGTGGATTGTGAAGCGTGTCTGTTCGCGTGCTGGCAGCGCGTTTTCGCATCGCAACACAAAGTGGGGCAGGTCATCGTGCGCGAAGAGACTTTAAAGAGGTTGCGTTTTGCCCCCGTTGCGGTGGCGTTGTTGTTGACGGTGGTACTGGCCTCGCTGCTACTGCGGTCCAACCGTAAAGTGCTCGTGTTTGCGACAGGTTCGGACGTGGGTTTATACCACCAGTTGGCGAGTCGCATTAAGAAAGCGGTTGAAAGCAGTCATGCGGATATTGCCATTGAGTTGACTACCAGTGCCGGGAGCACGGAGAATATTGCCCGCGTGGAGAGCACCGAGGCTCAGATTGCGCTGGTGCAGAACGATGCGAAGGGCGGCAAGGCAGTCCGCAGTATTGCCGGTTTGTATCCCGAAGTGCTGCATTTGATTTGTCGCACCGATAAGGACATTCGTTCTTTGAGCGATTTGAACGGCCGCCGGATTGGCATCGGCGCTCTAGGAAGTGGTACCGAGAAACTCACCAGCAAGTTACTTGAGTTTGTCGGTGTCGAACTCGATGAGAAAACGATTTGGCGGGGGTCGTTTGCCGAATCATTGCAACTGGTCAATTCCGGTGAATTGGACGGAACATTTGTCCTGGCAGGTATCGGTGCAGAGGTGGTTGAGACCGCGATGCGCGATCCGCGGGTTGAACTGGTGCCGATTCAAATGGGCGAGGATGCTGGCAAGGAACCGCAAGACATTGCGCGGGAGTTTACCGACGGGTTTCGCGTACACTATCCCCACATTGAACCGCAGACGATTCCCTTGATGGCTTATGAAGGTCGTCCTGCGGCACCAGTGGCCACCTTGAGTGTACAGGCGGTGCTGGTATGCCATGAAGATGTTGATGCCGAAGTCATCGAACGAATTGCCAGGACCCTGTTTGGCCAGCGCGCGGTCTTGTCGCAGCAGGACACGGCGTTTACCCATTTAAACGAACAGCGGGCCCAGGCGACGCTTCATTTTCCGTTGCATGAAGGTGCCGACAATTACTACCGTCGCCGCGAACCTGGATTCTTGAGCTCGAACGCTGAGTCCATGGGTTTTGTTATCACGATTGTTTTGCTGTTGTGGAGTGTTCTGGTCTGGGTACGGGGTTGGTATTTGCAGCGTCGCAAGAATCGCGTTGATACGTACTACAAAGCGATAGACGCCTTGTCCTGCCGGGTCGGCGAAGCGACCTGCTTGCAGGAATTGGAAACACTGGAGTCGGAGTTGCAGCAGATCGGCAGGAAAGCACGGAGTGAGCTTGTCGAAGAGACCCTGGCCGCTGATGAGTCTTACATTATTTACCAGACGATGTTTGCGGACTGCCTCGCTTCGTTGCAGTATGTACGGACACGGCTGCGCAGTCCGTCCTCAAAAAACAGTGCGTCTGGAACAACTTGATGTGGGTTTTCAAGTTTACGTAATGTGTTGATACAGGGACATTGCGTAGAATCCATCGGGTCGGTAACGCCACGCCAGTGCAGTTGCCGTTTTATGTCACAAGTCGTTGCTGGTTGAGGAAGCTGGGAATGTCACAGTATGAACAATGCGTCATCGATCCTGAGTCGTTTCCAGTGTGGGAAGCGCCCGATGGTTCGCGCCGAGTGCAGAGCTTGATTTCGTCGGAGAGTTGTGGCGCCCCGGATATGGCTGCGGGGCTGTGGTGGCTCAAGCCGGGTGAAGAGTGCGAGACCGATATCCACCCGGATGCCTCGGAGATCTATTACGTGGTGAGTGGCACGGGCGTGTTACGCCTGGGCGAAGAGCGATTTCAGGTGCGACAGGGCATGACGGTTTACATTCCGATGGGGGTGGAGCACCAGACGTTCAATACCGGAACCGAAGATCTTTGTTATTACTGGGCCTTTGCCCCACCACCCAGTGGGCCGTCGAAAGCAGAAGAGCAGGGCTGGAAGCAGCTTTAATCTGGGGAGCAGGATGCGCGGTGCAGATCGTGTTGTGCCTGGCAATCCGGTTCTGCAGGTGATGGGGTGCCAGATTGACGCAGACGTTTGTGCTGCAGGAGCCATTCGTAAAGTTGGGGGTCGTTGTACGCTTCCGTCCAGGCGTCATGACCTGTGTTCGGATAGATGGTGAAGCGGACCTTGCCTCCTAGTTGCTCGATGGCGCGGACCATGGCGGTAGAACGCGCCACGGGCACGACATCGTCCTTGGCACCATGAAAAACCCAGATGGGCAGATTTTTCAGAGCATCGGCGGTCGCCGGCCGTCCACCTCCGCAGATCGGTACGATTGCCGCGAAACGTTCCGGGTAGGCTGCGGCCAGTGCCCACGTACCGTAGCCACCCATACTGATGCCTGTCAGATAGATGCGGTCTTCGTCGACATGGTACTTGCGCACCGCGTCTGTCAGCAGGGCGTCAAGTTTGACCGGGTCCCAGCCCCGTCGCCGCGACTGGGGTGCCAGTACGATGAACTGGTCCAGCGGAGATTGGACTGGTGTCGGCAGCATACTGGGGATGCCATTGCGTTTCACGCGGTCCAGGTTGGTGCCGGAACTTCCAGCACCGTGTAGAAACAACAGCAGTGGCCAGGCCGGGCCATCGCGCCGATACGCTTTGGGTAGGTGGAGCAGATACGGTACCCGGACAGGCACTGTGACCTCTCCTTGAAACACTTTTTTCTGCAAACTCGGAAGCGTTTCATCCGCGCCGGCGGCGCTGGAGGGAAGAGGGGATTTTACGCCTTCCTGGGTTGGAGGCCTGGTGTGCGTATTGAAGAAATCGAAGATCTCTGGGAAGTGCTGGAAGGCCGGACGCACGTGGTCGCCTCCTGCGACTTCAATATAACGATGCTCCATTTTCAGCGCTTTCATCCGCTCCACCCAGCGTCGCGTTGCGTAGACCAGGCTGTCACGGTCTCCTTGTACCACGATCACTGGGATTCGCCGCGCTTTGACCAGGTCTCGGCGGCTGCGTGGACCGGCTGGCGCGAGAGGTGCCAGGGCCGCCCAGATATCGGGGTATTTCATCGCCAGGTGCCAGGTGCCTCCTCCGCCCATGGAGTGACCCATCAGGTAAATTCGCCGGCTGTCGATATTCAATTCCTGGCGGATGATACCCAGTACGTTCATCACATCCTGTTCACTGAGTTCGCCCAGGTTTTTCGGGTCGGATCTCCGTCCACCACCGGTGCCACGGCTGCCATACCAGCCTCGGGAGTTGTAACCCATCGGTGCGACCACGATATAACCATAGCGCTCTGCATGGCGGGTCAATCCCGGGTAGCGCATGATTTCGAGTGGGCTGCTTCCCAGTCCGTGGAGTGCGACAATCAGTGGCGATGCTTTCTGCGGGCTGTAGCTGTTTGGCACATAGAGCGCGTATTCCATTTTCTTGTCGGCGGCATTGAAATCGTAGAACCGTTTCTGCGTCCGTCCCGGTGTGACTTGGGCCGATGCATGGCAGGAGAGCAGCAGGCAAACGAGCGGTGGCAAGCGCAGTGCAGTTCGCATCGGACTAGTCTCCAATCACGACAGGAACGATTTCTGGTAAGAAAAGGGCCGTCCGTTTTCTGGCGACGAGTGGACGGGCGGCTGTGCCCAGGCGGCCGCGGCCATTCTAGCAGTTGCGGGCGTTAGCGTGGCTTGATCCAGTCGGGTTGAATCTCGAGCCCAAACCCAGGTGCGTCGGTCGGAGTCACGGCCCCGTTGACCGCGGTCGCCGTGCCTGGAATGCGAGACACTTCGTGCAAAGCGATCCCAGGGTCCGATGCCAGCCAGTATTCTCCCAGTACGACCTGTGGCATTGCCAATGCCAAATGCTGTCCGAACGGACTCGACCCGGCGAGGTGTGGGCTGCTAGGAATGCCAGCGGCCTCGGCGAGGGTATAGATTTTGAGTGCTTCGGAAAGGCCTCCGCACCAGCAGAGATCGGGTTGCACCACGTCGACACAACGTGCTTCGATGAGTTTGAGAAACGCGCGGCGACCATGGTGGTCTTCTCCGGTGGCGATCGGCATCCAAGGTACGGCTCGTTTCAGTTCCTGGTGGCCTCGCAGGTCGTTGGGGATGAGTGGTTCTTCCAGCCAGCGGAGTCGATACGGTCGCAGGCGCTCGGCGACCTGAATGGCGAAGGCCACGTCGTATGCCATTACCGGATTGAGCATCAAATCGGCGTCGGCTCCGACAATTTCGCGGGCCTGGGCAACTTTGTCTTCGAGTTGATTCAAGCCGGCGGTACCGGACTCCACATGAACCGGGTTACTGATTTTGAAGGCGGAGAACCCCAATTCCAGAGCCCAGTCGAGGTCATCTGTGGTGGCGTAAAGAGGAATTGTAGGGCGGGAGGGGCCACCCAGTAATCGGTAGACCGGTTGCTGCAGCAGTTTCCCTTTGAGATCCCAGAGCGCCAGATCGATGGCGCTCTGGGCAATCACTGCGTGTCCTTCATCCCCCAGACGCTGAATCGCCCGCCACATTAAATCGTTGAGCCATTCCGTCGCGACGCAGTCGCGCCCCATGAGCAGCGGAGCGTAGACACGTTCGATCGTCGACTGCGCGACGCTGCCAAATCCACAGCACCCCAAACCCCACGTACCATTTTCGGCGGTGATGCGGACCCAGAGTGGTGTTTCGTCCATCCCGGGAACGGGCTGGTCTGCGACGGCGAATTCCGGGTACTTGCTGATCGGGAAAGCCCTGGCTGCATCGTGGATCCAGGACCGTCGTCGTGCCTGTGAATGTGAAGGCACGGAGGGGATCTGAAGGTCTACGACAGAAATTTCTGTGATCTTCATCGGTCGACCATTGGATTCAGGAGAGTATTGCGAGGTGGCCAGCGCTGCGCCGTGCTCGCCAACAAGATTGTCGCGCGTCGTACGCGAACCATCACTTTAGTCCTGCGGTGGCGGCTCTTGAAGCCGGGCAGCCGCGGAGTGCCGTGGTATAACAGGGGTGTGGACGTGGCGCGAAGCGCGTCCCGTGGGAGTGGTTTCTCGTAGTGTGGGAATCAGTGATGCGCAGTCGACGTCAGCTACCTGAGATTAGCGCGCGGGTGAAGGTGTGGTTGGAAGCCCAGGGCGATTATGTGTTTGGTTTGGGGATCGGCAACATCCTTAAAGCGGTTGCGCAGGAGGGGTCCATCAAGGGAGCAGCAGCTGCCGTCGGCAAAAGCTATCGACACATCTGGACGCGGATCAAGGAAACCGAGCGTGCCTTGGGTTGCGCGCTAGTTGCGACGACTGTCGGTGGAAATGAGTTGCGGCGCAGCGAATTGACACCACAGGCGGAGAGACTGGTACAGCAATTCGATGACCTGCACCGCCGCGTGTGCCAGCTGATCGATAGCGAATCGGGTGCTATTCTGGATGCGATTTCCGATTCACGTACAGACACCAGGGCGTGAACCTGGGTAGCTTGCGATTGATCGAAGTGATATCTATGATGGCCAAATTGCACCGCTGTGCCATTTGCTGGGTCGTTGTGGTCGTGCTTACTGGCAGTTCATCCAGGTACTGCGGAAAGTCGAGCGGAGGAAAGGCGTGATGATAGGTTCGTTGGTGTGGCCACGGTGGGGCCGTGTGCGGTGGCTGACCGGCGCGGCACTCAGCGGCTTGGCAATTCTGGCATTGCCGGGGTGTGTCGCGGAAAACGACCCATCGACGGTTACTGCATCCGCCGAGCCGACCGCAACTCCAGTACTCCGATTGGCGACCACGACCAGCACCCGTGATTCCGGTCTGCTCGATGTCCTCTTGCCAGGTTTTGAAGCCCAGCAGGGCTGTCGCGTCGATGTGATTGCGGTCGGGACAGGGGCCGCGCTGCGGCTTGGCGAAGCGGGGGACGTCGACGTTTTGATGGTCCATGCCCGGGCCGCGGAGCAAGCCTTCATGAAAGCGCAACACGGAACACGTCACGAAGAGTTCATGTACAACAGCTTCCTCTTGATTGGGCCTGCAAGCGACCCGGCACAGATCCGATCACTTGAACCTGCCGCAGCGCTAACCCGCATTGCCATGGGTAAGCACCGTTTTTTTTCCCGTGGCGATCAGAGTGGGACCCATCAGCGTGAGTTGCAGATCTGGGGGCAGGCTGGTGGTCGTGTTAAGTGGGCAGGCTATTACGAAGCCGGTCAGGGAATGGGCCCCACGCTGCTGATGGCGGACGAGAAACAGGGGTACACACTAGTCGATATGGGCACCTATCTGAAGTTACAGGAGAAAGTTGACCTGGTGCCGCTGGTGGAAGAGGTAAAGAGTCTGCGCAATCCCTATGCGGCACTCGTCGTCAATCCGGCCAGGCGCGATAAACAGAACGCGGCACTGGCCAGTACGTTCGTTGATTTTCTGATTTCCCAGCCAACACAGCGCCAAATCGCCGACTATCGAATTGCCGGGCGCGCCTTGTTCACTCCCACGCGGTTGGTTGCCGCACCGTAGGGCAGATCTTCGATGGAGCTTCTTTGGAACGGTCTGACCGGCGCACTGCAGTTGCTGCTCGAGCGCGATCCGCTGGTCCTTCACGCGGCCTGGAGAAGCTTGTGGATTTCGGGACTGGCCGTCGCGTTGGCCGCCTGCGCAGGGGTTCCGCTCGGTTTTCTGCTCTCGCAGAGCCAGTTTATCGGCCGGTCACTTTGTGTGGTTTTGTTTCGCGCCGGGATGAGTATTCCGACCGTCCTGATTGGTTTGGTGTGTTACGCGCTGTTTTCTCGCCGTGGTCCGCTGGGTAGCTTGGATTTGCTTTATACGCAATGGGGGATTCTGGCTGGGGAATGCGTGCTGGCGTTGCCTATTATTGTGACTTGGACGCACCGCGCCGTGGGCGGTCTGGACCCGCGGGCGGCGGAAACCGTCTGGACGTTAGGCGCAGGGCCCTGGCGGCGCTGCTGGGAGCTGATTTCCGAGGCGCGGGCAGGCATTGCTCTGGCCCTGCTGACGGCGTTTGCCCGCTGCCTGACGGAACTGGGGATTGCCATGATGGTCGGCGGCAACGTCAAGTACCGCACGCGGACGCTGACCACCGCGACGGCCGTGGAGACCGCTCGGGGGGAATTCGATCGCGGCGTGGCGATGAGTACAATCCTCTTTCTGGTGGCCTTACTGGTAACAGTCCTGCACGCCTGGTGTAACCGTGGGAAAAAAGAGGGATAAGTAGAATGAGCCAACCGAACAAGTGGCAGGGGTAAGGCAGTGCTGGAGATTCGAAACCTTCAAGTCGACCGCGGAGGCAACACCATTTGTCGGGTGCCCCGTTTGACGGTTGGGCATGCAGAATGCGTTGCCCTGGTAGGGGCCAATGGCAGTGGCAAGACGACCTTGTTGCGTGTGTTGAGCGGTCTGGAGCGTGCATTTCAGGGGGACGTTGCCGTCTCTGTAACGATGCGCGAACGCGTTTATCTGCACCAGCTGCCCTACCTGTTTCGTGGGTCGGTACTGGCCAACGTGATGCTG
>MDTE01125346.1_pt1 | contig 28291 bp, 26 predicted proteins | sample 811231 | NCBI WGS metagenome assembly MDTE01 (sample SAMN05326651, study PRJNA326480) | marine metagenome | isolation source: seawater | place: Indian Ocean: Red Sea | collected 2010 | reverse complement strand
CGGGTGGTGGTTCCATTGGTTGGGTTGACGATGGTGGTTTGTTGCGAGTCGGCCCACAATCTGCCGGGGCTGAGCCGGGTCCGGCCTGTTATGGGCGGGGCGGGAACGCGTTTACTGTCACGGATGCGCATATGATCCGAGGTAGCGTACGACCAGAGTCGTTTCTAGGTGGAAAAATGAAAGTCGATCCGTCCGCGTCGCGGGCTGTCGTTGCGCCCTTGGCGGATGAACTGGGCATGACTGCCGAAGAGTTGGCGGATAGCATTATTCAGATTGCCGAATCAAATATTGTACGGGCGATCCAACAGGTTTCAACCGAGCGCGGCCGCGATCCGCGCGGCTATGCCATCGTACCATTCGGTGGTGCTGGTCCCCTTCATGCGGCGCGGGTGGCGGAGGAACTTGGTGTGACGAAGGTCGTTGTGCCACCGCATGCGGGTGTTCTTTCAGCGGCCGGTCTCTTGATGTCAGACTATGTTTACTATCGGGTTCGGACACAGAAATTGCGTCTGGAGCCGAGTGCGATGGCCGATGTGAAAAAAATACTGTTTGAGCTTGAGCGGGAGGTCGATGAATATTTGAAGTCGCTTGGCGTTGAAGGTGAAGTCAGTTTCGATCGGGCATTGGAAATGCGGTATGTTGGCCAAGCATTTGAAGTAACGGTGCCTTTGTTGGAGCAAGATATCCCAAAAATAGATACGACAGCGCTTTCAACGTTATTTGGACGGGAACATCACCGAATTTTTGAATTTTCAAAACCACTGGATGACCCTGTGGAGATTGTCTCATTCCGCGTTGGTGCGAAAGTAGCACCGCTATTAGTCCCGAATCTTGGCGGTGGCTTCGCGCAAAATCATACGGATGGCATTGAGATCGAGATGATGGACCGAGGAGAACAGCTGAAATGCTTTGTCCTGCCTCGTGATGCCGTGCCGGACAAACCAACGCAGGGGCCCTTTTTAATTGAAGATGGTACCTCGACAATTTATGTGCCGCCTAGCTGGAAGGTAAGCACTGACCGACATGCGAATATCGTTATGACTTTTGAAAAATGAAGATTTCTCTTTTTATCTTTCCTGCGAATTCAGCAATTCCATATGCACGGCAGAAAATTATAGATCCCTAATATTGCAGTCATGGAATTGAACGGGGATTATTGTGCAAGAAAGGTTTTACTAATGGCGAATAAGGTCTCACACGTCGATCAAGCTGTGATTACACGAGCACTCTTAGCGGGCGCGCACGAGATGGGCGTGAAGCTAATTCGCTCTGCTCATTCACCTATCGTGCGAGAGGCGCAGGACTGCTCTGCGGCACTTTTAGACCGGCGTGGCAATGTGGTGGCTCAATCAGAGCTGATTGCTCTTCAGCTAGGCTCGATCACGCATACCTTTCGCCCCTGCCTCAAGCTTTACAGCCTTGATGAGATCGGGCCCGATGATTTCTTCATTAATAATGACCCTTTTCATGGTGGACAGCATCTGCCGGATATTTTCATTTTTTCTCCGATTTTCTATGAAGGCGAACTGGTTGGCTTTAGCGCTACGGTTGTTCACCACATTGACCTTGGTGGTGGCGCGCCCGGTCTAAACCCGAAGGCGGGTGATATCCATCAAGAGGGTCTTGTTTTTCCACCGACAAAATACAGCCTTACCCGCGATTGGAATGGGGGTGGGCTGGAGCGCTTCATTGCGTCAAATGTTCGTATGCCGGAGGCGACTATCGGGGACTTGAATGCCCAGTTTGCGGCGAATGCCATCGGTGCAGAGCGCGTTCGTGAGCTCTGTCGTAAGTTTGGCCCAAACGTCGTGGATACCGCCATGGTCGAGATGCTGGATTACGCTGAGCGTCGTATTCGAAGCGCCATTCGCTCCGTGCCCGATGGGGTGTACAAGGGCGAGGCGATGATAGATGACGATGGGATAGGTCAAGAACCTGTGCGAATCAAAGCGACGCTGACTGTGTCAGATGACAGTATAGCGGTCGATTTTGAGGGCTCCGACCCTCAAGTTAAAACCAATATGAACAATCCTTTTGCTTCGACCGAAGCCGCTGCAATCGCGTGCCTTAAATCGGTTTTGACCGACCCCGACGTCCCGATTAACGATGGCAGTACACGTGCTATCAAGATAACGGCACCCTTTGGAAGCATTTTAAATCCCATGCCGCCAGCGCCTGTCCGGGCGCGCCTTCTGCCCAGCTACCGGGTCTTCAACTCGGTAATGATGGCACTTTCAAAAGTGGTGCCTGAGCGTGTTATTGCGCCTGGCTACGACACGACCACGGCGGCCTGTCTCAGTCAGTTTAACGACGGGAAATATAATATCTATCTTGAGATTTTTGGTGGCGGCTATGGTGGCGGTGCCCATAGTGATGGTGTGGACGGGATCGACTGTGCACTCTCCAACTGCTCGAATATTCCGCTGGAAGCGATGGAGCTGGACTACCCGTTCTTTCGTGTGGAGAACTATGCCCTGCTCCCTGATTCTGGTGGTAAAGGAAAGCACCGTGGAGGCCTAGGTTTTGAGAAAAGTTATCGAATTCTTGAGGATGGCGTCACGTTCGCCACCTACGGTGATCGATTTCGCATCGCACCTCCCGGCCTTTTTGGTGGCGGTCCAGGCCGCCACGCCGCAAATTTAATTGAACGGGGAGACGAAACTATCGTGGTTGGATCCAAAGCGGGGCTGGAACTCAAGAAAGGCGACCTACTTGTTATGCGCACCGGCGGCGGAGGTGGTTATGGCGAATCGGAGGAACGGGACCCACGTTTAGAGGCGGAAGACTTGGCAGAAGGCCTAACGTCACAAGTGGCTGAGTAGGCGCCTCTCTAAATTCGACGGCAGAATTCGAATTTGTTAGCTGGATTAGTGCTGTCCGCAGTCTAATTTCCGCCATTGATATAAATTACGGGGTAATGATGCCGAAAAAGGCGATTATATCTGGTGTTTACAACACCAAAGTGGGAGAGGTGCCGGGCTCGACGGCGATGTCGTTACATGCAGAGGCTGCACGGGGTGCAATCGCGGATGCGGGCCTCAAACTCGCCGATGTCGACGGGGTGCTTTGTGCGTATGTGATCACTGAGACCTATCCGATGCTATCATCGGCGTTTTGTGAGTATGTTGGCATTCAGCCTAATTTCAATGCGGGCGTGAATGCCGGTGGGGCAACGGGCGCCATTATGGTGATGCAGGCGGCTGCGATGGTAGAGGCGGGGATTTGTAAACACGTGCTCTGTGTGGCGGGCGACAATCGGGTGACTGGTATGACCCGCGATCGGGTGGTGGCCGCGTTGGCTGAGTTTGGGCATCCGCAGTTTGAGGTGCCCTATGGCATTTCGATCCCAACGGCTTACGCTTTGGTTGCTCAGCGCTATATGCATGAGACGGGCGCGACCTTGGAGCATCTTGCGGCTTTGTCTGTGACACACCGCAAGCATGCTGCGATGCATCCGGATGCTCATATGACAAAGCCAATTACTATGGATGATTGTGCCGATGCTAAGGTGATTAGTGCACCTCTGAGGCTGTTGGATTGCTGCCTCATCTCGGATGGGGCTGCGGCCTATGTCATCAGCGCGCCGGACGCGGCCGATGACACTAAAACCCATCCGATTGAGATCTTGGGGGCTGGTCAAGGACATACTCACGAGCATATCGTGGCGGCACCCTCGCTCACTGATTTTGGCTGCAAACAGGCTTCGCAGCGTGCTTTCGCGGTGGCTGGCATTAGCCACGGTGACATCGACGTTGCAGAAATTTACGACAGTTTCACTATTACATTGCTGGTTGAGCTCGAATCTATTGGATTCTTCGGCAAGGGAGAGGCTGGTCCTGCCGCACTAGAGGGCGCACTGACCCACGGCGGCGCATTGCCATGCAACACCCATGGCGGGCTCTTGTCCTTCGGACATTCGGGTGCCGCAGGTGGCATGTTCCATGTTGTCGAAGCTGTGCGCCAGTTACGCCATGAGGCTCACTCGCGTCAGGTGATGGATGCGGAGTTATGTTTCGTGCATGGCGATGGTGGCGTGCTTTCCGCGCACTGCTCGCTTATTCTAGGAAGGGGATAGCTATGTCTGAGCATCCGATACCTAAGCCCATTCCTCACCCTAACGGCGATACGCAGCCCTTTTGGGACGCATGCAATGAAGAGCGGCTGATCTTTCAAAGATGCACCGCGTGTGGATATGCGCAGTTTTATCCTCGTTCAGCTTGCGTGAAATGTGAGAGTGTCGATCTTGAATGGAAGGAAGCCGAAGCGGTTGGTGTGGTTCACACCTTTACCATCGTAAACCGGGCACCCTCACCGGCATTCCGGGGAGATGTCCCGTACGTCCTGGCATTGATCGACATCACTGATGGTTTCCGAATGATGATGAATATTGTCGATTGTGATCCAGCAGATATTGCTATCGGCAAGTCGGTCCGCATCGTCTATGAGCAACGGGCAGGTCAGAAAGTGCCTCAGGCAGTGTTGGGAGAGTAATCAGCGTTATCAAAAACTGAAGCTATCCACAGATTTATTAGGAATGCTGCAGAAGACCTAACATTATGGGATCATGCTCAATTGCATTCAAAATATAAAAAATTCAAAATGCACTCGACCTTTACGGCAAATTTAGAAAGATAGTAGCTACTTTCGTTTGCGGACCGTTGAATCGAGACGATATCGTTTTTGAGTGGGCACGATACCAACTCGCCGATGGGTCTGCGCAGTATAAATTATTATCTCTATTTTGATTTCTTGATCATCTGCACTTTGCAGCTGGTTGCTCATCTTTTACAAAGGAGCGTTGCTAAATGGGGCCGAATTAGCCGGGGCAGTAATGCGGACGAAAATGCACGTCAAAAAAATTGGCACACTTAAACTGATGTGTGACGCTTTTTGGAAATTGTTATGCTAGAGGGCATATTTGAGGCCTCTCAAGCGAGTGCATTTATCCAAATTGTTCTAATCGACATCGTAATGTCTGGTGATAACGCCATCATCATTGGAATGGCCGCTGCTGGTTTGCCGCCGGAACTCCGGAAGAAAGCAATCTTTTGGGGCATCATAGGTGCGACGGTTCTCCGAATTTTCTTTGCCGTGATAGTTGTTCAACTATTGGCGATCATTGGTATTAAAGTTGTTGGCGGCTTGCTCTTGCTTTGGGTGTGTTGGCGGATGTGGCAAGAAATCCGTGCGGGTGTAACCGTTGAAGATATGGAACGGGAAGCGGATGAAAAAGCCCAAAAAGGGCCACCCAAGACAATGCGAATGGCGATGATAAATATTATCGTGGCCGACGCGACGATGTCGCTTGATAATGTACTTGCGGTTGCTGGGGCGGCACGTGATCACCTGGAGATGTTGATTTTCGGTCTCGTACTATCGATTGCGCTAATGGCTTTAACTGCAAACTTCATCGCGAAATTGCTGGAGAAACACAGCTGGCTCGGATACCTCGGCCTAGCGATTATCGCTTATGTGGCTGTGCAGATGCTCTGGCAGGGGAGTGCCGAAGTCTATCAGGCGACCAGTGTGTATTATTAGGCTGGCTTGCGAAACACCGCCTAAATTAAGCTAAAATACTCTTCCATTAATATGCGTGCTGTGTTTCGTCTTTTTATTTTCCGCTGGAGCGCCAAACGCTCCGCTAAGGTTGACAATCTGATGCTTCAAATAAGAATGTGAGAGCCAGGCCAACTTGCGTCGTAGCGTGTCGTCCGGGAATGCGTAAATCGACCGTGATATGAATATGGTTGCAGCTGGGTGTGGATAAATTGTGTCCATTTATCTTGAGGGCTGCGATGGTGTCTGTATTGTTTCTCCAATGCTTCAGGCGGCGTTTACTGCTTGCCAAATTCGTTCCGATGATGCGGGTAAATCTATTGATCGGACACCGAGTGGTGCCAGGGCATCATGGATTGCACTCGCGAGGCAGGCAACAGCCCCAACGGTTCCAGCTTCGCCGGCCCCTTTGATACCAAGCGGGTTTCGCGGGCTTGGGACTATGTGGGTTTCAATCTCAAACGACGGATATTCGTCGGCGCGTGGCATGTGGTAATCCATAAAAGATCCAGTCAGGACTTGGCCTGATTTATCCATCACGATACGTTCACCGAGAACTTGAGCGATACCCTGCACGATACCGCCATGCAGTTGTCCCTTAAGCAAAAGCGGATTCATGACGGTTCCTACATCGTCCACTGCGAGGTAGCGTAGGACCCTAACGACGCCTGTCTCAGGGTCGATTTCTACTTCGGACACGTGACAAGCATTTGGAAAGGTTGGGCCTGGCGATTTGAAGGTATCGAACCCGTTGAGGCCGCTTTCCATACCGGTCGGTAGCATGGCTGGCTGGAAGGCTAAGGCGGCCACCTCCTTCATGTTGAGGCCGCGGTCGGTTCCTACAACTGCAAATCGGCCATCTGAAAATTCAATGTCAACTTCCGCAGCTTCCAAATTATGGGCAGCGATCCTTCGCCCCTTCTCGATAATTTTTTCCGCTGCCCCCAAGAGCGCAGCTCCGCCGAGGCCGGAGACGCGTGAGCCTCCTGTGCCGTGACCGTAGTTGACCATGTCAGTATCGCCTTGAACATAGCGTATTTGATCAAAATCAAGGTTGAGTTTTTCGGAGAGAAGCTGTTTGAAAACTGTCTCGTGCCCCTGCCCATGCGCATGTGTACCCATGAGCACTGTAATATGTCCTTCTTGATCGAAACGGATTTCGCCGCCCTCGTCGAACATACCGGCCGCCTGCTCTATTGCATTAGCAATTCCGAGACCACGCAGCTTTCCTTTGGCCTTGGATTTAGCGCGCCGCACTTCAAAGTTGATCGCATCCGCCATCTCCAACGCCCGGTCCATATTTCGTTCAAATTCTCCGCTGTCGTAGTTATAGGTCAGGGCAGTTTGATATGGGAATGCATCTGGTGGGATAATATTTCGGCGTCGCAATTCGATCCGGTCGATGCCCATTTCGCGAGCGGCTAAATCAATGACCTGCTCGATTGCGAGGGTCGCTTCGGGCCGTCCGGCCCCGCGATAAGGACTGGTAGGTGCTGAGTTGGTAAATACACCAGTAATAGTGGCAGAAATAGCGGGAGTTTTGTAAACACCAGCGACACCACCAAAATTGCCGAAGGCAGGAAGGGGACCAAAGTTATTTAAATAGGCGCCAACACTGGCGTGTTTTGTTACTCGTAGGCCAAGGAATGTCCCATTCCTGTCTAGAGCGAGTTCGACAGCCATGTGGAAATCCCGAGCATGCTCCTCGAGAATCCCATCCGAGCGTTCGTTAATCCATTTAACAGGGCGATCGAGCTGCTTTGCCGCCCAGAGCACCAAAGTTAGTTCTGGAAAACAGCTAGATCGCAAGCCGAACGAGCCGCCCATGTCCGGGCTGATAATACGCAGTTTACTTTCCGGTATTTTCAATACTGATTGGGCCATCCAGGCGCGCAGATCGTGTGGAAACTGATTGCCGGAATGCAGCGTATAGCGGCACTCGAAACGATCATACTCGCCAATGGCGGCACGCGGTTCCATTGGATTTATCGCAACACGAGCGAATGGAATGTCCACCCGACTAACATGGTGTGCAATTGTGAAAGCGATATCTGTAGCGTCCTTGTTACCGATATCCATCTGGAAACAGATATTATTTGGGCAATCATCCCAAATGGGTGTGGTGTTCGCCGCCAATGCATTTTGTATTTCCACAACGGGGGCTAGTTCTTCGTAATCTATTACAATCAAATCGGCGGCGTCTCGCGCCTGCGCAGCTGTCTCTGCCACGACGAAGGCTACGTAATCACCTACAAAAGCAACCTTGTCCTCAGATAGTGCCAGCCTTTTGGGTTCGTACATTGGTGAGCCGTCAGGCCGCTTGAGTGGCAGGAGCTTCGCCGCGAGGCAAGGCATCCGGCCAAGGCCAGCGGACGCGATTTCCTTGCCGGTATAAATAGCGATAACACCCGGCATCTCAATGGCGGCAGAGGTATCGACTGAACGAATACGGGCATGTGCATGCGGAGAGCGCAGCATATAAGCGTGCGCTTGGCCTTGAAGGTTGATGTCATCCGTATAGCGCCCACCGCCCCTTAAGAGCTTTAGGTCCTCAACCCGTGGGGCTGATTGGCCGAGTGAGAATTTCATTGTGCGATCTCCCGTGACTTAGTCTTCATGGAATTGGTCCGAATTTTTCCGTTTTCATTCAAAATAACTGGAAATTATGCCTTACGCTTTGAAGCAAGAAATAGCTGTCTCATCGAAATCGAGACCGAGGCCAGGTTTGTTGGGTAAGATTAGTTCGCCATTCTCGATTGCAGGCGTTTCTTGATAGAGGCACAGCATCCACGGCATGTATTCGACGGTCAAGCCATTGGGCGATGCTGCTACGACATGAACGAGAATTTCTGGCATGACGTGACTGACGATTGGTAAATTGAAGGCCTCTGCCATCCCGGCAATTTTCATCCAGGGAGTGATGCCGCCTGCGCGGGCAATATCGACCATAATTATATCGACGGAACGTGACTCGATCATCTGCCGGAAGGGCGCAATACCCCAAAGGTATTCACCGCCGGCGATCGGAGTATTCAAAGCGGCAGTGACGCGTGCTAAGCCTGCGTAGTCGTCCGCGGTGGTGACGTCCTCGAGCCAGAAGAGACCGACGTCTTCTGCACGACTGCCAATATCGATGGCTTGTTCCGGTCGCCAACGTTGGTTGATGTCGCACATTAATTTTATATCTGGGCCGATCACGTCTCGCACGACGCGGATGCGCCGCAATTCGTCCTCCGGTGACGGATTACCTGGCAAGGCCATTTGCGTTTTCATTTCCCGGAAACCTTTATCGAGAAGTGTTTTTGCGGCTTGCTGCGCCTGATCGTCTGTAAGACCACGGCGCAATGAACCTGACGCATAAGTGGGTACGCGGTCTCGATGGCCGCCAAGTAACTTCCACAAAGGCTGCTCCAGAAACTTGCCTCTCAAATCCCAGAGAGCGACATCAATTGCAGAAAGCGCTAGTGTAAAAATTCCACCTGGGCCGCATGAATCGCCCGTACCAGCTTGCAATTTTCCGATAATGTACTCTATTCGAAGTGGATCCTCGCCCACCGTAAGTTCTGACAATTCTTCCACCGCTACGCGGAGGCTCCCCGTCATCTTTCCGCCGTAGAATGTTACGCCAATACCTTCAAGCCCGTCGTTGGTTTTTAAACGCAATATGACAATAGGCCGGGTACGACCCACCTCTTCCGGCATATTTGCGAGAGGGTCGTCTTCCGGGATATTTAATGCAGTTACTTCATAGCCTGTAATTTTCACGTTTAACCCTTTTCAAAATAAATTTCTAATCTCTATTTAATCTATGTGAGTGGTTGAATTCGGGAAACCGCAAATACGACTGATGCGCAGTCCAGCCTTATTCGTTGTGTTTCGGTGAACCAAAATCCGACAAAGAGGTGAAGATGAAAATCGAAGGTAAGGTTGCAGTTATAACTGGCGCGGCGAGCGGTATCGGGCGAGAGCTTGCGAGGCGATTTAGGGCTGAGGGTGCAGCCGGCATCATTCTAGCCGATATGCAAGAAGAAGCTTTGGTCGCGGTGGCCAATGAAGTTGGCGGTCTTGCGATCGTTACGGACGTTGCACGGGAGAGTGATATTCAAACTTTGGTTGAACGCGCTGAAAACGAAGTTGGTCCAGTTGATATATTCTGTTCAAATGCCGGAATTGCGCGTCTAGGAGGAGAAGGTGTGGCAGACGCGGAATGGCAGTTGAACTGGGATATACACGTCATGGCGCATGTTTATGCGGCACGGCTGGTGGCGCCCAAAATGGCTCTGCGAGGCGATGGTTATCTCGTCAATACTGCATCGGCAGCTGGATTGTTATCGCATGTCAATTCCGCAACCTATGCTGTGACAAAACATGCAGCCGTTGCCCTTGCGGAATGGCTGTCGATTGAATACGGCAGCCGCGGCGTTAAAGTTTCTGTTCTTTGTCCACAGGCGGTACGTACGGCGATGACACAGGGACGAGAGGGCGGTGTAGCATCACTTGATGGCATGATAGATCCCGACGAGTTGGCCGTAAGTGTTGTTCGGTCAATGGAAAAGGAAGAATTTCTCATCCTACCGCATCCAGTTGTCCTAGATTATTTGCAACGTAAGACAAGCGATTATGACCGATGGTTGGGTGGCATGCGTAAGCTTAAAGAACGTTACAGAGATAATCCTGGCGTTTAACAAGATAAAAAAATTTTTCATCTAAAAAAGTTAAAAAAACTTGGTCGCAAATTCTGCTGATTTAGGCCATCTTGTATGCAAATTATACGGTGTACCGACCGGGAAGTGCGGACGAATAAAACTCGAGGTTTAAGATGGTTGATGCGGATATCCAGAGCCGGGAACAGAGTGCTCTTTCGAGTGTCAGCGGCACCCTCTCCTTTATCGTTCCCCAGGATACCAAACCGGTATTTCATAGCACTGCCCTGACAGGTGGAGAAGCAAAGTTGTTTTTTGAGGTTGAGGAAGTTTCGGTTGAGTTAGCTGATATGCGCGCCATCAAAGATAAACTGTCGATCGACCGAGAAGGATTCGAGCTTCATCGATATACGACTGAAGTTGATGATCTATACGATGAGACCGCGATTAATAATAAATACTATCCCGAGATTAAGTCGCTTTTAACGGAGCGCTTCGATGCCAGCCAAGTTTTTATTTTTGACGTCACGAGACGATCGGATGCGACTGGTGGCGCCCAAAACCCGGATGGGCTTCGCAAACCGGCGACTCGTGTGCATGTTGATTATACAGTTAAGAGCGGCCCCCAACGGGCTAGAGATGTCCTCGGCGAACAGGAGTATGAACGACTAGCTGGAGTAGGAGCACACATATTCCAAATAAATGTTTGGCGGCCAATTACGGGACCTGTTGAGAATTCACCTCTGGCTTTGGCCGATGCGGCAAGCATTGCGAAAGATGAACTTGTGGCTACCGATCAGGTCTTTGCAGATCGCGTTGGCGAAATTTATCACATCGCGCATAGTGGGACGCAGCATTGGTATTATGCCCCTCAAATGGCTCGAGAGGAAGTCATACTTATTAAGGGCTGGGATAGCATTGACGATGGCCGAGCTCTATTTACACCTCATGGTGCATTAGAAATGAAGGACAGCCAACACAATGCATTACCGCGAGAGAGCATCGAGGTGCGAACTTTTGTAGTGATCGAATAAAAACAAAACTGGGAGAGGTCTCTCATCCGAAGGGTCCGCTTTTGTAAAGGGATTTTGCTGACCAGAACTTGACCAAACGTCCCTAAAACGGGCACATTCTCGAACAAAGCGCTAGGCAAAGGCGTCAAAAGTCACTGGCCAAATCAAACAAGCTTGGGGAATGGGGGAGGAATTTATGGGAACAAAATATAACACCTTAATTATGGGAGCTTCATACGGCTCACTACTTGCTATTAAATTGGTTTTGGCCGGACATTCAGTTCGCCTCGTGTGCCTGCCGGAAGAGGCGGAACTCTTTAATAAAGATGGTGCAATCGTCCGCATGCCTGTTCGAGGTCGTGATGATTTGATCGAAATCAATTCGAATGATTGTCCGGGCGCTTTATCCGCAGGTGGCACTAATGACGCGGACCCCTCGCAATACGATCTTGTGGTATTGGCAATGCAGGAACCCCAATACCGTTCGCCCGGCGTATGCGAACTTTTAGATCGCGTCGGCAAGTCGGGTAAGCCTTGCATGTCGATTATGAACATGCCGCCGCTTCCCTATCTGGCACGTATACCGGAACTGGACATATCGATGCTGACCAAGTGCTACACGGATCCGAACGTTTGGGATAGTGTGGAGCCGAATAACATCACGCTTTGCAGCCCAGATCCACAGGCATTCCGCCCGCCAGAGGAACCTTTGAACGTCTTGCAGGTTGCATTGCCAACGAACTTTAAGGCAGCTCGTTTCCAGTCCGATGAAGACACGAAAATTCTCTCGCAGATGCAGGCAGATATCGAGGCAATTCGCTTTGATACGGGCGACGGCAAAGTTGAGCTTCCCGTTAAACTGAAGGTTCATGATTCCGTTTTCGTGCCACTTGCAAAGTGGGCTATGTTGTTGACTGGTAACTATCGCTGCGTGCAGCAACACGATATGCGGTCTATTCGCGATTCAGTCCATTCTGATATGGAGATGTCCGCAAAGGTTTATGAGTTCGTCAAACAGGTTTGTGGTAAAATGGGCGCCGACATGGAGGACTTGGTGCCGTTTGAAAAATATGCAAATGCGGCGAATGGATTGGCAAAACCATCTTCTGCGGCTCGCGCGCTTCTCGCCGGAGCACAAAATATAGAGCGTGCAGACTGTCTGGTTAAGACTATTGCGGCTGCAAATGGCATGCAGCTTGACACAGTCGATGAAACCGTAAAAATGGTTGATGGATGGCTTGAGCGTAACCGCTCTAAGGCTGGGTGAGGGAATTAGATGGAGGCTTTAACGGCTTCCATTTCCGTTTGCTTAAAACCAACGATAATACCGGTTTTAGTCTCGAAGACTGGTCGTTTGATGAGTGCGGGCTGATTGCGCATTAAGCTTTTGGCTGCTTCTTCGTTCACGCTGTCTTTCTCGGCATCAGATAATTTGCGCCATGTTGTGCCGCGCCGGTTTAACAACGTCTCCCATCCCGTTGCTTTGATCCAGTTGTCTAGCTGTCGGTCAGTAAAATTATCGGTGCGAATGTCTTTGAATTCGTATTCAATTCCCTCGCTTTTCAGCCATTTTAGCGCCTTACGGCATGTGTCGCAGTTCTTGAGGCCATAAATAACAATCATTTTGGGGGATCCTATAACACGTTATTCAGCGCGTTTTAGTCGCGCTATACCTCTGCATTACGGCTCATTCGCATCGTGTAGCTGAAACTCTCGCCGGGATGAAGGCTAATTGTAATTTCGAAAGCCTTGTCGTCAGCACCCCTATACCAACGCCTTACAAGTAAGCCTGGGCTACCTGATGGCAGGCCAAGTTTCCCTGCAATATCATTCGGCAATGTAACCGCTGTAATATCTTGCCGAATTTCCATCGCTCGTTGCCCGTATTTTTCTTCAATTAAATTTGCGATCAAGACGCTTCCACGGCCGACACTATCCTGGATACCAGAAAATTCTGAAAGTACGAAGATTTCCGTCCAACAAACGGGCGGGCCATTTGGGTCATCGACGGGCATTCGTAAGCCTGCAATTTTCAGGAATGACTCGCCGTAAGGGCAGCCGAGCTTTTCAGCCAAAATTGCGTCCGCTTTAATTTCCGACATCTCCATTTCCTTTAGGAGAGATTGGACACCATACTGGAGAACTTCTTCAACTGTGTTGCGTGCCTGCATGTAGTTGCGCACGGGGTAATCGGCCAGGACACGGGTGCCCACTCCCTGGCGGCGTATGACAAGGCCTTGCGATTGCAATTGTCGAATGGCTTCGCGAACGGTGAAACGGCTAATACTATATTTGCTTGTTAGTTCGGCTTCTGTCGGAAGAAGGGAATTAATTGGATATTTTCCTTTTCGGATGTCGTTTGCAAGACGTCGCGCCAGAGCCATATATCGAGGCTCACCCGTATTTGTGCTAAGAGAACTGGTGACCATCAAATCACCCCTAGCGCACGTAATTGTTCGACTTCAACTGCTTCTAGGCCAATCTCCAAGAGAAGCTTATCAGTATGTTGTCCGAGCTCTGGCGCTGGGTTAGCCGGAGTGGGATCTCCGGGGCATTTAATCGGTGGGGCGACAAGACGGAATGGGTTTCCAGTTTGGTGAACGAGATCTTGGATTTTTTCGTTCTGGGTTACGAAAGGATTCTGAAGGGCTTGTTGGATATCTAGAATGGGCGCGGATGGTACTTTGCCTGCGAATAGCTTGAGCCATTCATCGGTGGTCTTCTCGGAAAGTGCTTCGTCGAGCATCTCTGTAATTTCCGTTCGCTTCTCTAACCGCTCTTTAAACGTGATATATTTTGGATCTCGTCCCCATTCCGGGCGGTCAATCATGTCACAGAGGACTGGCCAAAATTTCTCCTTATTACACATGATAAATATCCAGCCGTCTTGGGTTTTTTGCGAGCCGCACGGTGTCAAAGACGGGTGGCCGGAACGGGCCTCGCGCCCCTGTTTATGGTCACTATTAAGAAACCAAGTCGCTGGATATGAGAGGTTTGAAAGTGCAAGGTCAAATAGACTGACGTCAATGTCACGGCCTTTCCCTTGATTGCGCGCGCCAAGGATAGCAGCAGTTGTTGCATAGGCTTGCAATAGACCGGTCATCAAATCGACAACTGAAAGGCCAAAACGCGTTGGGGGCGTATCAGGTTCACCTGTTAGTGAAAACCAGCCTGTTTCGGCCTGCATGAGATAGTCATAACCAGGCCATTTTGCGCGTTCACCTTCGCGGCCATAGGCTGTCAGATGGCAGCAGACGATTTTCTCGTTTAATTGTCCCAGCGTTTCATATGTGAGTCCCAATTTCGCTGGAACATCGCCTCTTAAATTGCAAGTAATTGCATCAGCAGTCTTTACCAATTCATGGAAAAGTGTTTGACCTTTTTCGTGCTGCAAATCGAGCGTTAAGCTTTTCTTGTTGCGATTGAAGCTTTGGAAAAATTGTGAATCGGCGCTGCCACTTCCATCGTTCACAAAAAATGGTCCGAGCGGTCGCGCCATATCGCCTCCATCTTTTGGGTTTTCTATTTTTATCACCTCGGCGCCTAGATCAGCGAGATATTGGGTACCCCATGGGCCCGCGCCGTATTGCTCCACAGCAAGGATTCGGCAACCGTCAAGCGGCAACATTTGGTTTTCCCTTGGCCCTTTGAGGTATTGCTCGTTGGGCCGGTCTAATAAGGCGCCATTGCACTCGAGATGTTACGAACTTAATCAGCATGTAGCTGAACTAGATCGGATTTCGCTGAATCAACTGTTTGGCAATTATTATTCTTTGTAGTTCGTTTGTACCCTCACCGATGGTTAGCAGTGGGGCGTCGCGGTAGAAGCGTTCGACCGGAAACTCTTTTGAGTATCCGTAACCGCCGTGCACCCGCATTGCCTCCATTGAATTATCAATTGCAGCTTCAGTTGCAAAGAGCTTGGCCATTCCGGCTTCCATGTCGCAACGCTCCCCGCGGTCGTAGGCATCGGCCGCCCGATAGGTCAACAAACGGGCTGCTTCGACCTTGGTGACCATATCCGCAAGTTTTAACTGAATAGCTTGATGATTGGCGATAGGTTGGCCAAATGTTTCACGTTGCTGTGAGTATTTCACCGCCTCATCGAGAGATGCACTTGCAACGCCACAGCCTCGGGCAGCCACATTAATTCGTCCGAGCTCAAGTCCACCCATGATCTGTTTAAAGCCATTCCCAGGATGCTCTCCGATTAACTGGTCTGCAGGTACGCGGCAGTCTTCTAACATTAACTCAGCGGAGTCGATACCCTTATAACCCAGCTTCTCCAGTTTGCGAGAAGCGCGAAAGCCTTTGCCTTTCTCGACAAGGAAGAGGCTGATACCCCGGTGCCGTGGTTCGACCTCCCAATCCGTCTTCGTCAGAATTGCCATGACATGAGAATGGATACCGTTCGATATCCAAGTTTTTGTCCCGTTTATAATATAGTCGTCACCATCTTTAGCGGCTCGTGTGCGTATCGATTGCAAGTCAGTGCCGCAATTTGGTTCGGTAAGCGCGATGCCGCCCCGCAGCTCACCTGTTGCGAATTTTGGCAGCCACTTCTTTTTTTGTGCATCTGTGCCAAACCGTTGTACTGCTGCTGACATGATAAGGTGAGAGTTAAAGATGCCAGCAAGCGACATCCAGGTGTGGGCCACCTTTTCGCAAATTTTTGCGTAGGTTGAACAGGGTAAGCCGAGCCCCCCATACTCTTCATCTATGATTGCACCGAAGAGTCCTAATTCAGCCATCTTATAGACGATCTCTTCTGGCCAGATATCGTTGTGCTCCAGCTCCATGACATGTGGACGCACATCGCGTTCCAGAAATTGTTCAAGTGTTTGAAGAATTAAGGTTTCCTGTTCTTCAACCATGGCAGAATCGGGCATGTGAATTCTCCTGTCTTGAGATTTAAAGAACGCCTCTGCGTTCTGCTAATTCTAGTGTTCTATGTGCAGTTTTGAGATTGGCGCGATTGACCGAGACACCGTCGACACGCGTCTGACCGGTCGAGCTTGCGGCAATAGCGGCGACCAGACGTTGGGCGTGATCGATCTCTCTTGCGCTTGGCGTAAAAATGTCGTGGATGTATTGAATTTGGACTGCGTCGTAGGAGGCTTTACCCGTAAAACCCATAGCGGCGACGGTTTTTGTCTCCTCGATAAGCCCTTCGATATCCGTCGGATCAAAGAAGGGGCCATCCATTGCATCGATACCAGCCTCTGAGGCTGCCATGACAATGCGGCTCCGCATGTGCTGTAGTGAGTTCAGACTGAAATCTGATCCGATCTCTCCGCTAAAATCAGCATATCCGAGAAACAAGGTTGAGACTTGTGGCGCGGCCTTGGCGATAGCCCGCGCATTCTCTAGGCCTTTTTGATTTTCGATTAAAACGACTAGTTCAAGGTCTGGGTGATGGGGTGCAAGGATGTCTGAGACCCATTGAACTTCGTTCGCGCTTGTCACTTTTGGGATTACCACTCCGTCGGGTGCGGCTTCCAATTGTCTAATCGCTAAAATATCCCGTATGCCTTCGTCCGAACGGGGTGAATTTATTCGAACCAATCGAACAGCTGGCCGACCCACGTTTCGTTGGAAAAGGGGAAGACAAACTTTTCGCGCCTCATCTTTGCGATCGGCGGAGGTGCTATCTTCCATATCGAGACAAAACATATCGGCGCCAGATTTTACACCGTTGTCCCAGTTTTTATGTTCCAGGGCGGAATAAAAGATAATGCTGCGGCGGTTTCGGCTTTTGTGGTTCACGATCTTCTTCCGGTTCACCTATTCAGCGGTATTTTGGATCTTATCTTCGACACCATAGCCGCGTTTGGGAACTAAAAAGCTACGGTCATAACTCATAATAACAATGCCGTCTTGGTTCTTACCAAGCGTTCGAACCGAGATTATCCCCTGCGTTGGGCGGGAGCTAGATTCGCGCTTATCAAGTACTTCTGATTCAGCATAAAGCGTGTCGCCCACGAAAACGGGATGAGGCATCTTGATATCAGTCCAGCCGAGATTAGCGATAGCCTTTTGGCTGGTATCACTAACGGACATCCCGGCTACCATGGAAAGAGTGAGGCAGGAATTCACCAATGGCTTCCCAAACTCACTATGTGATGCATACTCGGTGTCGAAGTGCAGCGGATGCGTATTCATAGTCAATAAGGTGAACCAAGAGTTATCCGCTTCATTGATTGTGCGCCCGGGGCGATGCTCGTAGATCGCGCCTATATCAAAATCTTCATAATAACGCCCAATGTCTTCGCGATAACGTTTGGGTTCAACCTCCCGGCTTCCAAAACTCATTCTAATCCTCTCCTGCCATCACCATGCCCGGTGTTGGTAATGTTTCATGGAATAACTTATCTACTGTTTCGTTTTCAAAATTCATAATTAAATCACATAGTGCAATCTCGCTTGCATACCCGATACAAGGAGTTACCAGTGAGCGAAACTTTGCACGCAATTCGAAGTTGGTTAGAAAGTTACCGAACTCACCTTTTGGGAGGTGAATCTGTCGTGTGATTTGGCGGCCATCCTTCAGGTCAATGCTGACGTTTGCGCAAAACTTAGACCAGTCATCACCGGTAATATCTGTTCTACGAGTGACGTTGATTTTACGCATTAGAGCCGAGGTTGTCTCATCACGTAAAAGTCGACTGAAATCGTCCCAATGGATTCGGCCATGCTGTATAGCAATTGCAGCCTGAAAGTGCATCGAGAATTGGGCGTCCACAAGGTTGTCTGGCGTTCTTTTCTGGGCCTGCGGTGTACCTGTCAGGTCATAGGCCAACCCCACCAATCCTATATCAACGGATGCGATATCCTTAGGCTCGAAGCCGTGTTCGCGTTTCATCTCAATAATAGCGTCGACGCCCGAATGTGCGAGCCGACAGCCAGGATACGGCTTCACTGCGATGTTCATGGTTTCCCAAATAGTACCGACTGCGGCAACAACTTTTGTCACATTGGGAGACGGGGCATAGGCCCTCAGGAAACCATACTTTCCTTCGATTGGATGTGTTGCGCCCACAAACCCTTCCCGCGCAAAACTTGCGGCCACAAGGCCGCTCTTAGCTGAATTACCAACTTGATAACGCATGGTCCACGCACCGTTTTCAACAAATTGCATGGTTCCTGAGGCCTGTGACAATGCGATGCCAAGCGCACTTTCAATTTCTTCGGCACTTAATCCCATAACTTTACCGGCTGCCACTGCTGCTCCGAATACGCCACAGGTTGCTGTTGGGTGATAGCCACGTTTGTAGTGATCGTCGGGGCCTACCGCTTGTCCCAGTCGGCAAACAACCTCGTAACCAGCGACAATGGCAGTGATAACTTCTTTTCCACTTGCGCCCGGTAACTGCGCCGCAGCAAATGCAGCGGGAATAACTACTGCACTCGGGTGTAATGCTGCTTCAGCATGGGTGTCGTCGAAATCTAGCGAGTGGCCAAGGGCTCCATTTATAAGCGCAGCCGCGGCCGGAGAAAACCATCGCGAATCGCCGAAAACACCACATGCGCCGCCATCCGCGCCTAAAATTTCGGTAGCTCTCATCATTGCCAAAGTCGAATCGGCTTCATGGCGGGCCCGAATGCCGATGCCAATGAAGTCACGCATTAGTATCTTGGCTCGGTCAATGACTTCGGTTGGGATGTTTTCAAATTCTAGATCGTTTACGAACCGTGCAAGCTCTCGGGTCACTTCGAGCATAGCCAGGTTCCTATTTGCTCGCGGCAGACGATATACGTTCCGCTCGAGCCAAAGTTCGCCGAGCTGCAATGATGACGGGCTCGTCGATCATCTTGCCATCGACTTGTACAGCACCGGAAAAATCATCGGTTGTTGCCTCTACAACTTTTTGGGCGAAGTCAACTTCGTCTTTAGTTGGACTAAAAGCAAAATTGATGGTTGCAATTTGGGATGGATGAATTGCCGCTTTTCCGGTAAAGCCAACTGAGCGTGCTTTCTTTGCTTCAGTTTTAAGTCCAGCTTCGTTGCCGATATCGATGTAGACCGTATCCATGCATTCGACGCCGGCTTCTGCCGCTGCAAGAACAACTTGCGAGCGCGTGTAGAGCAAGGCATCCCAACTCAGATCCGACCCGGTTTCAGCAACAAGATCGACGGCACCAAAGCCAATTACTGTAGTGGCGTTAGATGCCAGGGCAATTTCCGCCAATGCCCGGACACCTCTCGCATTCTCCACCACAGGAAAGAGCTCAATGTTCGGCCGGTACGGTGTCAATATTTCCGACACCCATAGGACTTCTTCTGGAGATTCGACTTTGGGGATCATGATGCCATCCGGTAAAGTCTCCATCTCGAAGAGTGCTTCGAGATCCCGCAATCCTTCTTCGAGCCGTGGGCTGTTTATGCGAAGATATCTAAGAAGGGACCGTTCTGTAGGGTCGCTAAAAAATGTACCAACTGACTTTCGAGCTTCCGCTTTGAGGTTGGCCGCCACAGCATCTTCCCAGTCGACAATTACGATATCTGTCCCGGTGGCGATGGCTTTTGAAAATCGATCCGGCCGTGTGGCTGGAACAAACAGCATAGAGCGACGGGGTGGGGGCATCACACCGCTTATCCTCAGAAGGATCGCGGCATACCGAGCACGTGTTGCCCGATGTAGCTGAGGATTAAATTGGTCGAAATCGGGGCCGTCCGATATAAACGTGCTTCGCGCCATTTGCGTTCAATGTCGTATTCTCGCGCAAAGGCAAAGCCGCCGAACGTCTGCATGCAGGCTTCGCCCATCTTCCAAGCGGCTTCCGCCGCCAAATGCTTCGCGATATTAGCCTCGGCACCACAGTCGACGCCGGCATCGAACAAGGCGGCCGCTTTGCGCGCCATCAAATCGGCAGCTTCAAGCTCTGCATAGGCAGCGGCTATTGGAAATTGTATACCTTGATTGCTGCCAATTGGCTGGCCAAAAACCACCCGCTCGTTAGAATAATCGACGGCTTTCTTAGTGAAGTATCTAGCGTCGCCGATAGATTCGCCGGCAATTAAAATGCGTTCGGCATTCATGCCATCGAGGATGTATCGAAACCCTCGACCTTCCTCCCCAATAAGCGCATTTGCGGGAATTCGGCAATTATCAAAAAAGACCTCAGTTGTATTGTGATTAATCATAGCATCGAGCGGTTTAATTTCGCAGCCGTTGCCAACAGCATCGCGCAAGTCAACCAGGAAAACCGAAATGCCATCGACACGTTTCTTGACCTGGTCAACCGGCGTCGTGCGAGCAAGCAATAGCATTAGGTCCGAATGCAAGGCTCGGCTCGTCCATACCTTTTGACCATTGACGATATAATTGTCGCCGTCCTTTTCAGCCTTTGTGCGGGTTTGTGTGGTGTCTGTGCCTGTTGTTGGTTCGGTGACGCCGAAGGCTTGCAGGCGAAGTTCACCGGAGGCAATCTTTGGCAAATAGGTGCGTTTTTGCTCTTCGCTACCGTGACGCAACAACGTGCCCATAATATACATCTGAGCGTGGCAGGCGGCGGCGCTACAGCCATTTGCGTGCACTGTCTCGAGGATGACTGCACCCGCTCGGATCGGAAGGCCGGAGCCACCGTATTCCTCTGGAATTAGTGCCCCAAGAAAGCCTGCGGCCGTCAATTCCTTAACAAAAGCCGTCGGATAGCTGCCTTCTGGACCTTGATCTTCCAGGTTACGCCAATATTCACCGGGGTACTCGTCACAGATTTTAGTGACAGCCTCGCGGATTTCAGAGTAGTCCTCGCCTAAGTCGAGTGAAACGCCTTCTCCGGTCATGATCTACTCCGCCGCCACAGCAAATTGGCTTGCGGCCGAATGACCCTTTGGAAGGCCCGCTTTCGCGATTGCACCGCTGAGGCGCGCATTTGGTAGGTTCGTTGCGATTAGTTCGCGGATCGCGCAAAGAGCATCTAGATCGATACCGGTCCGCATCCCCATCGCTTCGGCCATAAAGACGCCATCTTCCATAACCATGTTACCGGTCGCACCGGGCGCCCATGGGCATCCACCGAGACCTGCGAGACAGGCATCGAAGCTGCGAATACCAACATCCAGAGCAGCTTCCATATTGGCAAGGCCAAGACCGCGGGTGTCGTGGAAATGCGCTGTCATTGTTATGTCCGGGCCAAGCTCGGATTGTAGAAGCCGAAACAAATCACGGACCTGCTTCGGATTTGCATAGCCAACCGTATCACAGACCGTGAGATGGTCCGCGCCTGCTTCAACGAATTGCTGCGCGAGCTTTACCGTGGCTGTTGGGTCGACATTGCCTTCCATCGTGCATCCGAATGCGGTCGATAGGCCACCATCAATGACGAACTTTTGTTGGTCAGGCAACGCGTTTCGCATCTCAACAATCCGTTGAAAGTCTTCGATTGATTCCTCGGGCTTACGGCGGACGTTGCTCAGATTATGAGTTTCAGAAACAGAGGCAACAAAGTTCAGTTTTTTCATGCCAAGTTCGACGCCGCGCTCCGCCCCTTTCATATTTGGGATTAACGCGGAAATGATGCAATCGCCTGTATCGGTGGCATGTGTTGCCTCAACGACCTCAGCGGCATCTTTGAACTGTGGGATGAGCTTCGGAGGGACGAAAGAGCAAATTTCAATTGCATGCATTCCCGAGGCAACTTCCGCCTTCATCCAAGCGATTTTGGCCGCCGTTGGGAAAAACCCTTCTACGTTCTGAAGACCGTCGCGCATTCCAACTTCGCGGAACTCTACATCGATACCGTCGCGCATTTTTGATATTCCTCTCTGAACCCAATGACGATTGGTTGTCCGTACAAATTTTTTAAGTCGGGTGGGTATGTGTGTCAAACGAACGATTGTCGCAGTCTCATAGGGTTATTAAAAGTCGGGTTATTCGGAGGCCTGCATGATCAGCTTACTAAGCATTATGCATCTGCGGCGCCAAACTTTATCGACCGGCAATCCTGCCGGGCGTCGATCTCCACGTTACCAGATCTGTGGCTTTGCTTGGTCGTCTGAATGGAGCGGTAGCGAAATGAATTTATGCGAAGCTCCTATCGTGTAAGGCGTGCTAAGAGGACAAAAATGAAGTGGCTGGATTAAGCTGCTAGCTTTCCACTCGCAGTTAGGATGCTGTCATCCTTGCCGATGGTCAACGCGTTCCAATTCCGCGAACGAACATAGTCGGGCCTTGGATTTTCAACGTCGGCTGGACGGTTTTTACATTGGTTAAAGCAGAAGAATATCTGCCATCGATCGTCCGCCGAAAGATTATGCCCCGAAGCATGCAGAAGGTTGCAATGGAAAAGGGCCGCTGTGCCGGCATCGCCGACAATTGGCACCGGTTCTGGGTATTTTTTCATGTATTTTTTCATGTCTGGCGTTTTTGCAACCCAGAATTTATACGCGGTTGATTCGTCACGCCGTGGGTCGGAACGGCCCTCCTTATGACTTCCAGGCAGAACGTACATACAGCCGTTTAGCGGTGTTGCTTCTGTCAGAACCACAGTCATTGTCACCATATTAGGCTTCGCAATGCCGTCTAGGTGCCACGCGTGAAAGTCCTGATGCCACATCCAAGCCGAACCTTCGATAGCCGCCTTCATGTTGAGTTTGCTGTGATGCATGTAAACTTTATCATCATGGAGACATTGTTGCGCTGCTCTCAAGATACGTGGCGTATGGGCGGCAGCTCGGAATGCTGGCGAAGCGGTTTCACCGTCGGTTTCGTGTAAGCGAAACATGATCTTTACCGCATCAGTTTCACCCTCGCGAACCACCATTTCCGATTGGATCTTTGAAACGCGATCGGTTTCCCCTCGCAAGATATCAACTTCGTCTTCGTTAAAGAGGTTTGGGAAAAGTAAATATCCGTCTCGGTCGAATTGGGCTACTTGTTCAGGTGTAAGTTCCATGTGGCATTCCTCCGTTCTAAAGTAACAATAATTCGGTTGTCTGGTCCGTCATCCCCTTTCCGCTACAACGCGACGTTCTACTTCACGGCTTAACGGATTGCGGAGGATGTAGTCATGGCACAATCAGGTCAACCACCGCTTGTCGGCATCAAAGTTTTGGATTTATCGCGGATTATCGCGGGGCCGCTTTGTTGCCAGCAAATGGCGGATATGGGCGCTGATATTCTGAAGGTTGAAAATCCAAAGACTGGCGATGATTCACGGAATGCAACCAAACCGTGCGCTGGCGAAGATTCTCATTTTTTTCAGGCGTTCAATCGGAATAAACGGAGTATCGGGCTCGATTTTCGTGAGGGTGAGGGGAAAAAAATTTTCTTTAAGCTGTTGGAAGAGGCCGACGTTTTGGTTGAGAATTTTCGGCCAGGTGTAATGACCCGTTATGGGCTCGATTACCCTTCGGTTAAAAATCGGTTTCCCCGACTCGTCTACGCCTCTGTATCTGCTTATGGGGAGACGGGATCGCTTTCCGACCGGCCGGGGTTTGATCCCGTGTTGCAGGCGGAATCGGGTCTTATGTCTTTGACCGGTGAGCCCGATGGTCCACCGCTGCGACACCCGGTATCCATCATTGATATTATGACAGCGTTGCATTCCGTGGGTGCGATCATGGCTGCGCTCTGGGCGCGCCAAGAGACTGGGAAAGGTCAGCAGATTGAATTAGCGCTGATGGACGTCGCAATAGCCGCGCTTTCCAACGCCGGACAATCGTTTCTCCTGTCGGGTGAGCAACCGAAACGGGCCGGTAATTCGCATCCGCTATCCACGCCGACAAATTTGTTTAGTGCGAAAGATGGTGATCTTTATATGGCCTGCGCATCAGATCGCTTGTTTGGGAAGTTTTGTCGGGATGTAATTGATCGGCCGGATTTGCCGGAAGACCCAAAGTTTAATACCACGAGTGCCCGATTTGAGAACCGCCCTGAGCTTTTTGATATTTTGAACGCGATATTTGCGACGAAGACACGTGCCGAGTGGTTGGCTAAGATGCGACATCTGCCGGCGGGCTCTCTGCAAAATTTTGAAGAGGCCTTGAACTCCGAGATTGTAAAGGAGCGCGGCATGGTACAAACGGTCGAGCATCCTTTAGCCGGTCCGATCAAACTCTTCGGTTCGCCTTTGAATTTCTCAGATACTCCAATCCGCGAGTTTGAAGCGGCACCGCTGCTGGGTGCCCATACAGATGAGGTGATGCAAAATATTGGCTATGATGCCGCGCAGATCGCGTCGCTTCGCGAGAAGGGTATCGTCAATTAAGCGTGGGAGGTTGCGATGAGCGGACCAATTTTTCACAGTTTTGACGCTGCGCCAAATAAAGTAGCGCCTTTTAGTCATGCAGTTGAATGTGATGGCTGGGTCCAGTTGACAGGTCAAATGCCGACTGATCCGGATGATAATACAACACCGTTGCCCGATGGTATCGAAGCGCAGACGCGGCGGGTTATGGATAATCTTAAAGTCGTTCTGAGCGAGCTCGGTCTAGATTTATCACACGTGCTTTCATGTAGGGTCTATTTGGCAGAATTTTCTCGCGACTACGCGGCAATGAACGAAACTTATAAGTCATATTTTCCCGCCGATCGTCTGCCAGCACGCACATGTGTTGGTGTAATGGGTTTGGCGAAGCAAGCACTCGTCGAAATAGACATGGTGGCTCGGCGTCCGGATTAGAGCGCTTTAATCTTTAACTGGTCACGGCCCACTTCGTCGCACAAAACCCGGCGGAGTATTTTAGAGAGCAGGTTTAATGTTCGCCTGAATCTGGTTGGGAGATATAATAAAACTCTCAAAATTTGAATCATATGCACACTCGATTGTTTGCGTGCGTCGCAACTTAATCCGTTGGTGTTACACGCCTACTCAAGTTGTTGTAGGGCTTGGGTGAAGGCATCGATCGACCGGCCCTTACTCATAAAAAGAATGCCACAGCCCAGCATCCGATCTCGCGCTTTGCCTGCGGTAGGGCAATGATTGATAGAGACGGTCGCGATGCCGTAAGCTGGGCGTGTGTCACCATTAACGACGATATGAGGCAGGATACCTCGCCCGTCAATTTGTTTGCCTGCGGCAGTCAAGAATTTATGTGTTGTAAACGTAATCTGGCCTTTAGGGGTTAAAGGGAATCGCGTTTGCACAATACCCTTTCCGTAACTTCGAGTGCCCATAATCACAGCGCGATGGTTGTCTCTGAGAGCGGCGGCCAAAATTTCTGCTGCGGATGCGGTTGCCTCATTTTGTAAAATTAGTATCGGTTTGTTGTCTGCGAGATCTCCTCTATGGGCGTTGTAACGCCGTGACCCCTTCACCTGGCGACCCGATGTTCCAACGATCATACCGTTTTCGAGAAAAGCATCGGCTAATAAAATAGCCTGACCAACGAGCCCACCCGGATTGCTTCGGATGTCGATAATATACCCTGACAGCCCGGCACCTCCGGTTTTTTGTCTAATTTCGCCAAGCGACTTCCGAAGTAGTTTTTCAGTGTTTGGGCCAAAGAACGTTATTCGGATATATGCAATATCTCCGAAGACATCGTATCTTATCTCTTTCACTTGAAAGCGGGTACGGGGTACTGACAAGTCGAATTTGCGTGAGCCTTTTCTGCGAATTTGCAACAATACTTCAGTGCCACATGGGCCGCGGATGCGTTTCATTGCCTCTTCGAGTGTCAGACCATTTATTTTTTCTCGGTCGATTCCAATAATAAGATCTCCAGGCTGGACCCCGGCTTTCTGTGCTGGACTGCCATCGAGGGGTGCGATGACTTTTATTTGACCATCGATCATTGTTGCTTCGATTCCGATATTACCTAGGCGTCCAGCGTTTCGCGGTTTTGAATGTTCGTCAAATTTTGCATAGGGGTCGTCCAGACGGGAAAGCATTTCATGGATTGCTGCATTGGCGAGGCTCTTTGGGTCCGTTCCTGATGGGTAGCCGCGGATTGCACTACTGGAGTAATTAGCGAGCTCGCTAATACTAAGGGGTTCGATATACGATCGCGCAATCTTCTCGATGACCTGGTGTATTAGCTTAAGCGAATTTTCCGAATAATTCCGACCGGCGTTCTTATTTACTACGCTGAGGTAGGCTTCGTTGAGTATATTGAGAGCGCGTTGACCATCTGAATTTTGACCAGCAGCATTTGAGGATAATATGCTGGCGAAGACAAACATGGTGATTATGCAAACACATACCTTAGATTTGGTCTTCATTCGGCAAACATCTGCGTCCCGCTTGTAAGCCAATCACCTCGCCAAGGAAAGCTGCCCGAGCCTCGGTTTTCTAATTTTAATTAGCGACGCGGGGACGCGTTATATAAAGGTCGTCGCGAAGGCCTTCAAAAAAGGTGTCGATTTCTGGGTGTGAGACCGGGTCTGGGTTTTTTTCCGACACCAGATTTTGCTCGGACACGTATGCGATATACGGACCTTGAGCATTCTCTGCCAGAAGATGATAATAAGGCTGTTCTTTTGGCGGACGGTTTTCAACCGGAATCGATTGCCACCATTCTTCTGAATTTGCAAACTCCGGATCAACGTCGAAAATGACGCCACGAAACGGATGCACGCGGTGTTTTACAATTTGTCCGATTTGGAATTTTGCAGTTCGAATGTACATTGCACAACCGGTCAATAGATGGCCAATTAAAGTGCTATATATATGATCGAAATTCCCAGATATGGCAATCCCGGGTGGAGACCTTGGTTGCTGCGGCGACTTGACGCGGCTGGTTCGCAGATGCAGGTCCAGTGAATAAGTTTTTTGGTGTGAGGATAAAAAATGTCAGGCCCATTAACAGGAATAAGAATTCTGGATCTCACAAATGTGATTTCCGGTCCTTTTGCAACGATGATTCTCGCGGACCAAGGCGCTGACGTCATAAAAGTTGAGTTGCCGGGGATTGGTGACTTCGTCAGATCAACGGGAAACAAACAAGGCGGTATGTCTGCCACGTTTTTGAACAATAACAGAAATAAGCAGTCAATAACGATAGACCTAAAAGACAAACGAGGGAAAGATGTACTGCTGAAGTTGGCCGAGAGCTGCGACGTCGTTGTACAGAATTTCCGGCCGGGTGTAGTGGAACGGATTGGTATAGCTTACGGTGATGTAAAGAAAGTGAAGCCCGACATCGTTTATTTGTCGATCAGCGGTTTTGGAGAAAAAGGGCCGTATTCGCAAAAACCGACCTATGACCCAATTGTTCAGGCTTTGTCTGGCTTGACGACTGTGCAAGCTGGATCCGACGAAGAGCGGCCGCGACTTATCCGAACAATTGTGCCAGATAAAGTGACGGCCTTAACGGCTTCGCAGGCTATGACTGCAGGTCTTTTGTCTAAATATCGCACCGGCGAAGGTCAGCATATTCGCCTCTCGATGCTAGATTCTGTAATCGCCTTCATGTGGTCTAGCGACATGGGCGGGCAAACCTATGTTGGGAAAAAAGTCAGTGCACAACGGGCCGCGAGTTTCATTGATTTGATTTATGAGACGAAGAACGGCTACATGAGTGTTTCAACAATGACAAATGCACAATGGGCAGGTCTTTCGCGGGCGGTGGAGAAACCAGAATGGCTCGACGACGACCGTTTTCAGTCAGCCGAATTGCGTGACTTCAATATAAATGACAGGCTTGAATTAGTGCAGAGCGCTCTCATCGAGAAAACGACAGAGGAATGGCTTGATTTGCTGGAAGCCAACAATGTTCCCTGCGCCCCAGTCCTCACGCGAAATGCTCTAATTGAGCACCCACAAATTCGAGATAGCGATATATTGGTTGAAACTGAACATCCGCAAGCAGGCCGGCTAAGGCAGGCAAGAACGGCAGCTCGGTTCGAGGGAACGCCCGCAAGCATTCGTCACGGCGCGCCACAACTTGGTGAGAATACGGACCAGGTTTTATCGGGTGCAGGTCTGACTGATGCAGAGATCGTAGCTTTGCGAGAAGCTGGTATCGTTGGTGGTTAGGATGTGAAACCAAGCTACTCGTATTGGATTTTTGAGTGCGAAGATAACAATAACGACCAATAATAAAATCATGAATGTTCACCCGCAACTAATTTTACGGTGACAACATATGCGCGAGCATCCCATTTTAAAGTAAAGAGATGCAAACTAGATTGT
>MDTE01115867.1_pt1 | contig 28305 bp, 28 predicted proteins | sample 811231 | NCBI WGS metagenome assembly MDTE01 (sample SAMN05326651, study PRJNA326480) | marine metagenome | isolation source: seawater | place: Indian Ocean: Red Sea | collected 2010 | reverse complement strand
TGCGCGCGAACGACGCGCGCTCAACCGCGAAAGATCAACAAACGACGTGAGCGAGACACAATTTCACGAGCCTGGCGTCACGGCTCGACCGATATCACGGTGGTGCGCGCTCATTCAATTTGAGGTGCGTTTTGCGACGAGAGTTACAACATGTTGTTACAAAAACGACGCACGGCGACCGCAACTGCCTGTTATCGATTACGAAACGGTTGAAAACGACGCGCGCGCGTTACTGTTAACTAATGCGCGTCACGGCTTCCACAATCGCGCGCGGTACTGGTGTGGCGACGGTGACGCTTCGAATTGTTTTTCAAAACAGATATCCGGAATAGCGTTGTCGGCATAGGACCCCCAAAAAATTAACTCGTCACGTGACGAGTCGTCGCTATGCGGACAAGGTTCTTGTCGGCATAAAATCGCCCGATTTATAAGTATCGGCCCTTATAGGCACGAATAGCGCAAATGGCATCGTTCGATGGCATTTAACGAGGGCTTTCGAACGCGGGGCTAGTCGCGGTGATAGTCGTAGTGACGGCCTATACACCTTTGTCAAATTACTTTCAATTACTTTCCGTATGGGGGATAGTATCTAGTAGACGTCAATATGAACTTCGACACAATTCCTGGAATGTCGAAGTCAACTTGAATTCAAACGAGGCAGTTGCCCAACGAGGGCGTCACGAGAACTTGCCGACGAACTTTCTTGGCATGGATGAAATCGGCGAACGGACTGTTATGAAATATTGCGAATTTGAGGTGCAGGTATGAGTATTTTACTGGAACTAGCCTGGTCGTGTAAGTAACATTCGGTACAAGGGACAGTTGTACACGAGTGAGCTCAGCGGTGAGCTTGCTTGTGAGCGAGTAAAACGCACGGTAAGCAGTGCAAAAGTGCACGGGCCATTTTGTAATAACACGTGAAATAGGGAAAGGACATAAGCTTAGAGCTTGGACGATATATAGTCAGAGGTACATGGTTCAGATAAAACAAGACGGTTGATTTAACTTAGCTCTGAAGGGAGAAAACATAGTTTGCCGAAGCCTTTCCTGCTTCTTCAGGTTCGGACAAAGAAGCTTGAGTATCGAGTGGTGGGGCTTGTTATAAACAAGTTTACGTTTGATGAAAGACCTGAAATAGTCTGAGTTATCCATTAGATTGTGAGTTCCAAGCATGAAATTATGCAACATATGTGCTGAGAGCGAGCACCAGTGCATCCGTATGTTCTGGTTTCCCGACCGATATTCTGATGCAGCTGGCGAGCTGCGGAGGTCCCGAATAGTACCTCACCATAATTCCTTTACTCGCAAGATAGTCCTTCAATTTTTCAGCGTCTCCGTCGACCCTAAAAGAGTGTATGAGAAGATGTGTGCAAAAGGCAACCAGGTGACGTACTTGACAAGAAGGAAGTTGGAATGAGATGCATAAGGGTTAAGGAAATCAAATTCTTCGAGTTTGGAAAGAAGGCGCTGACGTTCTTGTATAAGCATGTCCTTGACATCCTATCGTTCAACAATGAAACGTCTGCTTTGGAAAAAAATACAATAAAATCTCGTACCTGAAGATATTTTGGATTATCTAGCGCAGCACAAGCCGCTAGCTCGGCGACAATAGATACGTTATAAGGTTGCTTGACTCGCCAAAGATAATCCATGAGCCAGAGAGGTGCCGCACAATACCCTACTCGTAGACCTGCGGGCAAAAGTTGTGACAAAGTAGAGATTATTCGACTTCCGATGGTACCTGCAAGGGCTGCTCGTTTGCTAAATGTCCTGAGGACTATCAGATTTTCGCGCTTTAAAACATCTCGCATTCTACTTTCTTGTATCTCGCAGAACTCGATGTACGCCTCGTCAAGGACTACCAACACAGGGAGTTCAAGAAGTTCAGCGAGGTCTGCAGGCTTTATCACCGTGCCATCAGGGTTGTTCGGTGAAGTCAAAAATAAAACCTTTGCGCGATGTGCCAAAACAGCGGTTCTGATTGCAGCTACGTCAATATCAAAGCCTGGCCCGTCACTTCTTGGGATATCGACCACCTTTCCACCTTCACGTGGTCTACATCAGTAAATGCAGAATGCCTGATAAAAAGTACGCACCGTTCACCAGACAGTCGAAAGAGTACATGCCAAAAGTAGGTGGTGTATTCAGGACAACGTCGTCTGGCTCGAGTACCACACGCAAGATCAAATCAATTAGCTTAAAAGGACAAGAATTGAGCGTTGAAGGATGCATTGATGCGCCGGGCTCACCTCGTCTGCACCACACCCCACTAATATATTCTCTGCTGGTATTCCACATTCCGCGGCCTGTGAAACTAGATTAGTTGGGACCGAATATATAAAGGTAAAATAATTTACCAGTTTCGCGCGAAGAAATCTGGATTCCGGATCAGGATAAATTTGTGGGAACTCTACGTTAGCGAGAACTTTGAAAACCTCTTCGAAAATGTTTACTCGAGTTTCAGTCTTTGCCGGTTGATTTGAACGAACCTGGAGGTGGTCCATATGGATTTTCATTGGCGTCGAGTTTTATTATACGCTGAACTGGAATACCAAGCTGATCTATATGCTCATGGTAATTGTGTCGATACTTTGTGAAAGGAACTGTAACTCACCTGAGATGACTTCAAGTGGGAATATAGGCTTGTATGGGGCCAAATCTAAGATGTGCGGTCTTACGAAGTCTGATGCTTTGAAAGATCGCGCGCTGGTAGCTGTCAACGATCGAGACTGGGAAAGGGCGGTTGTTCTGTGCAACCCCTGTCCAGACGTACTAACTTTTCCGCAACTTTGGACAAACATACTGCGCGTCGATGACAACTGAACTTGATTTGAATACTAGAGCAATTGTAAGTGGTGTGGTGGGAACGTAGGACGCCACGGAGAGCGTTAAACGGGTCGCCGTTCTCTTGCGCTGGAAAACGAAGCTTCCGAAAAAACCATCTCACTGATAGTCATATTCAGAGTACCAAAAGTATTCAATCGTAACATGGGTTGTTGTTAACGGAAAATTGAGATATATTTTTCACGAGTCCAGCCTAACTTTTTCGTTCTACCAAAACAAAGTGGATTTTAACAAAACTACGGTTTTAGCTCTTTTGAGCAATATTATTCGTAAATACGAAAGTAAAACGTAAGACGAAGTGATAGCGAATTTCAACACAGGGTCGCTTCCATAAAATTCGGGCAAGGAAAAGCTGGCGTGGCGGCGTGATGGCGTGATAAGCCGCGGGTCTCCACTGTTGCAGGTTCACATCGTAGCTGCATTTTTCTTGCAAAACGTACCACGAAAATTTTCAGCTCTCTAGCTCGATGTCCGCCCACGACGGTTTCACTGGTGAAGCACTTTTCAGCCAAGGTAGATCTCAACTTTGACATGTTTTGCTATGTCTGACTGACACAACAACGCACGTGTTTAGGATTTTGCTATACGTACGATGATGTCATCTTCCATCCTGGGTTCATCGACTTTGCAGCCGATCAGGTTCGTACTAGAGGTTAAAAGAAAGAAGTTGACTAAAATATGTACAGGTTGATCTCTCCACGAGGGTGAGTAAAAACATTTCAATCCGAACACCATTGGTAAGTTCGCCAATGGATACAGGTAAGGTGCATATCCCTTAATCCAATGTGGTTTTTAAAACGTTTTGATGCAGTTACAGAATCCGAAATGGCCATTGCCATGGCTGAGGTTGGTGGGATGGGTTTCTTACACTACAACATGTCGGTACGTCGAGCCCGCTAATTTGTTTACAATTACTTGACGTTCGTCTTTTCACCGCAGCTGGAGGAACAAATCAATCATGCAAAAAAAGTGAAGTCGCACAATGCAGGTTATGTCTCAAATCCAGCCATCTTGAGTCCGAACTCAACAATAAGTGATCTTGACGAATTGCGTTCTTTAAGAGGTTTCACTTCGGCATGTATCACTGAAAGTGGCTTGTCCCGTGCCCCTTTGCTTGGCCTTGTGACTACTCGCGATGTTGATCTCATCAGAGATAGAAGCACATCGCTTTCTGAAGTGATGACCGCCACAAGTGATCTTGTCGTGGGATTCTCAACAAAGAGTCTCAAGGAAAATGAAAGCATTCTAATCGAGTCTAAACGTGGCAAACTTCCGATTGTGGATGAAAACGGATGCCTGATTGGATTGTTAACCCGCGTTAATGTAAAAGAGCACCTGAATAGGCCACCATCTGGGTTACCGTCTCTTGACACAAGTGGCAAGTTACTGTGTGGTGCTGCCATTGGAACCCGTGATACTGATAGAATCCGCGCACAGAGCCTGGCAGATACGGGTGTGAATGCAATTATCCTAGATTCATCGCAAGGTGACTCCATATATCAGTTGGAGATGATCAAGTTCTTAAAAAACAATGTTGCCAGTGTTGATATCATTGCTGGGAATGTTGTGACACAACACCAGGCGAGGCGTTTACTGGAAGCCGGTGCTGACGGCCTTCGCGTTGGTATGGGCTCTGGTAGTATCTGTACGACGCAAGAAGTCTGCGCAGTTGGTCGGGGTCAAGCAACGGCGGTGTACAAGGTCGGCCAAATCGCTAAGCAGTTTGATGTTCCAATCATTGCAGACGGTGGCATTCAGAACAGTGGGCACATCGTGAAAGCACTGACCCTGGGAGGCAGTGTCGCCATGTGTGGTTCTATGTTTTCTGGTAGTACCGAGGCACCTGGCCATTACTTCTACCAGGACGGTGTACGTGTGAAGAAGTATCGAGGTATGGGAAGCCTTGATGCAATGAAGAAGGGAAGCGATTCGAGATATTTGAGCGAAACGGGACATTTGAAGATCGCACAAGGTGTTTCTGGTACTGTGCGCGATAAGGGTTCTGTGCGTACGATGATTCCATATCTTATTCACGGTGTAAAGCAGGGATTCCAAGATCTTGGTGTAGACTCTGTCGGGAAGGCTCATGCTGCCTTGTCTGCAGGTACAATGACAATGGAGGTCAGGTCAGGTGCGGCTCAACAAGAAGGAGGCATCCACGATATGCACAGCTATAGTAAAGTCCCTTGGTAATCTATGCGAAGAAAGAATATATATTTACATCACGCAAGCCAGAAAGCAATAGTGATGCACACATTTGAGTGTCTCACGGGAAAATATTCACGAAATAGATACAACTACTCGTACCTCTATCTCTCCTCTGCGTTCACCCTACGCTGAAGAAATACGACAATCAAGGCTGTCAGGAATTGTCAGTCAGAACTAAATTCTCGAGGGTTGGGGAGTACATACAAATGAAAATGGAGTTAACACACAGGAATAAAATGACTGGATCGTAGTCTTCTCGTATAGTAATATTTTGTAAATGAGACTAGGGTATGGCTGGATGATAAAAAAGTTCATTGCTTCGCAGAAATACTTACATGTGGTACTACCCGACGCCGACGACATGCACTCGACGAAGTGACTTTTTTTGAAATTGGTTTCTTGCTGCAAGGTTGGCCAAACTCTGGTTTTCTAGTTGAGATGAATTTAAGGTTCGGTCGGCTTCTCGTGCACGAACAAGTTATCGCGCTAGCCAATCGGAGCGACATATCTAATACGCGTTACGAACGGCGGATGATAATAGCGTTGTATTCACCAACCGGAGGCGAACTGTGTGTACCGCAAATTTACAAATATTGTAGTCATTTGGCATACTCTGGCCATGGTAGTTAATTATGGAAGAAACTGGGAAAACCGATACGGATTTTCTTCTGGATTTTCCGATGAAACCGAGAGAAGCATGTTTTTTGTTGCGCCGCCGGTCTCGAGGACGACACCATCCAGAAAGACAAACTCGACAGAACAAAACGGCCGGAACGTGAGCGTATCGAGAATATTTCACCCTGTGCTGAGTGCTATTCCAAAGGACACGTTCGCTTTGGCAGAGGAACGAACGACCTGTTAACAATCAATCATGGAAGCTTCTGGCGAACAAGAAGCCACACTTGATAATCTAAACAATATTGGCGATGTTCCCCGGGCGTGGTATCGCGAGCAGCGACACGTCGGGTACTCACAAGATGGGTATAAGTTGATTCCTGGCCGGGAAAGCGATCGTTTAGACCAACTCCTGCGTTCAATAGACGACAGCAGTTCATGGAGAAGGCAATACGACGTACAGCGTGGCTACAGTTTACAGCTTTCGTCAAGAGAGATTGAAATGATACAACGTATCAATTTTGGCCGTCTACCAACTTCGGTAGAACGTAGTGATTTAGCGGCGAGACATGTGGCTAGTGGAGATCCTGCTCTGACCCAAGAACCAAAACGTAGATTCTTACCTTCTAGACACGAGGCGCGCAAAGTCATATCCATGGTACGACGTCTTAGAAGAAGAATAGACACTCCCACGGTGGCAAAAGACAAACGAGTCTATCGTTTGTTTGATATTTGGGATGGAAATGAAATGTCTGAAAACGCGATCAAGCATGCACCAAAGCCAAAGCGGGCCGGAAATGAGTTGTCTTACAATGCCCCAGCAGAGTATGGCTTGGCTTCAACGAGTTCACGTGGCCCTTCGGGTGTAAAATCATTACGACAACTCATGACAAATATACATTTTATAAAAGAGCGATTTAACCGGTGCTTGGATCTATACTTGTGTCCTAGAGTGGAGAGGCAGGTTGTCCACACCAGCCCCGATAGTATCCTGCCTGAAATCCCTCAACTAGCCACATTGAAGCCTTTTCCTTCGGTATCATCGTTGCGATATAGCCATGGAAAAGAAGTACTCTGTATATCGATTGATGACACCGGTGAACTGCTGTGTTCTGGGGGGTCGACCGGGGAGCTACGGTTTTGGGAAGTCAATAGTGGCCGCTGCTTGTACATTATGCATTTCAGTGAGCCTGTCATTTGTGCATCTTGGCGTCCTGGATCTCAACAAGAGCTTGTTGTTTGCAGTGGCCAAGATATATTTATAATATCAGCGGTGAATGATTTTATGATGACCGAGCGATGCGTAGCTCCGTGCATGCCAATGTTATGGTCACGAAGGAGTTATGGCTTGGTAGTTCGAATGTCAGGCACGCCCAGCTCTATCAACTGGCACAGAAAAGGTGATTATTTTGCGTCTACCGAACGTGAAAGTGGCACTCTTTGCGTTCATCAGCTATCAACACGAAATAGTCAAGTCGTTTTCTCGTCTGCCCAACATCGTGTTGTCCAAGCTTCTTTTCATCCAAGAAACCCTATCATTTTTACCGCTACGAGAACACATATTCGAGTGTTTGACGTCCGAGAACAGAAGATGGTACATCGGCTGAAAGCAGGGAATAGTTCAATTACAACATTTGCGGTGGATGATTCTGGCCAGAACATCATTGTTTGTTGTGCAGATTCACGAATACAATTTTACAATTTCGCAAGCTTGACCACACCAATCAAAGTTCTCAAACTACAAGCCGGTGCTGGATTAGCGATAAGTTTTCATCGTGAATTACCACTTTTTGCGGTTACAATATCAACGGGTGGCACTCAATTATTTCATTTCACAACGAGCAGTGATTTGATGGCTTCTCTAACCGTCATCCCACTGAAGTTGCTGGATGCACATGTTCAAGCAGTTCTAGGGACACCGACTTGCAAATTTCATCCGACGCAACCTTGGATTTTCTGCACGAATAACCAACATGTTTGTCTATACACAGAATGAACTGACTATTATTGAAGAGTAAAATAAAAATGACAACCTTTGTATTGACAACCACTAGAAGATGCCTAAGTGGACTATAGATGCCGGTGTAAAGATGCTCACTTTCCTTGCGTCAATCCGGCGATGCCAGCTGCAATGCGATCTTCACGTCGTGCAATTTTGCGTGTTCTAGTCGCCTTGTTCTTCGCTCTTCGAGCTTCAAACTGATCAGCCAGGGACTTCTCTCTTGCCTTCTCCGCCTTAGCCCTATGGATAGCCTCCATCAAGACTCTCTTGTTTTTGAACACGTTCCCTTTGCACTTGAGATACATGGTGTGGTACATGTGTTTGTCAATTTTTTTCGCATCTCTGTACTTCTTCAGGAGTCGACGAAGCACTCGGTGACGTCGCAACCACAGAACCTTGGTAGGTAACCTAGCCTCGCGAGTACCACGGCGCTTACCGTAGCCCGTGTGCCTTCCAAGGCGCTTGGCCGCTTGTTCTCGACAAGTGCGAGCGCGCGAGTGAATCTATGAACACAATCGGTCAGACGTTCGAATGTAATCCTGGCATACTGCGCACCTTGGTGGGTTTGCGGATGACGAAACCATCCTTCACGAGCTTGCGGATGTTCTGCCTGGAGTTGGCACTGGAAATTTCGTTGATCTATTGAAATGGGTGAGAAATGTAGTCGCAACAATAAAAGATCCATGAGTCCGTTGCGTAGTTTGGTACTCACAGCGTCGAATCCGTTCGAGACCAAGACTACTAGACTAACGCCGACGTACCTCGTTAGGGTCCATCCAGATCTTTCTGGCGCCGCAGTTCAGCACTGAGGCCGCCAATCGTTTCTGCAACTTGAGTGAAACCATTGTAAATGTGTTACACAAACTTTGAATCGGCCGTTCGCTACGTCAGCGCGCGGTGCACGCGACGTCTATCGCGATCTGCGGACACAGTCGAGCGCTTGGTGGCCACGCGCCACCCGCCGCGTCGCGATATTATCGATGGATTGCAAATTTTTATGTATCATAGATAAACAGTTGCTTCACAGTGGTATTTAGCCACGCCCGAAAAGGGGACACGATAGTACGATAGTATGCCATATTTGTTCGATAAATACGAATATCTTTGCTGTGAGATTGAACAGGTGAAAAGATTGTCAAAGTACTCCGCCGCCAAATGTTTCCCTCGGGAGCCGACGAGCTCGAGAGAGTACAACAATTTAGTTTCGTGGCGGCGCTAACGGGCAACACGCTTCGGAACACCGTAGTGACCCGTACACGCTCGTGCACCGTAGTATCTCGGGAAGAAGAACACTGTCTTACGCAGATAGATCTGGACAGATATTCGAATTGGATCGGTGAGCCTCTTTTAGAGCTTGACCTAATTGTTGATGAAAGACTTTATTCTCAAACCTGAGGCCAACAAACCTGTGTTGGATGCCTCAGAGTGGCCCCTGTTGCTGAAAAATTATGATAAGATGATGGTAAGTGTGACTGTAATGATGATTGATTCCCGCTTAAAATCTCCATCTAACTGCTCCTGATAGGTAAGAACAGGGCACTACACACCGATTCCAAGTGGTTGCTCCCCCTTGAGACGGCCTCTTGGAGAGTACCTGAGATATGGCGTCATCAATCTTGATAAGCCTGCCAATCCCTCCTCTCACGAAGTTGTTGCATGGTTAAAGAGGATTCTTCGTGTTGAAAAAACAGGTCACAGTGGTACATTAGATCCAAAAGTTACCGGTTCTCTCATCGTATGTATTGACCGTGCCACACGTTTGGTGAAAGCACAACAGGGTGCCGGTAAGGAATATGTGTGCGTCTGTCGCCTGCATGATTCTGTTGCTGGTGGTCGAAGACTTGTAGAGCAAGCACTGGAAGCTCTGACTGGCGCTTTATTCCAGAGACCACCTCTGATATCAGCAGTTAAACGTCAGCTTAGGATACGAACTGTTTACGCCAGCAGGCTTTATGAATATGATACTGAACGTAATTTAGCCGTTTTTTGGGTATCGTGCGAAGCAGGAACTTATATTCGTACCCTCTGCGTCCACCTGGGTCTTATTTTGGGTGTTGGAGGTCATATGCAGGAACTGAGACGGGTCCGTTCGGGCATCTGCAGTGAAAACAAAAGTTTGGCAACAATGCATGATATACTTGATGCCATGTGGGTTCTTGACAATCTGAAGGAGGAAGATTATCTGCGACGTGTTGTATCACCTCTCGAAGTGTTACTTACGAATTATAAGCGAGTTGTTGTCAAAGATTCTGCTGTAAATGCCATCTGCTATGGAGCAAAGCTTATGCTTCCTGGAGTCCTTCGCTATGATGCTGACATTGATGTAAATGATGAATGTGTACTCATGACAACGAAAGGAGAAGCGATTGCTATCGGCATATGTCAAATGAGTACCGCAGTTATTGCTACATGTGACCATGGTGTAGTCGCAAAGGTGAAACGAGTTGTAATGGAGCGCGATACTTACCCACGACGCTGGGGACTTGGCCCAACTGCTCAGGCTAAGAAGGATAAGTACAAGAGTGCTTCCAAGGCGAATAGTATCAAGCAAGTGCAAGGCGATGTAGAAAACATACAAGAACGTAATAAAAAGGAAAAAAAGGAAAAAAAGGAAAAAAAGGAAAAGCATGACAAAAAGAAACAAAAGACAGATAAATAATTTATTTGTCAATTGTCCGAACACAAAGGACTTTGCAGATCTGTGGTATCAGGAGTACTTGACAAACAATTTTTTGAATACTTTTGATGCGCCGAGTATCGAACGTTTTTTTTGCAATGTTGTGGTGAGAGAAAATACGAGCCCAAGAACTTGTGTTCTTGTTGTACTTGAAGAATAAAAACTAAGGATCCTAAACTCACTAACCTATAAACTCACTAGAATTTCTAAACCACCCAAACGTTTATTCTATTGTGACTGAAAGAGGACGTGACGAGTATATTCTTCCGATAAGAAAGAAATATTAGCGTCGAACATTCCAGCAATGTTCTGAAAGTTGAAGGTTCGGCTACACAAATCAGCTGGTAATTAGAGATATTCCAAAGCCAATAAGCACCTCGTGAATCAACGAATACTATGGCATCCCCGTCAGTTGTAAAGTGAAGTCGCAAGTCCCTTGAACTGGATTTCAAATGTAACATTGATGACGTCCCTGTTTCTATATTCCACACCAAAATATCCCTCTGTTGTGTGGTTATGAGCACACTGCTTGGACTCTCTAGAACATACGCACGTTCGAGCGGAGCATCGAAGTTCATACTTTGTAAGCATGAAGTACTGTGGACATCCCATAACCGACAAACACCGTCGTAACCGCAAGATACTAAGACTGTGCCATCTCGGCTAAAGTGAACCGACGTCACTGGATCAGAGTGCGCTGGCAGTCTAGCCACACACACACCGCTCTTAGTATCCCATAGACGGATCGATTCGTCGTATGAGGCACTTGCAATAAGTGTGTCAGTTGAGTTGAAGTCGCAGCTTGTCACTGGACCCTCATGGCCACGTAAGCAAAGAAGAGAGTGACCACTCTCAGCATTCCAAATTTGGACGGTTTGATCATCTGAAGCTGTAGCTAGGAACGCAGCAGTATGCGCCCATACGCAATCGCAAAGTGACTTCATGTGCCCTCGAAGTGTCTTATGTAGGCACAATGCCTGACATTGCCAAATTTTACACGTGCTATCGACCGATGCCGTGGCAATCCTGGCAAAGAGAAACTTCAGCAGGGGTGTTTCAAGCTAATGTTCGCGCTTACCACTGTCCATCGTTCGATATTCGCACGGCTACAATTTCGGCTGCGTGACCTATTTTACATTCGCAGACGCTACGTGGACAAACAATCGATGTCGCCATCTGAACTTGTTAAGAAGCACTGGCAGAGGTGACAAGTGCGGGTTCTGCAGCATTACACACAAGCCAATATTGGGAAGTTGTGAGGATGATGAAAGCGTGCTGAATGCACAGCACTGCACATTTAAGGAGTTTAGTGTAAATTTACATCGTCGACATATTTCTAGACTAGTACAATTCTCTTCAGCTTGAACTATAGGCTCGCTGTACCAGGCACTTCTTGAGAATGACTATTCAGCACGGTGAAGTGATTGTGAGCCGATAGACTGGGACCGTGTGTTGAAATGCAAAAGGCACGAAACCAGTTATCTATATCGCGAGTCGCTAATCCGAATCACTTACCTTGAGACAGTCTTTGTTGAGCTCCTGCTTACGGAGTGTCTCAAAATCTGGTTTTGCATAATTTACGCGCAGTTTCCGACCTTTCCAGTTGCAACCATTGAATGTAGTCCGACATTGTTCAATAGCGGCAGATGTAGCGTACAACGATACATAGGCGAAACCGCGGCATTGTGGCTGTCGTCCTTCCATGGGAAACTTATCCAGCAGAATATTGACTTCTTGTACTTCTCCAAAACGTCGAAAACGACTTTCAATATCATCGATCGATATGGTCGGGGACAAATCGCCCAGGTGCAATCTGAAAATCTGTCGCTCGGCTCTACCAGCGGACATTATACAGAGACACAATCCAATGCGACAGGAAGTTTCCAACAAGTTCCCAACCCTGAAGTTCTCAACCCTGAAGTTGCACTATCAAACCCACAATAGACAGAAAACCAAATGAAAAGTGTGCGCTTTGTACCTATTCTAAGCTAATCCCCCATGCTTTGTGCACATGACCGAACCACAATAGACGTACGCTGTACCCGAAGTGTCGTCAACTGGAAAAGCGACACCGCCGCACTTACACTTGCTTCGTACTTTCTTTGCTATTGCCCTAGCCGTAATTGGGGAACCATTCGGGCGTGGCTAAATCTCAGGCTGTTCGCATCAATAGATATTAAATATGCACAAGAACGGATAAAAAGTTGCTTCAGCCTGAGATTTAGCCACGCCCCCAATCATCCCTCTAAAAAATTTCAAGGAACAGCGTGGGACTGGACTAACTGTCGCGCGGACGAACGCTTTGCCTGCGTGTTGCATCGATCCCGATGATGTACTACAACACAGTAATATTTTCGCAAGCTAGTACTACCGATCACACCAGCTCGCGAAAAGATGAAAAGACAGAGCCTGCAACCGTCGACAGAAGTCGCTCAACCACTTCGGTATCACGAAGCACCGAACTACTAAAAGACGGTGCTGTAGATTACAAGTATTGGTGCCAGCGATATCAACTGTTCAACAAGTGGGGATGTGGAGTGATTCTTGACGAAACAGCGTGGTACTCCGTCACACCAGAGGGAATAGCCCGGCACCACGCCATGCGTTGTTGTTCATTACCTCGACACAGTGACAGGCAAGTAACTGTACTGGATTTGTTCTGTGGAGCGGGTGGCAATGCTATACAGTTCGCTCTACGTTCATTAAGAGTAGTCACTTTCGACATTATGCGCCGAAGTATTGACTTGGTAAGTTGTTTTTGTTCTATAACTCGACTTTCTAAAGCGAGCTCAAAAGGCGAAAGAAAATGCTAGAATATATGGTGTTGCAAACCGCATCGATTTCGTGGTTGGTGATGCAGTACAATGCATCAACTCGGTTTCTGCCGATATAATCTTCTTATCACCTCCGTGGGGTGGGCCATCTTATCAGAATCAAGTGTCTCATTTGCACACTCTACGTGTCTCAAACATAACTGGTGTACAGCTTCTCCAAAAAGCACTTCAGATCACAAATAACGTAGTGTACTATCTGCCAAGAAATCTGAACTTAGATGGAGTGATGTCGCTCGGAATTCCTTTCGAGGTACGTATCTTCCTAAGCGAAATTGTCTCTCGAAATCATGGCTTGCACAGGTGGAAAAGAACATCTTAAATGGAAAACTGAAGGCACTAACTTTGTATTTCGGAGACTTGATCTCTCAACACTGCAAGTTGATGCCACTAAAAGTCTCAGATTCACAGTGAACTTATATTAATTTTCTATCGTGCATGTTTGTATGAATCAAATCAAACCAGCAGCACGTTGCATGTTGTCAGCTTCTTTGCCAAAGGAGACCCCGTTCTTTCTCAATTCTGACTTGATGCGATTTGTTCTGTGATGGAGCCGCCCATCGCCTACAAAAATTCTGCGAAAAGCTTTGATGAATTGAGCGATGCGAAAATTCTCACTATTGTTGTGTGCAGATCCATGAACAACACGTTGGTCCCAAATGAGCAAGCTCCCAGCACGCATGGTAACCCGTTGCTTGTATTTATGTAACTGATCATTCTTTGAAAATATGTAGCTTCCTGCGCCTTTGCCTCGCCATACAAGACGCCCAGAACTATCATCAATGGAGTGCAAGTACTTTGACATTGGTCCAAGTGACTTTTGCCACTGCCGGAAGCATTTCTGAAAGCCAGGAACGAGTACAGTGCCACCATCTTCTGCACGATTATCATTGAGTGCCAGTATACCTTGCACATGAGGACCTGTAGCTTGAACTACACCATTGATTTCCTTACTGAAATCCCTTAGATTGTCGTAAGTGAGTTGATCAAGAGATGTAACTCCTGTGTAAAATGTCCAAGGGTTCAGATCCAGATGGAGGTTTTCTTTCGTTTCCCAGCTTTTCATATCCTGAACTCTATGCCGAAACCGGATGTCACGCGTTGGGCGAAAAACACACCATCTATCGTGAGACACAAGAATATTTTCGTCGTGAAGAACAGCTCGAAAAGCTTCGAGAACCTTGCTGCAGCAACGGTTTCGAAAAATTTGCTCACTGAAAATTGCTGGCTCTGGTGCTAGTCCGTGAGTCTGAGAAGATAAGTGATGGAAAGTGTCTGGATCAGAACGCTTGAAGCCAGCTACGTGATTTTCCAAGTAGTCCCATATTTCTACACGAGCTTGCTCACAACATGAAGAATCAATGACATCTCTGAAGATGACAAAACCATAGTGCTCGAAGAACTCGATAGCCTCAGCTTTTGTAGTTTCGCCGGCCGCAACATCGAAAGCAACACTAAAGCCTTCGCTATCCTTCGGAATTTTGAGAGAGTATGGGCGATAGAAAAGTGCTCCATTACGTGACGAGCACTGAGGCTGAGGCCGTATAAGTTGAGCTTTTCTAGCAGTTTTACCTGCCCGCTTCAAGCTGCGGAGTTTCAGAGCGGCCGCATGAAGCACTGACTTATCTGCCCCTTGCAATTTGAGTCGCTTCAGTAGGCGCAGTTGCTCCTCGTAGGCGTTCAACTCCTGGAACACCATCAATAATAAGAAGGCGTGGGATCCACTTCAGCCGTGCTGGCGCTGATTACGAGCAACTAACGCCAAGAACATGTAGTGAGAAGCACCATGATGTTGTTTGTTCTCTTGCACAAGTGCGAAGAATGGGGCACGCTCAAAAGGGGCCCGAAGCCAACTTTCAGACTTTTATACAGTACTTGTCAAACTCGACCCCCTCTAAATTAACTCAAGGATTGACGAGTCCCAAGTTATGAAGAAGACGTGAAAATTTTCAAAACTCGGGCCCGAGTTATGACGATTTTCAAGGGATTTTCAAAAAGTTAGAAATTGGAGAATTGGAGCACTATACCCAGCCTTAATTAGGTCTAGAATGCGGATGTGATTAGAAACCCACCGGAGTGCTGAAGAAGAGAAAAGAAGAGAAGAGCATGGAATCAATGGCGGCGGTATGCCGTTGGACCAGCTGCGAAACTCCGTCTTGCCCGCACTACTCGAAGCCACGACCCGATGCGTGCGCCAAGTGGGGGACGAGGTCGAGCTGGTGGTCGACTGGGTGGTCGATATTCAAACCGTGGTGGTGGTCGCGGTCGAGGGAGCTTCGGTGACACCACACCAGACACCGTTGAAGGTCCGACTTTAGAGTTTACACACAGTTTTTTGTTTACAATTCGCGCCAGAAATCGGCGAGATGACCCATGAATGTGAGGGAGAGCTTGTTCTCACACTGACGAACAAAAAGGTACGCTGAGACGTTGCTCATGGAGAGATTTGTTACCTAGCAAGTTACGTAGGTTCCTTACTTCAATAGTTATATTTTCCTGGAAAGCAAGGCAGTCGTAGGGAAAGTGGAAGAAATTTTTGGGAGTATCAATGATGTGGTACGTGATTTGTATCAAATTTTCATGCAATATATGAGGTGAAAATCATGTGCAGAAATTCACCGTCAAACTATCAGACGGTGTCCTCGCAACTTCTTACAAGCGTGGTAAGTATGACTTAATGTGACTTTTTTATCATTGTCTTAACTTAATACGCGCTAAAGGGGACAAATTTTTCATCAGCCCAGATAAACTTTTACCGATGGAGCGGTTCACTCAACCGAATTCAAGCAGGTATGCCTTGTATAAGCTTTAGACACTGCAACCTCAACTAAAATGACCTGAAGGAAAATTTCCGGACAAGGAACTGCAAGAGGAGGCGGACGAGGAGGTGGACGAGGAGGACGAGGCGCTAGAGGACGTGCTGCAGGACGGGGAAGAGGTAGAGGTGGACGTTTCTCAGGGCGAACTTGAGCTTGATCAACTCTACCGACGCGCCCGATATTCTTGAAGACGACAATAAAAATGTAAGAACAACGAAGACCACAAATTTTGAAGAATGTCACACCAACCGTTCTGTGTTTTAGTTCGTATGTCGAACTATTTGCGAGGAGAATCCCAATGCATAGCCAAGCCCCTACGAAGGAGCCTAAACTTTCAGTCGGGTGAAATCTTGATTGATGAAGAACTCAAACCTATTTCATTGAACGATTCAGTCTATTGTTCGAAATGACTCAGAAGATTTTATTACAGCAGTCAAGTTTTAAATAACTGGTACCGATATTGCCTGACAACAAGGACTCACAGCTTGAACTACACCCATAGAGCTCTATGGTGTTCACCGGTTACATCGAGACACAGGGCATGTTTACTCTCCTTTTTTGGAGGATTTATTCATGAGTGACTTGTGAATGTGCGGAATGACGCCACCCCCCGCAATAGTGGCCTTGATGAGAGTATCCAGTTCTTCATCACCTCGGATGGCAAGTTGAAGGTGTCGGGGAGTAATGCGTTTCACCTGAGTGTGATACTCGGGTCATATATTGGGGTGATATTAGCTTGCTTACTTACCTTCAGGTCCTTCGACGCATTACCTGCCAATTCCAGGACTTCAGCAGTAAGATACTCTGTTTGGCTGTAAGCACTCTAGTTGGACATGTGATTGTGATTACTCACCTAGAATAGCGGCCGAGTATACCGCCGCGGTTGCTCCAACCCTACCACCCGATGCAGCACGGTTCTAGAATGTATGATGTCAGTTTCTTTTGCAGTATTCAAGCGTGATTAATGAAAAAGCCGCGAGCTGGAGATTTCCAAATTTTGAATTTTTAAACGGTCCTTTCGCACAAAGATGGTGGTTCCACAGGTCGAGGTTATAAGAAAGGAGCGAGAATGAATGATCGGGATGTCAAGAAATATCCATACCTTCAAAAATCGGTGGATACGACCGACTGGAAACTGGAGACCAGCTTTCACGGAACGAGACGTAGGTTTACGTTTGTCTCCTTTTTTGGAGGACATGGTACCCTTGGCCCCTTTGCCGGAGAGTCCCTTGCCAGAAAGCCCTTTAGCTCCTTTGCCAGACATGTTTTGCGATTATGGCACTCGCGTAGGCAACAAGTTTTGTCTTCGAAGAGGTGAATCTCCGCCCTGACTGTAAGGTCACTGTACCGCGCGAGGTCTGGAATTCAACCGCCAGACCGGCGGATTTCTCCGCGGTGACGAATCCGATGACTCTGAAAGAGAAGAAATATGACACTTTAGCATGGGATTGCGAAAAACAAATCCATACTATCGTACTATCGATAGTACATTTTGAGAATCTATTTTTCTACAGCTCATATGAATATTAGAGGGACATTTTCCACAAACACGGTTTCCTTGTACCGGCGAAAATTCAAGGCGAAAATTCATGTACAGCCATCATTCGAGGTCACGATCGAGACAAAGCGTCACCGTTACTGCAGAAGTCATCAAGGCGGTCACATCCGCACGCTGCGACGCGGATCTTACCGACGCGCCGTCTCGGGCAACATATACGGCATCCAAGAGCTGTTCGCGCGCATCGAAACAGTCGGAATCCAACCGCGTGACCGGCACGCCGGGGAAATGCATCGCAAAGTCTTCATCAATCGACATTTCGTCGTCGCTTCTTTCGTGCGCACCGGGCTGTGTTTGAGGAACGAACATGATTACTGCGTGTTTGAACCGATCAAACAAACATCCAGGCACGCATGTGCTCGTATCGAGCGCGCCGTGGCGACGTCGCGCGGAGAAACACGTGGAAATTCGTCACGAAATTGCGACGAAAAACCGTTTCAGGACGCCGCGACGGTGGTGATAATAATTCAACTTGATGGATGAAACTCGAAATAACTAGAGTTCGATTAGCAACATTTTTCGCCTAAAGCCCTAGATCTTGCGCTAAAGAAACCGTGTTTCTGGAAAATGCCCCCCGTTAGAAATTCTTAGTAAGAATCCACACAATTTTACACGCATTTAGGTCGATCAGGTTCTGCCGCATAAGATGCCGCACGTTAGCGAGTTGTTATCTATATTATGTGGTATAGGATGGGATGATTTATCGTTAGCGTGTGACCGGCCGGTCTCAGGTCGGCAAGGTGTTCGGATAGCACGATCTACGCAGTCACAACGAGCGGTGCCACAACCGCAGATCTGGTGATTCCGTGAAACAACCGCTGGAAAATTTAGGCAATAAGTTTAAGCATGTTCACAATCGCGGCGAGCTCCAAGGCGCTCTCAACGACGAAGGTTCACGCCAGGCGAAACAAGGCCCCGAAACCTATTGGGCACCCGCAACAAAGAGCAAAACTTGCGGCGCCGCTCACGCTCGCAACAAGTACGTGAACCCAGGTGACGCGCGCTTTTATGTGGAGTGAGGCCTAGATCAATACTGACTAGCATCACTCACACGCCACCTCGTTTCCTTTTTTCATGTGTTTGTTGTGTTTGTGGCATCTGTTCTGAAGGTTTGGTTCTCAGGTTTTGTAACTTTCGCTCACGAGGCTCATGCCCACGATTCTGTCCAAGCGATTGAGGCTCAAGTAAGTATTAGCATCTCAATCTTCATGAACTACTGCTTTCGAGTATTTTCTAACTTTATCATACTAGATGGCGCAAATTGCTGATGTTCCGACCCCCCTACTCTATTTCGGGTTTCTTGCGTCTTCTTTGACTTTCGCAGCCGGAGCGGTAAGATAGTACTCATCATTAAGGCTAAAACCTAAAACTAACACTCCACTAGTACATTGCTCTCAGCAAGGTCAAGCTCATCTAAGGAGAAAGTAAGCTCTTCAACTGCCGCAAAGTTTGTTTGATTCTTTGCAATAGACAATTTAAGTTTGTAAGCAAATCAGACATCGCGTACATCGGTCTAAAGAATCGCTGCTTACACAGCACTGTGAAGTCCTGTGGCATCCGAGAGCTCGTTAGTATCTGAACTTGTACTGTCTATTAGGGCTTGACATTCTGATGTGACTTCCACGCATGGAGGAGAGATGGAAGGCACGGTTTGAGCTCTGTGATTTCAAATACATCGACGTGCTAAAGATTCATGCGGAATCAACTATCTTGACGCGTTGCGCCTCTTAGAATTCGCTCGCATACATGGGAATTCCTGAAGTATTGACAGCGAGATGTGTTGGGTGTTCGATGACAGAGTCAATTAAACCATACGTGACTGCCTCCTCCGCTGACATGAAAAAGTCACGGTCGGTGTCTTCCATAACTTTTTCCAATGACTGATTGGTGAATTCTGCAAGGTATCCATTCAAAGTGGACTTGTGGTGCATGATCTCATTTGCCTGGATCTCAATGTCTGCAGCCTGACCCTGCGCACCGCCAAGTGGTTGGTGAATCATGATCCGACTATTCGGTAGACTGAAACGCTTTCCTTGTGTGCCTGAAGCGAGAAGGAACGCACCCATGGAAGCTGCAAGACCAACACAGACAGTTGAAACGTCTGGGCGTATATGTCGCATGGTGTCAAATACTGCCATCCCTGCCGTGACCGAACCGCCGGGAGAGTTTACGTATAGCGTGATGTCTTTATCCGGATCATTCGCATCCAACCATAACAATTGTGCAACGATTAAGTTGCAACTATCGTCATCAACTGCACCACCCAGCCGAATGATGCGTTGATTCATGAGTTGGCTAGCTACACTCTGAAACCTCTCCACCACCAGCGGCGACGGCCCTTTGCCTTGTTGCGCGTAAATGGTCCTAATGAAGAATATTACGTATGTTGATACACCCGTATTCAATTTACCTTGAGTTAACCAAGCTGTCTCGTTCTCCGCAAGCATTAGTCCGAGACTGCAGCCGACTCGTCGACCTGCGAGGGTTTCAACTGCGGGTTAGTAGCGCTCAAGTCAAAGACTAGTTCATCGGAATGATGGAAACAGTAGGAAAACGCAATGTGCACCATTTCGAATGGGGCTTCGTTTCGTACCTATTCGCCTGGCGAAACGCCTCCCTACCGATAGGTTTACAGTACCTGCGTGTAGCACGTTGTTGTAAACTCGGGCACTGGACCATACTCATGCTCAACTTTTACAGTCGTCCGCGCTGCAGCACAAATTTATGTTTTAAAGATTTTTGTGGAATGCACAACAAGCGTGGCCAGAGTGTACTGCAGGTCGCACGCTCGAAGTCCTACGGGCAGTCGCAGCCTGTGGTTCTGCAAAAAATGCGGTTCTACAAAAAAAATCGCTGCAACTATTTATTTTGAGTGTATTCACGCCCACCTATATCTAGTAAAATCCTCGCCGATGATTGATACAATTGTATTGATATCAAATCTGATAGTATGTGAGGGCGGGTCCCCGGTCACATAATACGATAGTACTCGGGAGCATCCGTGTATTTAGTGGTGGAATATTCTAACATATCTGATACTAGTAATGTAGCTAAGTAAGATTGTGAAAATTTTGCGGCCGCCGTAAAACCGTGAAATCGCAGCAGGTGCTCGTGTTGACATAGAGGAACGCTTCATACTACGGCGGCCACGACACTCCGGTGTTTGAATCTGTGAAGCTTGAATAGACTTGAAACAATTATGGTGCGTCAACCGTCACAATTCTTCTAGCGCGCGCTCTGAACGTGTAACTGACTGACAAATTTCACGTGTTTGCGGCACAGGACGCCATCAAGTTGTAAGTACCACCCCAACGTGCCGCGCGAAAAACACGCGCGTCCCACAGACGGACAGTATTACGTCTCGTCTTTTTCTCTCTTTCGCAGGCATTCAATGCCACCTATTCGACCACAGCATAACAGTTCAGTCATACTCACGGGTTGTTCACGTAGGGCCATCGTCATGAAAGTCATCGGTCGGACTGGATCGAGGGGACAGGTAGGTTCATAAGTGCTCTCAGATTATTCTCATGAATAATTCGAATTGGGGAATCGAACGTTCTTTCTCATTCACATGCGGGATTCATGCTAACTACTGTACTGTAGGTGACTCAGGTTAGGGTCAAGTTCTTAGATGATCAGAACCGCCAGATCATGCGAAACGTCAAGGGCCCGGTGCGCGAAGGTGAGTTCCAATGTAAGACTTTCTTAAGTCCCTTAAACTGTACTATTAGGAGATATTCTGACTCTGATGGAGTCCGAACGCGAGGCGCGCAGACTCAGATAGTGTTTTGTGCGAGTGAAGTGTAGCACTTTGAGTGTAATGGAATAGCACAGCCCTACGTTCTCTACGATGTGATCCTAGTTAAAGTCCTGCAAGTATATATGCTGAATGGGACTAATCGCAACATTTTCTCGTAGATGATCTAGCAGCATTCGACAGTTCTATGATATCTTGACGGTGTGTCACTGAAGGGCTAGCACCCTGCAGAGTTTCCTAAGCATAAAACCATGTGAGATTCGTCCCGAGTTTGAATGATACTATCGAGAACATTGTTGAAATTACCTTGCACATCACAGAGTACGTCATACTGAGCAAGTCAGTGAAAGCTTGTTCTACGTTTGACGAGTTCAGAGCTGAGGTTTCTATTGTTGTCAAGTCTGGGGAAAGCAACTTGAGATAGTATATGATGAACTCTGAACTTAATTTTACCTTCTGAATTTGCAAACTCGTGTGCCTGCTCAACTGACACGGCACGTAAGTGTGACAGGTCATTTTTGTTACCTGCCAAAAGAACAACTATGTTCGAATCAGAGTGATCCCGCAACTCAGTCAGCCATTTTCTTGCATTGTTGAAAGATTCTATGACGGTGAAGCAGGTTATAATTGCTACATGAACAGAAATTACTAATTTTACCAAAACTAGTTATGTCATACACCAGTAAAGCGCCGACTGCACCACGGTAATAAGCACTAGTTATTGCCCTGTAGCGTTCCTGTCCAGCAGTGTCCCAAATTTGTGCCTTTATTGTCTTTCCGTCGATCTACATTCAATCGTGAGATTTTAGAAATATTCGAAGTGATACGTCCAGATAGTACCTGTACACTACGAGTTGCAAACTCTACGCCGATCGTAGACTTGGACTCAAGACAGAATTCATTTCTCGTGAAACGAGACAGTAGGTTTGACTTGCCGACCCCAGAGTCTCCGATGAGTACGACTTTGAAAAGATAGTCGTAACTATACCAACAGCATTAGAAAAGTGAACTTCAGTATGCAATCGCAACAGCACGTACTCATCGGAATCTTTGGACAACGACATGTTATGAACTGCTCGAACTGCTCTCAACTTCGCTCTCCAACTTGTTGAGTTCAATCAGAAAAACCCACAGCGACGCGATCGATTTTTGAGCCCTGATCGAACGAGATCGAGCCACAAGAAGATCCTTTTGTTCGCGCTGGCGTACGTGCACCACTTCGTTCTCCGTGCATATATGAAGCAGCCAGTCCTACTAACTATAGTTGTGGACAAGTCCGATCCCACTATTCACATAACACTATCTCAAGGGCGGCAACCGGTTTGAATATGGTGGCTAAAAAGTACTATCGTAGCAATTTTCAATGTAGTTATTGAAACGATATTTGTGTCATGAGGGGCATTTTCCAGAAACGGGGTTTCCGTATTTTATTATTAGGCAAAAACACACGAAAATATGACAAACACATCCTTCGGACACCGAGTGACTGACATGCTGGTTCCAACACAGTATCCGACGCGAGCTTCAGCTAATGGTCGCCAAAGAACGAATTTCCTACTACTATGATGAGGAGGTTGGTAGAAGCTATTACGGACCGAACCATCCCATGAAGCCACACCGCCTCTGCATGACGCACAATCTCGTTCTCGCTTATGACCTTCACAAACACTTGCAAATGTTTCGTCCACGAGCGAGCACCAACGATGAGTTCACGCAATTCCACAGCGAGGACTACGTTTCTTTCTTGTCCAAGATAACTCCTGATAAGCAGCACCAGTATGTGGCGGAGATGCAAAGGTTCAACCTTGGTGAAGACTGTCCGATTTTTGACCACATGTTAGACTTTTGCAGACGTTACACTGGAGGCTCTGTCGACGGTGTTCGTAGATTGAATCAAGGGTTGTCAGATATCGCTATCAACTGGTCTGGTGGTCTACATCATGCGAAAAAGTCTGAGGCTTCGGGGTTTTGTTACATAAACGATCTTGTGTTGGCTATTCTTGAGCTTCTCAAACAACATGCAAGGGTAGTGTACATAGACATAGATATTCATCATGGCGACGGCGTCGAAGAAGCATTTTACATGACAGATCGGGTGATGACTGTTAGCTTCCACAAGTATGGAGATATGTTTTTCCCTGGCACAGGCAGTCTAAGGGATGTTGGCATGAACTCTGGCAAGTACTACAGCGTCAACGTTCCGTTAAATGATGGTATAGATGATAGAAGTTTTGTCGACCTATTTAAATTCGTGATGCAAGACGTAATGGATATATATCAGCCTGGTGCGATAGTCTTACAATGTGGTGCAGATTCACTGGCTGGCGATCGAATAGGGTGCTTCAATCTCTCACTCAAAGGTCACGCAGAGTGTGTCACCTTTATGAAGAGCTTTGGGAAGCCGATTCTTGTGACTGGAGGAGGGGGGTACACCAAAACAAATGTAGCTAGATGCTGGGCAAACGAAACTGCCACGCTACTGGATAAAAATTTGGCCGAAGACATTCCATTTCATGACAACTACTATGAATACTACGCAGATGCTGGATACAAGCTTTGTGCCCACGCCCCGGTTTGGATAGAGAACATGAACCCCAATTCATATCTAGCTCCATTGAAGGAACGGGTTCGAGAAAATTTGCATTCATTGACCTTCGCTCCAAGTGTCGAGTTTAGTGAAGTACCTCCAATAAAGCTGTTGCCGGAGTTGGATGAAACAGAACTCAATCCAGATGAAAGGTACGGTGGCAAACTAGGTCTGGATGGTGCCATAGCCGCAGACATAGCACTTTAGATCAATGTGGAGGCCTGTTCTCCGAAGTTGCGTCGTATTGTATCAAGGCTTTTTTAGACCTCGATGCAGCTCTTGGGGGAGGGAAATTTGTGAGTTTGGGTTGTCAATTTCGGTCAAGTTTAGAGCGTTTTAGGGTGTTATTGCATCAGTCATGAACCAGTTCCATCTTTGTCAATGATATGACCATTTGGTATGCATCTGTATGGATGTCTGTTTGCCTGGTGCCAACACATCGTGTATGTGCATATTTACTCCCGCCCCAGCAACTGCTACACAACTACGCTATCATACTAGCTATATGTAGGTGATTTCGACATCTTCTGCCTAGGGTCACTATTGGCCAATACTCTTTAGTAAAAGCAAAAAATATTGTCTATTGAGCAATTCAGATGCAAACTTGATTTCAACCTGTGCGTTGATCCTCCAAGTCAGCGACATACTCTGTCAACACTATCGCTTTTCCAGCACTATGACAGGAAGATAAACGAGACAGATCAAACTTGAAACATGCATGAGACTTCTTTGCATATAACCGATATAATACGCACCTCGACCAATTTCGTTTGGCCAACCAAGCTAATATCTGAAAGCTCGCTAACAAGTTTTGTCAGAACAAGAGTTACAATTTTCAGCTTATTAGACTCACCAGTCTTGAGCTTTCTTTGCAGTGAGAGGCTTGTAATCACTTTTCACTTCTGTATCGGTACGCACTACGAAATGTTCGATATCATTACTTTTCAGTGAGTGTGTGCCATCAAAACTTTTCCACAGTTCAGTGGCACCGTGACCTTCTAAGTGCCACATGTCATGTACAGCACCGTCTACTAACAAAGCCAAATCTACAATGAAAAAACAAAGTCGATAACAGTACAAGTCACTTTATCTCTCGACAAACCTCTTCGACTGTTTCCCAGCGTGCCGCGGTTATCTGAAACATCTAGCTCAAGTGTAACCTGAGCAGTGTCTCCAGCTGCTTTCACTCGATCTGCGACAGGCGAACTCAAAGAGAGGAGGTATGTGTCATCCATATCGTGGTGAAAGTTCCCAATACTCTGATCGTTGAAGATAGTTAGCTTGTAAGCACGTCGAGGAGCGGCGCTGGACGACGGGACGGAGTCGAGGAGTCAGCGCGACACACTAACGAAGAATTTGGCGCAGCAATTCCATTGTACACAATAGCCGCGATCGGTCTCTCTTGCCGTACTAGTAGTAATGTAATGTTGTATGTACCCATTATACAAGTCGACAGTGTGTCATGACGAGTCATGAGCGGTGAAATTAAATATGTAAAATGATAGGAAAACCTTATTGCAATGGGTCTATACATATCGAGGAAAACGTCTCTCGTTTAACGAGAACTTTAACGGGGAGCTATGTGTACATCGGGCGAGCTGGACTATAGTTTAAATTTGCACACACGCTGATGGAAAAAGTAAGTTAAGTGTGCTTCTTAAATCCACCCCCTTAGACCACTCGGGCATCCTGGCTGGCGTGTGTAGCGTGCCAGGAATGGGGTTCGAACCCATGCGCACATTGTGCAGTGGGTAGTTTCATAGCAAATGCTACAGAAAGCGCGATTGCATTTGTATATGAATGTATGGGTCACGCGATGATAGGACTTTTGCCCAAAACGCGCGACCCACGACAGATGGAGCCGCCATGGACGTTCACGGCGAGGGCCAGCTGTTCCTGATAGACATGTTGGAGAAAACCTGTGTTTTTGCACCAGTAGAGATTAGACATTTGGCGACGAGATTGCGGTATTTCAACGAAAAGTTGCGGTATAGGCGCTCAACCGCCGCCGCCTGGACGGTTTGTGCGTACATCAGGTATGTGCAGTACTTTGATGCCCTGTATCAACACAGAACGCGGAAAGCGGGAATAAAAGCGAACAATCTTTTCAAAACCGTGGTATTTAACATTCTCAGGAATGCGATACGTCAGTTCCCCTATGACTTGAAACTTTGGTTGGCTTTTTTCAACTATGCCTCACGACACAGTGCGAGGAAACTTGTTTCTTTTGGTCTCGCGACGTCTCTTCGTCTGAATTCCTCTATCGCTGGGCTTTGGGCTTACGCTGCGCGTTGGGAGTTCTCAAAGGAGGCCAACCCATTCAGCGCACGCACAGTTATTCAGCGTGGTCTACGATGCTGTGTTGAAACGCAAGAATTGTGGAGAGAATATTTTGACTTAGAACTTAAATATGTGCGCTTCATCCGGTCTAGATCGATAGGTCTGAGATCCGTAGCCGCTGAAGTATCTAACAATATTCACGCTCTGACTGTCGAAGAAGGAGCACTCGCTGCAAGTGTATACAACGCAGCCAAGTCCCAGCACAAAAAGGACTTCGATTTCCTTGTGCAATTTCTTACAAGGATATCAGAGCTGACTGATGTCTCGAAAACGTTGAAGAACTATATTCTGAAAGATCTATTTAGAGAGTTTCCCTCTCGTCGTGCTCATCTCGTTTTTCTGACCAGTGACTCGAGTTCAATTGAGCATGCTTTCAGAGACACTTGCAGTGACCTGCCAGACCAATACCATAACAAGAAATTTTGGGGTGCCATTGGTAATGTTACAAAATCGAGTTCAGCACTATTCGCTGAATGTCTGCGATACATGTCGATTCTATCGTTTATATATTGCTTCTCAATGCAACACTTGCATCGAAGTACAGCTGAGATTCACGAAATCTGGCTGGGTCACTCCATGTCAATGGATAAGGAACGAAAGAAAAAATGCCCATCGAGTAGGCACAATGCCCCTCGATTCTTAGAGGATATGGAGCGAGATTTTCTAACCAACACGGCGTACTTTTCTCTACGAACTCTCCTGACGAGATAGCGCGTGAAAAATATGTCCATTCTTAAATATGACCCGGCTTGTGCGACTGCCAAGGTTCAAAATAGGTCAAGTTCGCCCTGAAGATCGGTATCAGCGGAATGAACAAGTCGTGATTCATTTATAATACCTTGAGCACGTCTAGCTTGGTTTTCAGAATTTCTAAGCCCTGGTGAACCACTTCTTCTGGTGGTAGGGCACCAGTAGTCTCGATAGTGAAGTTGACTTTGTTCATATTTGGTCGGATGTTGACTAGTCCTGGCTTTCCAAGGTCATCAGCCTGGAAGTTTTCATGGATTAAAATGAGAAGCGTTTGTTCAGAAAATAACGTACCTTTTTCATGATCTCACCATCATATGAGTACGCCGCATTCTTCTCAACTTGAACACTATCTGACTCTTCATCATATCGAAGAAGTCTACCTGGACAGCTTTCGACGAAACTTCTTTTTTCAGAGACTAGACAAAAAGAAAAAAGAAGAGTAAATATGATGTGTTGAGATGGCGAAGTATACTTACCGTTGAGAGTGTCCATGAGCGCGCGATTTATATCGATGAATGGTTCGTAACGGAAAACTGCCGTTGCTACTGGGGACCACTTCGCGTGATCTTTCCCTATACCTTTCCGTGCCGTACAGCGCAGCTTGACTTCCTGGTGCTTCCTAAGTTTGACCACTAAAATACCAGCTTTTGTCGGGTCAGGGTTATTCTCGTCAAGCGATGCGTGCTTAACGGGGAAAACTCTCTTGTCAAAACTTGTTAGATGACCACTTGTAACATCATACGTTTGATCAGAGCTTCCTTTGGCGGTCAGCTCAAACTCGATCTCTGTCCTACCGGACTCTTCGTCCAAGGTAGTCTCGTATGGAAAGCTCATTTCTTTTGCTACGGTACTCACGATTGGGATCAAACCAAGCCTGTGACTGATGAACTCGTCACATAGAACAGACGAGTTTTCGAGGACTTCGACCAGGTCGATCGCAAGTGTGGGGACCTCAGCGATGCAAACGCGGCGGATTGCATTTGAGAAGCTCGCATCGACCCCCTCGAGCGTGAATTGAATTTGCTGGGTTGCCAGATATTGCACTGTTAACCGCGGCATACAAGCGGCTCAGGATGTAGTTCAGGTTGTAGCGCCCTTGCCCGGTTGCTCACGTGTGGGTCTTGGCGTTTTTGATAATAAATGATACATTATCCAAATTAGTCATACTGTCGTATTATTATCATTATTATCATTACTATCCTCCAGCCGTTGGAAAACCTGATAAATGCGTCGGTGTAGGCCGTCACTACGTCAATCACCGCGTGTAGCCCCGCGTTCGAAAGCTCTCGTTAAATGCTGTCTAATGGTTGCATTTGC
>MDTE01164426.1_pt1 | contig 28311 bp, 19 predicted proteins | sample 811231 | NCBI WGS metagenome assembly MDTE01 (sample SAMN05326651, study PRJNA326480) | marine metagenome | isolation source: seawater | place: Indian Ocean: Red Sea | collected 2010 | reverse complement strand
ATGAGCTCGATGAGCTAGAGCGCCCCATCTCTCTCGCGCCGATTACTGCATTCCCGCTGCAGGCGATCCCTCAGCACGAAAACCTCCAATCTCTTGGGCGCGGCAAAAAAGCTCTGAACATGTTTGATTTTCCCCCATTTTCTCCGCGTTTTTCTCAAGCTTCAACAATCTCCTCGCGCAAGTCAGAACTGTCTGCTGGTATCGGCTGACGATTCAAATATTTTGAAAGCATCACTCATCTTTCATCCAGCGGTCCGGTCGCATAGCCAGCGACGCCGGAGACGACGAAGCGACCGTCACGCAGATCCCTTTCTTCACGGAGAAGGTGCACACGAGTGTCCGCGCGGCGACGATCGATCCAGCTAACGTGCGGGTTCATCCCAGTAGCTGCATCTGCTGCAAAGCGTTTCCCTTCGCGCTCAAGCTTTCGAACGCGGTCAAGATGGCGCGCACGAGCACCGCAAAGGCCGGCGTGGCAGCCGAGGACGCCAAGGCTGCGCTCCTCGTCGAACCCGAGGACGCATGTGTTGCTCGATGGGCCGAGCTCGAGGATTCCGGCCTGATGCAGGAGGTGGCCAAGTACAGGAAGGCCGTGATCGCGCTCGAGCGTGATCTCGAGAACGTCGAGCCCACGAACTTCGAGTACGAAGAGGAGATCGAGGTGGAGGTCGAGGAGAACGGAACGCCCGACGACGAGGCCGCGGCCGTCGCAACCGCGGAGGTGGAGGTGGAGGGCAAGGCTGAGGTGGAGGGCAAGGACGGGGAGGAGGACGGGCTCATCGAGGGCAACGTGGACGACATCGATCCCTCCGAGTGGATGGTGCCGCCCCAGTGCATCCCGATCCACGCCAACGTCGTCACCTACGACTGGAGCAAGCTCTACGAGAACACTGACTTCGATGTCATCATGATGGACCCGCCCTGGCAGCTCGCCACCGCGAATCCCACCCGAGGCGTGTCCCTCGGGTACAGCCAGCTCACCGACCAGTCTATTGCGGACCTTCCCATCCCTAAGCTCCAGAAGAACGGCTTCCTATTTGTCTGGGTCATCAACGCGAAGTACCAGTGGACGCTTGAGCAGTTCAAGAAGTGGGGTTATGAGTTCGTGGACGAGATCGTCTGGGTCAAGGTCACCAACAGCCGCCGTCTCGCCAAGTCACACGGTTTCTACCTCCAGCACGCCAAGGAGGTGTGCCTCGTGGGCCGCCGCGGCGAGAAGCCCCCCGGCATGAGCGACAAGGCTGTAGGCAGCGATATCATCTTCGCCCCGCGCCGCGGACAGAGCCAGAAGCCCACCGAGATCTACGAGCTTATCGAGGAGATGGTCCCCGGCGGGAAATACCTCGAGATTTTCGCGCGCAAGAACAACCTCCGCGACTATTGGGTCTCCGTGGGCAACGAGGTCACCGGCACCGGCTTGCCGCCGGAGGATGTTGCTGCGTTCGCGGAGCAAGGTGCCGTCCCCGGCGCGAAGTATGGTGCTCACAACAATAAGGGCTAGGCGCCGCGGCGGCATGATTCATTCGTATTACGCCTTAGATGTTGGAAACATCGTTGTAGACTCTAAACGCTATTCATCTGATTCTGGCCGCGAAGGAACGTCAGCTCCAAGCCTTTGAGAAACTCTTCCCCAAACAGGAACCAATCACCCCACGCTGTGAGGACAGCCGCCACCCGCTTCTTGAAGGCCTCGCGCGTGATCCGGCTCTCCACGCCCATGAGTGTTTTCTCCAGGCTTTCAAAGATGCGGGGAAGCTTCTGCTGAAACTCGGTTCGGTAAGCCGATGCGTTCTTCACTGGTGCGCCGCAGTTGTGCAGAATGTCCGACATGAGGAACAGCCTCGCCACTTTCATCGTGACGGGAGTATCCGAAACGATGAGTGCATCCGTGAGAATGTTCGCCACTTCTTTCGCGCTTTCCGCGTGCTCCAACGCGAACATCATACCCTCCTCGATGTCGCTCCTCTCCAGCGTCAACGCCTGCAGCAGACCCTCAAACTCTTCCCTGTCATCGGGCTTCAGACTGTCGGGAGCCGCGGGTTCTTTCGCAGCTTCCGACTCCTTCCCGGTGTACACCGGCCGCCTCTTTGGATTCGGAGGTGTCCACCTCGCGTCATTCATGACGAATGGCTCGGTCCGCCAGTCCTCCAGCGTGTCCCCGTTTGTCAGCGAGAATACTCGCCACTTGTAGTACCGGTGGTTGGGGCTCTTGTAGTCAAAGAGGAAGCCAAACTCGTCGTTACCCCGTTCCTTCTCCATCACCTTTTCTTCAAACGCTTTTCCGTTGTCCACCACGTACTTCGCGAGCCTGTCGATGACGTACATGACGCGCGAATTGCTCGGGTACTGGACCGTCACCTCCTCCGCATATCCCCCAAACCGAGTCTGTGCCGTCGACGCCATCATTCCAGGGACACCGACGGCGGGTCTACCGGTGATGTCGTCGCTCTCTCTGGGCCAGATGGGTTTGGAGGGTAGAGGAACCGCCTTACCCCAGCCAACTTTCAGGACGCAGCCGCGGAACATCTTCCCATCTGACTCCGCGACCATCCGCTCGGCAGACGCTCGTCCCATGAACGAGACGAACCCGTTGAGCGACGTCGCGGTATGCACCTCGTCGCCCCTCGGCCACATGATCTTCACGCTACCGATCGGTCCGAACTGCGCGAATTCCATCAACACGTCCTCCTCCACTACGGTCAATGGGAGGTTACCGACGAAGACGTTCGTAGTGGTCTTGTCGCTGGTCGCCAGCTCGCTGGCGTGCGGATTTGGTCGCTTGTCCTCAGCCAGCTCGCGTCCCTCGCGTCGCGCCTCTTCCCGTCGCTGTTGTTTATCCATCATCTCCTCCATCACGGCGTCGATCGCCCGGGGCTTCCTGCCGCCGGTCGTGCTGCTGAAGCCCGAGGATCGGCCCGAACGCGCGTAGTGATCGCTCGTCGACGCCGGTTTGGTTTCCGGCTCCTCCTCAGCGCCGAAGAATCCCGGAGGCGCCATGGCAGGAACGTACACCTCACCACGCCCGCTCTTGTCGATTTCGTCTCCCGGCCGAGATCCCGCGCTCTGCACCCCCGCGCTGACGAAGCTCATCGCCTTGGGCTTCTTCTCCGAGGCGAAATCAGCCTCGAACTCAGCGAACAGGTTGGCAGCCTCCTCAGCATCGCGCTTCCTCTTCAACTCCTCCTCTTCCTTGTGCTTCTCGAATGGCGTCTTCTTACGCACCATCGAGAAGGACGTCTTGGGCGCCATGGCCCTCGACAAGGTGGGCTTCTTGGCCCCGGGGTGCGCACCTAAGTCTGACTGCAAATAACTCCGACCGCCAGATGTCACGGTCATTTTTCGTAGGGTCGAGGGATGGGTGGAGACTTGCTGGAGCGGAGGGTGGCGGGAATCTCGAAGGAGAGGCGTGAAGCCATCATCGTTCGCTCAGGCGCAAGGGCGGTGGAAGAAGCCAAGCGGTTGAGCGGAGGGGATCCGCAAGAATTCGATGGCGGCTCGAATTGGGGGTTCGCCCGAACCACGCTGAATATCGCGACGTCCGCTCGGGCCCATCAGAACGCCCATCATGCGCCCGGCCCGAGTCAGGAGAACTCGGAGCGTCGTGATCCGCTCCATACCGCGCGTGAATCTTTCGTATCGGTGCTCGGCAGGGATCCTGACTTTCGCTCGCCGTATTCTTACGCGGCTATGCGGGATGCGTACGGGGTGATGGATGGTTGGTCAGTCGTGGAGGGCGGCAACCTGAGGACACCGGATCACGAGGCCAGGTCGCGCGCGTTCGTGGACGAGGTTAAGGCTGTCGTGAGGGCATCTTGGGCGGAGGAGAGCGTGCGCCGCGGGGTCGACTTCGCCAAACGCGGCGACTACACCACGGCCATCAAGTGCTATGAGCAAGCGCTCGAGCTCGACCCCCGGAACGCGGTGGCCTTCGTGGCAAAGGGTGCAGCGCTGGCGAACCAGGGGAAGTTCAAAGACGCGGCGATGGACCTGGAGAAGGCCCTGAAGATCAACCCGCAGGTCGAAAACGCGCAGAAGTACTTGGACGACATCAAGATGAAACATCCCGAGGCGCTGAAGGGACCTCCGTCCATCGGATATGGTGCAGGCAGACACGTTCCACCGCCGCGGCCGTCAGAGGCGGGTCGGAGTGTTCCCATTAACCCGACTCCCATTAACCCGAATCAGAGACGCGCGGTGTCGCCGTCCATTGAGTACAAAGCCGCGCTTCAGCGGGAGCTTGCGGCAGCTGTGGAGGAGAAGAAGAGGAAGAGGAGAGGGAAAAGCAAAAGCAAAAGCAAAAGCAAACGCCACAAGCGCAGAACACTCAAGAAGCGCTCCTCGAGCTCTTCGGGGTCTGATAGCGACTAGCCAGTAGACAAATAAAAGTTAGTACATCGGTAATACACGTAAGATTAGCGCCGCGCCGATCGTTCATTCCACTTCACTTATGCACGTACAGGAAGCAATCCAGGTTCCACTTGCTGTGCGCCTGCTCGACGCTCTTGTACGGCACGATCCAAGGGTCGAAGTAATCTGACTCGACCTGCTTGCTAATTATGAGCAACCGCGCGCCGCTCTTCATCTCCGCCTCCACCTTCCATATGAAACCCTGTAGCACCTCCGCGGTGAGACAGGTGGCGAAACAGTACACGATGTCCGCGTCGCTCAAGTCCGCGCGGAACATGTCACCCTCCACCAGGCTGATTCTCGGCAAACTCGCAAACTCCTCAGGATCCAGCTCCTGTGCGAGCCTCTCCAGCGCCGCCGAAGCCTTTTGCGCCAGCTCAGGGAGGATTTCGACACCCCTGCACTCCTTGAAACATCTGGTCATCGCCGTTGACAGCACCATCTTGCCAAGACCGCTCCCCATGTCCACCAGCACGTCCCCTTCCTCCGGTTGGGCGAGCGATATGAGGTCATACATCCCCTCCCAACTCAGCTCGCCATAGAACCAACCATCGCCCGGGACCCTCGGGACATCCTTGTGAGACTTCTCAGCAATTTCTAGGCCGACGTCTCGGTCCATATCCTGGTATATCGACTCGTAAACTGAACCTCTGCGCGCCAGCAGATCATCGGTGGCGTTGCACCTGATATATCTGACGCGGACTGACCCTGTTGTCCGCCTTAAGCGAGCCCGAAGATGCCCAGGCAGGATTGCCGGACATGCGGCTGACATTCTCATATGTTGTCGTGATAGGATCTTCAGGATCGCTGCTGAGTGCAGCAAGACCCGCGCCCGGATGGCTTGAAGTTGTGACGCAGCTCCCTCGGAAAACGATGGTCGAAACGCCACCGATTGATTCTGTCCAACTGTGGACTCACACCAGCCTCTGCCAGGTTTCATCTCACCAGAACAATGCTGGCGCGGGGCGCCTTCGAGCTGGCGAGCGCCTCGAGGTACGGTGCCGCCGCCGTTCTCTTTCGATCAAGCCATGTGCTCAATAGACATGTGCACGGCTCAGGCGCGGCGTTCGACCTGAGAACAGATGGGTGAGTGCCCCCCATCAGGCGCCTGTTCGAACGCAAGTCACCCAACACGTATCCTGACGACCACGTCCCCTCCCATCGCGCTCACAGTGGGGGCGAGGCTGAAGATTTTATCGAGCGCAGTCTGGACCAGGCCTCACAGGAGGGCGCGCGAAAGAAGGATCCAAAAGAGAGGTCACCTATCGAAGTGCTGACCACAAGGCGGGAGGCTCTCTCACTGTATCGCGCGGTGTGGCGGGCGTCGTTCCTGTTCGTGTGGAAGAACGAGAAGGGGGAGGAATGGCGGGATATCATCAGGGAGAGCGCCAGGAAAGAGTTCGAGGCGGCGAGGCACGAGAAGGACCCGGAGATGATCACCCGTCTGCTCGTCACCGGGAGGGATTACCTGGACCAGGCGATGGAGAAGTTCATGACCAAGCGGCAGTCCATCATCGACGGTGACTCCGAGAACTCCAGCGAGCCCGGGCGGTGAGTTAGTTGGGAACCTCTCATTCCTTGACATTGAAGCTAATCTTAGTACCGTAGACGTCCATCACCTCGCCTTGCCCGCGATCTTAATGATGGGCACCTTGTCGTCCGTCATGTGCACCTTCACCCCTTCTGGAATGTCCAGGTCGCGAAGGAACACCTTGTCGCCAACATCCATCGCCGAAATGTTGGAAACGATCTCCGAGGGTATATCCTTACCCTTGCAGGTCACCGTCAAGGTTTTGTGCAGCTTCCACGCGAACCCGCCCTTCTTGATCCCTGGGCACGCATCCTCACCCTCCACTCGCACGGGAACTTTCACCTTAACCTCAGTCTCCGGTCCGCAAGGCATGAAGTTGACGTTCTCCACGTTGATGTTGATCGCATCGTAAATCACCTGCTTCGCCAACACGTCCTGCTTCCGAACGCCGTCGGGGAAATTAAGGGTGAGGATCCTCGCACCGATCCCGCTGAGGCCGTATATCCGCACGAGTCTCTCCACGTCCTGTTTGGGCATCTGAAGCAGCTCGCCGGTCGGGTCCCCGGGGCCGAACAAGACGCCGGGCACCAGCCCATCGCGCCTGAGCCGTTTGGTCACCGTCTTGCCGGTGCCCGTCCGGGGCATGACGTCGATGTTGTTCCCTTTGAGATCTGTGAAGTGACGAGGCGGAGGGTGGATCAGAGAAAGTGTTGGACGGACACTGGATCGATCGGGCGGAGGTGACGTACCTGGAGGCTTGACGAAGGTGCCTGACATCCCTCGCGCGAAGGTGATGTCACTCCCACACCCTAATACCCTCGGCGCCTCGCCCCAACGCGCCATCGCCCGCAACAATGGCGAGAGAACGCGTCCGCTCGATCGCTGCATGATTGCAGCGTCGATAAATCGCGCAGATACCAGTCCGCGCGCTATCGCGCGTCGTTTTGCGGCGTGAAGGCCGCAGGCTGCCACAACGTCTGGTTGCCAATCTGGAAATCGAGCCCTGAAGTTCGGCAGACGCGTTTCGCGGTGCCGCCGACACATCTCTTAACGACCGCGCCCCAAGCATATGGGTGCGTAATAAAAGAAAGGGCCGGGATAGGATGGGAAGAGAGATGCCGGGCGACGAACACTACGATCCGTACGACCCGGATAGCCGGCTTCGGCGAAAGCGCAAGCTGGAGGGCGAGAGGAAGTCGCTTCCCATCGCGCTCTCGCGCGACCGGCTCATGCAGGAACTGGAGGCGAGGGAGACGGTCATCATCGTCGGCGAAACGGGTTCGGGTAAGACCACGCAGATTCCGCAGTACGTGCATGAGGCGGGTCTAGCCTCCGGTGGCATGGTGGCGTGCACGCAGCCGAGGCGAGTCGCGGCGGTGTCCGTCGCGAGGCGCGTCGCCGAGGAGACGGGCACCGAACTCGGAGATCTGGTGGGCTACGCCATCCGCTTCGAGGAGGTTAGCAGCGAGGGGACGAAGATAAAGTTCCTGACGGATGGCATGCTGCTGCGAGAGGCGATGACGGACCCGCTGCTCAGTAGGTACGGCGTGGTGATGATCGACGAAGCGCACGAGCGGACGCTGCAGACAGACTTCCTCCTCGGGACGCTCAAGGGAATACAGGCGCGGCGCCAGGAACGAAAGGCCACAAAGCCGGACGGATCCCTGTGCCCGCCGCTGAGGATCGTGGTGATGTCCGCCACGCTCGAAGCTTCCTCCTTCTCCGATTTCTTCGACGGTGCACCCGTGGTGTACAGCAAGGGTCGCAAATACCCGGTGGACGTCTTGTACACAGAGGAGCCCGAGGACGATTACCTGGACGCGGCCTTGTGCGCCGTGTGCCAGATAAACGACGGGGAACCCGAGGGAGACGTGCTGGTATTTCTCACCGGGCAGGAAGAGATCGAGAGCTTAGGGCGGCTGCTGCGGGCCAGGTCCGAGCACGTGGCGGAGGGGAAGCCAAAGTTGCAGGTCGCGCTTCTCTTTGCAGCCATGCCACCGGAGGAACAGATGAAGGTGTTCGAACCCACGCCTCCGGGACACAGGAAGATTGTCTTGGCAACAAACATCGCGGAGACGTCACTTACCATCAACGGGATCAGGTACGTCGTGGATACCGGTCTCACGAAGCAGAGGGTGTACCACCCAAGGTCCGGAGTGGACGAACTGTCGGTGATGCCAGTGGCGGTGTCGCAGGCGATGCAACGCGCCGGACGTGCAGGTCGCGAGGGACCGGGAAAGTGTTTCCGCCTGTACTGTGAAGATGCGTTGCGATCACTCGCGCCCCACATTACCCCGGAGTTGCTTCGAGCCAACCTCGGGGGCGTGGTTCTTCAGCTGAAGGCCATGAAGGTTGACAACATCCTCGATTTTCCATTCATCGACCCGCCGCCAAAGGAGGCACTCGTCAGGTCGTTAGAGCTTTTGTACGCGCTTGGGGCATTGGATAAGAAGGGTAATCTGAACGCGTCGGGGAGAAGGATGAGCAGGTTCCCCTTGGAGCCCATGGCGGCTAAGGCAATCGTCGCGTCCGCGGATGAGGGATGCTCCGAGGATGTCATCGCCGTTCTTTCAATGCTCACCACGGACAGCGTGTTCAGGTTCCAGGGGAGCAACATGTCGGGAGAGAGAGGGAGGAAGAATCTGGGCAGGGAGCAGTACGCGAGGAAGGAGGGCGACCACATCACGCTCCTCGAGGTTTTCCGGGCATTTAGAGTTTGCGGCGTGAAGCGGCGCCGCGAATTTTGCCACACAAACGCTATCAACCTTCGCGCCATGCTCAAGGCTCTCGACATCTTCAAGCAGCTCACCCGGGCTGCGACGCACGAAGGAATTGAGGTCAAGTCTGCGGAGGAGGAGAGCGCACCGCTGCTGCGTTCGATGGTGGCCGGATACTTCCTCAACACGGCTCGCAAGCAGGCTGACGGAAGCTACCGCACGGTTTCAACGGGCCAAAGGCTCGTCATTCACCCCAGCTCTGTGCTGTTCCAACAACCGCCGGAGATGATTATCTTCAACGAACTGGTGAAGACGAACCGTCTATACGCACGCGATGTGTCGTCTATACTGCCGGAGTGGCTCGCGGAAATGTCGCCAAACGTGTACTCAATTCGCCAGGAGTAGTCGCGATACTAGACGAAGGTAAAAAAATAGTCCTACATGTCGAAGTCTGGGATTTGGTCCGCCCCTCCTATAATGCCCTTCATCCGCACAATCTCCGATTTGGCATCTGCGTTCTTCGGCTCGATCAACAACGCGCGCTCGAAGTCGTCAATGGCCTCGAGATAGTTCCCCGACACCGACCTCGCCGCGCCACGCCTCAGGTACGCCTTAACATTTTTCTCGTTCAGCTTCAGCGCTGCGGTGCAATCGTCCTCCGCGTCGTTGTACACCCCAAGTTTCAGGTTCGTCATGGCTCTGTTGGACAGCACCACGGATTTCCAGGCGCGGTGCGGATCGGGGCGCATGTTAGGCGGCGGTCCAAGCGCAGTCAGAGCCTCTGTGTACTTCACGATCGCCTCATTGAAGTTACCAGCTTTAAACTCTTCGTTGCCCTGCGCCTTCAGCTCCTCGCACATCGATGGAACCGCGTCCGAATCGTCCTTCCCACCGTTCTCTTCGTACTTCAGCCTTGTGAGCTCCGCCTGGACCACGTCCGGGAACGCCTCTCTCAGCTGGGCAGCGAACATGCGGGCAAATTCTATGCACATGTAGTCCTGCTTGCGCCCGGCCACCACGGACAGACCGTATGGTCCCTCGGCCTGCTCGTAGGTCAGCGGTATGGTCAACTGCGGGGTGCCCGTAAGGCTAGAGAGACAGGTGAGCTGGAGCACCTTTCTCTCCCACGTCGCGGTGGCCTCAGCGCCCGCATTCATCGTAGGGGGCGCGCACGGCGTGGTCGGCAACAGAAACACCGTGACGCCGTCCAGGAGCAGATCCACCGCCGCCCGCACCTCTTCCCGCGCCTGCTTGATCACACGCAGACTGTCCGTCGCAATCTTGGACGCCCCAAGCAGATACTCCTTCGCCTTTGCCCCAGTCTCGGGCTTTTCCGCGGAGTACCATCCGCCAATCTCGCTCCAAACTTCCTCGCCCTCGATGAGCCTAAGGCAGTTCCTGAGCACATCCAGCCCCGTCGCGCAATCCTTGTTCTGCATCTCCCTCAGCGACGGGCACGACATCAGCAGGTGCTTGCCCAGGTTCAGTCGCGAGATCCCCCCGTTCTTGAATGCGTCTTTCAGGAGCATGCACGCGGTCGCCACCCCGCACGACGCGATGTCGTCGCAGAGGTCGATGGCGTCCTCCAACACCATGACACGGGAAACGCTAAGTTGATCCTTGGGCAACGGGATCAGTGCCGTCGCCGTCGCCGCGATCACGTCCGGGTCCCTCGACATCCACCCGGCCGCGGCGAGGCTCCCGGTGGCTGATGACGCACCATCGAGGGCCACGGTGCCGTGCGTGGTCCTGATGGCGTAGAGTCCGCAGTGCGCGGCGGAGACCCGGACGCCGCCGCTGGAGTCCACCGCCAGCGCCATGTCAACCTCCTTGGGCGCGCCTGCGACGGAGACGGCTGCGCCGGACGATGACCCGCCGGGGATCTTATCGTGTGCCACGGGGTTGATGGGGGCGCCGTCCACGGCGTCGCAACCCGTGATCGAGCACCCGAGCTCATCCATGCGCGTCACGCCGATGCAATCCGCTCCCGCCGCTCGGAGAGACGCGACCGCGGGGGCGTCACGCGTCGCTGGTGCGTGCGTGGCCGCCCACGCCGGGGAGCCGAGGCCCGTTACCCTTCCATGCACATCGAAGACATCCTGGATAGCGAATCTGATACCCCGGAGCGGTCCCTTGGCGTTCCCCTTCAGCCTGAGCAGCTCTTGGAAGGCGTTGAGGGCGTCCGATCGCTTCCTCCATCTTCGCGCCTTCCCGCCTCCCTTGCCGCGCCGGGAGAACACCAGAGCACCTATCGACGCCGCGCTGGCGAGGATCAGTATCTTCAGGACCATTTCAATACCGCGCGGTCGCGAGGAGCGACCTCTGTTGGTCCCACGCGACCTCCACCGTGAAGTGCACGACGGTTGATGGAAAGGGAAAGCCAAAATAAAACGAAGGTATTTCGCAATCGGAACGCAACGATTTCCAGTCACATTTCGCATCTTAAACTCGAAAAATCATACGTAAATAGTTTACATGCGTCACGTGGGAAGTTAGTCTCATGGATCTGAAATTCATCTGCCGATGCCCTAATCTGAGTGCGGAAAAAAATGAGGCAAGCTGAAGAACAAAGACCTGGTTCCCTTCCGATGCGAAGCCCTTTCTCGGCGACGCCTGCACACACAGGATCGCATTAGCAACATGCCGAACGCTCCCCGCACCGTGAAGGATGTCCCCGCGCAGGAGTTCGTGATTGCGCTCGCGCAGTACTTCCGCTCCACCGGCAAGGTGAGACTCGCCTCCGCCATCACACGGCTTCCCGTGAAGATTTCGCGGGGAGAAAGGCGACTGGGAGCGCTGGACACGACCGCCGCGACGAGGCGACGCAAGGAGAATATGCGCGAGCGACCTCGACCGTTTGACTCGCAATGTGTCTATCCGCGCGTTGCGCTCGCCACGATGCGATTCTCCTCGCGTCGTAGTCGCGTGTGGTCGCGCTTCCGCGTCTCCCATCGTCGCGTATTTTTTAGGGTTTGCGGGGCAGGACCGTGTTTTCCGTGGGCGTTGGCAAGGACGTGCGCCATGCACAGATCGACGGGGATCGCGCTCGCCGACGGCAAACGTCTACATTGCCGTCATGAGCGTCTTCCTGGCGTCGGATGCACGATCCGTCCCTTCGGCGCGCTCGCGCGCGCCGAACACGCTCCATCCCCGGGTCGGCTCGATGCCGCCTGAAACCATCCTGCCCTTCTTGTGTGTTTTTCCTGGGATGGGACGTGGTTTCCTGTCCCCCGGTTCCGCCCCCGGCCTCGATCGTACCCGCGATGAACGAGCGCGTCTCTGACCATCCGTCCCCGCGTCACGCGTTCCCCTCGATCCGCAGATGGAGGTCCCCACCTGGGTCGACATCGTGAAGACTGCCTCCTACAAGGAGCTCGCGCCCTACGACCCCGACTGGTTCTACATCCGCGCGGCGTCCATGGCTCGCAAGCTCTACGTGTCCGGCAACATGGGTGTGGGTGCCTTCCGCAAGAACTACGGCGGTGCCCGTAACGACGGCGTCTGCCGCTTCCACCACGCCATCGGTTCCGGTTCCGTCGCTCGCGCTATCCTTAAGCAGCTCGAGGCTGTTGGTGTTGTGGAAAAGGGTCCCAAGGGTCGTCGCATCACCCCCTCTGGGCAGCGTGATCTCGACCGCATCGCGGGCCGCGTCGCCGTCTCCGCCTAAGCGACGGCAAAATTGTACGTTTAGCCGACACATTTAGCGAATGTAATTAAACCGGCTCGACGAAATACCCTCCCGTGCACTCGCGCATCTCACCAACACTTGCCACCTGAGCTGGTGTTCGGTGGTCAGCAAAATCTGTCTCGCTGAGGCTGACTCCCTCCCGCGGGAAGTGTGGACGCCGTGCGTCACTTCTGCGAGCGAGTTTTCGCGCGCGTATCGAGTGAGACGAAAGTGTGTCAACCCAATATCGAGTTTACAAGACTAAGAAGAAGCTACGAGCAATGTTTCCGTCTTGCGGCTGGACACAGACCCGCGCCCCGAGCCGCACCCCACAGACACCCACCCTCGCACGGCACTTACGCCTTAGCCGCGGCGAGCTTGCTGCCCTTCTTGCAGTACCTCTGGTTGCGGAGGAACTTGGGATCCATGCCCTTGGTCGACCTCTTCGCCTGCTTCTTGGGCTTCTTGATGCCTGAACAGGGAGATGGAAAGGATCAAAGGTCAGAGGAGGGATTGAATTGCACCGAAGCGGAGTGAGAAAACCCTGAAAACCCTCGCTCCCGACGCCGGAAAACCGACGCGAGCGCGGGTCCGAGGCGGATGAAGCAGGGTGCGCGCCGGGAACAATTCCGGAGACATCTTCGGAAAGCGGATCACGCGGTCCCCGGGCCCCGCGGACCCGCACGATCGACGGAGGCGGCCCCATCGTGCCGCACTCCTCACGGCTACACCGGCACACAGCCGCACGCCCCGGAAAAAATCTCCGTGTCGGATCTACTAGGGTCTCCACGCACCGTTGCGGTGGTTCTTGTACGACTGGTTGTGCGCGGTGTGGTTGGTGGACTTGGCCATCTTTGCTAAGGCTCGGTGCTACGTCGAGACGCGCGTTGAGAAGAGGGCTTGCCGCGATGGAGCTTCGGGAACAAGAGAGTCTCCGGTTCCTTCTGTTTCAGTTGCCGACCGAAACGAAAAAGTTCGACCGACCGATTTTTCTCTCACCGTTCCTCTCTCCAACTAAAGTACTGCAACACGTAGGGTTCACAACCGCGCCTATCGCGCTCGTCGAAGCGGGGTCAACCCGGACGAGATGGTGCCTAACCTGTAGCAGATGTACCCCATTTTGCGTGCGTGTCGTATGTGTATTTCACGTTTGGTTTTGTTGGTTCTCCCCGTTTCGTCACAAAGTGCTTTCGTCACGCCAGCCGTGCGCTCCTTCGGAGGAGTTTCGGGGGTTCCTCCTCCGCGGGGGTCGCTTCTAGGCTGACGGCCCGCACCACTTCGCTCCCAACCCCGGGCAGACCCTCCTCCAGCTCCGTGACCATTGTGGTGAAGTACTTCTTGACGGTGGTGGTGAGACCTGTGAGCCGGCCCCGGAAGTCAGCAAAGTCCACCAGGCTCTTCTCCTCGGTGAAGAACTCCTCCAGGTCCTTCTCCACCGCCTCCGTCAGTAGCTCCAGCGTGGACTCCGCGTCACCTTGGATGAACTCGAAGAACTTCTTCCGGAGCCCGTCCTCCTCCATCCAGTAGTACCCGTAGCCGTATGTCCACTTGAGCACCCGGCGGCACTCGGCGATCTGCTCCATAGCCTCGAGCACGAACTTGAGCTGGGACACCGGGGTGTTCTGCAGGTCACCCAGCCGCATGATCTTCGCCTCCCTCATTTCGGCCAGGTCCTTCGCCGCCTTGGTTTGCGACGCGCCGTGAGCCGCCCACCGCTCGTAGTAGTGGGTGTACCTCTCCAGAGACTGCTTCGCCGCCGCCCTTCGCTTCTCCTCCTCGCTCGCGCCCTCCTTCTCCCGGGACTGGGAGTACTTGTTGCACGCGTAGTAACCGCCCGTGCGCTCCCCGTGTTCGCTCCATTTGCCGCAGCACATCCAGCAAAACTCAAACTTGCACTGCGAGCAGACCATGTGCATGCACCCCAGGTTTTTCTCTATGGGCCGCTTGCACGCCGGGCACGGTTTGGTGTTGGCCAGGATCCAGTTCATGTTCTCCGACTCGGCGCTGTTCTTCACGAGCCACTTCTTGACCGTCTCGCAGTCCACCGGGCGGTGCGCATCCACCTGGCAGGACCAGCAGAACGACGCGCCGCATCCGCAGTGAACGTCCACCGGACCCTCGCCCCGGTCCCCGTGGCACAGCACCGCCACCTCGCACCCGGCGCCCGTGCACCACTTCACGCGGGGGTTATCGTCCACCCACGACCTCCACTTGAACACGTCCAACTTTTCGGCGCTCTCCTTCTTCAGGTACCTCTTGGCCATCGGCTCGGGCCCCCGCCGCTTGCACCCCTCCTGCGGGCACCTCAGGTCCAAGACGCTGGGACCGTCTGACACCGCGTTCTCAAGGTATCCGCTCCAGCACGTGGCGCAGAAGTTGTGACCGCAGCCCACGTGCGTGTGTTTCGACGCGGGAAACTCGTCGTAGCACACCGAGCACGTCACCTCGGCGCCGTCGTCCACCATCCGGGTCGCTTCATCGGGCGCGGATGAGGATGACTCCAGCCCAACCTTTTCCCTGATGCCCTCCTCGTCGCCGAACCATTCGTCGTTCACCCTGTTGACGTTCCACTTGAACGCCCTCAGGAGCCGGGTAGCGTCGTCCTCTGTGACCTGTAGCACCTGCATGACCCCCCGCAAGGCCTCACGCTGCCGTTCGAGCACCTGCTCCGCGTCCAGACACTGGTACTCCTCCTTCTTGACGACGTGCGCCTCAACGCCGGAGAGGATGGCGTTGCCGTAGTCGGCGTCGCCCTCGTCGGAGTCGCTATCGTCCGTGTCCTGGGTGCCGGCGCCCTGGGACATGAACGCGTCTTCGGAGTCGTACCCATCGTCTGATCCGTCTCCGTAGTCCTCGCAGTCGCTCATGCCTGGGACCTTCCGTCAGATCGCGAGCTGGGAAGTTCGGCAGTCCCGAGGGTAAGGCGGGGTTCGGCCACTGCCTCGCTACGCGACGAACGCGCAGGGTCCGGGGAGCGACGCCGCCGCGCCTTCAGTCCCCTTAACCGCGATCGCGGGGAAAGAGATAGGGGTTGCGCGCGGCACAGAGTGGGAGAGGGCCCTCGGACGTCCCAGGTGCACCCTCGGGAAAACGTCACTTCAGATGCTGTGACGAGCTCGCCCACAGCTGGCTTATTTTTTAAAGGGGGGAACCTGGCCGCTCAGATCGGCCAGAGCAGTGACACGCGAAAACCACTTCCGGCCCGGATGTCGTTCGATTTCTTCAACCAGAACGCGGTGCAGCCCGGCGGTGGCCCCGAGCTGGGCCCAAACGGCGAAGAGAGTGAGTACGCCGTCCCTTACCTCCGCTCGCGTCCCTCCGGAACATTTTCAGATCTTGGGAAAAAAACACGATGGGTGCCCACAACCGAGAGGCGGGCCTCGTCCTCGCGTATCCTCCGCCCTGACGTCGCGCGATTCCCACCAAAATGATACAGTTCTCATCGACGTTCGGTGCGGACGCATTAACGTCGAGGGTAAGACCATGAAGCCCGACGACCGCAAGGGAAAGCTTCGGATCTGCAAGGCCACCGACGGTCTGACCCACCTGATGTGGGGCACGCGCGCGGAGGGCATGCCCTACAACCCCGAGGACGACTTCATCATCTTCCCCCAGGAGGCGCAGATGAAGTTCATCCCCAAGCCCGGATGTTTCGTCATCAAGTTCCCCGACGACGCCAGCCGCAACATGTTCTTCTGGTCGCAGGAGCCCGCGGGGAAGATCGAGGACGACAAGCTCGTCGCCGACGTCAACGCGGCGCTCAACGGCGAATCCCCGGAATCGGCGAACGAGCAGGCGCAGCTCATGCAGATGCTCGGCGACGCCGGCGGCGCGGGGCTGGCGGCGCGCGATCCGAGCGGAGGACCCGTCGCGGCGAGGGCCCAGGCGGTGCGGGCCGCGCACGAAGCGGCGAACTCGGCCCTCGCGGCCCCCCCCGCGGGGCCGGATGAGACCCCGGCGGTGAACGCGAACGCCGTCCCGGAGACGCCCGCCGCGCCCGCCAAGGGACCCGACCCGTCCGCGGGTACGGCGGTTCCCCCCTCGGTGGTCAACGCGGAGGCGCTCAGGGCGGCGCTGGGCAGCAGCGTGGGCGCGACCCCCGCTTCAACCCCGGGCTCGGGTGCCATCGACGCGGCTGCGATGGCGGCGGCGCTGGCGGGCGCCAACCGGAGGGCTGCCGGCCCCGGCCTGTCGGACGTGCTCACTCCGGACGCGGTTGGTGAGTTACTTCGCAGCGAGGACGTTCGCCAGAGGCTGATGGAGCACCTGCCGGAGGAGCACCGATCGACGCAGGACCTCGAGGAGCTCCTTCGGACGCCGCAGTTTCAGAGCCAGCTCGAGAGGTTCAGCCACGCGCTGCAGAGCGGCCAGATGGACCTGGCGCAGTTTGGGCTCAGCCCTGGCGCGGGTTTCAGCGTTGCCGAGTTCCTCTCCGCGATCCAGAAGCAGGTGGAAGAGACGGAGGGAGGCGACGCGATGCAAGAGTAGACGGGACAAACGAATCGTTTGTTTTCTGAGACGAGAAATTCGTGTTCATTCATGCGCCCTCCTCCAACTCGTCCTCGTTGGGTTCCACGAGCCCCAATTTGATGAGGAACTTTCTCTCCATCTTATCGAACTCCTCCTCCGCCTTGTCCTCCTCCGTGAGCGTTTTCCTCGAGGACTTCTTTTTCTTCTCCTCCGATGCGGCCGCCGCCTCCTCCTCCTTCTTACGCCTCGCCGCCTCGGCCTCCTCCTCTGCCAGCCTCCGCTCCAGTTCCTCGATCTGCGTCTCCCTACCTTCCAGCCGACCGTCCACATCCTTCACACGGTCCGTCTCGCGCTGGAGGAAGCCCTCCATCCGATCCTTCTCGCCGTTAACCGCGCGACGCAACGACCGGGGCAGCTCCATGACGTGCAAGACACCCGCCGCGTCGCCAACAGCCAGCAGCTGCCCCTTCTTCTCCTCGGGGTGCGGCCAAAATTTGACGCAGCCAATGTCCCCGCTGCACACCCGCACAGTCTGCAACGGCCTATCGGACTTGGAGGTGAAGTCCCACACGTCGATCTCGCCGTTGCTCTTGGCGATGTACACGACGCCCGGCCTGCTCGGAGAGAACGCGCCGACGGAGAGGTAGACGTCCGACGTGGGAGCGGAGAATATCGGCTTCTGGGATCCCTCCCTAAAAAGCTTGAACGTCCAGTTGCCCACCGACAACGCCACGTCTGGGAAGAACGGCGACCTCTCGATGCTCCGCACCGGTCCCTCGTGGAAGTGCGACACCGTCCTGGAGGCATCCATCGGAACCGTCTCGTCCCCCTCCCGCATCTTGAAGTCGCACTGCGCAACCTCGCCCGCCATGCCCGTCGCCCAAAACGTGGACTTACCCCCGGCGAGGTCGATGAAGTCGAGTGAGACGGCCTGTAGGATGCCCGCGACTTCCCCGCGCGTCATCTTGCACTCGTGCGAAGGTGTCCACTCCTTCACCTTCGTCTTGGGGTTCTTGGTGAGCTCGGTTGGCCAGAAGAGAACCCTTCCATCCGCCGAGGTCGTGGCAAAAAAGTTCCAAGCCTCTGTCTCGGTCACCTCGCCCTTGCGATTCACCGCGACGGGACCCAGCCACTTGATGTCAGTGACGGGGAGAACGTGAGACATGGCTGCCTCGGACAGCTGTTTGGGACGGCACACGGGTGGACCGATGCTGCTGTTGCCCTCGCCCCCCTTTGAGCGCCGGAGCTGGTATGCCACAATCTCATCCCTTATCTCACTAGTGTCCCAAATCACGATGCGACCGTCGGCCAAACCGCCCGCGATCACGCTGGAGTCCTCCGGGTTGAACGCGAACGAGTGCACATCCACGGGAGCCTCAAGGACGTATTGGGGGTTGATCGGATCGGTGAAGTGCCACACGAGCACTGAACCTGGTCGAGCCTGCCCGCCCGCCTCCACCCGCTCCTCAAATGAGTGCGGCTCCACGCAAGACACCGCGAGCGCCAGCTTATCGCTAGGCTTCCAGTCCACGCACGATGCCTTCCTCCCTTTGCTGTGGGTCAGGGACGAGAACGACATCGTCTCCTTGATCTCCTCGGTCCCGGTCCCCTCGTCTGCGTCATCGTCGTCGTACTGAGCCAATAGTTCCAAGTCGTCTTCATAGACATTGAACACAGAGTTCTCCAGGAGCATCCCCTCCAGGTCGTCCTGGATGCGCTTCAGGAACGTGGCGAGCTCGCCTCCGTTCCGCGTGTGCGCTTTGGCCTCCTCGGGGTCCATGAGCCTCGGTTCTGTCTGCGTGGTCATGGGTTTGGGGGGACCGGGCGTGGCCTGCACCTCAATCTCGCTCACGGTGGGCACAGCCTGAACTCCGGCGTCCAGATGGGTCAGGGTCACAAACTCCAGCTGTTCCTTCTTCGGCCTCACCTCGCACCGGCTCGAGTCGAACAGGTCCAGCGCGTCCGCGTCGCCGAAGTTGATCGCCCTGCCAAACTCCGACCGAGGTCGCGAAAAGGAGATCACCACGGGGGGCTCCGAGTCCGGCTTGATCGTCATGGCGTCGATCTCAGCCTCCGTGGTGCCGTCCGTGACCCAGGGTCTGATTGTTTGGGGACCTGCGCGCGCCCTCGGCGGCTTCTTGTTGCGCTCAGCCTCCGCGGCGGCCTCCGCGGCGGCGGCTTCGGCGGCGGCGGCTTCCAGCGCCAACGCCTCTTGGGCCTCAAACTCGAACCTGTCGGCGGTTTCCTTGGTGCACGCCACCTCGAAGTTGGCGCCGTCGCCGTAGGTATCGTCGGGGTTGTACCGCAGGACGATCGGGTCGTAGTCCGCGGCCTCGATCGCCTCCCTGGCGGGCTCGAAGCACGACAGCGCGCCTCTGAACTGGATGTCCCCGGTGATGAGCTCCTTAGACACCGCCTTCATGGGCAGGTCAGGGCCCACGTCCTCCAGACCCGCGATCTCTCGGGTTTTATCTGTATCAGTTGAGGGTGGGTGGGGTCAGCGTCGGGGTCGTCGGGATACGGGCGGTGGTCGCGCCCGGTGACGGGGTGAGGAAATGGGTGGACGAATCTCGCACCCGTGAGAAACAGGGAGGCGACTCCCGCGGGAACTTGCGGGAGCTCGGGTTCCCCCGCCTCAACAGGCGCGGATTCTGCCGGAACATCGGGCTCCGCATCGATCGGGGCGGGCTTTGCCCCGGCCTCAGCCGCGGCAGTCACCTCCGCTGCCACTGCCTCGGGCTCGCCCATGGACAGTGTGGCGGGTCAATCGCGGGGTCCGAGGTTTCAAAGTCGCGCTCCAAATCCGGAAACGGAGAGCCGAGGTTTGGGTCGCCCCGTTTTGGCCCGCCACAGAGCGCCGCGCCGCGCAGACGGTCGCGTCACATCTACGAAGGGTAGAAGTCAACCATGACCATCCCAGGCAACATGGACGTCGAGCCCCTGTACTGCGCCGAGCAGATCAACGTCCCGCCCGAGCTGGCGGACGTGCTCAAGTCGTACACCAAGGAGGTGGTTCGCCGTCAGCCCCACGACCTGTACGAATTCTCGGCCAAGTACTTCGCCGAGCTGGCTGCGGTGGCGAGGACGGCGGTGGTGGATATCGTGCCGCCGACGGTGGATCAGATCAAGGTCGCGTTTGAAAGGTCTGAAGGCGTAGGGACGCTGAGCGACCTGAAGGCGAAGTGCGTGGGGGCGGGGATCATGGGCTCGACTGTGGATTCGGCGTTCCAGCTCGGGGAATTCGAGGAGAACATCGCAGATCCGAGGACGCCGCTGGTGATGCTGCTCACCATGACGGACGCGACGTTCGTGGGCATCGTCGCGAGCCTCTTTGATGTGTTCGGCGCCGTGAAGGAGGGCGCGGACGACCCCAGCCTCAGGGCTGGGAGCTTCCTCGAGACGTTCATCACCCTCACAGAGAAGGATCCCTCCATGACGGCTGAGCGACTCAACGCACTGAAGGAGCAGCTTCCCAAGGGAGAGGGCGACGAGGGTAAGGATGATGACGTTGAAATCACGTTCGCAGACGTCATGAAAACGGAGGCGTTCCAGGCGATCCTCGAGGCTAGCGAGTGAGCTTGTATTTAAACGAATGTAGGTGCTCCATCTCTCGTCAGACGTTTTCATCGCCCCCAACGTCGTCTTCAACCTTGTTGGACTCCGGCATCTTGCTAAGCTTCTTGCCCGTGAGCTGCAGCAGCAGCGAGTTGGCCATCACCCCGATGGACGAGAAGCCCATGAGGCCACCCGCGACGCTGGGCGTGAGCGCGAGGCCGGTGAACGGCAGGAGCGCGCCCGCGGCGATTGGGATGCCGACGGCGTTGTACGCGAAGGCCCACCCGAGGTTCTGCTTGATCTTGGCGAACGTCGCCTTGCTGAGCTCGATGGAGTCCACGACCTGCGAGGGTGAGTCGCCGAGGAGTACGATTGAGGCCACCTCGGACGCCGCGCCGACCCCGCCCGCCATCGCCACGCCGACGTCCGCCTGCGCGAGCGCGGCGGCGTCGTTGATGCCGTCGCCCACCATGGCGACGGTGGCGCCACCCTTCTGGAGTTTCTCAACCAGCTGAGCCTTTCCCTCCGGCCGCACGTCGCCGTAGATGTCCTCCCTGGCTATGCCCAGGGACATTCCCACGCTCTCCGCGGTCGTCTGCCTGTCCCCGGAGAGCAGGACGGTGCGAAGTCCCCTTCTCTGGAGCCTGGCGACGGCGGACGCCGCGTCGGCTCGGACCTCATCTTCCATCTCGAGCACCCCCGCGACTGTTCCATCGATCGCGACGAAAACGGGGGTGCGACCGGGGTTAGAGGCTGACGCGACGGCCGCGACTTCCGGTGGAACCGCGACGCCGGCGCCCTCACCGCCCGTCACGAACGCGAGCGTCCCGACTTTAACGGTCCTGCCCCGCACCGCTCCGACGGCTCCCGCGCCGGGTTCCTGCCTGAAGCTGCCGTCGTCCACGTCCGGGACGGCGCCGGGCGCCGCGGCGACCACCGCGAGCGCGAGCGGGTGCCTCGAGTTTTTCTCCACCGCGGCGGCCGACGCGATGACGTCCGCCTCCTTCAGACCGTCCCGCACCGCCACCTTCCTCACCACGGGCCTGCCCACCGTCAGCGTCCCGGTTTTGTCAAACACGACGGTATCCAGCTCGTGCGTTCGCTCCAGCACGTCGCCCCCGCGGATCAAGAGGCCGTGTCTGGCGCCCAGAGACGTACCCACGAGGACGGCGGTGGGGGTCGCAAGACCGAGCGCGCACGGGCACGCGACGACGAGCACGGACGCCGCCATCTGAAGGCCCAGGAGCAGCGGCGCGTTGGCTCCCGTGGCAGCCGCCGACGCGAGCACCTTTGGGAAGATCTTCGTGCCGATCGTGGACCAGAACGCGAACGTCGCCGCGCTCGCCCCCATGACGCCGTACGTGAACTTACCGCTCACCTCGTCGGCCAGTCTCTGCACGGGCGCCTCCCTCTGCTGCGCAGCCTCGACCATGCGAACGATTCCGGCCACCTGGGTTTCCTCGCCCGAGCTCACCACCCGCACCGTGATGGCGCCGTCGCAGTTGACCGTCCCGGCGCTCACCTCATCGCCGACGCGCTTGGCTCGCGGGATGGGCTCGCCGTTTATCGCCGCCTCGTCCACCTGGCTCACGCCCTTCACCACGACGCCGTCCACCGGGATCCTGTCACCCGGCAGGACCAGTATGGTATCCTCGGGATGGATCACCGCCGTGGGCACCGTGCGGTAGTACTCGCCGCCCTCCTTCACCTCGTCGACACCCTTGGGCACGAGCCTCGCGGTCGGGGGAAGGAGGTTGAGCAGAGCGCTCATGTCGCTCGTCGCCCGGAGCTTGGCTCGCTCCTCTACCGCCCTGCCGAGCAGGACGAACGCGAGCAGCATCACCGGCTCCTCAAAAAACGTCGGCCAGCCCAGCTTTGGAAGCATCACCGCCGCCGTGCTCATGCCGAAGGACGCGAGCGCCCCGAGGGACACCAGCGTGTTCATGTTGGGACCGCCGCTCTTCAAAGAGTTCCACCCGTCCACGAATATCTCCCTCCCGGGGCCGAGCATGGCGAAAACGGACAGACCCGCGTGCACCGGCGTGCTGCAAAACACCTTGAGAAACGCCGGGGGGCAGCACCCCTGAAGCATGTGCGCCGCGTGTCCAATCAGACACGTCGCCGCGAGCGCCCACGCCACCACCACCCGCTTGGTACTCTCCCGAATTCGCCTCAACCTGTCCTCGCGTTTGCTCAGCGCCGCGTCCGTCGCGGACACGTTGGACACCGCCACGCCGCAAGCCTCCCTGACGGACGCGGGGAAACCCCGCTCTGTCACCGCGCTCGCCAGCTTCTCCCCGACGGCCCTGACCGCGGCGACCACCTTATCCTCGAACGTCGTCGTCGTCGTTTGCGGGGTCGGCACGTCGTTGGACACGTCCGCGGGCACGTCCACGCCGATCCTCACCAGCGCGGATTCGTTCGCCAGGTTAACCGACGCCGACACGACGGAACCGTCAGCCTCGAGGGTCTTCCGCACATTCGCCGCGCAACCGCCGCAGTGCATCCCCCGCACGTCGAGCATGACCACCTCCTCCAGCCACCGCACATTCACGTCCCCTTGACCGTCGTCGGTGGAAAAAGACGCGGTCGCCGACGCGTTCAGCCGAGAGGCGCCGTCACCGCCCCCGCCGCCGCCACCGCCGAACCTGGGGCCCATCCCTCCGCCGCCGCCCCCGCCGCAACGTTCGAACGCGACGTAGGCGCCCGTGGCCAGCGCCGCGGACGTGGCGGCGCCGACGGCCACCTGTCTGCGACTCCAACCGTCGTCGGTGTACCCCATCGCCCGTTTGCAGCAGTCGCGCAGAGTCTGACCCTCGGGCACCAGGCCGATCCTCTGGAAGAACGCGTCGCATTTCGCGCAACGTTCGACGCGGGAGCGGCGGTGAGGACGCGCGCACGGGAACCCCGGCGCGCACGGCACGAGCGGCGAGGGGCCGAGACCACGAGGCGGGGCACCCCGGCGGGTCGAGAGCGCCGCGTGCGGTTCCAGTCGCGCCAGCGCCGCCGGCCTTTGGCACGCGCCCTCCGGAGAATAGGAGGTTATCTGAGTCATCTTTCGGGTGCCGCATCGCGCCCTTACGCGGTCCGACCCGCCCGCCTTGAGCCTCATGGTCGGCGCGGCGACGTGCGACGTCGTCAATGAGAAAGACATTGTCGCTACACGCGGCCGAGGGCCTCGACGGTCGGGCTCCTGGGTGCGTCGCGGCTGCCAATGGACATCGTCGCCAGAAGATCGCTCTTCCGCTTTGGTGCGATCAAGGATCTTGATTCGCCGTGAACACGTTGGCGATGTTTCGGCTGTCTGTTTGTGATGAAATCAGTCGGGGCTGGAAAACGACGGTCTATTCTCGAGTCAATTCGCCCAATATCCGCCGTGGAGCCTTGTGGATTGGGCGGGCGCTTCTGGACCATCGGTTCGACGTCCTTCAAATCTTGGCGATCTCCCCCAACCGCCGGCCGAGCAGCCACTGGACGGAGCGCGTCCCCTGCGAAGGACGTCCTTTCGTATCGTCAGTCGACCATGAGCGTCGAACTCATCGCGGATGCCATCGGCGTTCCCGTCTGGGCCCTCGTGCCCGTGGCCCTCGCGGCCGCGGCGGTGTTGGTCTTCATCCTCGACGGCCTCTCGCACTCCGTGCTGAAGCCCGGCAAGAGCCCCCCGGTCATCGGCACCACCCCGGTCTTCGGCGGCATGCTCGAGTTCCTCAAGGGACCCATCGGGCTGATGGCCAGGGCCTACCCCAAGTACGGCGAGGCATTCACCGGTGAGTCCCGACCACATCCGTCTCCCTTTCGTCGCGATCGCGGGTCCCGATGAGCTGCCCGTCGATGACGTCGCCGCGAGATCGCCAAATCCGCCGAAATTTGCCGCTGACCACGCACCCCCGTTCGATTCGACCCGCACAGTCCCGGTGTTCCACAAGCGCATCACGTTCTTAATCGGCCCTAAGGTGTCGGAGCACTTCTTCAAGGCGCGGGACACGGAGATGTCCCAGAAGGAGGTGTACGAGTTCAACGTGCCAACCTTCGGCAAGGGTGTCGTCTTCGACGTGGACCACATCACCCGCGCGGAGCAGTTCAGGTTCTTCGCCAACTCGCTCAAGTCCGACCGACTCCGACAGTACGTGGGCATGATGGTCAAGGAGGCCGAGGACTACTTCGCCAAGTGGGGCGACGAGGGCGAGGTGGACCTCCTCGACGCCCTCTCCGAGCTCATCGTGCTCACCGCGTCCAGGTGCCTCTTGGGCCGCGAGATCCGCGAGACGCTCTTCTCCGAGGTGACCAACCTCGTTCACGACCTGGACAAGGGCATGGTCCCTCTGTCCGTGTTCTTCCCCTACGCCCCCATCGAGGCGCACCGTAAGAGGGACAAGGCGCGCAAGGAGCTCGCGGCCATCTTCGACAAGGTCATCCAGGGCCGGAGGGAGAGCGGCGCCATGGAGCCCGACGTCCTCCAGACGTTCATCGACGCGCGGTACAAGGACGGCAGCAGGCTCTCCAACGACCAGGTGTTGGGCATGCTCATCGCGGTGCTCTTCGCCGGGCAGCACACGTCCTCCATCACCTCAACCTGGACGGGCCTGCTGTCCATCGCCAACAAGGAACGCATCTTCCCCAAGCTGGAGAAGGAGCAGAAGGACGTGATGGCAAAGCACGGGGACAAGATCGACTTCGACATCCTCGCCGAGATGGACGAGCTCCACTTCTGCATCAAGGAGGCGCTCAGGATGCACCCGCCCCTCATCATGCTCCTCAGGCAATGCAACGTCCCCTTCGAGGTGGAGACCACGAAGGGCAAGAAGTTCGTCGTCCCCAAGGGGCACATTGTCGCCACGTCCCCGGCGTTTGCGCACCGCATGGACGAGGTGTACTCCGAGCCCAACGTGTACAAGCCCGAGCGATTCAAGGGCGAATCGCCCGAGGACAAGAGGGCCTACGCGTCGTTCATCGGGTTCGGAAGCGGCAGGCACGGATGCATGGGAGAGACGTTCGCGTACATGCAGATCAAGACCATCTGGTCGCACCTGCTCCGAAACTTTGACTTTGAGCTCGTGGGCAAGCTCCCGGAGCCCGACTACGAGGGGATGGTCGTTGGCCCCAAGCACCCGTGCACCGTGCGATACAAGCGCCGCAAACTGTGAGGGCCGACACGGTAAATACACCGCCGCGCCCAGCTGTCGCGCGACTACATATATTTAACTTTTAATGCCATGCGCTCATCATCTCGCGAGTCGCCGCTCAGTTCCGCCCGCATCCTCTTTTCTTGCCCAAGTTGACTGCTTGAAGTGGTACGGGAGCTGCCATTGATTTTCGGCGCCGTTGGATCCATGAGCAACCGCCGGGTTCTGTCGCTGTTAGCGCGCCGGCTCGAGGCGGTTCGACTCGTGCCGTCGAGCCCGCCCGTCGAGGGAGCTGGGCGCCTGACTGGCGTCGGTCGGGGGAGCGCCGCGTGGTCCGCGCGCGCGGAGGATCGACCCGCCTCGCGGTCGCCAGCGATGGCGCACTGGGCGGAGTGGAGGCGGGGGATGAGCAAGGCAAAGTGGCCGTTCCCCAAGAGCGGCGGCGTCGAGGGGTTCCCGGATCAGTACGTGCGCAGTATTAAGCGCAGGGTGACCAAGAAGGAGCACCACGTGGGTAAGTACGACGCGCGGGGACGGAACCGTATTCCTAACCCTAGGACCCGATTTCGCCCGTCGTCTCTCCGGTAACGAACTCCCCCCGCTGACGCCGCCCCGTTTTCGATCCGACGAGCGCAGGTCAGAACGTCGTCCCGGAGCCCACACCCGGCGTGTTCATCGGCAACTTCCCGGAGACGGGCGTGGAGAGGCACTTCAGGGCCATGGGCGAGGAGACCAGGCGCGCCATGGACACCATCCTGGACATTGAGTCGTCATCTGGCGGGGACCCGAACAAGCCGGATCTGCCCTCGATGGAGGAGATCGACGCGGAGGAGAGCGAGGACGCGCGGCTGAGGGCGGAGCGAAGGGAGAGCGAGAAGGAGCGGGAGGATGCGCAGAGGGCCGCGCGCGTGGCGGTGCGGGACGCCACCGGCGCGTCCTCGGCGACGGGTCGAAGGAAAACCTCCGTGGCGAGGGTGACCATCCGCCCGGGCGACGGCGCCATCACCATCAACGACAGGCCGTTCGACACTCACATCCCCGACATCAACCACCGCGGTTGGGTCATCAAACCGTTCCTCGTCACCGACACGATGGGTCTGTTCGACATCGACGCGACGGTGCGAGGCGGGGGCTTGTCGGGGCAGGCGCAGGCCATCCGGCACGGCTTGGCGCGAGCGCTGGAGATGTACGAACCCGCGTTCAGGGCGGCGCTCAAGAAGGAGGGCATGCTGACGAGGGATCCGAGGAAGGTGGAACGGAAAAAGCCGGGACGGAAGAAGGCGAGGAAGGCTTTCCAGTGGGTGAAACGATGAGCGACGCGTCGACTTTTTGATAAAAGTCACGAGCGCGATGGTACGTCCTAGCCGCCGGCGTCCTCCTCGAGTATCCCGCGAAGCTCGTCCAGTTCCGCGCCACCGCCCACCGCCTCCAGAACCTTACGCGCGACGTCCGTCGCGACGCCGCCGCGGGGATCGGCCGCGCCGTCCTCCGCCAGCGTCGACATGAACTCCGCCGCCTCGCGCTCCACCCGCGCTCGTAGCCTCAGCGCCTCATCCCGACTCGCCTTGGCCTCCTCCAGGCGCGCCTCCATCGCGGCGATCCTCGCGTCGATCTCCGCGTCGTCCATGTCTTCAACGTCGATCTCCGCGTAGGACGCCGGAGGGATCGGCGACGGGGGCTCGGCCCCGTGCGCGTCGACGACGCGAGCGGCGAGCCCCTCGATCCACGACTCCATCCCCTCGATCGTGTCCGTGTCACCGATGCTCGCCAGCGCCGCTGCCACCTCCGGCGGGTGAACGGCCCTAGATTCGTTCGCCTCGAGCTTCGTCGCGGCGAGTTCCTCGACCATGCGAGCGACGTCGGTGTTCAGCGATCCTCGCTTCTCGATTGCGAGCTTTAGCGCCTCGAGCTCGGACAAAGCCTCCATCGTGCCACCGTACATCTCCTCTCGCCATGCTCTGATCTTCTTCGCGAGTTCGCCCTGCATTCCGTCGAGCTCCTGCAGACCCGCGCCGGTCTCGAGCTCGGCGAGTCGATCGGACGTAGCCTTGAGGTCTGCCCGCAGCGCGGCCGTCGCAGCCTCCACCTCAGCCTTCAGCGCGGCGTCGTCGTCCGATCCGAGGACGTCGTACACTTCGTTCGCGCCGAAAGCGGACGTCGGCCGCGGTTCGGGGTGGGGCTCCACCCCCGCCGCGGCGAGCACGGCGTTCGGCGGCGGCGGCTGAGGCGGAGGCGAGCGGGCGCTGAGGTCGGACCCGCGCGCGCCGGAACGGGACTCGACCATGTCGCGCGTCAGGATCCTATGGGTAGGAAAGGGACGAGCCCGAGCAACACGGTTCAAGTCAGCTCTCATCAGCTCGTGCGTAACACTTTGAGAAACGGACTACCAATCGCCGCCGGCGCGCCCTCAGCATCCCGGAGGCTGCGTCCGCGGGTGCGTCATACTCACGCAGGACATGATCGCCACCGCCGCCGTCTCCACGCGCAGCCTGAGCGGCCCCAAGCCCACCGGCCTCGCACCGGCCGCTACTAACGTCTCGACCTCCTCCGACGTGAAGTCGCCCTCCGGGCCCACGATGAGGACGCCGCCCCCCTCCGAGTACCCGGCTTCCACTCCATCGCCCGTCCCGGAATCCGCCGTGGACATCACCTCCCTCAACGGCGGTGCACCCGCGGCGCACAGCAACGCCACCGGCGCGCGTCGAACCATCTCGCACAGCTGTGTCGTCGTTAAAGCCGGGTGCACGACGAGCCGATGGTTTCGGAGACTCTGCTTCATCGCCGCCGCCGCGACCCGCTCCCACCTCCCTTCCCTCCCCGTGAGCTCGTCGCCGCCTCGGT
>MDTE01123695.1_pt1 | contig 28319 bp, 31 predicted proteins | sample 811231 | NCBI WGS metagenome assembly MDTE01 (sample SAMN05326651, study PRJNA326480) | marine metagenome | isolation source: seawater | place: Indian Ocean: Red Sea | collected 2010 | reverse complement strand
CGGAGTAGCAGGATTTGAACCTACGACCCCTTCACCCCCAGTGAAGTGCGCTACCAGGCTGCGCCATACTCCGTCCTTATTAGCAATTTACGCGGCATGCTTAATCAGTGCAATGGAATTGGTGATTATTCGACTGGTTCCAACAGGTTTTTGATTCTCATGAGTTCCGCAATCGCTAATATGATTGCTTGGCGTTCTTTAGCGGAGCTTTGCGGTTTTTTTGGAGCTCCAGTCTCTGCCTTGACTGACGCTACAATAGCACTCGGTGCTGAATTCAAAATAGATTTGACGCCCTGTTCCCTAATGAGCTTCTGCACGCCTTTGATGGTAAATCCATCTACATAAAGCAAGTCGCGAATACGTTTAAGAAGCCGAATATCTTCTGGACGGTAATAACGGCGCCCGCCACTGCGCTTCAAGGGGCTAATTTGTGTGAACTTGCTTTCCCAAAACCGAAGGACATGTTGCGGGACATCTAACTCCCGCGACACTTCACTAATCGTTCGAAAAGCACGCTCTGCCTTTGACATACATCCTGCTTTTGGGGTACTCGCTTTTCCCACCAACCTTAATTATCATCCCTCAAGAACCTGCCTGCTTGGCCAATATTAATCTTATTCTTCAATACGTGACTAGGCCGAAAAATTAAAACAGACCGTGGCAAGATCGGAACTTCTTCACCCGTTTTCGGATTTCGCCCAATACGCTGGTTTTTTTTGCGAACGAAAAAACTACCAAAAGATGAAATTTTAACTGTTTCACCCTCCGCTAGTGCGTCTGAAATCTCACTGAGAACTGATTCCACCAAATCGGCCGATTCATTCCGCGACAGACCGACTTCCCGGTATACCGCCTCCGTTAACTGCGCTCGCGTCGCGGTTTTCCCCGTCATTAATAATCCCCTTGATCGAATTAGGTTTTTTTATAACCCACTCTTACGACCTAACGGTAGTGTGCACTTAGCCGAACGTCAATTCATAAGCATCAATTTTTACAATTACTTCTTAGAGACGGAGCAATGCCGACCCCCAAGCAAAACCACCACCAAGCGCTGTTAAAGCGACTAATTGCCCTGGCTGCAAACGGCCATCGGCACGAGCTTCTGCAAGAGCTAAGGGAATCGTCGCCGCGGAGGTGTTCGCCTGTCGGTCCACGGTTACGATAATCTTCTCGTCTGGGAGGATCAATTTCTTCGCTATACTGTCCATAATCCGCTTGTTTGCCTGGTGCGGAATGAGCCAGTCGAGCTGATCAATTGACAGATCGTTATGATTTAGAGCGGCCGTCACCACTTCACTCATGCGATGGACCGCATGACGAAAGACTTCCTTCCCTTCCATTCGCAAATATCCTGATGTCCCTGTCGAACTAGGCCCACCATCCGTATAAAGCATATCGTAGTATTTGCCATCAGAATGGATATGTGTTGACAGAATGCCCGTATCCGCATTGGTTCCAGCCGCATCAGCCCCGCGCAGGACACAAGCGCCTGCACCGTCGCCAAATAGCACGCAGGTGCCCCGGTCATCCCAGTCGAGTATACGACTGAAAACCTCTGCGCCGATAACGACTGCCGTCTCCACTTGCGACAATCGAATCATATTGTCCGCCATGGCCAAAGCATATACGTAACCCGCGCAAACCGCCTGTACATCGAAGGCCGCCCCACGGCGAATTCCAAGATTGGATTGCACCCGTGTCGACGTGGCCGGAAATGTATTGTCAGGCGTTGCTGTCGCCAAAACGATCAAATCGACTGCATCTGCGTCAAGTCCCGCATCCTTCAATGCCGTCCGCGCGGCATTCGTAGCGATATCCGATGTTAATTCGTCATCGGCCGCTATATGTCGCTGTGCAATCCCCGTCCTTTGTCGAATCCAACCATCAGATGTGTCCAACTTTTTGGCAAGGTCGTCATTAGTGACTATATTTTCAGGAAGATACGATCCGAAACCGATTATTTGAGAGCGGCGCATATTAGGAAACGGCTGCCTTTTTCTGTTCGTTTTGTCCGTCCTTTAATCTCTCAAAATCCTGTTTGATCTTCGAGATAAAACCATGTTGCGCCATATCGACGCCCACACCAATCGCATTGGCAAAACCGATACTGTCTGTACCACCGTGACTTTTGACCACAATCCCGTTCAACCCCAGTAACATCGCACCGTTATAACGCCGCGGATCCGTGCGTTTACGTAAATTATTTAAAGCACGCCGGATAAAGAAGTAACCGACTTTGGCTGAAAGGCTACTATTAAACGCTTCCTTGAGGAAGCTCGTATAGAGTTTTGTCATCCCTTCAGCCGTCTTAAGCGCAATATTTCCACTAAATCCATCGGTTACAAAAACGTCCACCGTGCCGGCAGGGATGTCATCACCTTCAACGAATCCCATAAATTCGATTGGCAATGGAGTTTCTTTAAGAATTGCAGCGGCTTCACGCACCTCCTCCGAGCCTTTTAACGCCTCTACACCAACATTTAACAATCCAATCGTTGGTTCCTCAATTCCAAGCACCGTTCGGGCGAACACCTCGCCCATTACTGCAAACTGCACCAAATTCTCAGCATCACATTGAACATTGGCCCCGAGGTCCAACATGCAGCTTTCACCTCGCATGGTGGGATAATAGGTCGTTATCGCAGGTCGAGTTATACCGGGAAGCGTCTTTAATACAAATTTGGCAATGGCCATCAACGCACCCGTATTGCCCGCAGAAATAACAGAACTTGCCTCCTCGTCACGCACAGCATTTATCGCTAGACGCATACTCGATTCGCGCGCTGACCGCAGCGCGGTGGAGGGCTTGTCTTCACTACTAACCACTTGTGTCGTATGCCGGAATTCGGTCACAAAAGCGAGTTTGGGGTATTTTCTGACAAGCGGCTCTATTCGAGGCTGATCTCCGAACATTAAAAAATTAATGTCCGGAAAACGTTCTCGCGCTATTTCAGCGCCGTCGATTACGACTTCGGGAGCCTTATCCCCGCCCATCGCATCGAGCGCAATGACCAGTCGGTCTGACACAATGCGATCGCCCAAATGCAAGATTACATTGAATCAGATTGCGGCGACTTCGACAACCTCACGGCTGTCATAAAATCCGCAAGCACCACAAACGTGGTGAGGCCGCTTCAATTCTCCGCAGTTAGGGCATTCGGTATAACTCATAATTTTCAGCGAATCGTGCGCGCGACGCTTATTCCGTCGCGACTTGGATACCTTTTTTTTGGGTACGGCCATCGATCAAATTCTCTCAAAAATTTTTGGATGCCTCATGGCAAAATCGCGCCTTAATAGCCAAAATCAGCCGGCACGGCAAGCCGCCGATGCCCACTAAAATTTTTCTTTTGCATTGAGTTTCTCAAGAACAGAGAATGGATTCGATCCGACATCCTTTGCCACTGACTCTAATTCTTCTTTTATTATAACGCCGTCTTTGCGCGGATAAGGATCCAATGCCAAATACAGGCATTGTGCCAACATTTCCCCTAAATCAACCTCATTACCAACAAGTAGATCATCAATTGCTTCAGATTCGTCCATCGAAACAAATATATCGTCTGCGATCTCTGTATTATTCGCAAAACGCTCCTCAACCTTACTGGAAATTTTTGAGGAAACTGGCTCCAATGATACTACGCACTCTTGCTCAACCAGAGCCTCCAACATCCCAGACACGGCAATAATATCACCACCTCGTTCGCTCCGGAGATGTAATTCTGCCTTAAGGCCGGTAATACTCATGATATCGAACCGTTCTGCGAGCGCCGCAGACTCATATTCATCAGCTGACAATTTTAGAAAAATCCCATCGCGGCCAATTTCTTCAATTGACTGAATACGTGAAAACTCAATTTTTTCATTTTTGACCATTTCCAATTACGCCACGGGCCCTTTTCCAAAACTAACACGGCCCGCAAGAAGGTCCGTCGTGCCCCACGCCAATAAGGAATTTCTTTCTCGCCTCAGATACAACTCAGCTGCCTGAACTACTGAATTTTCAGCTTCACCTTCTGAGAACAAATTGCGACGCAACTCTTCACCTAGGCTACCATCCTCACGCGCCATTCCATCGGCGTATACGCTCAAGCGTCCGTACAAGCCTTCCGTCAATGATTTTACCTTACGCCCAACAGAGAGATCCCCAACACCCATCTCACGCAAGTTTTGATCAAGATCCAACACCGCTTGTTCTGAAAGGCTGCGCGCCAGTTTAACGCAATTTTTATCACCCCGCATTCTGTGCATGACTAAAAAAAAATGCAGCGCCAAGACCTCGAACCGACCATTCGGCGTATCCGGGATACCCCATATTGTAAAGAATCCGGGCTCACGCGACTGATTGACAATTGTTGTATATAATGCCCGAGCTGCAACTGTTAAGCTCGACGATTTTTTTGTAAACAAGGAAATCAATTTCAGTAGCCCACTTTAGGCTGAACGCGCCAATTTAATAATCTAGCCATTTGTAGAGGTCTAAAGACAAGTCTCACTCCGTACAACTGTCAAAATGCGACAACTTCGGTATAATATGATTCATTCAAAGGCAAAATGCATGATGGAAACGGATCGCAATCATATGCGAAAGTCACTTGCTCTAATTGCCATAATCGTCGGCGCTTTGGCAATGAGTGCCGCCTGTTCCCCAAGATCCACGAATCGTGGTCACATACCGCCGCCTAGCCAACTTGAAAAACTTAAAATCGGACAACATTCAAAGAGTTATGTCCGGAATATCTTAGGGGCTCCATCCACAGTTGGCACCTTTGACAATGAGGTTTGGTACTATATTGGCCGCCGAATCGAACAATGGGCCTTCTTTCGTGAATCCATAATAGAACAAAAGATTGTCGCTATCTATTTCAATGACCTAGGCAAAATTGAATATATCCAGAGATATAGCAAGCAAGATGGTCGAGAAATTGAAATGGTAGGTCGAAAAACGCCAACGTCTGGACGTGAATTAGGTGTTATTGAACAAATAATCGGTAACCTTGGCCGGTTCAATAAACAGGCTTCCCAATAATCAGTTTTCAAAACAAAATCCCCCGGGTATTGCGCCCCGGGGGATTTTTATCAGCGTTATATTGCTTTGCCCTATGCGAGCATTGCCAACAATAGTAAGGCCACAATATTTGTGATTTTGATCATCGGGTTCACTGCCGGGCCCGCGGTATCTTTATATGGATCCCCTACCGTATCTCCGGTAACCGCAGCATGGTGTGCGTCAGAACCTTTTCCACCGTGCTTACCATCCTCGATATATTTCTTGGCGTTGTCCCATGCACCACCACCGGCAGTCATGGAAATTGCCACAAAAAGACCAGTGACGATTACACCGAGTAACATTGCTCCAACTGCCGCAAAAGCAGCACCTTGATCCGCAACTGCGAAAACAATCGCGTATAGTACCAATGGGCTTAGCACCGGTAGCATCGAAGGAATAATCATCTCTCGGATTGCGTATTTGGTAAGCATGTCAACACAGGTACCGTATTCGGGCTTGCTAGTACCCTCCATGATTCCTGGAATATCCTTAAATTGCCGTCGCACTTCTACAACGACCGCACCACCAGCGCGTCCGACCGCCGTCATACCCATTGCACCAAAAAGGTATGGCAACAAACCGCCCATAAACAAACCGACAACCACGTAGGGGTTGTCGAGGCCGAAATTCACTTCGACACCTTTAAAAAAGCGCTCGAGATCCGCTGTATAAGCGGCGAAAAGCACCAACGCGCCAAGACCAGCAGAACCGATGGCATAGCCCTTGGTCACGGCTTTCGTCGTGTTGCCCACCGCATCCAATGCATCAGTTGTGTTACGGACACTATCTTCGAGCTCAGCCATCTCGGCAATGCCACCTGCATTGTCGGTAACTGGGCCGTACGCATCAAGTGCCACCACCATTCCAGCCAATGCCAGCATTGTAGTTACGGCGATTGCGATGCCAATCAGCCCCGCTATTTGATAGGTCAGAACTATGGATATACAGATCAACACGGCAGGTATTGCCGTCGCTTCCATAGATACTGCAAGACCTTGAATAACGTTGGTGCCGTGACCTGTTTCGGAAGCCTTTGCAACAGAACGAACCGGTCGGTATTCCGTCGATGTATAGTATTCCGTCACCCAGACAATCAAACCAGTCAAGACAAGGCCGATAATACCGCACCAAAATAGGCCAGATCCCGTAAAGATCGACCCACCCATTTCCATCTTGGTATCCATGCCTAGAACATAATCGGTAATGGGCCAAAGTAGAATTGCCGAGATTATGGCACTTCCAAAGAACCCTTTGTAAAGAGCACCCATTATATTTTGACTGGCGCCCACCTTTACAAAAAATGTAGCTACAATCGAAGCGACCAAACAAACGCCACAGATTGCCATCGGATACAAAAGGAATTCTTTGAGTGCAATTCCACTAATCCCGTAAATAAGGGATAGCACCATAGTTGCACCGACAGTGACCACATAGGTCTCGAATAGATCGGCCGCCATACCGGCACAATCGCCAACGTTATCTCCAACGTTGTCCGCAATCACCGCTGGGTTACGAGGATCATCTTCCGGGATGCCAGCCTCCACCTTTCCGACCAAGTCCGCGCCAACATCTGCACCTTTGGTGAAGATACCACCACCGAGACGGGCAAAGATCGAAATCAAAGATGCGCCGAAGGCCAAACCGATCAAACCGTTAATCAGCTGCTTGTCGTCAGTGCCATTTGCATTCAGAACAGCGTAATAAATGGAAATAGCCAATAACGCGAAACCAGCAACCAACATGCCAGTCACAGCACCGGATTTGAAGGCTATCGACAATCCCTCAGCTAACCCCTGCCGGGATGCTTCGGTGGTGCGCACGTTAGCGCGAACCGAGATCAACATTCCCACATAGCCGGCGGCCCCAGATAGGATCGCGCCGATCAGAAAACCACAAGCCGCCTGGCTTCCGAGTGCAAAGAATAAAATAATTGCTACGACGATACCGGCAATTCCAATCGTTCGGTATTGGCGGTCCAAATATGCTTTTGCGCCCTCTTGAATGGCACTTGCTATTTCCTGCATGCGTTCGGTGCCCGAGCTTGCCGCCAAAATCGATCGACTTGCAAAAATCCCATATAGCACTGCTATAACGCCACAGGCGATGACGAACTGTAACATCGTTCATCCACCCCGTAATGTTGCTGATACAATCCTAATTGCTTTTCTTACACCCACTAAAATTGTCAAAATAATAAGTCGGCTCCGAAAACCGCGGGGAACATGCCAGAACGCTTCGCGAAGCGCAATATGCTGTAATTAGACAATCTAAAGGTCAAAACTCAAATCTCGGAAAACAACGCCAGCACAATTTCAAGGGTTAACCGGAGCCGCCCCTGCGTTCGTAAGCACCTTGTATAATCACCTGCCGAACGTGTCCTTTCCCGATGGCTCGCTCTGCCGCCCATAGCAATCGCGCTTTCACTTGGGCAATATTGATGCCTGATTCGCCAGACTTCTGCATAGAAAAGTACGAATAAAGCTCGCTAAATACAGCATCTTTCAGGCGCGGAAACGCTTCGTCGCCCAGTGCTTTTGATGCTTCATCCCGCATCTCAAAACTGACATTGACCATAATGTAGCGGTCTACGCGTCCCTCGCGAATTACCGGGATAGAGAGATTTTCGATATCAACGAATTCAAACTCTTTAAGTGACGAATTATTTTCCCCGGTTTGATCTTCGATAGGCGCATCGGCTTGCAAGAAAAAATACCAAACCGCGCCACCAGCACCTGCAATGACAACAACTGCTATTATTATGATTACGATTCGGTTCATTTATTCTAGATCTATTACCCCATACACTACTGCTACCTTTTAGCAGGAAGGATTGAGAAAGGTAAGAGCCGTTTGCAAAGGCCACCTTCATTCAAAATGCTTATACCCCGCCGATTCAAAAGTAATTGGATCACCGCGCGAATTTAGAATTTCGACTGACCTCCCAGAAACGATTCGACCAATTGGTGTAATTGGCAGTTTTAATTTGGCTGAAATATCCGCAACGCAGCTTTGATTAGGTGCCGTAAATATAATTTCATAGTCATCACCACCGGTGAGGACTTTTTCCCATCGATCGCTGTCTTCGTCTACTAGCCGTCGCACGGCTGTTGACAGCGGAATTTTTTCTAATTCGATTAAGGCGCCACATGCTGATGCTTCCGTAATATGCCCTAGGTCTGCTAATAATCCATCCGAAATATCCGCAGCCGCGGTTGCGGCCTCTTTCAGACAATAACCCAAGCGCAGTCGAGGTTGAGGTAAACGATAACGTGCCTCTAAGAAGTCATTATCCAATTTATTAGCTTTAAATTCCTGCAAGGCTATCGAAAGTCCAAATGCGGCGTCACCAATCGTACCGCTCACAAATATTAAATCGCCAGGTGCGGCCCCGGACCGACGAACGGCGTCGCCCGTCTTCACAGTTCCAAACAATGTGGCGGTTAACACTGCAAACCCAGGCGTCGATACGCTATCACCACCGGCCAGATGAATTCCAAACTCAGCTTGATCCGCTTGCAAGCCGCTCGAAAAGTCTTCTAGCCATTTATCCGATGTCTCACGTGGTAATGCTATATTTAGCGTGTAAGCAAGCGGTTCGGCACCCATCGCTGCCAAATCGGAAAGACTGACACGCAGGAGTTTACGCGCGATGAAACCCGGAGTTTCATCGCCAATATAATGGATGCCTTTGACAATAGTATCCGTCGTGACGACAAGCTCATGATCCACTTCAGTATACAAGAGCGCCGCATCATCTTTTAAAGACAGTGCGCCAGAAAAATTCGCGGCAAGCGGCGCAAAGTAGCTTTTTATGCGTTCAAACTCATTCTGGGGCATCGCCCATTGCCTTCGCCGTCGGCAACATCCGTGCCAAATGGTCTAAAACACCATTGACGAAACGAGGTTCGGTGCCACCGAAAAACGCTTCTGCAACAGCAACATATTCATTAATGCTCAATGGAGCATCAATATCGGAGCGTTCACTCAACTCAAAAGCCCCGGCGCGCAGGATGAGTCGAAGCAACACCTCGACCCCCTGTAAGCTGCGTTCTTTCGACATCGCTTGGTCAATCCTGACGTCCAAGCTGGAAACGGATGCAGAAACGCCATCAACAAGACTAATGAAAAGATCCTCATCGAAACTCTCCGGTGTCACACCTTCCTCGCCAAAGATGGAGTCATTCATTCGGCGAAGCCGGAAATCTTCGATTACCTCTACGCTTGATTTACCGGCGATTTCCATCTGGTACATTGCCTGGACCGCCGCTAACCGGGCGCCACGACGTCTTACACCCAAGGATCCCTTGCGTGCCATCTTATCGAGGGAACAAGCCGAAGTGCTTCTTGAGCTCTATCATATCCATGCAAGCATTTGCCGCAGCACTCCCTTTGTTTCCAGCAGCCCTCGACGCCCGTTCCCAGGCCTGCTCTCGATTTTCTGTCGTCAAAATGCCGTAACCAATGGCTAGAGAATATTGATTTATCAGGTCAGTTAGGCCCCGAGCGCTCTCACCGCATACGTAGTCGTAGTGGGTCGTCTCCCCTCTAATAACGCATCCCAAAGCCAAATAACCGTCAAATCGATTACGGCTTTCATCGAAATCTAAGCTTCGAACAGCGAATTTAATTGCAGCTGGAATTTCAAATGCACCAGGAACGGCAAAACGTTCGTACGTGCCACTTCGTGCTTCAATCGCCTCAATGGCGCCAGCTACCATTTCGTCCGCAAGGTCTTCATAAAATCGCGCTTCCACGATCATGATTCTCGGTTGGGTCATATTCTACTCACTTAATCGATCGTTGCTCCACAACCTTCAGTCCATACCCTTCAATCCCGACAATTGTCTTTACTGTATCCGACAGTAAAACCATCTCTGTAACACCAAGGTCGAGAAGTATCTGCGCACCAACGCCGTAGTCCCGCAATTCGCGCCTTTGCGCACTTTTATCCGGGGACTGGCCCAATGAGTGGGCTTTCACCATATCTGCGAGATAGGTTCGGCGAGGTTCACGAATCAGTACTATAACACCGCGTCCCTCCTCACCAATTAACTTCATTGATGCATGTAAGTCACCATCTTTGCCACGGTCTATAGAGCCAAGGGCATCATCCAATATATTTAATGCATGCATTCGAACCATCACCGGTCCACCATGCTCAACATCACCCTTAACAAGCGCCACATGTTCCGCGTACTCAACGCGATTCGCATAGACATTCATCTTAAAATCACCGCCAAAACGACTCCGAAGCGTCGTATCAGCAATTCTCTCAATAGTGCGGTCATGCCTTCGGCGATATGCGATGAGATCCGCGATTGCCCCAATCTTCATATCATGTAACTGAGCAAATTTAACGAGATCTGGCAGACGCGACATTGTGCCGTCTTCGTTCATAATTTCACAGATCACACCTGATGGATTGAGCCCAGCCAACCTTGCAATATCCACAGATGCTTCTGTATGCCCAGCCCGAACTAGAACACCGCCGTCTCTTGCCATTAGGGGAAAGATATGTCCCGGCGAGACAATATCATTTGAAACACTCGCCGGATCTATCGCTGCAGAAATTGTGCGTGCGCGATCAGGTGCCGAAATCCCAGTTGTCACACCTTCACGCGCTTCAATTGAGACAGTGAAGGCCGTCGCATGACGCGATTCATTCGCCTGCGACATCAACTTTAGCCCAAGGTGGGCGCAGCGTTCTTGCGTCAGCGCAAGACAAATTAAACCGCGGCCATGGGTCGCCATGAAGTTGATAACATCGGGCGTTGCCATCTGCGCCGGTATAACAAGATCACCTTCATTCTCGCGTTCTTCATCGTCAACCAGTATAAACATCCGACCATTACGCGCTTCTTCGATGATTTCCTCGATCGAAGATAGGCAATCTATATCTTCCCGCGCACGGCCAGCGTCTTGATTGCTGATCGAGACGAGCCTCGCTTTATCATCGGACATCCTTTACCCCTTTTGAGCTTCCAGTTGGCGGGCAACATATCGGGCAAGCATATCGACCTCAAGATTAACACAATCTCCTGCAGCCAACTTTCCAAAGGTAGTTGCATCCGCCGTATGTGGAATGATGTTGACACCAAAACAATGCCCATCAACTTCATTCACGGTCAAGGAGACACCATTCAAGGCTACACTACCTTTAGAAGCGATATAAGGCGCCAATGCATTCGGCGCCAAAATGCTGAAACGAATACTATCACCATCCGTACGGCGTTCCGTAATGCGCGCAACACCGTCCACGTGTCCAAAAACGAGGTGACCACCAAGCTCATCACCAATCCGCAGAGAACGTTCCAAATTTAACCTATCTCCGACCTGCCAATCGCCGGCTGTTGTCTTCGAAGTCGTTTCTTCTGACGCTTCCACCGCAAACCAACTTTCGCCGAAATCCACCGCCGTTAGACACACGCCCGAACAAGCGATCGAGGCACCCAATTCAATTTCGGAAATAGTATAGGAGGTTTCAATTTTTATTCTGCGGTCGCCCACACCCGTCACGGCTCGCACATATCCGACGTCGGTAATCAATCCAGTAAACATAAATTCTCCTGATAGCGCTCGCGAAGAAACTAATCCGCAACCCGGTAGGTTTCCAGCATGTCATTACCCGTTGGCTCTATACTTTCAAGAACAAACCGGCGCATATCCGAGAGTTGTTCGACGCCGTAGGCTGCAAAAACGGGCGTACCATCACCACCCATGACGCTCGATGCACGGAACCAAGCAAGACGGTCAACAAGCCCGGCTCGCAAGAAGACTGCCGAAAGGCCGCCACCCCCTTCGACAAGAAGCCGGGTCAATCCACGTACCGCCAGCGCTTTTAACACTGAGAGTGTTTCTGGATGATGATTTACACCTGGTTCAACCGTGATAAACTCAACCCCGAATGGAGTGTACTCATCTTGACGTTCCATAGAGATTTCTGTCGAGACGACGATCCAAGTCGGCACTTTTCGGGCCGACTGAACGAGCTTACTATCCAATGGTAATTGGAGATGCGTGTCGAAAATGATACGCACCGGACTATCCCCTTCCATTCCCGGCAATCGGCATGTCAACTCAGGATCGTCGGCCAAAGCCGTGCCTATACCCACGGCAATTGCATCGTGGGTACTCCGCAAAAGTTGGCCTCGCCGTCGTGCTTCCTCACCTGTAATCCATTGGCTTTGGCCACCATGGGTTGAAATCCGCGCGTCTAAAGTACTAGCTGTCTTCAACGTCACGAGAGGCCTTCCTTCCCGTCGATGCAAGAGAAAACCCGCATTTAACTTTTCAGCTGCAACGGTACAGACACCAATCTTTACATCAATGCCAGCATCCCTCAACATTGCAATGCCACGCCCCGAAACACGTGCGTCCGGATCATCAACTGCGACTACCACACGCGCAACATCCGCCGCAATAAGTGCTTCCGCGCACGGCGGGGTCTCTCCATAGTGGCTGCATGGCTCTAACGTGACATAAGCAGTACTATCTTTTGCTAAAAAACCAGCTTGTTTTAGTGCCTCAGTTTCCGCGTGTGGGCGACCGCCCGGCTGCGTCCAGCCGCGCCCAACGACAGAACCATCAGCGCCAACGAGTACGCATCCAACCGCGGGATTGGGCCAGACATTCCCAAGGCTTCGCCGGGCCAGCGTAAGCGCCACCATCATGTGACGCCGATCTACCGCCTCAGTCGACTTCTTCAGCGAGCTCATCAGTAATGAACTCCTCGAAGTCTTTAGCCTCCCTAAAATTCCGGTAGACCGAAGCAAAACGGACATAAGCGACCTGATCAAGCGTTGCTAATGCTTCCATTACCAGGGCCCCCATGGTGTCGACCTTAATCTCAGTCTCACCGGAGCTTTCAAGACGCCGCACGATGCCGTTTACAACTCGTTCTATACGATCTGGTTCAACCGGGCGTTTTCGAAGGGCAATCATCATGGATCTCGCCAACTTATCGCGATCAAACGGTTCACGCTGATTGTTCTTTTTAAGAACCGTCAATTCCCGCAACTGTACACGCTCAAAAGTGGTAAACCTGGCACTACAATGCGGGCAAAACCGTCGCCGCCGAATGGCCGTATTGTCTTCGGTGGGACGAGAATCCTTCACCTGCGTGTCTTCATGGCCGCAAAATGGACAACGCATTGTTAACCCTCCTGTCCTTTCATCCCCAGTACCTCGGATAGATAGGAAACCGTTTACACATTTCCTCTACTTGCCTTCGAACATCCAATTCGGCTCTTCTCTGTTCCTCTGGGCATCCGGCAAGGCCATTCAAGACCTGCAAGATCAGCTCACCAATACGTTTAAATTCCGCCTGTCCAAAGCCGCGGCTAGTCGCCGCTGGCGATCCAAGGCGAACACCGGAGGTAATCATTGGTTTCGCAGGATCGAACGGTACGGCGTTCTTGTTACAAGTCAATCCAGACCGTTCCATGGCCGCTTCCGAATCGCGGCCTGTGAGTTTCAACGGACGGAGGTCAACAAGAACGACGTGCGTGTCAGTACCACCAGTGACAATGTCCAAGCCACCGGCATTTAGCGTCGCAGCCAAAATTTCCGCATTGTCTATAACGGCTCGAGCATAAGACTTGAACTCCGGCCGCAAGGCTTCACCGAACGCCACCGCTTTCGCCGCGATAATATGCATAAGTGGCCCGCCTTGAATGCCGGGGAAAATCGCTGAGTTCACTTTTTTCGCAATAGCCTCGTCATTGGTCACAATTGCCCCTCCGCGCGGCCCACGCAATGTCTTGTGTGTTGTAAAAGTAATAACATCTGCAATCGGAACGGGGCTCGGGTACACACCGCCCGCGACGAGACCAGCAAAATGAGCCATATCAACCATGAAATAAGCACCAACAGAGTTGGCAATCTCTCGGAATTTTTCAAAATCTATTTCACGTGGATAAGCTGAGCCACCGGCAATTATAATTTTCGGCCTTGTTTCCTGCGCTAAAGCTGTCGCTGCATCATAATCGATCCGCCCGTCTTGTTGGCGCACGCCATATTGGACGGCATTGAACCATTTGCCTGATTGGTTGGGTATCGCACCGTGTGTGAGGTGGCCCCCACTATCAAGCGACATGCCCATCAATGTATCGCCTGGTTTCAGTAATGCCTGATAAACGCCAAAATTGGCCTGGCTGCCAGAGTGAGGTTGTACATTAGCAAACCTGCAATCCAATAGTTGTTTAACCCGACTTATAGCAAGGTCTTCCGCCACATCGACATGCTCACATCCACCATAATACCGCCGGCCTGGATACCCTTCGGCGTACTTATTGGTCATGACTGAACCGCAGGCCTCCAATACCGCTTTACTGACAATGTTTTCAGACGCAATCAACTCAATTTGATTTTGTTGTCTCTGTAATTCGCTGAAAATAACTGACGCTAATTCGGGATCGCGCTCCCGTATGGACTCGCGGAAAAATGCGTCAAAGTCGTCCGTCGAAGTTGCAGTATTTGTTTCCAATATTCGTAAGCCTTCTTTTCCAATATGCTAACCGGACATCTTATCGATCCGTCGTTGGTGGCGCCCACCATCAAATTTTGTATTAAGAAACGCACCGAGGCAGTCCCGGGCAATTTCAATTCCGAGCGTCCTTGCACCTAAGATCAACACATTTGCATTGTTGTGTTGGCGAGATAATCGGGCGTCTGTGACGCTATGACAGAGGGCTGCACGAATGAATGGTTTTCTGTTCGCTGCTATCGACATGCCAATTCCAGTACCGCAAATCAGCACGCCCCAGTCCGCGCTACCTTCGCCAATTACCGCGGTAAGCGCCTCGGCAAAATCTGGGTAATCGACAGATTCTTGACTATTTGCGCCAAGATCGAGCACCTGAAGCCCCTCTTGTACCAACGACCCCTTCAAGGTTTCTTTGAAGTCCACTCCAGAATGATCCGAAGCTATGGCGATTACTTTAGCCGCCATACAACAACACCTTTCCTAAATAAATACTTATAACTAGTCGTCACATTTATTAATGAACATTTATTACCATATGTTGGTTTTTCTGACCAGTCTGCCACTAGGTCTCGCAAATTGTTCAATTTTGCCGTTAATCGCGCATTTTAAAACAGTAAGGTTTTGCAAAATTCATCTGTAATCGAGGGCGACACATCATATTGGGGCAAATAATTAAAATATTCGCACATGTAGTAGCATGAACTCGTATAAATTTAACATGGTGTAATTTATCTTTAGATTCAAAAAAATCATATTACTCAACAATTCATCAAATAAAGTTGACTCTAAAACTGATATATGTGAATAAATTACATGAGAACTATTTGAACTTTCAAAACACTAAAACTTGGATACCATTAGCAATGAGCCAGGAAGCCACACAGCAGAAAGCTGATCGGGAAGAAATTCTCCGCATGACGGCAGAAGTCGTCGCGGCCTACGTCGGGAACAACTCGCTGCCAGCAAGACAGCTCCCAGACGTGATTAGTTCGGTTTATGGGACACTACGTCGCGTCAACGGTGTCGCAGCACATGCAAACGGGACGCTTAGAAAAGCAGCTATTCCCGTCCGTCGTTCTATCACACCAGACTATATTGTCTGTCTAGAAGACGGTAAGAAGCTGAAAATGCTAAAGCGCCACTTACGGACAGTTTATGGACTATCCCCCGCGGAATACCGTTCAAAATGGGGCCTACCTTCGGACTATCCCATGGTCGCCCCGAACTATTCCAAACAACGCTCTGCATTTGCCAAGAAGATTGGGCTAGGGCGATCCGAAATAGCCCAGTAAAATCAAAAAATTGCGTTGAAAAATCACCGGCTTTATGCCGGTGTTTTCTTATACAGAATTCTAAAACTCGACAAACAACATATTCTCAAACCGCAATCATACTTAAAGGACTATTGAATTTACGATTCATGCCAAAACGAATATCAAGTGTTAATCTTGCCGCGGTCCAAGTTGCACTCCAATCATATCTTCGTAGAGCTTTATAAGAACGCTGCCATCATTCTTGTTAAAACCTGCTGCTCGCGCCATTTGGTAAACCTGTTGCGAGGCCGCAGCCATAAACATTGGCACGCCTAGCGCCTTCGCAAACGCAGTCTCCAACTCCTGATCCTTATACGAGATATCGATCGTGCCACCTGGTGAAAAATCACCACTCAGATAACGCGGTACTGCTGCCCGAAAGCTATCCGAGTTGCCGGTGCTTACAGTGATTACGTCGTACATGGCTTGAGGATCGAGTCCGGCCTTAGTACCCAGCGCCATTGCTTCGGCCACTACCACCTTGGTCACCTGCGTTATCATATTATTGCAAAGTTTCATCGCAAGCCCTGAGCCGATTTCTCCCATATAAAAGATATTCGACGACATAGCTTTGAAATAGGGCTGACAGACATCGACAACGGCTGTGTCGCCACCAACGATGATTGAAAGCTCACCTGACTCAGCCCGAGGCACGCCGCCGCTAACGGGGGCATCGAGCATCTTAATGCCTTTCTCCGCTAAAATATCGTGAAGTTCTCGTACCATAATAGGATCAACTGTGGCACTGCAGACAAAGATATCGCCTTCTTGTGCGCCTTCAATGATTCCGCCGTCTCCCAGCACCACATCGCGAACCTGCGATGACGTCTCAACGATGCAGATGACTTTCGACGCCCCTTCAGCGACACCGGCCGGGCCGTTAGCAATCTTAGCACCAAGTCCGGCGAATAGCTCGTTTTTCACCGGATCGATATCATAGGCAACCATGCCAAATCCTGCTTTTAACAGGTTAGCCGCCATACCACCTCCCATCATTCCCATACCAATGAACCCGACGGTATTGTTTCGATCGCTCATGAAAGGCCTCCTGTCACATCAATGGTCAATCCGGTCACAAAATCGGAATCTTTCGATAGCAAAAATGCAATCACACCAGCCTGGTCACCCGCAGTTGCGATGCGTTTCAGCGGCACCTTATTAATTTCAGATGCTTGACTTTCGGCACTAAGGTTTTTCCAGTGCGGCATCAACCTTTCAGTCAATGTTAGGCTCGGTGCAATGGCATTGACATTAATGTTGTATTGTCCCAGTTCGAGTGAGAGTTTGCGTGTCAGCGCAATGATTCCACCTTTAGCCGCCGCATAAGCTGAACTGCTTTGGACACTGAGCCCTCGACCGGCAATCGACGCCAGGTTGACAATTTTACCACTAACTGCCTTCTTCATTCCGGGAATGACTGAGTTACATAATAGAAATGTTGCGCTGAGATTAAAATCGATCAGCTTTTGCCAATCTTCAAAACTCATTTCTTCAATCGGAACACTTGAGTTATCAACAATGGTGCTGCCGCCAACAGCGTTCACCAAAAAATCAATTCCATCATACTTAGTTTCCACATCTGCAATAAGAGCCCTAACCTGCTCCTCGTCCCTCGCATCAATGCAGCGGCCGTCAATTGATCCCGCTTTTCCAACCAACTCCCTCGTCATTTTGTCAATTCGTGCCTGATCAATCTCAACTGCGACAACTTTCGCACCTTCCTCAACCAAAATATCTGCTGTGGCCCGGCCTATCCCAGCCCCAGCCGCAGTAATCACTGCTGTCTTGTCTTCAAACCTCATGGGTCATCCTCCCAAAATACTGTGTCAAACAAGTTAGTAGAGGGTCTTCAGACCACAAGCTGCTGAAATGGATAGCGGTTCGGTTATACGCTAACTGGACGAATGGCTATTGAACTAAGAACATAGGAGCCAAAGCCACTCAACGGACCCAAACGGGGAATTATTAAACTCATTTAGTAAAATCGAACCATCTGGATTAGTTGGAATGATGCAATATCGATTTTAAGGCAAATTCATAGTGCTGCTTCTGATAACCTGTACGTTGGTGACGACCCTTTACGCTACAACGATTACTATCGCCAACGTCTCTTTGCCACAAATACAAGGCGCCCTCTCGGCTAGCCCCGACCAGATCGCATGGATTGTGACTGCAAATCTGATTGCAACGGCCGTGACTATTCCACTCGCTGGTTGGATTTCGGACCGCTTTGGCCGCCGCCGTTGCATGCTTTGGGGTACTGTGGGGTTTGGGATCGCGACTCTTTTGTGCGGGCTTTCAACATCACTAACAGAACTCATCATTTGGCGTGTAGTACAATCGGCGTTTGGTTCGCCGCTAACGCCTATTTCGCAGTCGGTTGTCATCGATGAATTCCCAGGCGAAAAACGGGGTGTTGCCATTGCAATTTACAGCATGGGCGTTGGAGTGGCACCCACACTTGCACCTTTGATTGGAGGTTATATCAGCGAGGAGATTTCCTGGCGTTGGGTCTTTTTCATACTAATTCCCATCGCCGTTATTGCCCTTGTAGGCGTTTTGGCCTTTATCAAGCCTGACCCACAGCGCGAAAGACGATCCAGACTCGACTGGACCGGGTTCCTGAGCCTAGCGATTTGCGTTGCATGCATTCAACTTATTCTGGATCGGGGCGAGCGTGAAGATTGGTTCGAATCTGTAGAGATTATCCTCGAGTTTGCAGCCGCGCTTGTATTCGGTTGGTTCTTCTTGATGCAAAGTTTGACCTCCGAGCGCCCCTTCATCGATTTGAGACTATTTCTTGAGCGAAATTTTCTTCTCGGAATCGGTATCACGACAGTGTTCGGCATGCTATTCGTCACCCCGATGGTCATGATCCCGGCAATGGTCCAACAGCTTCGGGACATACCCGAATTCACTTCCGGTTTACTAATTAGCGCACGCAGCCTCGGTACCATGCTGGCCCAGCTTCTGATGATCGCCTTCGCACACCGTTGGGATCCGCGGCTGCTCTTATTGATTGGCTTTGGAACCCACACCTATGCCGGCTGGGCAATGATCTACCTCGACATGAATACACCCCTCCCGGACCTGACCTGGATGATGATCATGCAGGGTTTCGGTGTTGGATGTCTTTGGGTTCCGATGACATTGGTTACTTTTTCGAACTTCGCCCCCCGCCGCTCGGCGGAAGGCATGGCAATCTTCCACTTTATGAGGAGTATCGCGTCTAGCTATTACATTTCCGTCAGCTTTATCGTCGTTTTCCAGACGCAGAAAATCGCCTATAGCGACCTCGTACATTCGATCAATCCATTCAACGAACGCCTGCGTGCTCCAGACCTGCCGGCGAAATGGAACCCCGATACGGCCCCAGGTCTCGCTAGCCTGGCAGACGAAGTTAGTCGTCAGGCAACGGCAATCGGCTACATCAATTCATTCCACCTATTCTTGTGGATTTCGATGCTCGCCTATCCGCTAATCGCTCTTATCATCTGGCCGCCAAAGGGTTATCAACCAAGCAATTGACACGCGATCCCGCCTAGGCTGAATTTGAATGTACCGGGCATTTAATAGTCGGACGAACAGCGAAATCCGCTTAGGTTGAGAAATGTTCCATAATTTGAGCTTTAAAATGGCTCATCGGGCCGGTCATTTTCGGGCTCGGGCTCGACTGTGCGGCTTTCTTGATCATACCGTTCGCCACAGCAAGCGCAGAAGCGGCAAAGAAGCTCACATTATATGGGACAAGATTAACTAAATTTGGCGGCACCTACGAGCTGAATCCCGACATACTTGCGGAATTGGCGCAAATCGTTGGCGAAAAGATCAGATATTTATTTCACAAAAAACTGTCCCGTGGGAATGCGCCATAAAGCTTACACGCACAAAAAAAGGCCTTAATCTTCTCCTTCAATCGAGCGTAAAGCCGCGGGTGTGACTTTACATTGATTGTGTGCCAATTAACGTTGAAGAAGTTTTTTGGCGATTTAACAGAAAACCACCCGCGCCGCATGCTAAGCTACTTTTAGGAATATAAATCGATGCTGTTCACCGGTACGAAGAGTCGCCCGAGTCATTTAGGCCCATATCCTCTAGAACGCCTTCAGCGGGACCCCAGTATGAGAGTGCGCGAAGAAACGCGCGGGCCCGCGAAAATGCCTTTACCCACTCCCTCGCTCGAGACGAATAGTCTTGGCATGGCCGCCCGGAAATATACCGATCTTTACATGGCGTTTCGCGATGGACCGATTGCCGCACAACACGCGCCGGTGCCCGAAGATTTGGCACGGCGTGCCGCCGACATAAAAGGCTTCGTCTATTTCCTCGACGCCGCACATGTTGGTATTACGAAGATGAGTGAAATGGCCTGGATTGCCGATACCCCTCACCCGGCACATGATCACGCCATTGCTGTCCTCGTAGAACATGGACGCTTGCCCGAGGCTAATAATCCAGCTCGCACGTGGTGCGAGGATGCCGGTTCACTGCCAGGTGATCTGCGGGCGGCGGAAATCGGCGCTGGCTTGGCGAGCTATATACGCTTGCTTGGCTGGTCTGCCCGGGCACATGTCCTTTCAGCGACAGAGGTAGATCTCGAACGTGTGGCGGTTCTCGCAGGGGTGGCGATCCGCAAAGAGACTACTGGCCAGATTGCGAGCCCATTCCTCGACCACGTATTCTCTATCACTGTGGTCACAACCGATTACTCGCTGGCAACGGATATACCTCTCAAAACCTCGACCAAGAATGTGCGCGGCCTCGGTTATTGGCTGGGAGCCGGTGGCGCCATCTCCGGTCTCGAATGGCGACGCCGCGCCAAACGACCGACACACATGAGTCGCTATCCGATGGAGTGGGTCAAACGCGTGGAAAAGCCAACGACGTTGATCCTCGAAGACGAAGTTCCACGCCTACCAAAACGCGCCGCGTTCTTCGAGCGTGCGCGCTTTGGCGATCTTGGCGCCAAGGCGAAGCGAGAGATCACACGCTTCGCATACAAGGCGCCGACCTCGCGTTGTGTTCGGGAACTCATCAATGCGTTGGTTCCCCATCAAGATGGCCCTGTGGCCAATATCGACACCTCAGAATTGCAAGACCCTGAAGCTAACGCCCGTGCGTTGAAATCTCTCTCCTACGCGCTCGGTGCCGACCTCACCGGCATCTGCGAAATTCCTAAATATGCGTGGTACTCACACCAATCGGACGGAACGCCGATTCCCAAAAAGCACAAGTACGCCGTCGTCATGTTGATCGATCAAGGCTACGACACGATGGAAGGCGCAAGCGGCGACGATTGGATTTCAGGCTTGCAGTCAATGCGGGGATATTTACGGGGCGCCGAGATTGCGGGCGTCATGGCAGAGCATTTACGCGACTTGGGCTTTCCAGCTCGCCCGCAAACGAACCGCGATAGCGACCTTCTACACATACCCCTCATTTTGCACGCAGGCTTAGGTGAACTCAGTCGGATTGGTGAGCTCGTTCTCAACCCGTTCGTCGGACCACGCTTCAAGTCTGTTGTTCTAACCACCGACATGCCGCTTAAGGTCGACAAACCAATCGATTTTGGGCTGCAGACCTTCTGCGAAAATTGCTTCAAATGCGCCCGCGAATGTCCATGCGATGCAATCTCCCTCGGCAGCAAAGTGATGTTCAACGGTTATGAGATGTGGAAACCAGACGTTGAGCGTTGCGCCCGTTACCGCGTAACTAACATGAAGGGTTCCGCCTGCGGGCGCTGCATGAAAACCTGCCCACTCAACAAAGTCGTCATGCTCGATGGCCCTCTTTACGCACAGATCGGAACATGGCTCGGCATAAAGGCTATGTGGCTAAAACCCATTCTCGTGCCAATCGCAACTTGGCTTGACGATAAACTCGGCAACGGCCGGCTCAACACGATCAAGAAATGGTGGCTTGACCTCGAAGTCATTGACGATATCACAGTCGAGCCGCAGGTTGGCACCAACCGACGAGATCTCGCTCCCAATGCCAATATCGATCCATCACGTCAAAAAATCGCCTACTACCCTGCCGCCGCAATGCCACCGCCGGAAACGTTCGAAACCCCATACCCAGTCGACCGGAAAGCTGCCCTCGCCAAAGCCAGTCGAATGGAAACACCGCTGGAGGCACTGGCGCGAAAAGCAACCGAAATTCCATCATGATACCGCTACTTTAAAAATTAAAGACATAAATCACTTCTGGTCATCGATGCTCATCGCACCAATATGACTTCAGCGAAATCCACCGAATTTAACAAGCGCCGACTGACAAGAATTTCTGACGCATGACCACCAACAACGAACCGACGGGCCCGCTGGCCGGTTTTAGAGTCCTCGATCTAAGCACAGTCCTCTTCGGCCCCTATGCGAGCCAAACTCTTGGAGACTGGGGCGCCGATGTCATCAAAATTGAACGCCTAGAAGGCGACACTTGGCGAACAGCAGGCCAGTTTCGAAACCGCGGTATGAGCGGTCAATTCATGGCCGTCAACCGCAACAAGCGGAGTATCGCTCTCGATCTTAAAAATCCGGATGGCAAGGTTGTCTTGCAGCGCTTGGTTCGGACCGCCGATGTGTTGGTCAGCAATATTCGGCCGGCGGGGCTTGAAAGGCTTGGTTTTTCTTATGAAGACTGCAAAGCACTTAACCCCAATTTGATTTATGCGTCTGCCACCGGGTTCGGCCAGGATGGGCCGTGGCGAGCGCGCCCCGCTTTCGACGAAATCATTCAGGCAGCCTCCGGATTTGCGTCCGCACTGGGGACTGAAGCAGAACCGGCGTTTGTGCCAAGTTTGGTTGCCGATAAACTCTGCGCTGTGGCCCTGAGTTCTGCGATTTCCGCCGCCCTCCTGCACCGCGAACGAACGGGCGAAGGCCAAAGCGTCGAGGTACCAATGATGGAAACACTCGCCGCGTTCAATAGCATCGAGATGCTTGGCGGTCATGCCTTTTCGCCACCGATCGGCCCGACCCGTTACAAGCGCGTTCAAGAACGCAGCCCCGTTCGTACCAAGGACGGCTGGATTACTATGCTACCGTACTCAGGCGATAATTGGTGCGCGTTTTTCGAAGCAGTGGGGCACCCTGAATGCATTGAAGAGTTCGCCGTGCGGGACCGCGTCGAGCGCGGCCGAAATATCGACCGCATCTACAAAAAAATGGGCGAAATTGCAGTGGAACGAACAACCGCTGAGTGGGAGGCCTTATTACTTGAGATCGACGTGCCGCATACCGCCTTCGCGGAACTCGAAGAAGTCACGGAGCAACCGCATTTAAAGGCAGTCGGGTTGTTCAAAGAATTGGATCATCCGACAGAAGGAAAGCTGGTGCAAGCGCGTCCACCAACTCGTTTTTCAGAGTCGCCGGCCGGCATTCATCGCCTGCCGCCACGCTTGGGGGAGCACACAAGTGAAATTCTGCGAGAAGTCGGCTACGGCGATGACGAAATTGATGCGTTGCTCGAGGCGAATGTCATCGGTGTCGTGGGCGAAGAATAGACCGCTGTCTCTCAATACAAATCCTTCGAGTTCTCGGCGTTACGGGACATGACGCGTTCGAGCTTTTGCAGAGCGATTTTCTTTAAATATTCGCTGCTGCGAGACGGATCGCCCACCATAGACACTTCGGTACCAGTTCGCTCATCCACCGCAATCACCTTCACATAAGCGCCAATGCGAATAAATTCGAACAGGACGGCACCGCGCCGACGGCTCATGAAATCAGACCTTCAGTTTCTTTTCTCATCGGGCTGAAATATAACGCGGTTCGGACCGCTAAATCATCTTTTTCATACCGTTCTCGCCAATAACTATGAAGCACTACTGTTTCCACCATCTCGAGTGGGCGGTCTACGATCGCCATCTTCAAACTTAAACCTGCAGATTCGCATGCCGCCTGAACTTCGCTCGCGCGCAGCAAATTTATGTGCTCACCATATTTCAGGCGGTATTCGTCAGGGGGCATTTCATAGATCGTGTTAAACGGCGCTTCGCGGTTTCGGTGGTTGCCAAAATTTACCAAATGAATGTGCCGTGTCTCTGCAGTTGTGTGATTAGCCAGCGAGGTCAGTGCTTCAGGCAGATCAACAATATGTTCGAGACAAGAGTTTGATAGGGTGATGTCTGCCACAAAACATGGCGAAGCCTCGCTCAACCCAACAGAATCAATTCGGAGGCGTTGGGTAATACGTGACCGGAAAGTAAAATAATCCATCAGGTCGCCGAATGCTTCTGTCAGTACTTGGTAGTGCGGCCTTAGAAAGGCCTCTTCGATCACTGGATCCATCAATACACCATCGACCCAATCAGGCTCAATTCCATATACCTGTTTAGCCCCTCTAAATATTGCCATCAAAGACATACCTCCAAGAGGGCCAGGGCCAATTTCCAGCACATTCTTGCCCGAAAAATCGATCGGCAACCAATCTTCACTTTCTATAAGAAAGTTTTCCTGCGCCTGATAAAAGCCAAGGAGGCGGCCCGCATGCCTATCCTTCGGTGAGTGAACGATCTCCGCAATCCTTACTTTGCGCTTATCAAGCCATGGCAACCGTTTGGCGAGCTTCGCCATAACTAATTTCGACGGCAAACTACACGCTAATTTCAAACGGTGGGACAGATTACTTAGAGCACTAAAATTCATTCGGTTCACATCACCGCAACGTGGTGGCCAAATCGAGACTTCAAAACGTAATATTAATTATGCTGTACCAGGATAACTGGTAAAACGACCGGAGAAAACGATGGCAGCAAAACATTCACGCCGAAATATAATCAAATTAATCAGCATAACGGCAGCATCAGTTATTGGACCGTCGCCAACTAGACAAACGTCGGCACAATGGCTAGACGCCACACCTTATCAACCAGCTGGACCTTTCTATCATCCTTTCGAACCACTTTCTATCGACAACGACCTTCTTTATAACCTTGACCCACAATCACGAGCTACGGGAGAAGTTATTTATATCCGCGGACGTCTCACCGACCAAACGGGAAATCCTATCAAAAATACGCGCATAGAGATTTGGCAAGCAAACGCCTACGGCCGGTACAACCATCCACTCCAACAAAACTCTAAGCTGCCACTTGACCCAAACTTCTTGGGTTTTGGTCACACACTCACCAGTGCGGGCGGGCACTATCGCTTTCGAAGCATTAAACCCGCACCCTACTCTGATGGTTCAGAATGGATACGTCCACCACATATACACTTCGCGGTCATCACTAAAGACGGCACACTTTGGTCGACACAAATGTATTTTGCGGGAGAAAAACTCAATAAACACGACTTTCTTTTAAATAGTTTGCCAAGCAATACTGCCCGCGAGCGTGTCACTGTAAAATTTTATTCTAACCAAAATGCGCCCAATGAAAACGCCAAGCTAGGAGAGTTCAATATCGTACTTGGAATGCCAGGCATCATTCCGAGTAAGTCGTGACCCCCCGACCATTGTTCCACATCGACCGTCCCCTATAGTGCATTACAAAATTTAGTTAACGAAGGGCGACGGCGTGGAAACTAATAGCAATAGAGTAACTATTCCTGCAAAAGCCCTTTTGCTTCTTGTATTTATTGCGCTTGCATTCGGTTCCGGCTGGCCTCTTATGAAACTTGGCGTGATCGAACTTCCGATCCTAACATTTCGTTGGATGACTGCTATCCTCAGTGGCGTAGGTGTTCTCGCCCTTGCCGCCATAATGGGTCAAAACATCAAGCTCCATCGAGAGGAAATTCGAATTGCATTGATTTGCGCACTCTTCAATGTGACGGGCTGGTTCTATTTCTCCGGCCTTGGTCTCACTATGTTGAGTGCCGGACGAGCGACAATCTTAGCTTATACTCATCCGCTATTCACCTTCATGATCGCATATGCAATAGGTCGCGATCGTATCACGGCACGCCGATTATTCGCGCTTTTTTGCGGCATGAGCATGGTTGTCGTTTTGTCTGCTCAGGATTTCCAGGCATTTGGTGAATCACCTTTTGGAGTGCTTGCCATGCTGAGTGGGGCGGCATGTTTCGCCATCGGAGCTAATTTACAGAAGCGCACCTGGCGCACATCATCTTTTGTTCTCGCCGGCTGGCAGATGCTACTTGGCGGGATACCACTCCTGATACTAGCGCCAATATTCGATCGGAACCCTTTTATCGAATTTACGCTACTTGGTGCCAGTGCTGTCGCCTATACAGTACTTGTCGGCAATATGATTGGCTTTGTTCTCTGGATAAAAGTACTCGAATTGGTTCCCGCGCCTATCGCTACGATAGGCCTACTCCCCGTCCCAATGGTCGGAATAATATCCGGGGTCGTTATCCTTAACGAGAGTGTGGGATGGCAGGAAGTTGTAGCACTACTGCTCATCACAACCGCCCTCGCCAGCACCCTAAACTTATCATCGAATGTAAAAAATCAGAATATATCGCCGCCGCTACCGCCAAAGAATTAAAACCCAATATCGGCTAGCTACCGCATTTCATGCTAAACACAAACGCTACGCGCTAATCAACTTTCTTACCGCGAAGCATACGAATTATACCCGAGAAATCGTCGGCGTCGTGACCCTCATTACAGTAAAGGCTAAAAAGCATCGTAGCAGCGGCGCCAAGCGGAGACGAAACATCCAAACTCTGCGCCGCATCCTGACTCAACTTGAGATCCTTTAGCATCATTGCACCAGTAAAGCCCGGGTTGAAGTTATTGTTCGCAGGTGTCGTCGGCACCAATTCGGGGACTGGCGTGTAATTGGACAGCGCCCAACTTCCGCCCGATGCTGTGCTGACAATATCAAACAAGGTCTCCCGCTCCAGGCCGAGCGCATCCGAAAGATTAAACGCTTCACTAAGGCCGATCATGTTAATCGCTAGCAGCATGTTATTGCAGGCCTTAGCCGCTTGCCCGGCACCGGGCCCTCCCGCATGGAAGATGTTCTTACCCATTACATCAAGATAGGGTTTAGCGCGGGCAAAGGCCTCGTCGGAACCGCCGCACATAATTGTAAGGGTTCCAGCTTCTGCTCCAGTCACACCACCAGAGACCGGCGCATCTAGCATGTCATAGCCGGCATCCACCGCCGCGGCATGCATCGCCCGCGACGTGGCGACATCAATCGTTGATGAGTCGATAAGCAGGGTTCCTGGGGCCAGATTACCGAGAACCTTACCAGCACCCACATAAACGTCATTTACGTGCTGGCCCGCCGGCAACATTGTGACGACTGCCTCTACATCGTTGACAGCATCTGCCGGATCCGATGCCTGAATGGCACCTGCGTTCACAATCCGGCTAAGGGTCTGACCTACAACGTCATAGGCCTTAACTTCATGGCCGTCCTTTATCAGGTTAGCAGCCATGGGTCCGCCCATATTGCCTACGCCGATAAACCCAATTTTTGCCATATCTTTTCTCCTAATTCGGTCGCCGCATCCCGCAGAACGGAATGTTTAGCCGTTATTTTAAAAGCCAACCCCTAATCCGGAAAGGTCAAGTCACGTTCACCAAGCGAAATAAAGTATCGCGCCACATCTGCATCGGAAAGGTCACTTAACGAAGCAGGTGACCATTTCGGTGACATATCCTTATCCACGACAACGGCGCGAATACCCTCAAAGGTGTCACCGCCTTCCATGAAGGCCTGCGACATCCGATACTCCATTACCATGCAGCCGTCGAAGTCGAGCGCGGCACCCGCACGCAATTGACGATAAGCCACCTTCTGTGACGTTGGTGATTTTCCTGCCATGATCCCCAACTGTTTCGTTGACCATTCGCTCCCATCCGCTTCAAGCGCCATAACAATTTCCTCAACTGAACGACCGGAAAAACAAAGGTCTATAGCGTCACGAATTTCAGCCAACGCCGCTTCGCCCGGTGCGTCAGAGAGACAAGCAAGTACATTCTCGATCCCCTTACCGGCCCCAGTGCCGCAACAAAATCGTCATGCCGGTCACTTGGCATATACGCGTCGCAAATTTTCGCATAGACACAGTCGGCAGATTTGAGCCGTGCACCGGTCATTGCCATATACATGCCGAGCTCGCCCGGCAATCGTGGCAAGAACCAACTTCCACCCACATCCGGAAAAAGACCGATCCCAGTTTCCGGCATCGCGAAAATTGTATTATCGGCAGCGATCCGCGTGCCCGCATGAACGGAAAGTCCAACACCGCCGCCCATAGTAATTCCGTCCATAATCGCGATATAAGGTTTTGGATAGTTGTGTATACGCCAATTGAGGCGATATTCTTCGCGGAAAAATTCCTGGGTTATCAAGCTCTTTGGACCACCGTCATAAAGTTTCTGAATATCACCACCGGCACAGAACGCCTTATCCCCCGCCCCGCGTACGACGACGATGCACACCGCATCGTCCGTCTCCCAGGCCGCCAACTGCGAGTCGAGAATACGAACCATATTAAGCGTCAGCGCGTTCAATGCTTGCGGTCGGTTGAGCGTGACTTCCGCG
>MDTE01089831.1_pt1 | contig 28332 bp, 14 predicted proteins | sample 811231 | NCBI WGS metagenome assembly MDTE01 (sample SAMN05326651, study PRJNA326480) | marine metagenome | isolation source: seawater | place: Indian Ocean: Red Sea | collected 2010 | reverse complement strand
CCCCTGGATCCCCGTTTCCCGAAATACCTTCATGGAGTAGCCTTTGCCCTTGGGAACTCCCCTACCCGATGGGTTACTGCGGGCCCTCTGGTTAAAGGTGCAGACCGGATAGAGAGCCACAACGGTGACGGGGACTGGTACGAGGTAATCGCCCGGCTTCCTTGTCCGGATGCGGAGCTGGCGACCCTGGACCAGGTGAGGAGAGATAAAGCGACGAAACGAGTTAGAAAAGACCCCATCGGACCCGACTTTGGTTTGAACGCGGCCGCCCCCCAGGACGTAAAACCCCATCGCCCTCTTCTCGCCCTGTCCAATCTGGAAGGAACCGCTGCGGTGTTGGATGTTGGGCGGATCGATAGCGTTGAGAAGGAAGCCAACAGTACGGTCTGGATTAGTAATCTCAAGCTCGCCCCGGGAACTCCCCTGGTAAATGCAGAAGGGGCCGTGTTACTGGTACGCATCAAACGAGGAACGCGTAGCTACGAACTCCCGCCCAGCGCTCTGGATAGTTGCCCCGAGAAGCCAAGTGATGAAAACCCAGACGAGCCAAAAGGTCCTTGAGCAAGTACGTTCCGCATTGGACGGCCCCTGTGGGGTACCGGACGGTGCTCGCGTGCTGGTAGCCTGGTCTGGAGGGCCCGATTCTACGGTGTTAGCCTGGGCCTGCCTCGAGTTGGCGAAACGCGAACGCATACATCCCGTTCTGGTGCATGTGCATCATGGGCTTCGCGCACAAAGCGATGCAGAGGTCCAGCACGTGCGGCGCCTCGCAACACAGATGGGGAGTACGGTGCATATCGCCTATCTTCATATGCAGCCTGGATCCGGTACTCAGGCTCGCGCCCGAAAGCTGCGATATACGACCTTCCAGGAGATTGCAGCAGAACAGGGTTGCTCCCATATCTTTACCGGTCACACATTCGACGACCAGGCAGAGACCGCCCTGATGCGTGTATTACGAGGGACGGGCATCCGGGGAGTACGCGGCGTACTTCGCAAAGGTGATGATGGACGAGCACGCCCCCTACTCGATGTGCGACGGGAGCAGATTGACGCCGTACTCCAGGAGCTGGGGGTTCCAGCGGTGCGGGACCCAAGCAATCACGATATGCGCTATCTGCGAACCCGTATTCGCCACAAAACTCTTCCCGAGTTGGAGAGCTTTGAACCCGGTATTACGAATCGGCTCGTTGCCTTAACACAGGAAGCACAACAGCTCTGGCCACGCCTTTCGGCATCCATCGAAGATATCCAGACCAACCGCCCCTTATCGGTACATGACCTGTTGAATCTTCCAGCTCTAACACATGGCCCCCTCCTTGAACGCTGGCTCAATACAACCGTAGCTCGCCAACATGTTGAGGCGATTGTTGACTTCGCGGCGCGCAACCCCGTCCCCGGATCATCCATCAGCACCGCTGGGGCGCATACGATCTTTCGGCTCGGTGAATTTCTGATCGCGGGCCCCAGATCGGGCGAACCTGATATCGCGCAACAATTTGAACATCTGGTGCCTCTTGGAGTGGAACGGCTCAAAAACTGTACCCCTCCAGCTCGGTATCTTCGCTCAAAATGGACGGCCTTTTCGGAAGGCTATAACCGACGCGTATCGGAACGGTTTCGAAAGATTGGAGTGCCTCCGATGTTACGCCGCCATTGGCCGGTTTTAGTAGACCCCAGCGGACGCAAAAAGATTTGTGGAGAACCAGGGGTTCCCTTTCCGGAAGGAATGTTTAATATGTACGACATGTTCCTATGCCACTAGCCATTGTATTGCCTGGCTAATCAGGGATCGATATGATAGTGGCGCGGGTGTTGGTGTTGTACATTTCGGCCTGAGTCGTCTGTTCACATCATTTGAGTGGCATTCAAACGTCGACAAATTGCAGGTATCTTTTTGAGTCAATCAACGAAAACACTTCTGGTCTGGGCCGTCTTAATCATCTTCTTCGTTACGTTTTACCAGAGCATGCGAAACAATGCCGGTAAGAACGAAAAGATAAGCTTCGCCCAATTCGTCCATGAAGCGCTTCCCAATGGCATCGAAACCAATGGGCAAGTGGGTGCAAAGAAGAAATCTATTACCGAGCCAGCGGTTATGCCAACGGACCCAAGTCTGGCAACACAGACCTCGTCGAACATCGTAAAAGTATCCTATAGAGGCGATAAAATACGTGGTGAACGGCGAGATGGAACACGTTTTCGGACCCGTGGGAACCTGAACCCATTCCTCCCTCAGATCATGCGTGACAACCCGGAAATGCAGATCGATGATCTGGGTGTAAAGGGTGAGAGCATCTGGTTGAGTATCCTGGGAACCTGGCTACCAATCCTGCTTCTTGTCTTTCTTATCATCTTCTTTTTCCGACAGATGCAGTCCGGTTCTGGTCGAGCCATGTCTTTCGGGAAAAGCAAACATCGGATGCTTACGGAATCCCAGAACAAGATCACGTTCAAGGATGTCGCCGGCGTCGAAGAAGCAAAAGACGAACTGGAAGAAGTCATTGAGTTCCTGAAGGACCCGAAGAAATTCACCCGTCTGGGTGGCCGTGTCCCCAAGGGAGTCTTGCTTATGGGCCCTCCCGGTACCGGTAAAACACTCCTCGGAAAAGCAGTGGCTGGCGAGGCCGGAGTGCCATTCTTCACCATTAGCGGTTCGGAGTTCGTAGAGATGTTTGTTGGTGTCGGAGCGTCGCGCGTTCGCGATCTCTTTGACCAGGCCAAAAAACACGCACCATGCATCATTTTTGTCGACGAAATTGATGCGGTAGGGCGGCACCGTGGAGCAGGACTTGGCGGTGGACATGACGAACGTGAGCAAACGCTTAACCAACTGCTCGTCGAGATGGACGGTTTTGAGAGCCAGGCTGGAGTTATCATCATGGCGGCCACAAACCGACCCGATGTTCTAGACCCTGCCTTGTTACGACCCGGCCGATTTGATCGCCGAATCACAGTACCGCGACCCGATATTCGTGGTCGCGAGCAGATACTGGCGGTCCATACGCGCCGTACCCCTCTTGGCTCCGACGTAAAATTGCCGGTTATTGCTCGTTCGGCGCCGGGATTCTCCGGTGCTGACCTGGAAAACCTGGTGAACGAAGCGGCACTTTCCGCAGCCCGTAAAGACAAAAACTGTCTGAATATGTCGGACTTCGAAGACGCCAAAGACAAGGTTCTGATGGGCACCGCACGAAAGAGCATGGTCCTATCGGAGAAAGAGCGTAGGACAACCGCTTGGCACGAGGCGGGTCACGCGATTGTTGCAAAGCTTATCGAAGGCCCCAGTGATCCCCTCCATAAGGTCACGATTATCCCTCGTGGTGCGGCGCTCGGACTCACACAACAGATTCCTGAAGAAGATCGCCATTCCTATTCCAAAGATTACGTCCTGAACCGGATCGCCGTTGCGATGGGAGGACGTATCGCCGAAGAGCTCAAGTTCAACGAGCTCACCACCGGAGCCGGAAACGATTTCCGCCAAGCCACAGAATTGGCGCGTAAGATGGTGACAGACTGGGGAATGACCGATCTGGGGCCCATCTCATACGGGAAGAATGAAGATCCTGTATTCCTCGGAATGGAATTGAACAATAGCCAGAAGAGCTACAGCGAAGACACAGCCCGCCAGATCGACAATGAAATCAAGCAGACTGTGACGTCACAGTACACTCGAGCACGGACACTTCTCGAAACCAATCGAGACTTGCTGGATAAGGTCGCCGAATCTCTTCTTGAGCTAGAAACGATCGATGACGAACATCTGGACTGGCTGATGGACGGCAAAGACCTTCGAGTGCTTGAAGAGCAGCGACGGCGTGCCCGCGACGAAGATTCCATGAACACGAAACCGGGCCCAGACATTGGCCGAAAAGCCAAGCCGGATGACTCCATACCCGACCCGGAGATGGCCTGATACCAACGGCCCGTCCACGGAAACATTTGTCGACTTGACGTCGAGCAAGTGATCACGCACAAATCCTACTCCGCTTTTCAAACGAGAGGTCTCTTATGGTGCGTGTCTGGACTCTGGCATTTTGCCTGGTATTCGCCCTACAACCCTCCTTTAGTGAGGCAAAGATACCGGCCGATTATAGCGACCTGCTGAGTCGTGATGTGGTCGGCGCCAATGCTATACGCAAGACAAAGCCCTCCCTGGATGGAAGAAACGTCGTCGTAGCCATATTGGACACGGGCGTAGACCCTACCGTTCCGGGTCTCCAAATCACACCGGACAATCGCCCCAAGCTGATCGCGGCCCGGGACTTTTCTGACCAGGATCTGGTCTCTCTCAATCGGGCACAGGTGGAGACTTCCGATACATTCGCTATGGTCCGACACGGCGACCATACGGTCCGTGTGAATGGAAATCACCTCTCCAAAGCCATCGACGGCCGGGTCTGGCTGGGAAGCTATAAAGAAGCATCGCTGCAAGGGGCCGGTGGAACCGATATGGATGGGAATGGATCGACCGACGACCATTTCTTATTTGTGGTCTTTCGGGATAAAGATGTTCCCGGCCAGGATGGTTGGAGAATCCTTGTGGATGCGGACCAGAATGGGCAAATGGAAGGGCCCGGTAGTCGTCCATTCAACGCCACCGGAGATATCCTATTGCTTGGGGATGGAAAGCCCGGACGGACCAACGTACAGATCCCAGTAATGGCCTATATTCGCCCCGCGGGTCCGACCCTTGAATTGCATATGGCATCAGGCTCCCATGGTACCCATGTCGCGGCCATCGCCGCTGGGCACCGATTAATGGCCCGTGATGGTTTTGATGGAATCGCGCCGGGCTCGCAGATCATTTCGCTGAAGATTGGAGATACCAGCCTTTCGGGGGGTGCCAGTACAACAAACGCCAAAAAACGTGCTCTTGAATATGCCGCCCAATGGTCTCAAGTACACGACGTTGCGGTAGTGGCGAACATCTCCTACGGCATCGGCTCGGAGACAGAAGGTCGTCATGAAATCGAAACCTTTGTAGACGACCTGCTTCGACGTACTCCCCGTCTATCTGTTGTGGTGAGCGGAGGAAACTCCGGACCGGGACTCTCGACTATCGGTACCCCAGCGGGTTCACTCCTCGTGACCACCGCTGCCGCTGGCTACACACAAACGCAGACCGGTCCTCTCCTTCGAAAACAACGTCGTTCAGGAAACCAGACGTTTTTCTTTTCCTCACGGGGCGGAGAGCTAGCAAAACCCGATATCCTTACTCCCGGTATCGCTTTTGCTTCCGTGCCTGATTACGACGCCTTTCCCATAAAGGCCGGCACCAGTATGGCCGCACCACTTGCTGCTGGATTAACCTCTTTAATGTGGGACCACGCCCACCGATCGAAATATACTCTCCACCACGGAGACGTTAAGGCGGCGTTAATCGCATCTGCGCGCCCCCTCAAAGGTCAGCTACATCTCGATCAAGGTGCTGGAATCCCCAATCTCAGTAGAGCACTGCGACAGCTGGACCGCCTTGCCCGTTCCAAACGCCCAAGACCCTTGGCGCTCTCGGTCTCGGTCGAAGATCGACGCCATCCGGATAACCCGACGTCGGCCTTCTTCTGGAGACTGCATGCTCGCCCAGAGGCTAGCGATCTATTTCAGCTCAAAGTCACTGCCGTTCTACCTGATTGGTGGACACCAGAAGAGAGAACGCGTTATTTCAGCCGCGTAAAATGGTCCGGGCAACCCGGTTGGATTACCACGCAACGCAAATCAGCCGGGATCAAAGGCACCGAGCCTGTATCGTTTGGTTTCCGTGTACCACGAACACCTGGGAAAAAGCAGGGGTTGGTAGAAGCCACAACAGTACTTCAGACAGACGACGGACTCCGACAGGTCGTCCCCTTTCGATATGTTCGAGCCGATTCCGATGGCAATGGCTCCCTCTTCCGGGGACCCGTTTCCGTAGGTCAGGTGGTACGCCGCTTTGTTCAAATTGATCCTGACGTGGCCGGATGGACCCTCGACATCAAGGCGACCCAAAAGGGAGCCCATGCGCTACCGGGAACCACGTTCCTACTTTTGCACGATCCGGAGGGACGACGCATCCAGCCCTACACCCATTATGTTCAGATTCCGGGTCATACCAAGCACTCGATTCACCTGGATCGAGAGAACGGTTTAAAGGCCGGCATCTGGGAAGTGCTTCTCTACGGACATCATCGGGGAGAAGGTCCTGTATCCGTCGAGGTCACGAGTCAAACCAGCCGGTATTCGCCCACACGAATTGGTAATGTGGAGCGAAAGAAGGACGAGCTGCACTTCTCTTTCTCGCTACAATCGAACGATGCCGAAGCCAAAAGACTGTCAGCCAATGGTCAGTTACTCGGCACGCTGGTCCGCAAAACACTCGAATCCAAGACCAACGTTGTTACCCACACGTTTACGGTCGATCAGACCGCTCATCCGGTAGAGTTCGAACTGGATATGCCCGAAAAAAGCTGGGCTGCCGTAACCGATGTGGCAGTTCTTGTTTCGGAGCCCGGGTCTACGAAAACGGTCGTAACCGACGCCCTGGGCCAACGCATTGCTCGATTCCGGTTTACGCCACGAACCAAAGGGAAATACACCCTGAAGCTTGTTCTGGGGCGTACTCGAGGAAACAAAGCCTCTCTCTCCTGTGAGCTTCGACTCAAGTTGCCATACGCTTCCCCGAGAAAACTCACCCTGAAGGGAAAGGGGTTACGGGTGCCAATCTACCCGGGAATCGAACGAGCTCTGACATTTGTTACCCCATCATCAGTCCCCGCACCTGGCCCTGACGCCTTCTACTTTGGTCGGATTGATTTCCGGGATCGAGATGGGCGAGCGACATGGCATACGGTGTATATTGAATCTCCACCACCAGAATAGATCACCGTTACCCCCTAGAACATCGCGAGCATGATAATGGAAGTTCGCATTCTCCCGACAATCTCTGTTAGTCTGAACGTATGAGAGATGTCCCATCCAGAGCCGACGGCCGGGTACTACTCGGGCGATATGAGGTCCTTCGGCGGCTGGGACACGGGGGTATGTCCGTTGTCTACCTGGGTGAAGACCGGGTGTTGAAACGTGCCGTGGCTATCAAGGTTATGTTGCCAGCTCTGGCGGAAGACCGAAACGCACGGTTACGATTTCAGCGAGAGGCGGAAGCTGTAGCCGGACTACGCCACCCCGGGATTCTGCAAGTCTTCGATTACGCTGCTCCAGAGAACGAAGATCCTTTCATCGTCATGGAATACGTCGATGGCCTGACCCTGAAACGATTCCTGGACCGATATGGGCCCATCGTACCCGAAGCCGCAGCGCGGATCGTCTCGGATATGGCCCGTGGTCTACAAGCCGCTCATGAGGCCGGCATTGTTCATCGCGACCTGAAACCCGAAAACGTCATGTTGGCGCGCGATGGGCGCATTCTTCTCATGGACTTTGGTATCGCCCATATCATGGGTGTTACCAAGCTGACCCTGACCGGTGCGCTGGTCGGATCACCGGCCCATATGGCACCGGAAGTCATCGAGGGGGCCGATATTGGACCAGCCTCTGACATCTTTGCTCTGGGAACTGTGCTCTATTACACCCTGACAAACGGGGAGCTTCCCTTCCAGGGTCGAACCCCCCACGAGGTGATGAAACGTATTCTGGAAGGTGATTTTCCTGATGTACGTCACGCAGAGCCTCTCGTAGGTCAGGAGTTGTCCGCGATCATTCAAAACTGTATGGCGCGAAATCCAGCGGACCGATATCCAACACCGGCAACGGTCGCCGATCAGATCGACCGGGTCATACCACCCGATCTGGTACCGAAATCTCGTTTATTGGTCCGAAATATGTACCAGGCCCCCGAGGCGATGACGGAAGAGCTCCGGGAAAATCTTGGCGTACACCTTGAGAACGAGCTCTCGGAAGCACAGCTCCATCGAGATCGAGCGCGCCAACTAGACATTATTAATCGATTACTGGCCCTGGACCCCAAACATGAGGTCGCAAGAGAGGGCTTAGAGCTTCTGTCGAAACATAACTCCATGCTTCGCTGGGTCCGTCTGGTCGCCTCAGCGATACTGCTTACCCTGGTTGTTTTTGTCGGGTTTCGGCACTTCTCCTCTTCCTCCAACCCGTCTGATTCTACAGAGAATGCCGCGAATGTCGTCGAGCCCGCTCCTACAATAGAGACAGACCCCGCGCCTATAGCAAAGCCACCCGTGGTTGCCGCTGTGATCAAGACAACCAATGTGCGAATCGCGGACGAGTCGAACAACGACGTCATACTAGAGCCGCTCAAAGGCCCCGTGTCCGACCCGGCGAATCCCATCAAACCAACCCCGCCGATCATCACAAAAAGTTCAGACAAAGGTACGAAGCAAACAGCCCGTATTGTCCGAAGGCGAATACCTAAGCGCAGTATCAAGAAAGTTCCCAAACGAACAACAACGGTGGGGACCACAGCGAAACCGGCCATCGTAAAAAACGTTGAAGAAGTACCCGTTACAATCCGAGTGCAACCCCTTGCGGCCCAGATCTTTGTCGATGGATCGCCTCGCGGCTATGGGGCCGCGGTAGGGATCAAGCTCAAGCCTGGTCGCCATAAGCTTCGTATCGTACATCCACATTGCATCGAATGTGCGGAGATCAACCGAACTCTGACCATTCCTGCCTCCGAGAAAGCGGTCGAGATCAAGGAATCTCTCCTTGGTAAATTCAAGCCCGCACGCTTGAAGGTTCGGGTCAAAGGCGACATAAAAGAAGGCAGTACGGTCTATTTCAAAGGGAAGCCACTGGGACCGCCCAACCGAGACCTACGAATCAAGATGACAGACCGTAATGGTGCAACTGGCCAGGTTATCGTCATGTCGGCGGGACAAGTTGTTGTTGGAAAACAACAGGTAGAGCTTCGCCCCGGAGGGCGTAAAACGCTCGACTTCTAGTCTTTGTCGGGCTCTCCCGGATCCTTCGATTCCTCTTCGGGATCTTTTCGTATCTTGGCCTGACGCTCTCGAATCAAACGACGACGGCGAGCTTCCTGGGCGTCGCCTGCGACAAAGGGAGCCGATATCAAACTCGACTTCTTTTTCGGTTTCTCCTCGTTTTTCTCTTCACCGTCGAACCAATGCGGTCCCGTGTCTTTCGTATCCGATGGAGGTGGAGTCCATCGTGGCCGACTGACACCCTGCTGGTCCGGGTTGGGATATCTGGATCGCGCGGATCCAGCCGCAGGTTGTTCGGATGCGGCCGGCGCTTCGGGCTTCGGTTGGGATTCTGGGCTCCCTCCAGAGTAGCGAGCACGCGCCGACCCTGCGGCCGGCTGTTCGGTTGGTGCCTGTTTTTCGGGTTTCGGCTGGGGTTCAGACGTACCCCCTGGATACCGGGCACGAGCTGACGAAGCCGTCGGGCTTGCCTTCCTTGGTTTCTCCTCAACGCTAGGCTCTACGGGCTCCTCAGACTGTACGGGTTGTGGTTCAACACGTGTCTCTTTGGGTTGAGAATCGAGCGGGACAGACTCTTCTTTCAGACGAATCCGTGGAACAGACTCTGATTCATAGGAGCGGACCGGTTCGGGCTCTGGAGCCAAAGAGGGCTCTTCTTCTGGCCCCAGGTGTCCAATCGACGTCCGTAATTTCGCATCCAGAAGATCTTCGGCCATCTTTCCGACTTCCGCTGAACCGCCCATCAATCGTGTATCGAACTTCTTTTCTTCCTCGAAGATCTCCTCTGGACGTTCTTTTCGTACCAACACTTCTTCTTCGACCCAGGTCACGGTTTCACGCTTCATGCCTATGTCCAGACATGGCAGTTCATGTGCATCGAACCAGTTCAATGCACAGGTATCGCAACGCCAGATGACCGCGTCGCTGGTCACATCGAGAGGCAGATTGGTCATTCCAGTGGAACAGCTGGGACATTGGACATCCATATAGATACGCGAGGCTGCCTTATTCTCCTCCAGGGCTTGCGCCTCTTTGATCACGGACAGACGCACATTTTTTCGGAAGGCCGGAGACATATTCGAATGGCGCTCCAGGCTGAGAGAATTCAATGTGGGATCACCGACCGCGTAACCACGGCAACGCCCACAGTGGCGAAGGCTGTGCTCACCATATGTAATCACCGACAAGGGAATACTACAGCGGGGACAGCCATCCTCTCGCTTTTCAAAAACAGCAGCAAAGGACCCTATCTTCGAGGCAAAAGTAGGTAGGCCGGAATCTTCCGTGGCACGAACCAGGCTCTGCTGAGTAAGCCAGCCACGAGTGGCGATTTCGTCTGGTAGGAACGGGCCTTCTATTGCCTGCTTCCTCATCACATAAAAGCCCTGCTTCACGTCGTTTCGCTGCGCATCCACGGATGCGCGACCCTGAAAGACGGGTGCCGAGGCTTCCATCACCGTATCAACGAGTTTTCCTACACGAACACTCGACGACGCACGTAGGTTTGCTTTCTGTCCCCCTACTCGCTCCGTATGCCCCAGGTATAGAGGCATAACCACACATTGTTCAAAGGCTGGATTCAGCCACTTCGCCCCACGCCATTGCAGAAGAGTCAGCTCAATAGCCTCCGCCAACGCCAACGCATCGTGGGTGAGGTCCGCGGCGAGTTGGTCGACCGCAAGATCCATCTCCCCTGCGGTTGGTTTGCGCCACATTTTCCAACATAAAGCCAATATGGGAACCAAGAATCGTAACGATCCAATCGAGGGAGCCTGAAAAGACTTCCCCCTACGGTCCTTCAGGCCTGTAGCCTGCGACGCCGCTCCAAAAAAGATGCTCGTAGCTGCCATTTCAAAGAATTCGGGCTGAATCGTTCGTCCCAGAGCATGCGCAACCATCGCTCGAAGTTGGCGATCTGTGCGCCTGCGTAGCGCTCCATCTGTGCACACAAGCACGACTCGGCCCGACGCAGTCTGTACGGCGCATACGTTGATAGCCATCCAATCGTTAATCATGGGCTCCACACAAGGAACACCAAGCGCCGAAGATAATTCTTCGACCATATTCAAGAACCTTTTGTGGTTGGGGTTCTTGGGGTTGGGCGTTTCCACTCCCATTCCAATCAACGCCAACCGGCCGGATATTCTGCGATAACGTCCGATAATCCGCCAACTCAGACCGGCAAAGAAAATGCAGACGCCCAGAATTTCTAAGACACCAGGAACGACTCCTATGGCTCCTATAGCGAGCCCGCTCAGGATCCGAATCGTCAGGTAGCCAAGTAGGAACAACCCGGTAAGCAATAACGAAACGAACAGATACGCTCGCTTGACTCGTTTCATCGCGTGATCACGACGGTCCCAGAATGGGCTCATCTTATTCCCCTCAAACCATTGGTTCTGGCCTAATTTAGCACAGTTTCCAGACCGCGCCACGCGTAAGTTACATGGGTTGTTCGATGTTTCTTGTTTCCCCTTTCGATGAATCAGAGTAAGGAACAACGAAATCTGCTGATTTCGATCGATGAGCAACGCTGTTACCAATCCATTAGCCCAAGATTTCATCCTCCGTGCGCCGGACGACAGCACTGTCTTCTGCAAGCGTGACGACGCAGGTGTAATGGGGATTCGTGCCAACACCTGGGCGGGTGCCTACTATGCGTGGGGAGTCGCACAGGGGGTTGACCGGGCCGCGCAGGTGGAGATCATGAGCCGGCTCGCGACCGGTCGTACCGCGGAATACGTAGGCGATGTACAGTTTCCAGAGATCAGTGGGCGACTGGGTGGAGGTCGTATGAGCGACCTGGACCGCTTCAATCGATTAGTGAACCACACTGCAATTGCCAGAGAAGCCGTCTCCAACCTGGACGACCAGATGCGCACTCTAATCGAGGCCTTCGTTCAGGGTATACGTGATGGCGGAAAAACGGGACGTCTCAGTCCAGAATTCCTGGTTCTAGGGTCTCCGATGGATTTCTCATTGGAAGACTGCCTGGCTATCCCTTCTTTCTTTGGGTTTACAGTCGACCTCTCTGCCCTGGATTTATGCCTACTGGGAATGGATCTGGTGGAACAACTGGGATGTGAACTAGCCCGAACACTGGTTCCATCCTTGAAAATCCCTGCCGATTGGCTCACTCCACGCGCAGAGAAAAGCTCTACACCTCGAACTCTGAATGGCTTCTCGGAGATCGGCGGAGGAAGCAACGCCTGGGCAGTAGATCGTAGCAAGTCCGTACACGACGCGCCCCTCTTCGCCAATGATCCGCATGTACCATATTCACCGATGCCCCCATTCTGGTACCCCTTGTCCATCACCGTCGGAGATCATCGAGTCAGTGGGCTCAGCTTTTTGGGAACACCGATCCTTGGAGTAGGAAGAACACCTGGAGTGGCATACGGCATCACCAATGTGATGCGAGATCCATTCCTCTTATACCGGCTCAAAACCACTCCTTCTGGATACCGGGTCGGCGGCAAGACAGTCCCCTTCGTTCATCGCTCCGAAACCATTCATAGGCGACTCAATACACCACGGGCGATCACGTTCCTGGAAGGCCCCCACGGTACAATCGTCCCCGACTTTGATACCCCTGACGGGCTGAGCCTGGCGTTAAATCACGTGCCTGTAGATACAGCTGCGATGATGCGTGGATATCATGATGTGCTGGAATCCACGTCCTACGAGACGCATGTAAAAGCGTTAGAGAACATCTCTATGGGTCCGCTCGCGTGGAACTGGACCTTCGCCACATCCGACCAGCATATTGGTCACCATGTCGTCGGTAGATTCTGGGACCGTGGTCCGAAAACGCCCTTCGTCCCCTGCACCCCAGACGAGATGGAAATCCCATCTGTAGTTCCCTATTCCAAGCTACCCCAGGACACCGATCCGGACTCTGGAATGGTTGCAACCGCTAACGACAGCCGGCTTGACCCCGACGCTGTCCGCACGTCGGCCTACTACCCCCCCTTTCGGTCCGATCGTGCCTACGAGCGACTCAAGGAAGCGCCACAACATGACGTAGAGCTGATGCGTACTGTGCAGCTCGATCATACCTGTCCCCCTATTGGTGAGATCGCACAAATCGTTGCCGAGGCTTTATCCGATGCCACGTTGTCTACCGATGAACAAGAAGCACGCCTGCTCCTGGAAAACTGGGATGGTTCCTACGGACTGGATGAAGCTGCACCCGTTGTATACAGCTTGTTTTTCGACGCATTGTTGCAACAGCTATTACAAAAGCTTCCACCAGCCTTGATTCAACGAGCGCGATTTCATTTCAAGATTCAGGAACGGGTCCTGCATTGGCTGCGTGGTGAAGATATCGAGGCACGCACGCAATATGTATCGGCACATGACGATTGGTCGACCCATCTGGTTCGCGCGTTTCAAACAGGCGTGGCTCGAGGATACGCCCTGTATCCAAGTCCCCCATCCACCTGGCGCTGGCGAAAATTCCAGTCCATCTCGCTTGACCACGCGTTGGGAGATATTCCTGGAATCGGCTCCCTTTTGAATATGGGGACGATTCCATTTGAAGGGGGCCCCTTTACATTGAACGCTGCGGTGTCTCATGTTCTACCCGAAGGGGTTGCCGTTCATACGGGCCCTGTAGGCCGCTTCATCGCAGACCTCAGTGATGATGAGACCGCCTGGTATAATCTCTGTGGAGGGCCAAGCTCGAACCTCTTATCCCCCTGGCGAACATCTCTATTTCCAGGTTGGGTTGATGGCCGTTTACGCCCCTTCCCCAACCCCAAAGAAAACGGCGGGGATTACTGAGCAGAGCAGGTTTGCCGCTCCAGCTGCAGAGCTCTACGGGTGTCCTTCTGTAGATCCTTGAGATCCGCCGACGTTTCCGCCTCTTTGAATGGACGGCGACATAGAAGTCGAACCAGCGATGCCCGAATTTGCAGATCACGGGAACGCGCCAGACGTTCGAGGGAAGTCAGCAGGGAAGAATCCAAAGGCCGATCCGATGTGCTCGCCAGATACTGTAAAGTAGCCACAGCCTGCGCTTTTGCACCCGGGTCAAGCCACCGATTGAGAATCGTTGGGTCCAATTCCAATGAATGCCGAGTCGCCAACTCCAACCATTGTACTCGCAACCCCGGCTCTTCCATCCGAGGCCGCAAAGCCTTTCGGGTTGTAGGATGTATCGGATGTGAACTCGCCGTCAGACGCTCAAAGATCAGTACGAGTAATTCCCGGCGCACATTTTCCAGGGATTCGATCTCCACCGGTCCTGTGCAATCACCGAGCAACGCCACCTTCAGATGGGCAGGAATAACCCCACTATCGAGCCCTGTGCCCGCTATGGCCGTCTCGAGACCTCGACAAAGAGACCTCTGATCTGCGGAGGATAGACGTTCATCGAGAGCCCCTCGAACCTGTACCAACTGTTCGATGAGTCGCGAACTTTTCTTCGGTGTCTTGTCCTGCCCTGCCTCTTGTAAAACACGTTGTATTGTCGCGTTAATCAAATCGATGTTTATCTCGGTCAGCTCCGTGGTCGTTACCTGACGCGCGAGGGCCGCAGGAAGAAAAGAGCGGAACTCCAGGCGAGCCGCTGCTGGCTGAAAGATGCCCTGCCACAGCGGTTGCAGATCATCCTCCTCGCGAGCCCCTGCCGATTCCGTATGCGCCAGGTAGAGAAGATCCCCCAGAAGCTCCAGCCTACCAGACAGCAACGCACGCGTGATCGCGTCACGAGCTGCATCTCCGGTGAATTTTCGGGCCAGAGCTCGTCGTGCGAGAAGGACTACGCCGTGGTCCGATGCAATGGATTCGAAATTGGCACGAACCAGAGAATCCGGGGCCTCCGCTCCGAGCTGCGCCAACGCGAAGGTCGCGGCGGCACGAATTATATCGCTCCGGCTCGCCAATTCGCTACGAATCAGATCGATCGCTCCGATGTCCTTACGAATTCCGGCCGCCAATACTAGACCTAGACGCTGGTCATGCCGCGCTCGCTCCTCATATAGACGCCCCCATGGGATCTCCACGGAAGCAGGAAGCACTCCCAGAGCCCAGATCGCGGCTAGCACAATCCTTTCATCCATCCGCGTTCGTTGCCGTACAGAGAGCACTTTCCGGTACAAAACATTAAAGGCTGCTTGGGACCGGCATTCCGCAAGGACGGCGATAGCAGCAAATTGAATGGCTGGATCTGGATCATCAAGTACCGACGCGATCACCTGTTCCGTGCCGGGTGCAGGAGTCAACGCCAGAATCTCCAACGCCTTCGCTTTCGCCCCGCCATCGGTTCCACCCAATGCTTCCATCAACCGACCCAGTGGTGGCTTTCTGTTGGATTCCTGTGCCAACCCCAGAGTATCCAGAGAGCGAACTAGACGGGCTCTTCGAACCTGCACATCAATCCATAAATTGTAGGCTGCTGTGGGATCTCCCACCCCCATCATGATCGCTCCAAGAACCCTATCCAGAGAATCCAGATGCGTCGGAGTGCGCGCCAGCGCGATCAGACGTCGCCCCGCACGTTGGACATCGATCGGTTTCCGAGAAACCTTGATCACATGCTCCAGTATCGTCCGCTCCTCCGATTCACGCCCTATCCGACGGTAGAGCGAAGCCAATCGGAAGGCGAGCGCAGTCTTTTCAGGGTAGCTCTCCAACGCCCGCCGTAATGTATCGGCGGCATCTCCGATTGCTCCCAGCCTTTCAAATAGGTCCGCGATTCGTCGCAGGGTGTCGGTGTCTCCGGGAGCCCGCGCCAGAACACCTGCCAACACCTCCCGGGCTTCTACTTCCCGCGACAACCGGATGAGCAACTCCGCACGCTCCACATCAAGAGTCACATCCGCGCGCGCATCATTTTCTTTGATCAACTGAATGAACTTGAGGATCTGTTCGTGATCCCCTCCACGTCTAGCAACCCCCAATAGGGCATAGAGTATGGGGGTCGGATAGTTTCTAAGCGATGCATCTTTGAGACCTGCCTCCAGGGCATCCGTCACATGTCCCAGGCGTGCCAACCCTCGTAACCCCAGAATGGACTCTCCCAGGCCAAGATCTTTGGAACCTACGTGCCCAGCATAGCCTTCCACACGCCCTCGGAGTTGGCCCACCTCCGACAACAGCTCAAGTAAGCGGTCCACCGCCTTATGGGTCTCTTCGTGTTTCTGCTCTGGATCAACCGCTAAGATCTTGTCCCATAGAACGATGGCCTCGTTCGGTAAACGAAGGTGCTCTTTCCACTCGGCCACGGCCGCGAGCACTTCCGGGTCATCCGGGGACAACTCCACAGCTTTCCCAAAATGTAGCGCGGCATCCTTGTCAAAATGATGATCGCGCAGAATACGCGCTAATCGCAGATGCGCTTGGGATCGAGGCTTCACCAATTTGAGTAATTTCGCCCAGGTGGCCTGCGACTCATCCAGTTTATGTTGTCCATATAGATACGCGCCAAGGGACTCCAGATGTTCGGGCTCTCTGGGTTCCAGGCGGCGTAATCGTTCGAACTGGCGTAAGACCATACTGGATGGAGCCTTCAAACGAACCAGGAGATCGACCACCTCACTTTGAACGGAAGGGTCCCGAGCAAACCGACTGCTGGTTTCCTCCAGTAGCCGTGTAGCGGACTTACTCCGACCAAGCTCCCCCAGAACCCGGGCCAGCTCAAACCGAACCCGGACTTCCCCCGGCATAGACCGCATCTGCTTCTTCAATAATTTGGCGATATCATTCAACCGTCCCTGCAATCGATACAAGCGCGCCAACCGTTCATACGGCTCTGGAGCATACCGATAGCGTCGCAACATCTTCTCATAGATCTTGATGGCCTCATCGGTCCGGGCCAGCTCCTCGAGTATTCTTGCCTTGGCACGAAGCTGATCCAGGCCTGACACATAGCGTTTCAGATTCTTGAGCAACGCTTCCAGGTCTCCCGTCTGGCGATGAAGGTCCAGAATCCGCTCAAAGATCTCCGGCCGAATCCAATGACTTCTCGGGAGGCGCTTTAGAAATCGAGTATACAACTGAAGAGCACCTTCCAGGTCACCAAATCGTTCCAGATTCTTACCGAGCTCCCGAACAGCTATCTGGTGGTGATCCTGCGATGGTTTCGTTTTTTTGAGCACCTTCCTCCAGATCTCTCTCGCGTCGGCGTCGTATCCAGCGGCGGCCAATGCAGACGCTCTATCCATCTGCAGGGCCTTTGATTTTCCAGCGGAGTCCAAGATCCGAAATAGTGCCTCAATGCGCGGCTTTTCGCGTAATCGGATAGCCAGATCAACCGCTCTTCGAAAGCGTGCCAACCGCACATCTTTTGATGACGACGCCTTTATGGCCCGTTCAAGTACTGTCAGAGCTTCTCGCCCCTTACCAATCTCCGCCAGATAGACCCCAAAGACTGCCAAGGACTGTCCCTTATCCTTCGCCCTGTCGGCCGCACGTTGATAATGGCCCAGGGCCTCCGCTGGCTTGCCCTTCAAGCGAGCCAGATGTCCTGCGAGAATCAGAGACCTGGACTTTCCAGATTTTTGTTGTTTCGAGATCCACTTTTCGAAGGCTTCGGTCTCGCCACGACTGGTCACTTCGCGCCAATAATTTTGTGCCAGAGAAAAATCGAGGGGATCAGCAAGTATCTGGCGAGCCCCCTCTTCAAAACTCATTTTTTGCCCCTCCGAGGGGGCCGAAAGTGCGAAATCTGCATGCACGCAAAAAAACATAAATAGCGCTATGGCCAGTGCCATAAAGCGTATTGCACCAGCGCACCTGGAATTGGGAAGCGCGTCTATACAAAAAGACGTTGCGTTGAGTTCGCCAGCGTGGTCATTTGGGGGTCGGTACATTTACAAAGATATCCTACACCAATCATCGATCATACATTGCTATGGTAAAACACACCAAGATGACTGGTTCATTCCGAGCGACAATCTACTTTGTGAACCATCCCGCGGGCAAGAGTCGGTTTGAAGCCAAATTCACTTACGGAGCAGATAACAAGTGAAAAAGAACTTCGTCCTGGATACAAACGTACTTCTCCATGACCCGAACGCCATTTTCCATTTTGAAGACAATAATGTCTGTGTGCCGATCTATGTGATCGAGGAAGTGGACAAGTTCAAGAAACAACTCAACGAGTTGGGTCGAAACGCACGTCAGATTTCGCGCGTAATTGATGAATTCCGCAAGGTCGGAAACCTGAAAGATGGTGTTCCGATGAAAACCGGTGGATTGCTAAGGGTACCCTTTCTGCGGAATCGAATCGCCAACGAGATATCCATCTCCCACGAGATGGATAGCGCTATTCTTTCCGTGGCAAAAGAGCTGAAAGATACAGAGCCGGATATGCCGGTGGTGTTTGTAAGTATGGACACCAACCTGCGAATTCGCGCCAATGCTATTGGTATTCATGCGGAAGACTTTGAAGCCGGCAATGTAAATGCCACCGATCTGTATTCCGGTATTACCGAGCTGGTTGTCCCTGGAAACCTTATCGAACGACTCCATGGAAGTGGATCCGCACCGGTGCCCGATGGCCTGGATATGCATCCGAATCAATATCTGATGCTCCGCAACGAAAGTCGTGACCGAGACACCGCGCTGGCCCGGTTTGATGCCGAAGAGAACACATTCTGCACGCTTGCCCCATTCCGAACGGGCGTTTTTGGTATTCGGCCAAGAAATCGAGAACAGTATTTCGCGCTCGATGCACTACTGGTCCCGGAGATCAAGCTCGTAACACTGGCGGGTAAAGCAGGAACAGGTAAGACATTGCTCGCCTCTGCGGCCGGCCTGGATATGGTGATGGAGCGCCAGGAGTGCACAAAGCTCCTTATCTCCCGCCCCATCTTCCCCCTCGGACGAGACATCGGCTATCTCCCAGGTGATATCGACGAGAAGTTGAATCCCTGGATGCAACCCATCTGGGACAACCTGGAATTGCTCATGGGCCTGACCCAGAAAGAGCGAAAGACAGGGCGTGGAGCTCATGAGCTCGAGATGCTCGGTGTCGTTCAAGTCGAACCATTGACCTATATCCGTGGGCGAAGCATTCCCAACCAGTTTATGATCGTCGATGAGGCACAGAACCTCACTCCCCATGAGATCAAGACGATCATTACGCGTGTGGGTGAAGGCACCAAGATCGTATTCACAGGTGATGTATACCAGATCGACAATCCCTACGTGGACCCCGTAAATAATGGGCTTTCCTACCTCGCGGAAGCCTTCAAGGGAGAATCAATCTCTGCCCATGTTACCCTCGAAAAAGGCGAAAGAAGTCCGCTTGCAGAAAAGGCCGCAAACCTTCTTTAGCCTTTGTGGTTGTCTGGGATTTCTTCTTTTCGGGCTATTTCCCACTACGGGCTTGGCCCAAGCGCAGACAGAGAAACCGGCTAAGCACGCGTCAGCGGGTAGTATCATCGACGCCCATGCGCATCTACACCCCCGGGTGTGGCGTTTTACCATACAGGTGATGGACAGAAATGGGCTGGATATCGTTGTAAATCTATCCGGTGGAAGCTCCGAGCAACGGATGCGGGTAAACCAACAGATCACCGAACTCAGTAAGGGTAGAATCGTACATTTCTTTACCCCTTCGTATCGGAATATCGATGACCCCAATTGGGGATTACAGCAGGCTGAAAACCTGCGGCTTGCGGTGCAGAAATACGGGTACCGTGGGTTGAAGATCTCCAAGGCGTTGGGGTTGGGAGTTCGGTGGGAGAGCGGCGTCCTCGTCCCAATTGATGACCCGACCTTCTTCCCTCTTTGGGAGATGGCCGGACGACTCGGGGTACCTGTGGCGATTCATACCGCGGATCCAAGAGCATTCTGGGAACCGCTGACCCCCGAAAATGAACGATACGACGAGCTCGCCGAGCATCCATCATGGTCCTATTACAAACGTCACCAATCCGGCGATGTCCCGTCCTGGTTGGAACTCCTCGCCGCCATGGAGGAGCTCGTACGCCTGTTCCCAGAGACACCATTCATTGGGGTCCATTTTGGAAACGCACCCGAACGATTGGATCTGGTGGAGCATATGCTGGAGACCTATCCTAATTTCTATGTGGATCTCGCCGCTCGACTTGGGGAGATTGGTCGTCACGCACCGACCAGAGTCCGCAAACTGTTCCTGCGTTACCAGGATCGAATTCTGTTTGGCACAGATATAGGGATCAACCCCTATGGTCTAATGTTGGGAGCACCTGGCCCCGTCCCGGCCAAACCGCACGACATCAAACCATTCTATGATTTACACTGGCGTTGGCTTGAAACCAACGACGCTCCAATGCCACACCCGGTACCAATCCAGGGCAACTGGTCGATCTCGGGTCTCGGGCTTCCCGAGAGCGTGCTAAAGAAAATCTATCGCACAAATGCACTGCACCTGCTAAGACTGCACGGCGCGAAGCCGCGCAAATAGATTACCCGCCCTACCAGAACACCCATCATGTTGTTAGCAGTCGACATTGGAAACTCGAATACAGTCCTGGGACTATTCGACGGCACAGAGCTAAAGGTTCGATGGCGCATCTCTACCCAGACGGACCGGACAGCAGATGAGACCTACCTAACCCTGCTCTCCCTACTTCAAACGAAGGGGCTGGATCCCACAGCGATCCACGGCATGATTATCGCGAGCGTTGTCCCGCCGGTAACGCCGGTCTTCAGCCAGATGGCGCATCAGTTTCTCGAGACCCGCGCCATTATCGTCGGCGTAGGCACACGAACCAGTATGCCGATCATGGTAGAAAACCCGCGTGAGGTAGGGTCCGACCGGATCGTCAACGGCGTCGCTGGCTATCATCTGACCCAGACAGCGACGATTATCGTCGATCTGGGTACAGCCATCACGCTGGATGCTCTCGATGCCAAAGGCCGGTATCTGGGGGGCGCGATCGCACCAGGCCTCTCTCTTAGCCTCGACGCCCTCTTCAGTCGCACGGCGAAACTTCCACGCGTTGATCTTTTGCCACCACCGCAAACCATCGGCCGCAACACGGTTCAGAGCATCCAATCGGGTGTCTTCTTTGGGTCGGTTGCCCTCGTCGACGGACTTGTGGATCGTGCCCGAAACGAGATGGAGGATGATCCCATCTCGGTCATCGCCACGGGTGGATATGCACAAGCGATCGCAGACGCCTCTCGATGCATCCAACGCGTCGAACCCGATCTGACGCTGCTCGGATTACGGCTGATCTACGAACGGAATCAGTAGGTTCCCGCCCAGTCTCGTGGTGTCTGAAGCACCTCGACGAGTTCGGCTTCGGCACTATTCGGCTGCGGTTCGTGGCAATAATGCCACTCTGCATGCAGGGGCAATGACATCAAAATACTCTCGATGCGACCATCGGTTTGCAGACCAAAGCGCGTGCCACGATCGTATACGAGGTTGAACTCCACGTAGCGACCGCGTCGAATCTGTTGCCAGAGCCGGTTTTCGTCGGTGTAGGGCGTATCTTTTCTCCGCTCCAGTATGGGCAAATAGGCATCAAGAAAGCCATCTGCGCAGCTAGATACAAAGTCAAAGATGGCTTCGGGATCTCTATCGTTTAGATCGTCGAAGAAAATTCCACCCACACCACGGCCTTCTTTACGATGCGGGATAAAGAAATACCGATCACACCATGCCTTGAATTGAGGATAGAACGCAGGATCGAAGCGGTCACAGACGTCCTTATGGGCTTGATGGAAATGACTCGCATCCTCCGGAAAAAGGTAGGATGGCGACAGATCCGCCCCTCCACCAAACCACCAGGCGACCGCAGGATCACCCCGTTCAAAATAGCGATAATTTGCATGAACGGTGGGGGCGAAGGGGTTGCGCGGATGTAACACAAGGCTGATCCCCGTGGCGAAAAAGGAGCGTATCTCTGGCGAAACGGCCTGGCCCCCTCCCATGGACATCACGGCCTCTTTACTGAGCTCCCCCTCCACAACAGAGACGTTCACGCCCCCTTTCTCTAAAACGGATCCCCCCTGGAGGACCCGACTTCGTCCGCCGCCACCTTGTGGGCGCGTCCACCGGTCTTCATGAAACGTCTGTCCGTCCACCCGGGTGAGCTCTTCGCAGATTCGGTCTTGAACCCGGTGTACCATCTCGACCATACGATCACGCATGGGGGTGCCTGTCATAACGTTATCCCTGCTAATCAATTCATGAGGCAAACTACTTCGAAAGAAGACGCTGCACAAGCATGATTCAATAGGTCTCTATCTTCAACCCCGACCGGACCGACACGGTGTTGGTATTTACCAGCTGCTTCAACTGCTCCGGCGTGTCGAAGTCAACCAGCTGCATCGGATCGAGCCCAGCGGCTACCGCTTCCTCGGCCTCTACCCATTGCACATCCATACTCTTCAGTACGTGTTGAAGAGAACGTTCCCCATCCGCCCATGCTTGTCGAAAATGATCCAGAGATTCCTTTCGATAGTACGCGACCATTGGTTGGGCCCAGCCATCCAATCGTGGGACACAGGCGTCGACCTCATCGTGCATTCCTTGCACCAGATGGCGAACCCAGCCGTGACTCAACATCGGAACATCGCAAGAACAAAGAAAGAAGTTGGAATCATCCAGTTGTTCAAAGGCTGAAATCACAGCCTGCAACGGACCGGCACCCGGATCCTTATCGATAAGTCGCGCTTTCGCCCGCTTCGGCAGTGGCCCTTCCCCGCCTACAACATAGACACGTGGAAAACTCATAAATGCGTCCACAACCCGCTCTAAAGCGCTCTTTCCCCAGATACGCTCACGCGCTTTATCTCTCCCAAAGCGAGTCGAACGTCCACCGGCGAGCACCAACGCCACGCCCTTTTTTGACCGAGTTGTCACGCGTTCTCCTTCGATCCGGAGCCCGTTTGTTCCGGACCTGGATGCATATCTCGGATACCACTGTCCGGGTGCCAAACACAAATCTCCGTTCCCATGGGAACGTTCGACGCGTCTGCGGGTAATTCCCCCAACCAGGACTGACTGGCGGCGGCGCGTAACATAGCACTTCCCTGACGCGTGGCGGGCTCAAAGGCATATCCCTCTGAAGATAAAACAACTCGCCCTCGAACAAAATGTGCCCGGCCGGGTCGCTTCTTCATCTCTCGAGTGATGGGCAGTCGAACTCCAAAGGGTCGAACCGCCTCATGACCCATCATCCGACGAAGAGCGGGTGCACCAAATAATTGAAAGCCTGTCCAGGCGGAGAGAGGGTTCCCTGGAAGAGCAAAAACCAGGCAGACTCCCCCATCGGCCCGAATGGCCCGACCAAAACGAAGAGGTTTGCCCGGTTTCATGGCGACCTTCCAGAAGTCGGTTTCAATGCCATGATGTTCCCAGACATCGGCAATAAGATCGTGGTCTCCGACAGACGCCCCCCCGGTCGTCAAGACAACATCGGCTTCGAGGACCGCCTTCGCAAACCAATCCAGTTGTTCTTTTGGATCATCCCCACAACGTTCCTGGTAGATCACCTCTGCCCCCAGACTACACGCAGCAGCCTGCAACATGGGACCATTTCCATCCACGATCTCCCCCGGCGCACCTGTCGCCATTTCCGGAGACGTCACCTCATCTCCAGTGCCAAGAATCGCTACGCGAGGTCGTCGGAACACCTCAACCTGCAACGCCCTCGCGGAGGCCAATAATCCAACCGCGGCTGGGCCGATGACCGTTCCTGCGGACAAAAGAACATCCCCTGGCTGGTAGTTTTCACCTGCTTTACGAACGTTCAAGCCCGGAGAGACCGTCGTCGAAAATTCGATATCGTACCCATCGTCCTGGGTTGCATCACGTGCTTCGCTGGTTACGTTCTCCTGGATAACGACAGCGTCGGCACCGTCGGGGATGAGTGCGCCCGTAAAGATACGAACAGCCGTCCCTGGAGACATTCGACCATCAAATGGTTTACCGCACCGGCTGCGTCCGACTACACGCAACCTGGACGTCTCCGACTGCGTGGAACCATCCCCGGAACAAACGGCATAGCCATCCATAGCGGAGTTGTCATGGGACGGGTGCCTGGTCGTCGCCACAACATCACGGGCTAATACCCGGCCAAAGCTATCGGAATATCCCATGACCTCCGTAGAGACAGGTATGACCGCCGCTTGAATTCGAGCGAATGCTTCTTCCGGTGACAACATCCTAATCTACCTCAAGGCCCCATTTTCCATTGCACCTCATCAGATAATCACGCCTTCGTAAAGAGCCTCTCTGAGACTTGACGTGAAACCCCTCACGATTAGACTCAACGGGACCTATGTAGTGCCGTGTCAATACTCCGGATCCAGCCCAATGACTGAACCCTCGTTAATTGTTCCGGGCCTCGTGCCGATCGCACGGACCGTCCAGTCCCAGATCGAAGCGCTCGAAAAAACGCGCTGGTCGAGGAGCTTCAGTTACCGAGAGCTGCAGGAATTGACCGGATATATGTCCAGCTTCAAAGCGACAAAAGGTACCGTCGTATTCAAAGAGGGTGCCAGAGAGAGCTATATGTCTCTCATCGTCGACGGCAAAGTAGCCGTCGTTAAGAGTGGCACCGGTCGTAAACGGCGGGTCATCTCGCAGCTGGGCCCAGGAAAGATTCTGGGAGAGATGGCTCTTGTGGATGGGGAACCAAGATCGGCCTCCTGTATCGCGCTTGTGGAGACCGAGCTCATGGTCATGGCCGATGTCGATTTCAATACTCTCAGAAAAGAGTCTCCGCCCCTGGCCCTGAAACTGGTTGAGGACATTGCCCGGTCCCTTAGCCAGCGCTTACGACTGACAAGTGGTGAGCTGATCGATCAGCTACTCTCATGATGGAAATCATAATTATGTATCGCATGGGATGCGAAGCACGGCTGGCTTTGGTACAAACTGTAGAGGGATCGGGGAAACGAGGACCCAATGCATAGAATCTATCCAGGTATCATTCTTCTTTTTGTGGCGTTATCTTTCGCGTGTGGAAACGGCGGAAATAACATTCCCAATACAGACAACGGCGGTATCGATGTAACGCCGGATACGAGTACGGATACTGGGCCACAGTCCTGTGTAGAAGACAGCGATTGTCCCGATAGCATGATCACATCGGGAGGATGCGTCATCCCCAGTTGTGTAGCTGGGACCTGTGTACTGGGCCCGGCGGAACAGGGGACCGTCTGTGATGACGGTGATAACTGCACCGAGGGGGAAACCTGTACGGCAGGGTCCTGTGTCGGTCCCCCCAAGGATTGCGATGATGACGATCCGTGCACAGATAACACCTGCGACGACGGCACGTGCATCTACCTACCAAATGACGACCCCTGCGACGACAACAACCCGTGCACGGTAAACGACACATGCTCTTTCGCCGGTTGCGGGGGAATCCCGAGGGATTGTGACGATGGAAATTCGTGCACCGAAGATGCGTGCGACGCCGATCCTATTAGTGGTGGATGTATCCATACCGCCAACACAACCATCTGTGATGACGACAACCTGTGTACCGAGAGTGACGTCTGTGTAAACAAGATCTGTGTAGGCCAGGACGTAGATTGTGACGATGGATCCCCATGTACCGCTGACTCCTGTGATCCGGAGCTTGGCTGCGTCCACACCGTTGTCCTGAACACCTGTGACGATGGACAGGGCTGTACAGTTGGCGATACCTGCGAGTACGGCCTATGCCAACCAGGCGATTGGAATTCCCTTTGCAATGTTCCCACCTGTGGCAACCGAGTCTGCGACGAGGGGGAGAGCTGCGTAAATTGTGAGCAGGATTGTGGCCACTGTTGTGGAGATGGGATCTGCACAGAGGAACAGGGAGAAAATTGTCTGAGCTGTGGGACGGATTGCGGTTCGTGTTCCGACTGCGGCGATGAAATCTGCGCGTCGGAATTCGGTGAGGATTGTGACACCTGCCCAACCGACTGCGGCGCCTGTGATGATGTCTGTCTGAGCGCCGAAACGGTGCAATGTGGTTCTCTGGTGACGGGTAACCTCTCGGATGAATCCACCACGGACACCATCGAATCCTATAGCTGCGCAGCGGTCGAGAGCCTGAACCATGCTGGTGGGGAACGAACCTTCAGCTTCACACCAAACTGTTCCGGGCTTACTACAGTGCAGGTCGTACGGACCGGCGGCGCTGGTGGCCTTTTGAACGTCATGATTCTCGACGGCACCCAACCATGCCGCGGCGATAGTTGTATCCATGCTGGACGTATGGATACCCCCGAACCCACCGGTGGCCAGGCCATCGCAGAATTCTATGCGCAGTCAAACCACCCGTACCGCATCGTCGTAGATGGTGGGGTCGGTGCTACAGGTAATTTCAAGCTGGCTGTGTCCTGCCCCTGCGGGATCCCCCCCGAGGATTGTGCGGATGGAGTGGATAACGATTTAGACGGAAAGAGCGATTGCACGGATCCCGACTGCTATGAAGTCGTGGGCTGCGAAACCAGCGAATTCCAATGTTTCAACTTCACCGATGATGATCTGGATGGGCTCACAGATTGCGCAGATCCTGATTGTGCCTCTGATGAGACCTGTATTGACGCGATCTGCCCCGACGGTCTTCCGCTCGGTTGTGGTGATAGCCTCAATGGTTTCCTGGGCGCATTAAGTTCCGTGGATAAATGGGACGCCTACACCTGTCAGGAAGGAAGTTATCAGGGCAGTGAACAGGTCTTTCGAGTTACCCCTGACTGCGATGGCACCGTTACGCTCTCGTGGAGTCGCAGCGACGATGGCGGTGGATCCATCGATGTCTTCGTCTTTGACAACGCATTGAGTTGTGATGTGGCGGGTACATGTCTAACCGCCGGGTTGGAAAACGAAGAAACGGACAGCGGCACGGTGACATTTGAAGCGGCGATCGGCTCAAGCCGAGTGGCCGTAGTCGACGGTCGAGACGGTCTGATCGGCGACTTTACCATCTCAGCGACGTGCAACTGCGAAGGCTTGGCAACAGAATTATGCCAGAATGGCTTTGATGATGACGGCGACGAGGCCGTGGATTGTGCGGACCCCGATTGTGCCAGCCACACGGCCTGCTCTCCCGAGAACTGCGCCGATAACGTTGATGACAACAACAACTATCTGATCGACTGCCTGGATCCCGTTTGCGATACCTCAGGAAGTTGCCTCTCCCCCGGAGAAGCATGCACCCTGGACGATGCTCCAGCTCTGGCTCCTGGCCTGTTTACCGGCTCAACCATCGGCCGCACCGACGACTTCTCGGCCCTCGCCGACAGCTGTGGACCCGGCGCACCAGCCATCGCTGCTGACACACCCGACGCTTTCCACCTTATTGCATCGGATTCCGATGGTCGGTTCCGCGTAAAGGTACGCCCCACGGGTGTTGCTGGGGCAACGCAACCCTCGATAGCGGTCGTAGACACCTGTCCTCCTGCAAATGGCTACTGGTGTCTTGGAGCCTCGAATGAGGCGTCTGGTCTCTTGGTGGATATGGTCGCTGGTATACCCCTGGGGGTCGTGGTCGACGGAGGTGGCGCTGGAAGCCAGTCCGGCGTTGATTATGAACTGACGATTGAACCGGCGGAGCGAAATTGCACCGATGGTCTGGACGGAGATGGAGATGGGTTTGCAGACTGTAGTGACGTCGACTGTGTCGGCGACACCGAGGCCTGCCCCACGGAAGGTGACTTCTGCCTCGGACCAAACCTCGTAACCGCTCTTCCCTATTCCGACACAGGGAACACAATGTATTCGACTCCAACCACGGATAGCGCGGCGGGGTCCTGCCCCGAACCGAGCAATACCGTGGGTGGTGGAAGTCCCGATGTCTTCTATCTCTTCTCACCGCCGAACGACGGACTCTATGAATTCTCTCTAACTCCTGGATTGGGTGGAGGTTTCGACTCCGTGCTGTACATCCGAGATGGCTGCCCAGGTGTTTGTTATGCAGGTGCAGACGTATCGGGGCTTGGCGGAGAGTCGATTCAGCTTCCTCTTCTCGCCGGTGAGACCCGAAGTGTTGTTGTGGATGGATTTGGAAACCTGACATCCAACGCAGGCGTATACCAACTCAATATCCGACAGGTTGAAGACGACTGCACGGATGATGTGGATAACGACGAGGACGGTCTTTCCGATTGCGCGGATCCCGATTGTACGGGCACGTTCACATGCCCGACGCCTGGAGATCAGTGCATCAATGCGATCGTCATCGATCCTGCCTCCATGCCCGTTACTCTGACGGGCGACACAACCATCGCATCACCAAATTATGAACTCCCCTCCTTCTCCTGTGAGGGCCAACCTGCGAAGCGCGGTTCGGTAAGCCCAGAGCTAACCTATAGCTTCACCCCGGATTTCTCAGGGCTGTATCAGTTCCGATTGGATTCCAACAACACCAACTTCAATACGACTCTCTACGCAGTCACCGATTGCGACGACATCGAAAACACCTGCCTGGCTGGTGACGATGATAGTCCTGGTAATGGTGGAGAAGCCGTAATG
>MDTE01073281.1_pt1 | contig 28334 bp, 19 predicted proteins | sample 811231 | NCBI WGS metagenome assembly MDTE01 (sample SAMN05326651, study PRJNA326480) | marine metagenome | isolation source: seawater | place: Indian Ocean: Red Sea | collected 2010 | reverse complement strand
GCTGACCAACTCACCGCGTCCACCGCGGGTATCACTGACGATGATGCGAATGGTCTGTACCATTTTGCCGATCCAGTTGGGGTCGGCTTTGAGTTGTTCCAGTCCGAAGCGGAAGCTGCGTTGGTCTCGGTTGGGCGCGTTGGTTTTACCAACTAATTCGAAGGTGATCTTTTGGGCGTTTTCCTGGACCGGTTCCTGATCGGGGGCAGCGAGTATTCGGAACTGATAGAAGGGATCGCCGAGTTCCTCATCGACGAAGTGGAGAATCAGCGAATCTACCGCTACGACTCTGCCCAGATCAATCTCAACCCACCAATCGTCAAGCGGATCCTGGAGGTTGGGTTCCCAATACGTCAGGGGGTCGTCGTCGAGAATATTGGCTGCATCGTTGTGATTCGAACCGACGCGACTGATACCGGGGCGGAAAAAGTAGGAGTAGATCGGATTATCCTTGTTATCGAGGATAATCTCACCTTTGACATCGAGCGTTTTAGTGCTGTCGATATTCAGATTGGCGGTCTGTCTGCGCTTGCGGCGGAAGTTGGTGATCGGCCGGGTAAAGGTGTCCAGATCGTCGAGGAGATCAAAGCGCTGGCGGAAAAAATGCGGTTTGACGGTACCAGTGGCAGTGATATCCACTGCATGGGTGGGCAATTGCCAGTTTTTCCAGTGAGTCGCCGTGTTGACCACTACGGAGCGAGTGGTGACCCGGTGGCCCTGTTGGGCCTGGCTGGGAACTCCGAGTGCGAGTGCGGTGCATAGGCCGCAAAAAAGAAAGAGGAACCGCGAGTGATTGAGTCTCATGGTCGTCTCCGGAGGATGTGATAATGCGGATCGCCTTCGGTTACGCGTATTGTGCAGTTGGCGGGCACGTCGAGCAAATGCTCTTGGTCTCCGCTTGGCCAGATGAGCCTCAGGCTGTCGATATGGGTTGCCGATCCCAGGCCCAGATGGAGTGCGGGGCCGTTGCTGGTGCCAAAGCCGAAACCGCTCTGGCGGACGGCGTGGATTTGGCGATCAGCGGTAAAGGCAGTGACCCGGGTGCCGATTCCGTTGCGGTTGGAGCGGGTGCCGACGAGTTCTATCTCTAGGTAGTGCACAGCAGGACTGTCGTTGCGATAGAGCACATTGGACCATATATCGGCATCGTAATGTCCACCTAATCCGGCATATATATCGAGATCGCCGTCCTGATCGAAATCGGCGAAGGTGGCACCGTGGCCCTTGCCTAGACTACCAGTTCCCGAACGCGCAGTTATATCGCTGAAGGTGTCATCGCCCATATTGCGGTAGAGGATATTGGGTTCGAGGCGAGCCATCTGCGGCCCGCCGTTGGCCAAATATATATCGATGAACCCATCGTTGTCCACATCGCCAGCACCGGCACCCATGGTTCCGAAGGAACGGGCCAGCCCTGCATGTAGGGTAATATCGCTGAAGGTGCCGTCGCCCATATTGCGGTAGAGAAAGGGCCTATTGGGTTCTATAGCACGGCCCGTAACCTGGCTATTCAGCACATCGGCAAAAGCGCTCATAGTTGACACAAAAAGGTCGAGTTCTCCATCGTTGTCAAGGTCTAAAAACAGAGCCACATAGCCTCCCTCGATCGGGAATAGGACGCCGGCCTGCTCTGCTAGGTCGCTAAAAGTCCCATCGCCCTTATTGCGATAGAGGCGATTGATCTCGCCGATATTGACCGCATAGAGGTCGGGGAAACCGTCTCCATCGATGTCGCCGGCGGCAGTGCCGATGGTCTTGCTCGAATCGGCAACAGCAGCCCTAGCTCCCTTATCAAGGAATGTACCATTTTTTTGGTTGTGTAATAGAGTATTTTCTCTGCCGCTCCCACTGACGCCATTGGCCACGTAGAGATCCAGGTAGCCATCGAGGTCAAAATCGAGCCAGGTAGCGGTGAAACTATCGGCGGAATCGGCGATTCCCGCGTGTTTAGCGATATCGTGAAATGTTCCTAAGTCATTTCTGTATAAAGAGTTGGGGTTTTCTCCCTCCCAGGCGTCGCGAGTGGTAAAGAGATCGTCGTCGCCATCGTTGTCAAAATCGGCTGCCGAGGTAGCCCAGCCCCCCCGCGGGTCGGCGAGACCTGCTTCTCGGGTTATTTCGCTGAACCGATCCCCTCCGTCGTTGCGGTAGAGTGCATGCTCGACTTGGATGCCGACACTGAATAGGTCGAGGTCGCCATCGAGATCGAAGTCTAGCCAGGCGCTTCCCCGGCCTCGGTCTTTTTTGCCTACCCCGGCTTGAGAGGTGATATCGGTGAAGTGCAGATCTACTTTTGGGGTGGGGGGGGTATAGGTGTGAAAGCGATAGCGAGGTGCGAGGGAAGGCGGATAGCCGCCGCGTCGATCGTACGCGACCTTGAGCAGCCAGAGCGCAGTGAGGCGTTCGGTCGGGTGGTCCAGTGCGAGATCGACGGCCCGTTTGAGCCAGGGAAACGCTTGCTCGTCATTGGCCCAGAGCGCCGCAGTGCCGGCCAGGAGTTGGGCCTCGCTTTGATCGGGATAGGCCTCGACCAGGGTTTGACTGCGCTCTAGGGCGGCCTCGAAGCGGCCCAGACGCAGTGTGGCCTGGAGCAGTAGGTGCAGTGCATCGCGGTGTTCGGGTTGCCCTTCGAGGGCTTGGCTGCAGAGCGCGCTGGCGCGTTCGAGGTTCATCGTCGCTGCCGCCTGGAGGTAGAGTTCGGCCAGGAGCAGGCGTCCCTCGAGCGAGGACGGGTATTCGTCGAGGACCTGATTGACGACGAATTCGGCCTCGTGAGCGAAACCGGCAAAGGCGAGGAGACGGGCTTCGAGAACGCGGGTTTCTGGGCGGTTGCGGATGGCAGCAGGCAGTGCATCGAGAATTTGGGTAGCGCGTTTTTGTCGGCCCAGGCGGATTTGGGTTTCGCCGAGGCGTACTCGGGCGATCGTGCTGTCGGGAGCCAGCTCTATAACGCGGTACAGCAGAGGTTCGGCGGCGGCGAAACGGCCCTGGTGTATCAAGCTCACTGCCTGATCGTAGAGCTGGTCACTGGTCGCTTTTTTCGGCGTTTGGCAGCTGTAGCAAAGGCTGGCTAGGAGTGCTGCGCCGAGGTAGTGTTTCACGGTGCCTGGCCCAGTTTGGCCAGCCTGGCTCGGGCCCGTTGGTGGTCGGGTTGCAGCGAAAGAACTTTTTTCAACGTTTGCCGTGCCAGGGCTATTTGACCCTGCTGTAAAGAGATTAAGCTCAGACCGTAGTGCGACTCGGCATGGGTGGGATCGATGGCGGTGCTGCGGGCAAAACAGGCCCGGGCTTCGGCAAATCGCTGTAGACGCACATAGACCAGGCCCAGAACGTAGTGGGTATCGCGGTGTTCGGGAGCCTGAGTCAGCGCTTGACTCAGGCTCGTTATTGCCCCGTTTAGATCGCCCTCCTGCCAGCGGGTACGGCCGAGGCCGTAAGCCGCGCTAAATGAGTTGGGATCGAGTTTGAGGGCTCGGGAGAAGAGGTTGTTGGCCTCGGTCAGGGCACGGTTTTGCAGTTGTAGATCGCCCAGAGTCAGCAGGCTCTCGAGATGATCGGGTTCCAGAGCGATGGCTTCTTGGAGTTGGGCAATCGCGGAGTCTGGTCGGTTTTGTCGGATGTGGATAGTGGCCAGGCGCAGGCGGATTGCCACCGATGCGGGATTGCTGCGCAGGCCGCGACCCAGTTCGGCGGTGGCTCGATCCCATTCGCGCCGCCCGATGTAGATCGTGCCCTGATTGAGGTGGCGCTCGGCCGCACTCAGATCCCGAAAGCGTTCGCGTGCCCGTTTTGCCTCTAAGGGTTGGCCAGATTGGTCATAGGCCTGGGCGAGAAGATAGTGGGGGCTGGGGTTATGGGGGGCGGTAGCGGCAGCTCGGTTTAGTATCCTCGCTGCTCGCAGCGGTTTTTTCAGGTCGATTAGGAGTCCGCCCAAGCCCAGAAGGCCCTGGACATGGGTCGAGTCCTGAGCCAGGAGCATTGCAAAGCCCTGGCGAGCAGATTCCAAGTGCTGGTCTCGCGCGAGGAGATCGCTGTGGTAATAACGGGCTTCGAGATGATCTGGAGCCAGTTCCAGGGTGCGGGCAAAGGCGTTGCGGGCCCGGGTGAAATCGCTGGTCGCTCGGAGAACCAGCCCCAGATTAAAATGGTATTCGGCGCGATCAGGTGCTCCGGTGATTGCTCGTTCCAGATAGCCGATCGCTTCCAAATAGCGGTGTTGCGAACGAAGAGACGAGGCCAGAGCGAAGAGATAATGCGGCTTTTGGGGATCTAGCGATAAAGCGTGTTCGAAAGCGATGATTGCCGCTGGGTGCTCTTCGAGTTGAGCGTGGGCTAAACCTTTATTGAAGTAAAGTGTACTCGACGAAGAATCGAGCTGGCTTGCTTTTTCAAATGCGGCGAGGGCTCGGGCAGGACGACCCTGCTGCAGAAAGAGCGAACCCTGATTGCGCCAGTGGATGGCCTGCTCGTGGTTCTGAGGATTGGTATGGTGCTCTGGCTTGTCGCTCCCGCCACAACTCAGCACCAATAGGGCAGACCAGAGCCCGATCCGCATCGCTCAGGAACCTGGGACCAGCGAATCGGGCAGGGCCTCTCGCAGCCGCTCTTCATCAATGGTGATGCGGTCGGCATGACGCTGGCGCAGGTCCTTGACCAGTTCATTGAAGGCCTGATTCTCGCGTTCGCGCCGCAGCAGTGCCCGGGCGCGATTTTGCACTAGCTCATAGGGTTCGACGCTGCCGGGGTTGAGACCCTCTACGCGGAAAATCGAGTAGCCGCCCTGGACGCGTAGCGGCCCCATCAACTGGCCGGGTTCTGCGGCGGTCACCGCTGGCACAAGTTGGGGGTAGACTGCTTTGTCGCGTTGGTGGAAGTGGAAGCGCGCTTTGGTATTTATGGCACTACGACGCACGCTGCGGTCGGCGAATTCCGCGAATCCTGCTCCGGCGGCGATTCGTTCTTTGATTTCGATGGCGTCGGTTAGGTCTTTGATAAGCAGTTCCTCGACCTGTATGGATTCCTCGTGGTAAAAGCGTTCGGGATGGCTCTCGTAGAATGCCCATACTTCCGCATCGGATAGCAAGTCCGTCGCGCCAGCGTGGGCCCGTATCGCATTGAGCAGTGCTGCTTCGCGGATTCGCTTCTCAACGCGTTGTATCTCGGGATCTTCATAGAGTCCCTCCGCACGGGCTCCCGAGCGCAGTAGGACGGGGCGTAAGATCCAGTAATCCAATTCATCGATGGCGCGGAGACTGTCGTTGAGACTGCGCTGGGAATTGGTGCGCTGCAGGGCCCGCCAGGCTGCGGACACGGTGATGGGGTCATTGTCGAGATGGTAGAGTATAGCACCGCTCGAGTCTAGTGTGCTCGTATTGCGTTGGCGCATGGCATTGAGCATCAGGCTCAGGCTTGTGGGGTCGAGTTTAGCATCCGTAGATGCCTGCAATTTTTCGAGATGTTCGGACTCGACCTGGTTCATCCGCTCGTTGAAAAGCGTATTTTCGATCAGTGGGCGGTATCGTTCGTAGGGTGTGGGTCGGTCTTCGGTGAAGCGGACTACGTGCCAACTGCGTCCGGCGGGTAGGGGGTTCGAAAGTTCACCGACGGGCAGGGTCTTGAATATTTCGGCTGGGACGTGCAGGCCTGGAGCAGCCTCCCGGCCTATAAAACCCAATTCGCCGTCGTTGCTCGCTGAACGGTCGTCTAATGAGTGTGCACGGGCGACCTCGGCAAAAGACTGACCGGCTTGGAGTTTGGCTACGACCTCTTCGATCTCGGCGCGGGTGCTAACCAGGATCGCATTGAGTTTGCGTTCGCGGTTGTAGCCCTCTTCTTCGTACAAACGCCGGACTTCTTCTTCGGATACGGCGGCTTGAGGGGCGAGGAAGCGCGCTCGATAGAGTACGAGGATTCGCGCATCTATATCCTCCCGTACTTTGCGATCGATTGCCCGCAGTGTATCCAGCCCTTTTTCCGTTGCATCGGCGAGGAGTAAGTGGCGGTCGATAAACGACTGCAAGTATTCCCGTCTGGCTGCTTGACCACTAGACTGGCTTCTTAGTCCGGTGCTGAGTCGCTGGATGAAACCCTGTAATTGTTCTGCTGAAATTTCTTGTTCGCCAATGGTCGCTACGGGACGGTCCTTTTCAGCGCAGCCGCTGATCCAAAGCGCGAACGACAAAATAAAAATTAAACCCATGTATTCCTCCAGATTGACTGCCTAATAATTGACTGCCTTATTTTAATATACTGGTATCTGGTTGCCGACCATCCCGGTAAAGCTATCGATGACCAGCCAGAGGCCGGCGGCGACGAACTGGCCGATGACTATCCCGATGAAGAAGGGGCGGGTCAGGGCATAGGTGCGGGGGCCGCCGTATTTGAGGGCAATAACCTTGATACTCCAGGCCAGGAAGATCGAAAACCAGATGCTGTTCATTACCCATCCGGTGCTTACGGCAAAACCAAGCGGGTGGAAGGGCCACCAGATTAAGAAATGGCGGGCCGCCATCAGGCCGCCCATAATCAAAGCGCCGAAGCCGGTCCACAGCCATCCGATCAGGCTCGGACCAGTGGGATTGGCGAGCTTTTGCGCGGCGAAGTCCGACGGGTAAGCGGCGAAACCAGTGAAGTATTGCGGATGCAGATTGAGGGCTCCGTCGCGATAGGCCAGGTGGAGCATGAACCAGCAGGAGGCTACCAGGCTGATGAGCATCGCGGTGACAATCGCCCAGAACAGAGGTCGCCGCGAACCCTTGAGATCGCTGCCCAGGCGCAGGCTGTTGGCCAGGGGGGCGGTCATAAAGACGAGAAGGTCCCCGGCCCAAGCGAAAGTATAGCCGGTAGCGACCATGCCCGAAGCGCCCAGGGCTGGTACGCCGACTCCGGAGACGACGAAGCCGGCGGGTATCATTTCCGGTGTTACAGTGGGCATGCCGGCTTCGGCGATAACACGTGCCAAACCGATAAAAATGACCAACGACGAAAAGAGAAAGAAGGGTACGATCCAGGCCGGGATTCCGCTTTTCCATAACCAGTAGCCCATGGTGCTGACTCCTCCCAGGAAGAGCCAGACCGCAGCCCTATAGGAGAGGATTTCCTGCGAGTCGTCGATCTGCTCATCGCCGTAAAAGGCCTTGCGCAGGACGTCGCGTAGGTGGGGGCGAGCGGTCCACAGACCGTATAAGACCAGGACGATGAGCGCGCCCATCATCTGGTGACCCATAATTGCTCCGACCGGTCCGGACCCGGTCCAGGGCCCCAATTCTTCCGGGCTGAAGATGCCGAAGTAGGAAAAGGTGCTTTCCTGGACGACGTGGAGCAGGTAGAAAAACCACAGGCTGAAGGCGATATTGGAGTTGATGAAATAGGCGAAGCCAAACATCAGGAAATTGATGCGCAGACTGAGCGTGGCGGTGCGGTTGAAGATTTCGATGCTGGTTTGGGGGACTATGGGGGTGATGAAATTGAAGTAGTGGTGCAGGGCATTGACGCTGTTGATGAAGAATGGTAGCATCAGACCGCACCACATGACGGGATTGCGGAAAAAGGGTTTGAGGAGCTTCTTGTCGCTATCGGCTTCGTCTTGAATCATCGCTAAAGGGACCTGGGCTAGGGGAAAGACCAGGCGCTCGTTGTCAACCCACTGACGGCGGAGAATCGATATCGCAGAGATGATGGCGGCGTAGAATGCCGCGTAGAACATCAGCCAGCGCAGTAATGGTTGAAGCCAGACTTGCCATGGGATGGCGGATGAGCCTTCGGTGCCTTCGTAGAAAGCTTTGACCGCTACCGGGTCAAAGACCACCATCCACTCCGATAGGAAGGGGTGGACGAGGTCGGCCCACTGATTTTCGGGCGTGGCGTAGTAGAATGTGCCAGTCATCATCGGCAAGAGCATGCCGACTACGCCGCGGGTGGGAATTGCGGTAGCGACGGCCATCATAACGAAAATGGTTACTAGTTCGCCGCGACTAAAAGCCCAGGCTCGGTTGAGGGCACCTAGGGCGACCTGCAGGGTCAGGAGCAGGACAAAGAGCAGGAAGAAGGCAGCCGGTGTCGCTGAACTCAAGCCCATTCGCGAACCCTGGATAACCATGCTGCCGTAGGGGATGCCGATGGCGATAATCAGGCTGAGGACGGAGCCGACTAGGAAACCTCGCGCGCTTATGATCGTACTATCTTTGGTATTTGGAATGATTCCACCCATGGTTTTATCTAAAGTATTATAGCCAAAAGAAATAAAGCAAAAATGGTTCAAGGTGCAAAAGGGGTACGGGAGCGATGTTAGGTCGGTTTATAGCTCTATTGGCAGGGTTGGTATTCCTGGGGCTCTTAGAATTTGGTTTACGGGTTTTGGATGTCGGTCCTGAGGAGGGTTTATTTATCGCCGAGGGCAATGACTATCGGCTCAATCCACATGCGGCGCGGCGTTTCTTTCCGCACCAATATGTGCGATTGGCTGCTGGACAGGATCGCTTTGCCCGCGAGAAAGATGCAAATACATTCCGCGTTTTCGCGCTCGGGGCCTCGACCTTGCTCGGCTTTCCCAATCCAGCCCACACTTCGTTTCCCAATTTTTTGCAGATGATGCTTCAGGACGCGTACCCCGAACGCGAAATCGAAGTCGTGAACTGTGGTATCACAGCGATCAATTCCTTCGTGTTACTCGATTTTGTCGCAGAGATCGCCGACCGCAGTCCCGACCTGGTCATCATTTATGCGGGCCATAACGAGTTCGTCGGACCCTATGGGGCGGCAACGCCTTTTGTCCGCCTCGGGGGCAATGGTTCTTTTATTCGGCTACAAATGATGGTACAGCGCTCGAAAATATATTATGTCCTGGGGGAGATTCTGTACGGTATCGGGGAGTGGCTCAGTAGGGACGAGGAACCGGCTTCTTTTGGTCTGCATCTGGTACAGCGCGAAATCAATCTGGGCGATGAAGCACACCTGCGGACAGAGGCGAACTTTCGCCGCAATTTAGCGCAGATCCTGGGCGCTTTGCACGAGCGGGATATACCGGTGGCTCTCTCTACGCTGGTCGCTAATCTGGAGGGTTTTTATCCCCTTCGCTCGGAAGCTCCCCAGCCACCCATCGGTCTGGCATCCCAGAGCATGGTAGACGACTATCCTCGCCATGCGGCGTTGCATTTTGAAGCTGGTGTATCCCAGTTGGCGGCTGGGGATTCGTCTGCAGCACTGTCTTCTTTTATACGGGCGCGAGACCTGGATACGATTCATCTGCGGGCCTGCAGTCCCTTTAATCAGATTATCCGCGAATTAGCCGCAGATCCGGATGTGTTCTTGGTGGATGTAGAACGGGTATTTTCCGCCCAATCACCTCGGGGTTTGATTGGTGACGAACTGATTACGGAGTATCTGCATCCCACGGTATTGGGTCACTACCTGATCGCGCATAGCATGTTTTCGGTGATAGCTGAGCACGAAGAAAAAGTGGGATTGGATGGGGGAAATTGGGCTGGGTTGGCACTTTTTAACGAGTACACGCAGCGCCTGGGTTATGGGACTCGTGACCAGATTTTGGCTCGTAATGATCTGATTCTGCTATTGCGCAATATGCCCTACGCCGAGTCGCCGCCAATCCTGGAGCGGAGACTTGCAGAACTGATCGGTGTGCAATTGCGGCAGCTGCCGAGTCTGAGCTATGCTCAGATCGCGAACTTTGCCCGTCGCGGTGGATTCGCTTTTTTGGCAGAGGTGATCGCAGGATTGAATGATGCGCAGTATCTGGCCGACGAACTCGAAGAGTTGGCCGGGCCTTTGGGATTTGCTCCCTAGGTGCTGCTAAACGAGGAGCTCGTCTCCATAGGCAAAAAGCAGTGGTGTACCGCCGGTGTGGACGAAGACAATATCCTCGCTATCGGCGAAACGCCCCTGGCGCAGCTGGTCGACAAGGCAGGTGAATCCTTTACCCGAATAGGTGGGATCGACCAGAATCCCCTCGCTGCCGGCCAGGAGGCGGATGGTGTCCAGGGTGGCCTGGTCGGGATAACCAAAACCGGCGCCTACATACGCATCGGTTACGGTAATCCGCGCGGGGTCGGCGTTGGATTCGAGGCCGATATGCGCCGCCGCCTCGGCCGCCGCCGCTGCGATCCGCGCGGAACTGTCCTCGGCATGTCCCATCTTGCTCTGGGGAGTACCCAGGAAGTGAGTCGAATGGCCAAGGAGCGTAAGGCCGGCGACTAGGCCCGCCAGACTATTGCCGCCGGATCCGACGACTAGATGGCCTAATTCTATGCCCTCGGTCCGACACTGGGCCGCAATTTCTAACGCACATTGTATATAGGCTACGCGCGAGAGCATGCCGGAGAGTCCAGTGAAGGGGTTATAGCCATCTGCCTCGAGGCGATGCACCTCCTCGGCGATAACGGTTGAAAGTTGGTCTGCAGCTGCCACGCGAACCCGAGTACCGAAGAGTCGATCGAGCAGATAGTTGCCCTGGGCCGGTTCGCTGCGTCCCATTGTCGAATCATCTTGGCGCAGGACTACTACCCCTTTGAGCCCGAGGCGGGCGCAGGCAGCGGCGAATTGGCGGCAGTGGTTCGACTGGACAACCGCGCTCAGCACCGCGGCATCGCAACCCTGAGCGGTGGCCTCGGCGAGGGTGAATTCGAGATAGCGGGACTTGTTGCCGCCAAAGGCCAGGCCCGTCAAGTCATCGCGCTTGATCCAGATCCGAGGTCCTCCGAGTTCGGCGCTGAGTTGGGGACAGAGTTGAAGCGGTGTCGGCAAGTTGGTAAAGCGGTGTCGGGGCAGCGCATCAATCGCGCGTTGAATCGTTTGCAAGTCCACGGGCTCATCTCCTTGATAGGGGATCCTAAACTTAGTAAACGGACAGGCGGTTGCCCACTATCCCGCTAAAGCCGTCGATGAGCAGCCAGCAGCCGCCAACGACGATTTGGCCGAGGGCGATGCCGAGAAAGAAGGGTATGGTTTTGCGGTAGAGCGCAGCGCCTCCGAATCTGAGTATGGCGACTTTGACCAGCCAGGCAACGAAAATCGAACACCAGATATTATCCATGACCCACCCCATACTCGCTGCAAATCCAATCGGGTGCAACGGCCACCAGGCCCAGTAGTTGCGGACCAATATCAGCGCGCCCATCAAAAAAGCCCCGCAGCCTGTCCAGGCCCAGCCGATAAAGTCGGGGCCAGTGGGGTTAAGTAGCTTCTGGGCTGCAAATTTGGAAGGATTGGCGGCAAAGCCAATGAAATATTGCGAGTGGAGATTGGCGGCGCCGTGGGTATAGGCTAGATGCAGCGTGTACCAGGTAGATAGGGAGAGACTGATAAGTATAGCTGCAGCCATGCCCCAGAGCAGGAGTCGGCGGTTACCGCCCAGTTCGCTGCCCAGACGCAGGCCATTGGCGAGGGGTGCGGTCATAAAGACCAGCAAGTCGCCAATCCAGACAAAGGTATAACCGAGGGAGACCATGCCTTGTGCACCCAGGATGGGCGTGCCGAGAGTGCTGACAGTGAATCCGGCCGGAATCATGCCGGGCGTAATGGTCGGAGTTCCGGCCTCGGCGACAATCCGCGCCAAGGCCACCAGTATACATAAGGCTAAGGCCACGACCAGCACTGCGATCCAGGCTGAGAGGCCGCTTCGCCACAACCACCAGACCATACAGGACGCGCCGGCGATGAAGCCGAGGACACAGAAGCGGTAGGATGCGATCTCGGCGTTATCTTTTTCTGGGCGTAGACATTGACGGATCACTGATCTTAGGTGATCGCGGGCAGTCCATATACCGTAGCCGACAAATACGGCAAAGGCACCAATCATCTGGTGTCCTATCCCCGCTTCAGACCATTGGCCAAGCTCCTCGACATGGTTCAGATGCAGGCTGCGCATCAGGCCGTCTTGTAGAGCGTGAAGCAGGTAGAAGACCCAGAGGCTGAGGGAGAGTTGGGTGCCGATTAGGTAGGCAAAGCCGAGCATCAGGAAGTTGATGCCGATGCGCAAGGTGACGCTGTCGCGCAGGAGCGAAAGATGGGTTTGCAGACTTGGAGAGGGGATGCTCGGAGAGTAATGGTGGAGGGCTTCGAAACTACCGATGACGAACGGAATCGCCAAACCTAACCACATGGTGCGGTTGCGGAAAAAAGGTTTGAGCAATTGCCCGCTTTGATCCTGGATCATCGCCAGTGGTACCTGGGCCAGCGGGTAGGCCAGGCGTTCGTTATCGATCCACTGGCGGCGCAGAATATTCATCAACGAGATCAAGGTCAGGTAGAATGCCGCGTAAAAGATCAGCCAACTTCCCAGCGGTGCGATCCAGGCGGACCAGGGAATCTCCGCGCCGCGACCCTGGCCTTCGTAGAACTGGGTGATAGCTTCTGGATCGGAAACGACCAGCCAAGCACTAAGGTGGGGGTGGATCAGGTCGGCCCATTGGTTTTCGGGTGTGGCGTAGTAGAATGCGCCAGTCACCATGGGCAGCAGCATGCCTACTACACCGCGAGTGGGGATGGCGGTGGCTACCATCATCATGACGAAGATAGTCAGCAGTTCTCCCCGCCCGAAGGCCCAGGCCCGGTTGAGGGCACCGAGTCCGAGGTGGAGAGTCAGCAAGAGAACGAAGAACAGGAAGAATGCTGCTGGGGTAGCTGAACTCAAGCCCATACGAGTACCCTGTATGACCATGCTGCCATAGGGGACGCCGATAGCGATTAATGCAGCTAATAGGCAGCCGCAGAAGACTGCGCGCAGGGTTACACCCGAGTTGCGGTCTTGGTCTAGGGATGCCTTGCGGCGATTCAGATGTTGGCGATAGGCGGAGGGAAGTTGTCGGAGCAAGGGTTACCAGCTGAAAATGCGGTTGTCGGTCATACCAGTACCGGCATCTATCACCAACCAGATTCCCGCGCTGGTGAACTGGCCGAGGATGGCACCTAAGAAAAAGGGTCGGGTGGCCTGGAAGCCACGGGGTCCCCAATACTTCAGGGCGATTGATTTGCAGATCCAGGCCAAGAATATAGAGAACCAGGAGTGACTCATCAGCCAGAGCCCGGCGATGGGGAAGCCGATGGGGTGCAGCGGCCACCAGGCCAGATAGTGTCGGGCCATCATCAAAGCGCCCATGATCGCAGCTCCGATGCCGGTGGAGAACCAACCATCCCAACTGGGGCCGACGGGGTTGAGTAGACGGCGGGCGACAAAACTTTCGAAGGGGGATCGGGCGCCACCGCCGAAGAACCAGCGGTTGAGGTTGATGCCGCCGTAGCGGTAGGATAGATCCAGGATCGTCCACAGCGAACTGAGCATACTGACGAGCACTGCCAGCATCAAGGCCCAGAAGAAGAGGCGATGCCTGCGTCCCTCCTGTCCGTCGAGCAGCTTGAGCGCATGGGCGACCGAACTCATCACTACAATCCGCAACTCGGTGGCCCAGGTGAAAGTAAAGCCGAGGGCGGTGATGCCGGTTTCGCCGATGGCAGGGGTGCCGATACTGGTGGTGACGAAACTCTGGGGCATCATCGGAGTTCGCGCTTCCGGTACTCCGCTTTCGGCAACTATACGCGTCATGGCGACGAAGATCGCGAAGGCACTAATCAAGAAAAACAGGGCGACTAGGGGTGGAATGCCGCTCAGCCAGAGCCAGGCCCCGGCAAAAAGCAGGCTTGAGATGCCGCCCCATACGGCTACGCGGTAGGGGAGGATCTCGGTAGAGTCGTCGATTTCAGGCGCATTGAAAAACGCTTTGCGAAACACGTCTTTAAGGTGGCTACGTCCTACCCAGAGTGTAAAAACAACTAGGACGATCAGCGCACCCATTTCTTGATGGGCGATCGCCGGAGGATTGACGCTGAAGGTATCGAGGGCCTCGCCAGTGGTGACCCCTAATAGGCCATAGAGGCCTTTTTGTATGTTGACCAGGACGTTGAAGAACCACAGGCTGAAGGCGATATCGAGATTGATAAGGTAGGCGAATCCCAGCACCGGGAAGCTGAGATTGATGGGCAGGTGCAAGGTGTTGCGAAAGAGGTCTATACTCGAAGAGAGTTGAATCTGGGGAAAGATATGGAAGTAGTTGTGGAAAGCGTTGGTTGTCGAGATGATACAGGGGAGGGCAAAACCGATCCACATCGTCGGATTTTTGAAGAACGGCGGCAGTCGATTCTCGTCGCTCTGGTGAACCATATCAAGAGGTAGTTGCGCGAGTGGGTAGAGCAGCTTTTCGCGCTCGACCCACTGACGGCGGAGTATCACCGCGACACAGATCATCGCAAAGTAGACCGCGACTACCAGGGCGCTCCATGCCAGGATCGGAGAAAGCCAGACGCTCCAGGGTATGTATTCACCTGCGGGCAGGCCCTCGTAGAAGTGCTTGATGGCCTGTGCATCAGTAGGAACCAGAAAATCGCGAATATAGGGGTGGAAGAGGTCATCCCATCTGTTTTCCGGCGTGGTGAAGTAGAGCCAGGAACCCATGATTGGCAGCAGATATTCAGATAGCCCACAGGTCGTGATCGCCGAAGAGATGAGCATCATGCTATAGATCAAGAGCATTTCGGCTCGGACGAGGCCGCCATTGGGGAAGACGCATTTGTAGAGGGCGTTGAATACCCCGACCAACACAAAAAAGAGAAATAGGGCACCGGGAGTGGAGAAGTCCTGAGTCATATACGAGCCGCGCAGGACCATATTGCCGTAGGGGGCGCCGGCAGCCAGGGCAGCGGCAAAAATCGAGCCTAAGAAAAAAGCTCTGAACGTGTAGCCCGACCTGGGAGAACCCATCGAGTCCTAGTCGGTGGCGGGGAGCGCCACTCGGTCCACGAAGTGTGCGAAACCGAAGCGCCGAGGTACATGGAATTGTGGTTTAGGCGTCCGGGTGTCCGACCAGGTGATGTACTGGAGATTTATTTGGCCACCGGTGCGATAGAGATTGAGTCGCCATAGATCGCCCGGCTGGGGGGGCAGTTGCGGTGCGTAACCCTGAAATGCGGCGAAGGGGATGGCGATTTCGGTGGTCCATAGACTATCGATATCGGTTTCGTCGTTGAGGCTACCGTCAATTGCGACTGCCACCAGGATCCCATCGGCATTCCATGTGCCGCTGCGATTCAGTTTGGGCGAGCGATCGAGGATGGTGCCGAGCGCGTTGAATTCGAAATTGTAGTAGAGGTCTATGGCACTGGTGTCGGGAGCGATGAAGACTTCGACGCAGTCATCGCGTGAGACAGGGCTATCGCGATCGGTCAGCACGGCGGAGATATGGGGGTCGTAGGCGGTGAAGGCGACGTAGAGGTATTGATTGTCCCAGAGCAGTCGGGCCTCGGTGCGGTCTCGGGCTCCAGCGGTCCACCAGGGGAAGCTGAACTGGTCGAGGATCGGGGTTGTGGTCCAGCTGGACTCTGCCAGACGACCGTCAATCGTGATATCGCCAGTCGTGAACGGGATATAACACTCGGGCAGATCCTGTGGATGGGCGCAGATCGGCAGGGAGCAAAGCAGGAAAAGGAAGAAAAGTCTAAGTCCAGACATCGCGATGGGCTCCGATCCATTCGAGATGAGCCTGGCGAACCAGTCCGTAGTTGTAGAAGGCGAAGCCGTCGATGCCACCCTGGTCCAGTGCATTGAGATGGGTGCCCAAAGCGACCTGATCGGCGAAACTCCCGGGATGGATGATGGCGCTCAGCCCGGTGTTGACGGGTAATTCGTTGCGGGTGTCGGCGATCTGTGCAGGCAGGTCGCCTGTCGCTCCACCGATGCCGGCATTGAGCATAGACACGCCGCGCAGGATGCGGTCGGAGTCGAGCCCATTGCTCACCGGATCGCGGCCGCCGAAGAAGGAGACGCGTGCTCCGGACCCTCGAGCAATTTCTACAGCCTCTTCGGTCAATGAGCTTGCGGTTTCGACACGGACATCTAGATAGGATTGCAAACGTCCGGAAAAGGCGGTAGAGAGGTCTGTGCTGCTGGACTCCATATCTGGTTGGCAGGCGAGTTCACGGGTCAGAAATTCGCGAACTTCGCTGCGAAATTGATCGGCGTCCAGACCCGTGTGCTCTGCCCGTTGCAAACAGTGGCGACAGTAGCAGAGTCCTAAGAGTATTTCGCAGAACGGAGAGATCTGTACGGCGACCTTGGGATTGCGAAATCCGTAGTTGAAATGGAGAAAACCCAGCGATTCGAGGTGGAATTCGTCCGGTTGGAACTGGGTGGCGATATCGCGGCAGAGGGCGAGGGCGTACTCGCGCGTAAGCGGGCTGGCCGGACAGAGCTGGGCCAGATTGATATGACCGAAGGGGTCTTTTTTGGCTGCGTCGGGAAAGCGCTGCGGCAGGTAGTGGTTGTAGTTGAAGACTAACCAGCTCGTAAAGCCCAGGCCTCGGGCTTTAATCGCATCGACCATTGTGTGCATGTACTCGGGCCCGCTAACCGTCTCGCTGATCAGGGGGGTTAACGGACTTTCCTTGTAAAACGCCTCCGAAGGCTGGAAGTAGAGTGCGCCCTCTTCACCCCAGTAAAGCGGTCGTTGCGGATTGCGGGGCAGAAAGTAGGTCGATACATGGTAGCTTTGGGCCAGGTTGATGCTCTTGAGGCCTGCGGTATCGGCGATGGTGCCGAGCGACAGGTCTAGACCTTCGTCTGATAAATCCCACGGATAAGTATAGATCGTTGCGGATTTAGACATCCGGGGCAGTTTCCTCCCATGGTGGCAGGCTATGCCCGTTGAGATCCCAGACTATTTCGCCCTCGCGCAAAGTCATCTGGCATTCGAACTGGCGGTCGGCTTTGAGCACCGAGCGGGTGGCATCGACAAAACCGAATTGGCCTTCGCGCAGAGAAAAGACCGCCACGTCGGCGATCGCCCCTTCGCTCAAGTGTCCCAGCTCTGGGCGGCGGATGACCTCTGCAGCGCGCCAGGTCGAGCGGTAGATGATCTCTGCGAGGGGCATGCCCAGCGCTAAGAACTTGGACATGGTGATATTCATGGTGGCGTTGGGGAGCATACGGCTGCGCTGGTGCAGGTCGGTACTGATCGTATCGGGGGGGAAGCCCTGTTCCAATGCGGGCACCGCAATATGAAAACGGAAACTGGCGTTGCCGTGGCCGGTGTCGAAGACGATGCCGCGATCCCGTGCGGCCCAGACGTATTGCTGTACCTGGTTATCATCGTCGATCAACGGTGTGCGCGTCGAGTAGCAGTGGGTATGGATATCGCCGGGACTCAGGCGGGCCAGAAGCTCTTCATAGGTGCGGGTCGGCCTGGGGGAGAAATCCATCATAGTGATGGTGTCGCTCAGACGGGCTGCTTCTATTGCCCCGCCGGCCGATTCCCAGCCTGGACCGCTGAAATGGGCCGATTTGGAGCCAACCAGATATTCGGGATAGCGGCGGATCATCTCGCTGCATTTTTGCGGGTCCATATCAGTGGTGTCCTGTTCGGGAGGGCCGATCATGCCCGCCCCAACGATATTGAGCAACGCCAGTACCCGGGTTTTAGCCTTGGAGATGATGGTATCCTTAAAGTGTTCGAAATCCTTGTACCCGGCGCCGCCGGTGTCCATACAGGTAGTGACTCCCTGGGGCAGGCAATGAGGGTCGGGGAATAGCCAGGCGTCGAAGCCGCCGTAGACATGGAGGTGGATATCCAGAAGGCCGGGGGTAATATAAAGACCGGAGAGGTCGACAGTTTTTTCCGCTGTGGCTGGCAGGTCCGGAGCGACAGCTGCGACCTTGCCGTCTTTTATCGCGAGATCCATGACGCCGTCGTGGCCATTTTTGGGGTCGATCAGGTGTCCGCCTTTAAGCAGTATATCAGCAACCATTTGCGCATTATCCTCCTATGTTTAATCCACACTGCTAAGGTAGGAAAAAGAGTACAAGGATGGCAAATTTTCAATGAGTACTATATCTATACGATAATTTTCACACTGAGACATATATAGGGCATGGGCAAAGTAATGCGCTTTGGTTGAATGCGAACTCTGTTGCCGATATTTTCCGTCGGCGGACAAATAGCTCTACTCTTTTACTGCTCCAGAGGTCAGACCCTGGGTGAAGAAACGCTGGGTAAAGAGGAAGAAGAGCACGGTCGGAATCAGGGCGATGATCGAAGCGGCTGAGATATAGCGCCAGTTGACTCCGAACACACCCTGCAGACTGGCCAGGCCGAGTTGAAGGGTGTAGAGCTCGCGGCTTTTGAGCACGACCAGCGGCCAGAGGAAATCGTTCCATTGCGCGACAAAAGTGAAGGCTGCCTGGGTGGCGAGTGCCGGCTTGATCAAGGGGAGCATCACTCTGGCATAGATGGTGAATTCTCGACAGCCGTCAATACGGGCGGCATCCTCTATATCCTTGGGAATTGTGCTAAAGGCTTGGCGTAGGAGGAAGATGCCGAAGGCATTGACCGCCAGAGGCAGGATGACGCCGGCGTAGGAGTCGACCAGCCCGAGTTTAAGGGTGACGATGAAGAGCGGGATCAGCAGGACCTGGAAGGGCACCATGGTTGTCGCCAGTACGCAGTAGAAGATGGCTTGTCGACCGCGGAAATGCATCCGGGCCAAAGCGTAGCCGGTCAACGAGCAGAAGAACAGATTGAGCAGGACAGTGGCGATGGCGATGTAGAAGGTATTGAAGATATAGCGCCAGAAGGGCAGAATATTCCAGGCTTTGACGAAGTTGCCCCAGACAATGGGGTCAGGTATCCACTGTGGTGGGTAGGCAAAAAGATCGGCTGATTCCGCTTTGAGCGCGGTGGAGAGCAGCCAGGCAAAGGGTAGCAATAGTACGATGCCGACACTCGAGAGGAGCGCGTAGATCAGGATTCGTTGCCAGGTGGAAGTCGAAATTTCAGGTGCCTCCATCGGTATTATCGCTTCCGGCCAGACGAAAATTCAGTATGGCGAAGACCAGGATAACGATGAGTAGAAAAAGCGAGACGGCGGCGGCGTAGCCTACTTCGAGATATTTAAAGCCGAGAGTGTATATGTAATAGGCCAGCAAATTGGTGCGGTGGAAGGGGCCGCCGCTGGTCATGACGTAGACTTCGCCGAAGGTGCGCAGGGCGGCAATGGTGGCGATGATCGAGACGACCAGCGTATAGGGCTTGATCGTAGGGATGATAACATGGCGAATGGTCTGCCACCAGTTGGCTCCATCGACACGGGCAGCCTCTTTGAGTGGTGTGGGGATCCCCTGGAGTCCAGCCAGGTAGATGATCATGTAGTAGGGGGTGGCTTTCCAGATCGTGACCAGAGCGACAGAAAAAAGCGCAATAGCGGGTTCGCTAAACCAGGCCGATTCGGTTTCAATACCGAAGAGGTTGAGGAACGCTTCGGGTAGCCCACGGGTGTCGGCCAGCCACGATGGGCCGATGATACCAAAGCCCTTCAGCAGTGCGTTGAGTAGGCCATCCGAGTTATAGAGCCACTTCCAGATGATGCCGGCGACGACAATCGAGGTGACGACCGGTATATAATAGAGAGTGCGAAAGACCTTGATCAGCCGTATCGAATTGTCGAGTAGGAGCGCCATAAGAAAGGAGAATACTACCAGCGAAGGTACGACCATTGCCGCATAGAGCAGTGTATTGGCCAGGACACGCCAGAATAGCTCGTCGCCCCAGGCGCGGTAGAAATTGTCGAGGCCGACGAAAATTGGGGCGGTGAAGATATTGTATCGGTGCAGGCTGAGCCAGAGCGTGTCGAGGAGTGGGTAGGCGAAGAATATGCCCAGGAGCAGGAGGCCGGGGCCAATGAAAAGGTAAGGAGTGTAGCGTCCGTGCACGATTCTTTCTCACTGAAAACGGAGTAGGTGGTTCCACTTCTCTTCGATGCGGTTTAAGGATTCTTCGACGTCCTGTTGGTTGGCCAGGGCTTTGGAGAATTCCTCGTGCAGAATATCCTCCATGCGGCTCCAGCCCACTACGTCAGGTGGGGCCATCACAAAGGAGTTGGGGATATCGGCGGCCGAGAGTTGGTTGGCGGCATCGGCCAGCGTTTTAGGGGGGCGGCGGAAATATGGATCGGCAGCGGCTGCTACGGTGGAGGGCAGAATCGCTACTTGGCGGCAGAATTCGAGCTGATTTTCGTCGTTGGTGATGAAGAGCCCGAAGTCGACGGCTATTTCGGCGTGGGGTGAGGCTTTGGGGACGACCAGGACCTGATTGGTGGCTGGAATTTTCCCTAGTTGACCTCGGGGCATGGGTGCGAGGCCGACTTTTTCTGTGAAAGAATCATCGAAATAACGCGTGATCCAGCCGCCGGAGAAAGGCAGCATCGCGGCACGGCCCTCGATAAACCAGTTGACCTCGTCGCGGTGTGCGGCGGCAATGGCTTCAGGAGGCACCACGCCGTGTCGGTAGGCATCGACCCATTTTTCGAAGATCGCTCTAGCGTCGGGGTGATTGATACGGGTGCGGCGGAAGTCCTCATCGAAGAGCGGCCAGAATCCATCCATTCGCAAAAGTGCCCAGGGCGGGGCAATGAGCGAGGGATGCAATCGCCATGAGACGCCGTACTTACCGGTGCGTTCGTGGATCTGGCGGCCCATTGCCAGCATTTCGTCGATGGTCTGAGGAGGGTGGTCGGGGTCGAGTCCGGCCTGGGCGAAGAGTTCCTTGTTGTACCAGAACATGGTGACGCCGACATACCAGGGAATAACGTAATTAGCGCCCTGAAAGTAGCCCACTCCATTCCAGAAGTTGGGCAGGCGTTTGGCTTTTTCTTGGTTGGAAACCGCTTCGTCCATATTCACCAGAATATCGTATTGCAAGAAGCGGGGGAGGTCGTAGATATTGGCTAGATCCGGAGGCGTATCACCAACCAGGGCAGCGAGAAACTTTTCGGCCACCTCGCCGCCGCTGACATCGACCCATTTGATCTTTACTCCGGGATGGGTCTGCTCGTACGTGGAGATCATGCCCAAAATATAATCGGCGAAGGCATCGCCCAGAGCAATGGTCCAGAATTCGATGGTAGGAGCGCTCGTTTCTTCCTCCGTTTTGGGGCTACAGGAGGAAAAAATGAGCAGGAGTAGGAAAATCGATCTGGACATTAGATTTAGATAGGAGATGATTGTGGCCAAGCGAGAGCCGCAGGTTTCTATCATGAGTTCCAAGACCTGCGATGGCGATCATAGGCTATGAAATCTATAGCGGTAAAAGCACTAAGGCAATTCACCGGTTGGTATTTTGTCTCTCCCGCTAGGTGTTGGCCTACTGCAAACCAGGTCGGGAGGGGGACCGAAAATTTGTCCGAGGCCGATTATCGGACCTATTTTAGTCCACCCGTAAATGAGGAGGGATTATGGAAGAGCAACGACTCAAAGATCAGGTGGCCTGGATCAGTGGTGCAGCCTCTGGGATGGGGGCGGCGATTGCCAGGCGTTTTGCCTCCGCAGGGGCCAAGATTCTGGCGGTGGATGTACAGCGAGAACTCGGCGAGGAAGTTGTCGCACAGATTCACAACGCTGGAGGAGAAGCAATTTTTACTTCGTGTGATGTGGCGCGTGGCGTTGATGTTGCTAACTCAGTCGAAGCTGCGGTTGCAGCCTTCGGTGGCTTGAATATTGTCGTCAATTGTGCTGGGATAGTTCATCTGGGGCGGCTGCACGAGTACGGTGAAGAAGATTGGGATTATTTGATGGGGGTCAATGCCAAGTCGATTTTCCTCTCGGTAAAATACGCTGTTCCACACCTGACTAAGCATGCACGTAGCTACGTGGTCAATATCGCCTCGGTCAGCAGTTTTATCGGTCAGGGATCGACCCCGGCCTATACGGCCTCCAAGCACGCGGCATTGGGGTTGACTCGTTCGATCGCACTCGATTATGCGGCGGAGGGCCTGCGCTGCAACTGTATATGTCCGGGAATCACCGATACGCCGATGCTGCGCTATCATTTAGAGAGCATGCCCGATCCCGAAGGGGCACTCGCTAGGCGTTTGCAGCGAGTGCCGATGGGGGTGGCCATTCAGCCTGAGGAAATCGCTCAGGCCGCGCTCTATTTCAGTTCAGAAGACTCGATGGGGATCACCGGGACTTCGCTGGTTGTCGACGGAGGTTGGACTGCCTGTGCCGAGTGGGATACGGACGGGCCTACCCGTTTCGCCGAACGCGATGCCGAAGCGTAATCAGGTCTCTAGACCTAGGCGTTTGGCCGAGCACGGTTCCCAGCCGAGCAGGGTTTTGGCTTTGGACATATTCATTTCCTGGTGCGCGGCATCACCGGCAATGAAGAAGGCGTCGAAGCGACCATGGCTTTTATCGGCAAAGTCGAGCGCGGCTAGATAGGCGTTGGCGAGGTCCTCCTCGTCGGTGAGGTAGAGCGGGGCGCCCCAGGAACGGCGGGGCGGGTCCGCATACTGGGCGAGGAACTGTTCCCTATTGCGCGGTCCGGAGATCCGCAGTGCTACCAGGCTCATATCGAATTCGCGGGCGAAGTAGCGGCAAATCTGTTCGGCGAAGCCCTTGGTCAGTCCATAGACATTCGGACCATCCAGGGGGACTTCTTCCTCGGAAGGATAATAGCGCCGGTTGCGGTTGTGGGCACTCATGGTCGAGGTGTGAACCCCTGTTTTTATTCCTCGTTCAAAGGCATTGAGTAAGAGCAGATGCAGACCTAGGCAATTGACCTGGTAGTTGTCCTGTGCCTGCTCTATACTGTGCTCTCGATCGAGGCCGTCCTGGCCGCCCTTCATGACCATGGTGATAAAGCTGTCTACACCGTCGAGTGCCAGATTCAGTGCCTCGAGGTCGGTCATCGATCCTTGGACGTATTCGACATCGTGCTTGGGAGGATTGAGGTCGAGGACCCGGATTTCGTGTCGGGTGCGCAGGTAGGGGATGACGGCGGTGCCAACGCCGCCGGAGCCTCCGGCGAGCAGAATTTTCAATCTATTCCTCCATCAGTGATTGGGTTTGTAGAGGCTGAAATGCCATTGGCCTATGTCGCTCAAGACTAGGATAAGAATGGGTTGTCGTCAATAGCTCTGCTGCTGCTCTTAACTTAGGCTTGGTGGTTGAGCTTGTAGAATTGCGACTGAGTCGCGGGTGACCGCAGCCTAGTCTTTGAGACGAAAACTGAATACCCTGCAAAAGGTCCGCCGGTGTAGGGTCTCGCGATTTGACGATGAGATCGTTAATGATCTATATACAGGTTCACCAATAGCCGGAATATGAGATCTATAAATGCCGAAATTTGAGTCCGAGTATCTCGTGGATTTGGCAACGAGGCTCTTTGTGCAGAGCGGTGCGCCCACCCCGTCGGCCCACCTCGTAGCCGAGGCGCTGGTGCGCGCCGATATGATGGGCATGCCTTCCCATGGCGTGGCCCGGGTTATCCAATACATCAAAGATATAGAGCAGGGCTCAATTATTCCGCAAGCAGAGCTCGCGGTCAAGGAGTTGAGTCCGACCGTTTCGCTCGTCGATGCGCAATGGAACTTTGGTCAGGTCGCAGCTCTGCGGGCGGTCGAGTCGGCGCTGGCGACAGCTCGGGTCCATGGTATGGGTAGTGCGCTGGTGCGTCGGTGTCGTCATGTCGGCCGTCTCGGAGCCTATACCGAAGCGGCAGCTCGGGCTGGCCTGGTGGCGCTGGCCACTTGCAGTACCGCGGGTGAGGGGCATTGGGTGGCGCCTTTTGGCGGATGCGCGGGTCGTTTGGGCACGAACCCGATCTCCTTTGCTGCTCCGACCGATGGAGATCCGGTGCTTCTGGATTTTTCGACGGAATCCTTGCCCGAGGGACGGGTGCGCCTCTTTCAAGATACCGGACGGACTCTGCCGGATGGCACGCTGGTGGATAGACGCGGGGAGCCGAGTAGCGATCCGGCCGATCTCTATGCAGAGGATGGTTCACCGGCAGGGGCGATCACTCCTTTCGGTGGCGAGCAGGGATATAAGAGCTATGGTTTGGGTTTAATGGCGACGATTCTCTCATCGCTTTTAGGGGTGCCGACCTGGCGCGAGGAGGGGATTGAATCGCATGCCAATACCATGTGGCTCCTGGTCATCGATGTGGGACAATTGATGGGTGAGGAGCGGTTCGTCGGCGAACTCGGCGAGTTACTGGACTACGTATCTTCGGCCGAGCCGATGGTTGGGAGTGACGGTGTGCTGGTACCGGGTCAGCGCGAATTTCAGGCATTGGCACGAAGTGAAGAGCAGGGTATTGTAGTCGATGAAGGCATCTGGCGACAGCTCGTAGCGTTGGCGGCAAGATTGGAGGTAGAAGTAGAATGAGCGAGGAATTAAATGCGGAATTAAGTGCGGCGATTGCCCATCTCGAAGTCTATGGATACTGTTTGTTGCCGGAGCGCATACCACGGGAGGAGGCATTGAATCTCGGCACTCGCTGTCTGGAATTGCACGCCGACCCCGCAAATGCGGATTTTATCCACGGTGACGAGTACTATCAGACGCTCTTCGGGATGATAAATCTCGATGAGCGGGTTTGGCAATGCGCCTTTCACGAAGATACGCTGAGTATAGCCCGCCATTTCCTCGGACCTCGCTGTCGGGTCGTCGAAGCTTGTTCTAAACCGACTTGGCCAGGGGCGCCGCCACAGCATCTGCATGTTGATTCAGCAGGTAATTTTGACAAGGTGCCAGATATTCCCTGGATGATCAATACGATCTGGATGCTGAGCGATTTTAGCGCTGAAAACGGTGGGACTGGGGTAGTGCCAATGAGTCATCGCTCGCGCTTGAAGAGTCCACCGCCCGAAGTGGGGCCGGAGAGCCCGTTGATACAGCCAGTCGAAGGGCGTGCGGGTTCGGTGATGCTGTGGCACGGGGGGGCCTGGCATCAGGCACGAGCCAATTCGAGCCAGGAAATCCGCATCGGACTCAATATCGCCTACTATCCGCGCTGGTTTAATAATTGGGTCGAAAACGGTCACCAGCCAATATGGCCGGAGACCTATGCCCGCATGCCTGAGCAATATCGTGGCCTCGTTCCGGGTCGGCAGGGACGAGACCGAGAAGAGACCTACGAAAGATAGAAGTAAATACCCAAGGAGGGGTGAACTCTCGTGGCTGAAGATCTGCTTCAGGCTCTTCAGATAGGAACCGGAAAGCCCTAGCTGGCGAAGGTGGCCATTAGTGCGGTTGTCTGTTCGACGATTTGTTCTTCGACTGTTGGTTTAAAGGGTGCGGGTCGCAGGAATAAGTGATAGGAACCGTCTACCTCATAACCGCCTAGGTCGTAGGTTTCGGCCCCGGGTACATAGGCGATTAAGCCATTGGCGTAGGCCACGGTCGAAGTCAAACCGGGGCGGAGAACTGATTTGAGGTGCAGGCCAATTTCGCTCAATACCTCACCCCCCAGGAACACGGCGCGAAGCTCGGGGTTGAATTGTACGATCTGTATTTCGTGTGGACACTTCGTTGCCAGAGGGCCGTTGTCGGCAATCGCCAGCATGGCGGCTGCCCAGTCGCGGCGGCGCGGGTCTTGGTCATTGCGGATTTCCTGTAACGCTTCGATCGTCGGCAATTCGGTATAGGGTAATTGGTGAAAGGTATCGGCGACCTGCAGCTGAGTTGCATCGACCGGAGCGGCATTGCTATGGGACTCAAGAGCTGTTGCGGCCAATTCGCGTCCAGCCGCGGCTAATTCTGGGAAGCTAGGTCGTGGGAATTGGCCTTCTTCTCGACCGTACCAGGGCCGGATATTGCCCGCACATCCGGTGGCAAAGAGTGCTGGGGCATCGATTTCCTCCTCGATAGCACGGCAGAAATAACCGGGATAATCACCGCCGATGAGGTAGCCGCCGAGGCTGGTGGGATGGCAGCCGAAGATGCTTAAACTACCGAGAGGGCGACCTTGCTGATCTTGAAAAAAGAAGGTGTCGAGGTCGCGGTCGATCGTCCCGTCTGGGTTGGGGGCGAATAGGATCCCGCCCTGGCCATCGGGCAGACGGCGGTTGACGCCGAATTCCGAAGTGGTTCGCGCGAAGGATAGCGTTCCCGGGACCTGGGATGCTCGGGCGCGGACGACGACTTCGATCAATTGCTGATGCAGGAAAGCCGCATAGCTTGGTTCGACGGCTCCAGGCATGATCCAGGGATAGAAGAAGGGCGCGCAGTGGGTGTGGGTGGCGGTGAGAACGATCTGTCGCGGCAGGAGCCCGGTAAGGTCGGCGATATGTGCTTTGGCTGCGGCTGCATAGGCCAGGTCGTAGCCGATTAAGTCGGCAGTGATGATGACCAACTCCTCGGTTGGTGTGGCGATATATACCGCCCCGGCCCGGAGGGCCTGGTAGACCCCTTCGGACTTGTGGTCGCGGTCTCCATAGCCGACGAGCCACACTGGAGCGTTAGGAGTTATATCGACTTGAGCGATTCCAATACGAGTCATAGTTATTTACCCGCGAATTATTTGTGTAGGAGGGCTACCTGCTAAGCAGGTATGTATTGTACTGGGCGCCGTACTCGGTTGACTGGGTCGATCGAGCGGATTTCGGTACAATGCAGATCGTTTGTTAGTGGTTTGCATCGTTGCTCAGAAATTGAAGATCATATTGCCCTGTACATCGAAGTAGCCATCGATAAAAACCCAGAGCGAAGCGGTGAAGAATTCACCCAGCACCAACCCTAGGAAGAAGGGGGTTAGTTGCCGGTATAGGCGGATGCCACCGTAGCGCAGGACGCAAAATTTAGCCAGCCAGGCCATGAAGATCGCCAACCAACCATAGGAGACTATAGTGAAGGTCGAGGCGATGGGAAAGCCCAAAGGATGAAGTGGCCACCAGACGAAGCGCTGACGCAGGAGAAGCAGAAGACCCATCACCCCCGAGCCACTCAGGGTAAACCACAGTCTGGGGAGAAAAGAGGGTTCCGGTTGATTGGCCACCGAGGCCATATAGCGAAAGGGCCAACGTGGGGCGCCGCTATAGTACCAACTATGGAGATTGATACCGCCATAGGTATAGGCCATTTCCATGGTGATCCAGATCGAGCCGGCCAATCCTACGGCGATGGCGGCGAAGATACAGTAGGGGAGTATACGGGAGGGTCGCTCAGGGCTTGAACTGAGTTTGAGACTGTGAATTACGGCGTTCATCATATTGGCTGCGGTCTCGCCCATCCACACTGTACTGAAGGCCAAACCGGTCATATTGTGTAGCCCGAGGGTTTCGGGTCCGAAGCCGCGGGCGATAAAGGTCTGGGGCGCCATCGGGGTCTGGCAGCCGGGCAGGCCCGCTTCGCAGACGATGCGTGAAAGGCCGATAAAGACGGCTAATGCGCCTAGGATTAGCAGGAGTGCTACGTAGAGGTCGAGGCCGGTCAAGGTAAGCCAGATCACTAGGAAGACGATGCCGAGCAAGAGCCCGCAAAAGGCGGTGCGCGGGGCGAGGAATTCGCGTGGTGCTCGTTCGCCTCGGAGTGCTAATACCCACAGGCGGTGCACATGGCCGCGGGCGGTCCACAGTACGAAGAGGGTCAGTGCCAGCAAGCCGCCAGCCTGCTGGTGGGCAATGGGAGTAGTGGCTCCGCCAGAAGTCCAGATATCACCCCCGCCTAGTTGTAGTCCGATACGGGCGAAGATCAGTTTTTCGAGGGTGTAGATGATAAAGAAGAACCAGATGCTGAAGGAGACATTGAGCGGCATCAGATAGGCTAGGCCCAATACCGGGAGATTGAGGCGAACGGGTACACTGACCAGACCCTGATACAAGACTAAATTACCATTGATGAGAATCTTATGGAAGGCTTCGTGATAGTAATTGAGCGAATTCCAGGAGTGCAGGAGCAATGGGATCAAAAAGCCGATCCACATCAGATGGCTCAAAAAGAGCCGGCTCAGGCGCGCTCCCTTGTCGGGGTCAGCGAGCATGTCCAGAGGTAGCCGGGTCAGCGGAAAGACCAGTCGCTCGTTTTCGACCCATTGCCCTCTGAGCAGGACACCAAGGCAGAGCGTCACCCAGTAGAAGACCATAATAAACGAAATCCAGGCCACCAGCGGCTTGATCCAGGCGGACCAGGGTATGGCCAGATCCTGGGGCAGGCCCTCGAAAAAAAGGCGTATTACTTCGGGGTCTTCAGGGGCTAGCCAGGAGTGGATATAGGGTCCGAAGAGCGTGCCCCATTCGTTTTCGGGGGTGGCATAGTATATCGCGCCGCTGATGACCGAGAGAAAGGAGCCGGTAAAGCCAGTTGTCACCACCACCGAGCCGACGAGCATCATGATATAGATGGCGATCAATTCGTGGCGAGAGAAGATCCAGGTCGGACCGAGGATCCGCAGCACAGGTAGCAATCCGGCGGTGAGCAGAAACAAAAAAAGCACCGCGATGATGGGGATAGCATTGCTGGTTAGTTGCGATCCTTTGACCATCAGGATCGCCCATGGGCT
>MDTE01006063.1_pt1 | contig 28341 bp, 28 predicted proteins | sample 811231 | NCBI WGS metagenome assembly MDTE01 (sample SAMN05326651, study PRJNA326480) | marine metagenome | isolation source: seawater | place: Indian Ocean: Red Sea | collected 2010 | reverse complement strand
GTACGCAGATAACGCAAGCGACGTTGTCTTAAAAGGCATGCCTATACCCCAACCTCCCAGTTCCAATCGAATTTCCCTGCTCATCCACCAGACAAACCTCGTTACCTCCTGTAATCACACCAATCTCTGTTACGGCAACCGCGTGCTCCACAGTAGTTTGCCAAAAGACTTGATTATTTTTTTCAGGAACGACCAGCACTAATTCATAGTCGTCCCCTCCGCCCATCAACTGCGATCTCAGGACGGCCCCAGTGCTTATCAAGGATCCAGCCCTAGAAGAAAATGGTATGGACGATTCCCATACCTTCGCACCTACATCACTCGCCACGCAAATATGGCCTATATCCGCGAGCAAACCATCTGAAATATCAACCGCAGCACTTGCAATCCCTCGCATGCCCCTCCCAACAGAAAGTCGAGGTTCCGGCCAAAGAAATCGCTTCACAAAGTATTCTATAGTCGCTTTATCACATTGTTTCAAATCACCCTTCAAAACACTCAATCCAAGTGCAGCATCACCAATGGTGCCGGTCACATAAATCCGGTCACCAACCCCAGCAGTTGATCTAGTCAATGCAGAATTGCAAGGTACCTCCCCAAAAGCTGTTATGGAAACTGACAAGGGTCCGGGTGTCGCCACGGTATCTCCCCCAATCAACCATATGCCGTACCTCTTCTGGTCTTCTAGGAGTTGTAAAGAAAACTCTTCGAACCATTTTTCTGGTGTCCCCACTGGAACCATTAACGCCAATGTATATGCCACCGGGGCGGCTCCCATGGCAGCCAAATCGCTGAGATTTACCCGCAACGCCCGCGCCGCCACTGCCTGAGGCTGGCTGTCCTCCAAGAAATGAACGCCAGCAATTAGCGCATCACATGTAATCACTATTTCCGCCCCGGATGTTGATTGAATAACAGCACCATCATCTCCCAAATCAAGGGCGGCCGGCTTACCACCGGTAAGCGGGCGAAAATACCTCGATATGACCCCAAACTCATCTGTCAGTTGGCCACCGCCCATCGCCACTCTACCCCCCCTCTTCAGCCCTTTTGCTCATTTCTTCCTGCCGAATTTTTCGTGCTAATGTATCTAAGGCAGCGTTCACAAACGCGGTTTCCTCTTTACCACCGAAGCCACCCGCAATATCCACATACTCCTTGATTATGACCCGGGCAGGAACAGAGCTCCCCTTGAGCTCAAAACACGCAGCTCGCAAAAGCGCTCTACTTGTGGGATCTAAGCGCAGAATGGTCCAACCCCCCACTAGAACACCTTCAATCTTGGTGTCGAGCTCACGAATTTCCCTATCTACACTTGCCACAATTTGGGAAAAAAGAGCTCTATCAACGCTAGTGACTTCCTGTTCCCGTGTTGCTTGATTTAGGCGGAACTCCTTAAATTCATGAATTACTGAAGCAGCGGTCTGCCCATTGGCCTCCAACTGAAATAAAGCCTGGACGGCTGCCAACCGGGCAACCTGCCTTTGCCGCCTATTGTTTGTCATTATCGGGCCCTTAACCCTGGGCCGTAAACCGCCGCCGCAACTCGACCATACGGAGACATGCTATAGCCACATCACGACCTTTGTTTTGCTCCTTGACGGAGGCTCGATGCCAAGCCTGTTCCCGAGTATCAGTAGTCAAAATTCCATATCCCACAGCTAGTTGGAGTCTTACGGCCAAGTCCGAAAGTGCTCTCGCGCTTTCAGTGCATACGTGCTCGTAGTGGCTAGTTTCGCCCCTAATAACGCACCCCAAAGCAACATAGCCATCAAAAGTTCCTGATAAACTTGCAAATCGAACAGCAGCCGGTAACTCAAAAGCACCAGGCACATCGAGTACTTCAGAGGTAGCACCTTTTTCCCGCAATAACTGCTGAGCACCGGACAGCAATTGCTCCGAGATATCCACATAAAAACGAGACACTGCGACCAATACATGAGGGCTCGGGGGATTAGCGTTCATAAAATTCCTTCAATCTTGCGGGTTTCCAATACCCGAAGGCCAAACCCATCCAACCCTACAAAGGCTCTCTCGACATTGGACAAGAGGATCATTTCCGTCACACCGAGGTCAAGCAAAATTTGTGCCCCCACGCCCACATCACGCCAGGACCCCTCTATCTTCAAGGAAGGGTCATTCTTAACGAACCCTTCTGAGACACTGGCCGCAAATGTATCCCTGATTAAAACAACAACCCCTCGCCCCGCATCGTTGATCATCTCCATAGAACGATGTAAATCGTGAGCGGAACTGCTCCCCATTTCACCGATCAAATCGCCCAAGACATTTACGGCGTGAACTCTGACCAACACTGCATCGCCACCTGAAACATTCCCTTTAACCAATGCAATATGTTCGGCATACTCAACGGTATTTTTGTAGATGATCATCTTAAAGGAACCGCCATAGCGAGAACAAAATACTTTCTCAGCGATAGGTTCCACTAACCGCTCTGTTTTTCTCCGATACGCTATGAGATCAGATATTGTTGCCATTTTGAGTCCGTGCAATCGACAAAAAGCGACCAAATCATCAAATCGTGCCATAGTTCCGTCATCGTTCATGATTTCACAGATAACGCCGGCAGGTATAAGCCCTGATAGCCGCGCTATATCAATTGCCGCCTCTGTATGCCCCGCGCGAACCAAAACCCCGCCATCTCTTGCTTGAAGCGGAAATACGTGCCCCGGGGTATTAATATCATCCGCTGTAGATTGGGGATCGATTGCTACTCGAACGGTATGGGCTCTATCTGCTGCAGAAATCCCCGTTGTCACGCCTTCGGATGCCTCTATTGACGTTAGAAATGCAGTCTCAAATCTGCTAGGGTTTCTCCGTTCCATGGGCTTGAGATTCAATTCGTCGACACGTTCTTTTGGAAGAGCCAAACAGATCAGACCGCGGCCATACTTGGCCATGAAATTTATCGCCTCAGGTGTGGCCATTTGAGCGGGTATAACCAAATCACCCTCATTCTCTCTGTCCTCATCATCAACTAGAACAAGCATCCTGCCGTTACTTGCATCATCCAAGACTTCTTCTATTGTGGAAAGGAACTTTGGCTCACGCCCCCTCTTTCTGCTGCTATCTTTCATTAAAACCAACTCTGTTCCCCACTCTATAAGCAACGTCCAGGTAGCGGGCCAGCATATCAATCTCAACGTTTACCATCATTCCAGCCCTTAATTTACCTATAGTAGTAACTTGTTTTGTATGGGGTATAACATTAATGGAAAATGATGTCTCATCGACCTTATTGACAGTAAATGAAACCCCATCGAGAGCAATAGAACCCTTAGCAGCCAGGTAAGGTCTAGCCCAGGCCTCAATGTTGAAAATCATCTCAACAGAACTTCCTGCATTAAATGAGTTCTTTAAGCATAGCATTCCATCTATATGGCCTGTGACAAAGTGTCCCCCGAGTTCATCACCGACTCGAAGAGCTCTTTCCAAATTAACAAAACTTCCAACTTCCCATCGCGATATAGAAGTCTTACTTACAGTCTCCTCTGACGCAAGCACCCCAAACCAATCAGGGCCAATGTCAGTAACCGTTAAACAAATTCCGGAACACGCAATAGACGAACCAATAGCTATTGAATCAACTTCATATCCAGTTTTTATCCGCAGCCTTCTCTCGGCAGAACCATCAACCTCAACTACCTCACCAATGTCTGTCACTATACCGGTAAACATATTGCGTACCTAGTCCTCATGAACGAAGCATTCTAGCGTATCTTCTCCCAACTGCTCCCAGGAGACACGTCTCCATCGTCGTACCATTTCCAGGTCATCCAGACCCAGGGCGCCTATGGCTCGTACCCCATCCTCTCCAATAATCCTAGGAGCACGAAACCAGCTTACCCTGGCTACTAATTCTGCCCGCATCAGCGACGTGATAATTTTCTGACCACCTTCTACTAGTACACGAGTGATACCTCTACGAGCCAACTCGGACATAATTTCACCCATTCGTAACATGCCGTCTTCGCCTTTCTTAACTCTCAATACAGTAACCCCTGCCTTCTCAAAAGGTGATGATCGGATGGCTTTAGTTTCAGTTGCAGTTATGATCCAAGTGGGCACCTCCAAAGCAGTCGCGACGAGGTGGGCATCCAATGGTAAAGACAAATGAGTATCAAGAACCACCCGAACCGGGGATCTACCCCGCATACCAGGCAACCTGCAAGTGAGATGGGGGTTATCTTGCCGGGCGGTCTGCGCACCAATCATAATAGCATCATGCTCTGCCCTCATTAAATGAGCCCGCGCCCGCGCCGTCGGGCCAGTGATCCACTTACTATTCCCGGAACGAGTAGCTATGCAACCATCCATTGAGGTAGCCAACTTGATCGTTGTCATGGGCACGCTTTTAATTACACGCGATAGAAAACCCGAGTTCAAGTCCTCAGCTTTCTCACTCAACAGCCCTACCTCGACGCTAATACCTGCAGCTTTTAAGCGCTCAACACCCCTTCCCGAAACCCGGGGGTCCGGATCTAGAATCGCCACCACACACCGGGTTACACCGGCATCGATCAATGCCTCAACACAAGGTGGGGTATTACCATGATGGGCGCACGGCTCTAAGGTCACATATGCTGTTAAGGGTGTTAGTTTCTTGGGCAGTCTCCTTAAGGCTTCAGTTTCCGCATGCGGCCTTCCACCAGGTTGTGTCCACCCACGGGCAACAATCTTGCCTGAACAAACGAGTAAACAACCGACTGCCGGGTTTGGCCATACTTGGCCCAACCCGCGCTCCGCCAAGCGCAGTGCCAACGCCATAAATTTTTGATCAAACGCGTTAATCTTTGTCACTCTGGAGTTCATCTATGAACTCCTCGAAATCCTTCGTTTCCCTAAAATTTCTATAAACAGAAGCGAAGCGCACATATGCTATAGAATCGAGGTGAGACAAGCCATCCATTATTAGCTCGCCTATGGTGGTGCTTGAAACATCGCTCTCGCCCGAAGTCTCTAGTCGCCTCACAATGCCATTAACCATCCGTTCAATTTCTTCTGGTTTCACAGGTCTTTTGCGGGTTGCTATGCTAACCGAACGCATCAACTTTTCCCGGTCGAATGGCGATCTACTTTTATCACGCTTAATAACAGTAAGCTCACGGAGCTGAACTCGTTCGAAGGTGGTAAAACGCGACCCACAACTTGAGCAAGAACGTCGCCGCCGAATTGCTGATTGATCTTGACTTGGACGAGAGTCTTTGACCTGGGTATCTTCAAAACCGCAAAATGGACACCGCACTATACCTACTCCCCGCTAGCTACATTTTGTTGTTTTCAGAATACAAGGGAAACTGTTCACATAGATTCATAACCCTCGCCTTAACAGCTTTCTCAACATCAGTGTTTTCACCTTTTTGCCCTCGCGAACCGCATAAGCCATCAAGAACATCTCCGATTAGTTCTCCAATAAGTCTAAATTCATCATTTCCGAAACCCCTTGTCGTACCTGCGGGAGTCCCCAACCGAACTCCCGATGTCACGGACGGGGTTTCAGGGTCGAATGGAACAGCATTCTTGTTGCAGGTAATGCCAGCTCTCTCCAGACTCTTTTCAACAACATCCCCTGTAAGACCTTTCAACCTCAGATCCACAAGCAAGAGATGAGTATCAGTTCCACCCGTAACTAACTCGACGCCCCTCTCTTGTAGGGTTTTCCCCAATACTCGTGCATTAGAGACTACGGCCTCAGAGTAGATCTTGAAAGACGGGTCCAACGCTTCCTTAAAAGCCACCGCTTTCGCAGCGATTACATGCATCAATGGCCCTCCTTGCAATCCAGGAAACACTGCCGAATCAATTTTTTTGCCTAGTTTATCGTCGTTGCATAGAACCATCCCGCCCCGCGGACCTCGTAAGGTTTTATGAGTGGTCGTTGTAACAATATGGGCATAAGGAAATGGATCAGGATGGACTCCAGAAGCAACTAAACCAGCAAAATGTGCCATATCAATCATCAATATAGCATCCACAGAATCGGCGATTTCCCTTAACCGATCGAACTCAATGATTCGGGGATAAGCTGAACCACCGCCTATAATTAACCGGGGCCTACTGTCATGCGCTGCTCTCGCAAGTTCATCGTAATCGATCCGTCCATCCGTCTCCGTCACCCCATATTGAACGGGGGTGAACCACCTCCCAGACTGATTTGGGCGCGCGCCGTGGGTCAAATGCCCCCCAGCAGCCAAAGACATACCCATAATGGTATCGCCTGGCTTGATTACAGCCATCATTGCAGCTTGGTTGGCCTGACTGCCAGAGTGCGGCTGTACATTGGCGAACTCACATCCAAAAAGCGTTTTAGCTCGTTCTATGGCTGCAGTTTCCGCTATGTCAACTGATTCACATCCACCATAATAGCGGCGGCCGGGATAGCCTTCGGCATACTTATTGGTCATTACAGAGCCTTGGGCCTCCAGAACGGCCCTGCTAACCACATTCTCTGATGCTATGAGTTCGACACCCTCATTTAGCCTACGACGCTCATCCGCAATAGCAACGTAGATAGTTGGGTCTTCCTGAGCAAGACTGCTCTGTGAAAGAGAGCTATCTGATTTGGTAACTGGCATTCTACTCCCTACACTCTTCATCAAATTAAACTACAAACCATCTATAAAAATATTTTTATATGTTACTATTACCACTCTTATCTATGAGCTCGATTCGCCGCGCATGTCGGCCACCCTCAAAACCAGTTTCAAAGAAAACATCAAGACATTGTATTGCGACCGGTTCCTCCATCACTCGCGCTCCCAAAACCAAGATATTTGCGTCATTATGTCTCCGAGCCAATTCGGCTACATCAGGACTACAACAAACAGCCGCACGAACCCCCGGAGTCCGATTAAGAACAATACTCATACCAACACCCGTCCCGCAGATAGCCACCCCCCGCACCGCCTCTCCAGCAATTAATGCTGAAGCAAGTCTCCCTGCATACACCGGGTAATCCACGGAGTTGTCGTCCATAGGCCCCAAATCTAGGACACCAAGACCATAAGACCTAATTTTCCGATCAAGAACCGCCTTCAAGCCAAAGCCAGCATGGTCAGAAGCAATCGCAACAATTTTGTTAGGGCTTAAATCCATTATCAATCAGCACGTCTTCTATTTCAGCGCATAGAGCCGAAGTGTCAATCCTCGTGTACCAATGTAAACATACTACATACGGCAAGATGCGATAGAAGTTAACCCCAAATGTTGTACATACTCACCAATACTTAAGTAATTAAATGCATCTTGAACCCCCAATAGCAAACTCACTAAGCCTAAAGGAGCCCAACCTTATGCGCGCCCGTCTTCAATTATATCATTTACAAATTTATTACTTAGATATTCATAGTAAAAGCACCTATTAATGAAATAATTTTTGTTAATTACTATTGACACCATGTATTACTTCTGCCAACAGTAATAATTATCTTAGATTACTTTATGGTAGTGATAGAATGGATCAACAGTCGCCAAGTATAGAATCTGATACAAAGTCACTCTTGGCCATGGCATCGGAAATTGTATCAGCCTATTTGCGCCACAACTCTCTCCCGGCTGGGCGGGTCCCTGAATTCATCCATGCGGTGCACAAGAGCCTGGCTGAAATAGATAAAAAGCCGCTGCAGGAAGAAGAAAGTGCTTTGAGACCCGCTGTTCCCATTCGCCGCTCCGTCACCCCCGACCACGTGATCTGCTTAGAGGACGGGAAAAAGCTTAAAATGCTAAAACGTCATTTGAGAACTACGTACAATATGAGCCCTGACGAATACCGAGCTAAATGGAAGTTACCATCGGATTATCCTATGGTTGCTCCCAATTATGCAGCTCGAAGATCAGAATATGCGAAGCAAAGTGGCTTGGGATTAAAACAAAAATAATAGAGCGAATGAGTTGAGATACTACATTTCAGTATAGCCGTATTTACCATCACTCCATTCATAGAATACGTAGCCAGGAGCATTAACGTCGCCCTTCATATCAAAGCCTATATCGCCAAAAACAGTTCCAAATACCTCTGACTGTAATTTCTCTATAAGAGCATCAACCGCTGTCGACCCAGCCATTTCTGCGGCCTGAGCAAAAACTTGTATGGCGGCGTATGTGTATAGGGTGTAACCCTCGGGCTTAAATCCCTGAGACTTAAACCGCTCAACCACTTCAGCTGCCTCCGGGTTTTTACTTGGATCAGGGCTAAACGAAAATAGGGTTCCTTCCCCCGCCTCTCCAGTGATTGACCAAAATTCCTCGGTCACCAAGGCATCACCCGAAACTAAACGCGCGGAAAGCCCCTGTGCACGCGCTTGCCGAACAATAAGGCCCGCCTCGGTGTGATAACCACCTAAATAAATAATATCAACACTGGCAGCTTTCAGCTTACTGACCAGAGCTGAATAGTCCTTCTCACCTGCTGTATAAGCCTCATAAAGGACTGATTCTACTCCGCGAGCTTTGAGCTCCTTCTGGGTCTCATCAGCTAACCCCTTACCATAAGCCGTCTTGTCGTGAAGAACAGCTATCCTACTTCCCGGAAATTTCTCGGCCAGAAATTGCCCCGCAACCTGCCCTTGCTGATCATCCCGACCGCAAGTTCGAAAAACATTGTCGAAACCGCGCTCGGTTAGCAATGGGTTAGTCGACGCCGGAGAAATTTGCAAAATTCCCTCCTCATAATACACTTCAGAAGCTGGAATAGAGGTGCTTGAACAAAAGTGCCCGGCCATAAAGACCACACCTTTATTCGCCATTTGATTTGCAACAGCTACGGCCTGTTTAGCTTCACAAGCATCGTCACCTACCTCCAACACGAGCTTCCTCCCAAGAACACCACCCGCCTCATTAAGGTCTGCTACTGCCATTTCAGCGCCGCGGAGCATCTGTTGACCAAATATTGCATATTGCCCAGTAATGGGGCCTGCCACGGCGATAGTAATATCATTGGCATTCACTGAACTCCGGGTGATAGCCGAGATCAAAATAGTTAAAACCGCTGCGGCCACATAAAAAGTCATCTTCATTGGTCGTGCTCCTGTATAGGCCTATTCTTTACGTTAAGGCTAGTAACCAGCCGGGATTTCCACAATAGATAAACACTAGCGACATAATATGAGCTTTTTGTCGCAGTGCAAACTACAAGAACTAATTTGCTAACTAGGGAACCTTTATTTTATTTATGTACGTCACCCATGTTGTCCGCTGATAGATCCAAGGATACTGATTTACAAGCATTGATACGAAATATAACCGGTATGCCGATAAACCAATACATAAGATGGCACAGGTCCCTCCTATATATTGGAGGACGGATAATAATTCGCCTTCAAATAGGGCAAAAACCAAAAAGCGATCAACTAACCCCAGCAATAAAGAATAAGGCACCACCCACCAGACTGACCTCCAAGTCTTGGCCAGGGCGCGGCCCATAAGGAACGCCGCACCTCCTATAAAGGGAATTGTAAAAAGCAAAAAGATCAAAAAATAGTGTTGAAAAGCTGACTGCATCAGCCCGAAACGCAGCTAGCGCCACCTAGGTAGGCACCCTGAATATCTGCGTCCGATAACAACTCCTCCCCAGTCCCCTGGGCCAAGATTTTTCCATTTGCTAAAATGTAACCGCGATGGGAAAGCCGCAGGGACTGATGAACATTCTGTTCGACTAACAAAACGGTGACACCTTGTTCGCGGTTTATTTGCTTGATCACATCAAATATTCTCATAGCGATTATTGGAGCAAGCCCAAGCGAGGGCTCATCGAGTAACAGTAAACGTGGCCGGCCCATCAAAGCCCTACCAATCGCCAACATCTGCTGTTCTCCTCCAGAGAGAGTGCCTGCTCTTTGTTCCCTTCGTTCCTCTAAAATAGGGAAGAGCTCGAAGACCATGTTGATGTCAGCTGCAAAATTTCCAGGGGAACCAACAACACCACCCATTTGCAAGTTTTCATAAACCGTCATGCGAGAGAACACTCTCCGTCCCTCTGGTGCGTGACTTAGGCCCAGACGAACAATCTCAAATGTTGGATGATTAGTGATATCCTGTTTACCAAACTTAATGTTCCCAGTTCGCGCCCTAGGCGAGCCGCAAATAGTCATTAGAGTAGTCGACTTTCCAGCTCCATTAGCTCCAACCATAGTAACGATTTCACCTTCTTCCACACGCAAACTTATATGGTTCAGGGCCTGTATTTTTCCGTAGAAGGCACTCACCCCATCAAGCACTAACATTTATCTACGACCCTCCAATTCCGATGGCAGAGATCCCCCACCTGGCTCACCGAGATAAGCGTTTATTACCTTTGGATTCTCGCTCACAACTTTGGGAGACCCAGAAGCAATTTTCTGTCCGTGATCAAGAACTACTACTTGATCAGAGATCTTCATAACCACGTCCATATCGTGCTCTATTAATAGGATTCCAATTCCGTACTCATCTCGTATACCACAAAGAAGTGAATTAAGGTCACCAGACTCTTGGCTATTCAAACCGGCCGCAGGCTCATCAAGACATAATAATGCTGGCTTAGAACACATTGCACGGGCTACCTCCAATCTTCGCTGATCGCCATAAGGGAGATCTCCAGCAGCTTTGTCAGCAGCCCCATTCAAACCGATTTGGTCCAGCCATTCAGAAGCAATTCCAATTGCAAGCTCTTCTTGCTTTTTGTACCTCCGAGACCCCAACAAACCCCCAATCGACCACATTGAAGCCCTCATTAATTCATTGTGTTGCGCTACAATCAGATTTTCTAAGACCGACATGGCTGGGAAAAGTCTAATATTCTGGAATGTCCGAGCAACACCTGCTCTAGCAATCCGGAAGTCATCCATCCTTTCCAAATACACTTCATTTTGACCCGGAACGGACAGCCTCAAACGGCCAACAGTAGGTTTATAAAACCCCGTCAAGCAATTAAATACGGTGGTTTTCCCAGCTCCATTCGGTCCAATAATGGCAGTAATCTCCTGATTTTTAGCTGCTAAGCTAAGATCATTGATAGCGGTCAAACCACCAAATTGCATAGTTAAATGCTCGACCTCTAATAAATTTCTCATACTCATTTTGAGTCTGAAACTGACAAAACAACAGTTGGTCTTCGATGCGACATAAGACCTCGCGGTCTCCAAAGCATAACTAAGACCATCGCCATACCAAAAAAGAGCATACGATACTCCGAAAATTCGCGAAGAAACTCCGGCAAAAGGACTATCGCCGACGCAGCAAAAACTACCCCAATCTGGCTGCCCATTCCCCCCAGCACCACTATCGCCAGGATTATAGCGGATTCAATGAATGTAAAGCTCTCAGGGCTTATAAATCCGTTACGGCTAGCAAAAAAAGCTCCAGCAAAGCCCCCAAACATTGCACCTAAGGCGAAGGCAGATAATTTAGTATTGACCGGATTAATCCCCAACGAACGGCAAGCAATTTCATCCTCACGAAGAGCTTCCCAGGCTCGACCAATAGGCAATTTCCTAATTCGAAGCACAAAAAGATTTGTAAGGAGCGCTAATGCCAAAATCACGTAATAAAGGAAAATAATCCGATGATCCCCAGAGAAATTAATATCAAAATAATGGTGAAAGCTCTGTTCGTCCGAGGCTCTTCTCGTAAACTCAAGTCCAAACAGCGTAGGCCGCGGAATCCCCGCTATTCCGTTAGGCCCACCAGAAAACTCCACCCAGTTTGTGAGAACAACTCTGATAATTTCACCAAAACCTAGAGTTACTATCGCGAGGTAATCGCCTCGTAACCTAAGAACAGGATACCCCAACAATACGCCAAACATAGCCGCTATGGCTCCTGCAACAGGAAGGCTTCCCCAAAATGACCAGTCGTGAACCGTGCCCAATAAAGCAAAGGTATATGCCCCAACCGCGTAAAAAGCGACATAGCCCAAATCTAGTAACCCTGCGAGACCCACTACAATATTCAGACCCCATCCTAACATCACGTAAATTAGAACAAGTGTAGCTAAGTCAACTATTCGACGATCAACCTCCGGTAGAAAAGGTAAAATAAAAAGAAGGCCAATTAAGATAACCAAGAAAGGAGTGGATTCCCTCGGACTAACACGCTTTAATTTTCTTAACCAATATTCCTCGATTCCACTAAAATTGATCTGACGCCATAGGATTAAGATTGCTCTGCCAATAAAGACTATAATCACTGCAATCAACAAATAACCCCATCTAAAATTCCAATCTAACCCTTCGGTAGCATTGAAGGTCCGGAATCCAATCAAAGGCAAAGCCAAAACAAAAGCCGATGCAGAAATCAAGAAACATTCTTTGAACACAGAGTATATATTAAAATGCTTGCGCTGAATGTTATTCACAATGACACTTCTTTTTTGCCCTTAGACTTTTTCTATCTCTGGACGTCCTAGTAAACCCGAAGGTAAAAAAATTAGAACCAATATAAGAATTCCAAATGAAGCAACGTCTTTATATTCAACGGAAAAGTAACCCGCCCAGAACCCCTCAACCAAGCCTAACAGCATGCCACCCAACATTGCTCCTGGCACCGAGCCTATACCCCCAAGAACCGCAGCAGTAAAAGCCTTGAGCCCTGCAATAAACCCCATAAAAAAATCGATCACCCCGTAATACAGGGTGACCATTAATCCCGCCACGGCCGCCAATAAGGCTCCCATGACAAAGGTAAGAGAGATAGTCTTATCCACATCCACTCCTAGAAGGGCCGCCATACCACGGTCCTGCTCGCAAGCCCTTTGCGCCCTCCCCAACCCAGTCCTGCTGATGAGATTTGAAAATAAAACCATAAGAGAGGTGGTTATCACTAAAATTAATATTTGTACGTAACTTATAGTGACTGAAAAATTTTCCTGGGAGTATACCTGAAAGCCACCCTGCATAAGGGGTTGCAAGACCTTCACTCCTGCGCCTTGAGTTAGCAGCACATAGTTTTGCAAAGCCAGTGACATCCCGATTGCAGAGATTAGCGCAGCGAGTCTTTGCGAACCCCTGAGGGGGCGATAGGCAATCCTCTCCACTGCCCAGCCGTAAGCAGAGGTAAAGACCATTGCTAAGAGGAGTACCAAAATAAGTGCCAAGGGCAACCAAGTTACGCCCAATACACCTAAAATTGTAAACGCCAAAACTGACAAAAACGCACCTATCATGAAGATCTCACCATGTGCAAAATTGATCATTCCAATAATGCCATAGACCATGGTGTAACCAATGGCGATCAACCCATAAATGCTTCCAAGTGTAATTCCATTAATTAGTTGTTGGAGAAAATATGCCATCGATAGTTTCCTGGTAATGTTCCTTCGGTGAACAGACTCTTTTGAATACGTAAAGAGAGACTTTCTACGCCCACAACCTCAATATACGCTTTATTGCAGATAGGTTGAAGCAGCAAAAGCCTCAGGCCGCTGCAGCTCTCTTTATACTTAAGCGCTCAAACACATCCTTCAGCGCTTTCAATAAATGATCCATCATATCGTCCGTATGTAGCGGCGTAGGCGTGATTCGCAAACGCTCGGTACCCTTTGGGACAGTGGGATAATTGATAGGTTGAACATATACCCCATGTAAATCCAGCAACATATCACTAGCTCTTTTGCATAAAACGGGGTCGCCTACCATTACCGGGATTATGTGACTAGGATTCTCCAGGAATGGGATAACCTCTTCGCGCAACTTGGCTTTAAGAGTAGATACCCTTTCTTGATGTTGCTCTCGCTCAATTTGGCTTTGTTTAAGGTGCGAAACTGAGGCCAAAGCCCCGGCAACTATTGCGGGCGGCAAAGATGTAGTGAAAATAAACCCAGATGCAAAGGACCTAATTATATCGCAAATGTCGGCAGTACTAGCAATGTACCCGCCCATGACACCAAATGCCTTTGCGAGTGTCCCTTCGATGATATCCAACTGGTCCATCAAACCTTCCTGTTCGGCAACTCCCCCACCCTTGGAGCCATACATGCCAACAGCGTGCACCTCATCCAGATAAGTCATAGCCCCGAAACGCTTCGCTACCTCACATAGTTCTCTTATTGGAGCTATATCACCATCCATAGAGTAGACAGACTCAAAGGCAACAATCTTTGGACTTTCCGGGTCCAATTTCGATAAATGTTGTTCCAGATCCATCGGATCATTGTGCTTAAATATTATCTTGGGTGATCGGCTATTCCGCACCCCCGAGATCATGGATGCGTGGTTCAACTCATCTGATAAAAGGACGCAACCTGGCAGCATTGCTCCCAGCGTCCCTAAGGTTGCCTCGTTAGATATATAACCAGAAGTAAACAATAAAGCCGCCTCTTTTTCATGGAGGTCTGCAAGTTCCCGCTCTAACAAAACGTGATAGTGGGTAGTGCCAGAAATATTACGGGTTCCACCTGAACCTGCACCGGCCTCCCGGATGGCCGTGGTCATAGACCCTCTGACCAATTCATTCTGGCCCATCCCCAGGTAATCGTTACTACACCAAACAACAACATCGCGCGCAGCACCATCATGATCATAAAAAGAGGCATGAGGGAAAGCTCCCGCATGCCGTTTGAGATCCGCAAAGACCCGGTAACGCCCCTCAGAACGCAGATCTTTAAGCCTGTTCTTAAAAAAAACTGAGTACTCCATCAGAAAGCCTTTTACCATGTCCCGTTTGTGATCGCCACATATGTTAGGCCTAACAATAGGCTTGGAAGTCTAGGGCCAAACACGAGTATCCATATTGGAGAAGATATTTGATTAACGGTTTGGCCCTCGCGTTTGCGGATAGGGCTGCCAGCGAACCAATTCCGTCCTCGGAAGCACCCCAGGATTGACAGCGCTACGAGGCCAACGTCCGGTCAAAACCGTTGCAATTTCCCTTCCCATCCGCCTCAAAGCCTCGGGGCGCATCCGATCCGATGCCGAAGCAACATGTGGAGAACAAATTACATTATTCATCCGCACCAGAGGATTATTGGATTCTGGCGTCACGGGTTCGACTTCAAATACATCTAATGCTGCGCCAGCAATTTCTGAATTCTCTAAGGCCGCAATCAAGGCAGCTTCATCCACCGTTGGACCACGTCCATTGTTTACAAAAATCGCAGATGTCTTCATAGAGGAAAAATGCTTTGTTGTAAGCATGTGACGGGTTTCATCATTCAGAGGAGCATGCATAGAAACAAAATCCGACCGCTGTAGTAAGCGAGTTAAACTGGTTTCCGGCTCTACATCTACTGAACTCATCTCCAATTCTGACAAATAGGGATCATAAGCAATGACATGCAAGCCAAATGCATGGCAGCGCCGAGCCACAGCTTTTGCCACATTCCCAAAAGATATGAGACCAATAGTTTGCCCCCATAATCTTGGGAACTCTGATAATAACTCTCGGCCTTTCGCCCATTCACCCTCTACTGTCATTCGATGCATCTCAGGCAATCTACGAAAAGCTGCCAGAAGCATCGCCATAGTGTGATCCGCTACTTCTTCAATAAAAATATCAGGAACATTGGTCACGACAATTCCATTTTTTGTTGCGGCATCAACGTCTACGGTATCCGCGCCAACCGAACCAAGACCAATGACGCTACACTTATCAAGACCAGAAATTATCTCGGCAGTAATGCGCCTATTATGGCCAATTACTGCATCCGCATCCTTAGCTTGGGCAACAAATTCCTCAGATGTGGACGCTGCAACTTCCACTATCTCCGCTCCTATTGGATCGAGGGCCTCTCTCTCCATTTCATAGGCGTTTTTTCCAAACAAACTCCCGTCCGGCGGACGCTGCACAACTACTTTGAATTTTCCCTCAGGCATCTTCATAACCCCTTCTCTCCAGCAATGCAGCCGCCAACTAGTTTCTTTGGCGACCACACCCTAATATTTCTCTATCACACCTATACTTAAGTTACCTGGATAAAGCTTAAATTTTGTTCCAAGCCACCATCTTTTGCGTTTGCTGCCCTAGTCCCTCTACACCTAGGGTGACCACATCGCCGACTTTCAAAAACTTGGGGGGCTTCATGCCACTCCCAACGCCGGGTGGGGTTCCAGTTGAAATAACATCACCTGGATTCAGTGACATGAACTTACTAGTATAGCTAATCAGTGTAGCGACATCGAAAATCATCGTTTTAGTGCTACCATCTTGCATTCTCTGCCCGTTTACATCGAGCCACAAGTTTCGTCTTTGTGGGTTAGGAATCTCATCCTTGGTAACCAGCCAAGGTCCTATTGGACCAAAAGTATCACAGCCCTTTCCCTTATCCCAGGTTCCTCCGCGCTCGATCTGATACTCTCGCTCCGATACATCATTACAAATGGTATACCCAGCAACATGTTTAAGGGCATCCTTTTTGGAAACGTGTTGGGCTCTAGTTCCTATCACCACTCCGAACTCAACTTCCCAATCAGTTTTCTTAGAGCCCCTTGGGATCGCAACATTATCGTTTGGTCCGTTTAAGGCACTATTAGCCTTCAGGAAAATAATCGGTTCCTTGGGTATAGGGCTTCCCGTCTCTTTAGCATGGTCCACATAATTCAACCCAATACATACGATCTTACCTGGTCCATTCCAAGGAACGCCAAAGCGGGGCCTCCCCTTAACCAACGGAAGGCGTTTGGCATTTAGCCTATCCAATTTCGCTATACCTTTCGGAGAAAGTATATCCGGAGTGATATCCGATAGCCTACCGCTCAAATCCCTGAGCTTACCATCGTCATCTATAAGGCCTGGCTTTTCCCGGCCAATACGTCCATACCGCACCAACTTCATCTATCAATCCTCTCTACAAATATTTCTATAAACACATTCCACCATCTACAACCATTGTTTGCCCAGTCACAAAGTCAGCTGATTCCGACGCAAGATAAACCACCATCTCAACCAACTCTTCAGCTGTGGCCAAACGACCCATGGGTTGACGTTCCACAAACATTTTTCGTGCCTCCTTAGGGTCTTCGAAGGCATTAATCCGATCTTGCAATGACGGCGTATCCACCGTCCCCGGGCAAAGGGCGTTGCAAGTAATGCCCTTTGAAACGTAATCAGCGGCCACGGATTTGGTAAGACCTATAACAGCGGCTTTAGATGCCGAATATGCAGCCCGATCCGGCACACCTTTGACCGAAGAAGCAACCGAGGCCATATTTATAATTTTCCCCCCTCCGACAGCCACCATACCAGGCAGATACGTTTGAATTGTCCTAAACATGGACCTTACATTAAGGTTAAAGGCAAAGTCCCAGTCCTCCAGCGAACATTCCAAAACATTTCCGACAGGCACGTGCCCAGCACAGTTAAACAATATATCAACATTGCCTGTTCGCTCATAGGCTGCGGCTATTTGGTCGGCATCCAAAACATCCAAGCCAAAACATTCCGCATCCCCAAGTCCAGCCAATTTATCTGGATCCAGATCCGTTGCATAAACGCGGGCTCCCTCCCGCAGAAATGCTTCTACGGCAGCCCGCCCCATACCCTGACCAGCGGCGGTCACAAAAGCAGACTTATTCTTTAATCTCATAAGCTACTAAATCCCATATTTTGGTTGACACTCGTTATATACCCCAAAGCCTATACTTAATCATAGCAGAATTATGAATATAGCTCCCCGAAATGATTGCCTCCTCTCTCAAACACACGCAGAACTACCACAACAAAATCAATCTGCTAAAAAACGTTGCCGCTGGCGCATCAGCTGTGGATTGCGCTATCCATAGTTTCCCACTAATGTGTCACGCCTGCACGAGATAAAGGGGAGGGGGGAGAGACGCCAATGTCTTCAAGTATGATAGAAACTATTCGTCTACACGGATCTGACAACGTAGTTACCGCAAAAGTAACTATCCCAAAAAAAACAAAGATTTCGGAAGAAGACCTAATAACGTCCAATGAAATTCCTGTTGGACATAAAGTAGCGACCTCAGATATTGCAACTGGGCAACCCATTCGCAAATACGACCAAATTATAGGGTTCGCGACCTCCGATATTAAGGCGGGAGACCATGTCCACACTCAAAATGTTGAAATGCAGTCTTTTGACCGGGACTATAAATTTGGAGTGGATGCTAAACCAACTGATTACGTACCAGAACCGGAACGTGCTACCTTTCAAGGCATAAAACGACCTGATGGAAGCGTCGCAACCCGAAACTATTTGGGAGTGATGACTTCCGTTAACTGTTCTGCCACTGCAGCACGAATGATCGCGGATGCCTTCACGGAGGAAGAGCTTCAGAATTACCCTAATGTTGACGGTGTTGTTGCATACACTCATGGCACCGGCTGTGGACAGGCTGCGTCGGGACTAGGGTGGGATTTTCTCCAAGCTACAATCAATGGCTATAAGGGCCACCCCAACTTTGCGGGCATGCTAATGGTGGGATTAGGCTGCGAGGTAAACCAAGTCGCCGGAATGATGGAAAGGCACGATTGGCAACAGGATGATGCCTTCCAAGCCATGACCATTCAAGACGTGGGTGGAACGATGGCAACGGTAAGAGAAGGAGTGGCGCGACTGAAAGAAATGTTACCCATAGCAGATAAGGCCACACGCCAGACCCTCCCAGCAAGCTATCTAAAACTTGGCCTTGAATGCGGTGGATCGGACGCTTATTCCGGAATTTCTGCAAACCCCTCTCTAGGTGCCGCTGCAGATTTACTCGTTCGGAACGGAGGCACGGCGATCCTAGCTGAAACTCCAGAAATATACGGAGCTGAGCATTTATTAACCCGCCGAGCGGAAAATCGCGCTGTTGGGGAGAAACTTGTTGATTTTATAAAATGGTGGGAAGAATACACAGCAAAGAATGGTGCTGAAATGAATAACAATCCTTCCCCTGGAAATAAGGCGGGGGGGTTAACTACAATACTAGAGAAATCCCTGGGCGCTGCGGCTAAGGGAGGCACGACCAATCTTGTGGATGTATACCAATATGCAGAACAAGTAACGGCGCAGGGTTTCACCTTTATGAACACCCCAGGATACGATGTAGCCTCTATCACAGGCATGGTTGCCGGCGGAGCTAACATCGTTTGCTTTACCACAGGTCGCGGATCTGTCTTTGGCTGCAAGCCAGTCCCGAGCATCAAACTAGCCTCAAATGGTGCCATGTTTGAGCACATGTCTGAGGATATGGATATTAATTGTGGCCCGGTAGTTGACGGCGAAGCAACTGTCGCCGAAATGGGTGAACAAATCTTTAATGTGATTTTGGATATCGATTCGGGCCGGCAATCTAAAAGTGAAGCGCTTGGTTTTGGAAGTGATGAGTTTGTGCCATGGCAAATCGGAGCGGTAATGTAGCGTGACAACAACCAAAAATGGTGCACCAGAGCTCTTGATCCGACCTACAATAAGGGACTTAGAGGTTTCTCCGATACGAGAAATCGCCCATCTAGGGATGCAACAGACAGATGTGATCCCATTATGGTTTGGGGAGCCTGACCTTCCGACTCCTGATTTCATAATCAAGGCATCAGACAAGGCCCTTCGTGAAGGGCATACATTTTACACTCCCAATCGGGGAATCCCGGAACTTATAACCAGCCTTAGCTCCTATATGAGTTCACTATATGGCCGCATCATAAGTGAGAAACGGATAATCGTCACATCTGCTGCAATGAACGGCATGATGATGCTGTCAGAAACCATAATTAATCCGGGCGACAATATAGTTGCCGTAACTCCTGTATGGCCAAATTTCTTTCGGTGCATAGAAATAATGGGTGGTGAAGTCCGAATGAACCCTCTCTCTCCACGTGAGGACGGTTGGAACTTAGAATTGGATAAATTGCTTGAGATCTGTGATCATAGAACTCAGGCGATTTACGTTAATAGCCCTAATAACCCCACTGGCTGGGTAATGAGCCACGCTGAAATGGAAGCACTGCTTGAATTTTGTCGCAGGAAACATATCTGGATTATATCCGACGAGGTTTATGCCAGAGTTATCTATGATAAACATTACGCGCCGTCCTTCCTAGAAGTTGCCGAACCAGATGATCTAGTCATGATTGTGAATAGTTTTTCGAAATCCTGGGCGATGACAGGATGGCGCCTCGGTTGGATAACCGGACCACCGACCCTAATTCCAATCCTGGAAAAACTTACGGAGTATAATGTGGCATCTCCTCCTACGGCATCGCAGCATGCCGGCATAACCGCCGTTGAAGAGGGTGAGAAGTTTATGAAAGACATGGTACAAAAGTATAAGCTAGCAAGGGACACCATCCAGCAGCGCTTGGGCAGCATGTCACGCGTCACCATGCCTAGACCAGATGCAGCCTTCTACGCGTTTTTCCGGATTGAGGGTGTTGCAGACAGCCGCATCTTTGCCAAAAAACTACTCGAGGAAACCAACGTTGGGTTAGCTCCAGGTATTGCCTTTGGTGAAGGTGGAGAAGAATACTTCCGCATCTGCTATGCAAAGTCGCCCGAAATTTTAAGTTTGGCCCTGGATCGTTTAGAGCCGATCCTTAACCAATAACCCAAAAATTCGAGCACTAAACATTCCACCAATAAAAAAAATAACAGCCAAAAGTCTAACTGAAGCCGCTGATCTTATTCGCCGCGGCGAACTCGTTGCGTTCCCCACGGAGACCGTCTACGGATTGGGTGCCGACGCATGCAACGACACGGCCGTTGCAAAAATTTTTGAGGCTAAGGGACGTCCAACATTTAACCCGTTAATTATCCATGTGAAAAATCAGACGGCTGCCGAGCAACACGCCATCTTCAACACTTTGGCAAAAAAAATAGCAGCCAAATTTTGGCCTGGAGCTCTATCCTTGGTATTACCAAAAAGTAGACACTCAGAAGTTTCCGCACTCGCTACCGCTGGCCTAGATACTATAGCCCTTAGGAACCCAACTCATCCTGCAGCGCTTGCCTTACTCGACCAACTTGAGCGGCCCATTGCCGCACCCAGTGCAAACCCATCTGGCCTCCTAAGCCCAACTACTGCAGAACACGCAGCACAATTTTTGGGCTCCACCGTTTCTTTAGTGCTGGATGGCGGCCCCTGCCCCATCGGAGTTGAGTCAACTATTATCGACCTAACATCAAAGATCCCTGTTTTGCTCCGGCCAGGTGGCGTGACGGTGGAAACAATAAAACCTGCTACCGGGGCATTGGACCCATCCGACAAAGATAAGATAGTAGCTCCGGGTATGTTGAAAAGCCACTACTCTCCCAAGACACCAATACGGATGAATGCAACACATTGTGTTGCCGGAGAAGCTCTACTGGCGTTTGGTCCGAAACCACTAGTAGGCAGCAAATATCAAGAAAATCTAAGCCCAAGTGGAAACCTAATTGAAGCAGCAGGAAATCTATTCTGTATGCTGCATCGCCTCGACGACACCCACTCGTCTGGCATAGCAGTAATGCCAATTCCAAGCGAAGGCTTAGGACTAGCCATAAATGATCGCTTGCAGCGAGCGTGCTCGTAAAGCCACTTCAGAAGTATCTATTTAAGAAAAAAGCCAAAATGGTTGCCCCTTGCGTATCACGATAATAAATGAAACATTCGCTCCTTTATGATCGATTTAAGCCTACGAATTTTTCTTGCCGGAGTGATTTATGCCCGATAAATACCGAGCCCCTGTCGAAGATATGAGCTTCGTCCTAAATGATATGCTTGATTTGGAACGTGTCTGCGCGATGGAAGCATTTAGCGAAGCAACGCCCGATTTGGTTTCCCATGTGCTCAAAGGTGCCGCAAAATTTGCCGAGGATGCTGTCGCACCGCTAAACCAGGCCGGCGATAAGCAAGGAGCACGCCTGGAAAATGGGGTAGTACGAATGCCGGACGGCTTTGTCGAGTGCCACAAACAGTATGTAGAATCAGGCTGGGCATCGATTACCGGTGAATCCAAATATGGAGGCCAAAACCTTCCTTGGACCGTCGGCATAGCAGTAAGTGAAATGTGGCAAGCCGCAAACATGGCCCTGGCCAACGCCTGGATGCTCACACAGGGGGCGATAGAGGCAATTCAAGTTCACGGCACACCTGAGCAAAAAGCCACATATCTTCCTAAACTAATTTCTGGTGAGTGGTCAGGCACGATGAACCTTACAGAGCCTAACGCCGGCTCTGACGTGGGAGCTCTGAAAACAAAAGCGATACCAGAAGACGGAGCTTGGCGTATTTCTGGGACCAAAATATTTATTACCCATGGTGACCAGGACATGACCGAGAATGTTATTCACCTCGTTCTCGCCCGAACCCCAGGAGCACCCGAAGGCACCAAAGGAATATCTCTTTTTATTGTGCCCAAATTTAATGTAGATCAAACGGGGAAACTTGGCACAAGAAACGACCTCAGGGTAGTATCTCTGGAACATAAGCTTGGACACATGGCCAGCCCAACGGCAGTAATGTCCTATGGTGACAATGAAGGGGCCACTGGTTTTTTGCTAGGTGAAGAAAATCAGGGAATGGCCTGTATGTTCACGATGATGAATAACGCCCGATTAAATGTCGCGGTACAGGGATTAGCAATCGCTGAACGATCATATCAAGCAGCTCGGCTTTGGGCCAAGGAACGAGTCCAGGGAAATGATATATCGGGAAAATCCCGAGAAAAGATTGCCATCGTTCAACACCCGGATGTGAGACGGATGCTCATGGATATGAGGTGTCAGACGGAGGCAATAAGAGCGTTATGCTACTCCGTGGCTGAGGCTATTGATTTAGCCGAAAAGCATCCGGACCCAGAGACCAGAGAGAATTATCGAGGCTATCTCGAATTAATGACCCCTGTGGCGAAAGCCTGGAGCACAGATCAAGGTTTTGAGATTGCCTCAACTGGGATCCAAGTACATGGTGGAATGGGTTACATTGAAGAAACAGGGGCAGCCCAATATCTCCGGGATGCTCGTATCACCATGATTTACGAAGGAACCAATGGTATACAAGCACTAGACCTAGTGCGCCGCAAACTTCCAAGAGAAATCGCCGCCACCAATCGGCTTTTCGACCAAATGCAAGAAACAATCCAGAAGATGCTGAAAAGCGATGACATAAGCCTCACCGCAACTGCAAATCAAATCAATACTGCTCTTGATGCGCTCCAAGAAGCAACTCAATGGATCCGCACAACTGTCTCCAGCAAACCAGAAGTAGCCGCCTCTGGGGCAACGCTGTATTGTAAAATGTTTGGTTTTGTTGCCGCAGGTTGGCTTTTAGGGAAAAGTGCTCTTCAGGCTAATTCGAATTTCGAAAATAAGAATTTCGGCAACAAGAAAAAAATGACCGCTCAGTTTTTTGCTGAACAACACCTTGGTCCAGCAGCTGCGCTACTGGCCCCCATTATCTCAGCAGGGACTACAACCCTTTCCCTTAATCCTGAGGAAATTTAGTTAGGAAAAATGCTCCCCGAACTACGAACTAGCTGACCTGGCTGATTTATAACTCCAAGGTTCGGCCCTCGATGGGATAAGCTGGGTCAGAAAACCCAGGGGTTGAGGGATGTCCCTGAGGTACGAGGCTATCAACGAAATCCTCATCCTCTTGGGTCCAGGTATGTTTGGATATCCCAAGATATGATTTCATCTGAGACAAAGTGCGAGGGCCCACAATCACTGAAGTGATTGCGCTATTAGCCAAGACCCAATTAACAGCAAAGTGCACGGGCTCTATACCGCGGGCGCTTGAGTATTCTAGTATTTTTTGCGCTATGTCCAGAGACTCCGGCCTATACTCGGTCTGCATCATCCGTCTATCTTTACGTGCCGCCCTGCTTCCCGCTTTGGGCTTGTTCCCAGGCAAATATTTACCACTTAAAACCCCTCGGGCTATCGGACTATACGGCACAACACCTATCCCATGGTGCCGACATACGGGCAAAACTTCGACCTCAGGCATCCGGTTCAGGGCATTATAATAAGGTTGACTGACTATTGGCTTTGGGACACCTAGTTCGTCGCACAACCGAATTACTTCAGAATGGCGCCACGCCCGAAAATTACTTAAACCAAAATAGCGGATTTTTCCCGCAGTTATAGCATCTCCAATTGCTCTTAAAGATTCTTCAAGGTCGGCAGCGTGATCTTCGCGGTGAAAGTAATAAACATCGATGTAGTCAGTATCCAGCCGCTTCAGGGATTGATCTAATTCATACAAAATCCATCTTCTACTGAGCCCACCTTGATTTTGCCCTGGTTGGCCGAACTCACTTCCTACCTTCGTCGCCAAAACCCAGTGATCGCGCTCCCTTCGAATGATTTTTCCGGTAATGATCTCAGATTTTCCCTTAGTGTAAACATCGGCCGTATCTATAAAATTAATCCCTGCTTCTTTGGCTGCTGAAACAATATTTGCAGAGTTTTTCTCTGAGGTTTGATCGCCAAACATCATGGCGCCAAGACACAGACGAGACACACTAACTCCACTTTTGCCAAGAATACGTTGTTCCATCTGCTACCTCCTTAAAACCACTACTTAAATACTATATCTACCGTCATTGCCACGAAACCTTCCGGATCCAACGCCCACATTTGGACACCAGACTCAATTTGCGAGCCCTGAACTACAAGCTTATTACCTGCAAACAAAGGTCGATGAGCCCTTACTACTGCAGTCTCAAAAAGCTCTTCAGGGTACCTTTCCCTAGCTGACTCCATGAGCAGGGTCGCCGTCAGCGGTCCATGCACAACGAGTCCTGGATAACCCTCCACGTCGCGCACATACGGCATGTCATAATGGATGCGGTGACCATTAAAAGTCAGTGCTGAATACCGAAATAATAATACAGCATCTGGAACGACTTCTTTACTCCAATCCGCCGGGCTGGTTGGAACCTGACCTGGCGGACTTTGGTTCTCCCCATTAGCAGCAGGCCTGTACACAATGTCATGCTCTTCTTCCATCGCAAGGGCCTCATGCTCAAAATAACTATGCCTAATGGTTACCAATGCTAGTTTTCCTGACCTTCCCTCCTTACTTCTGACAGACAAAATTTCGGACTCGCGCCGCAACTCTTGTCCTATCGGAATTGGCCCAAAAAATCTCAATCGATTCCCACCCCACATTCTCCGCGGCAATTCCACCGGAGGCAAAAAATCTCCCCGTGGAGCATGCCCATCAGGTGACAAGACTGAATGCCTGGCCATCTCTGGAAAAAACATCCAATGCCAGCCGGGGGGCAGGGGATCACCAGCTTGTGGGGTTAACTCATAATCTAACATGGCTGACATACCTACAGATTGGCGCAGTGAAACAAGCTCCGTATTTTGCTCGGTTCTACCCACCCAATCCTGTAAATTTACGTCATTCATCGATGAGCTCCTCCTCCAACTCTGCACGAATGGCCGAATTATGCTGGCCTATTCCGGGAACACCCCTGTAACGCCTTTCTCCATCACTAAACTCAACTGGCGGAGCAATCAAACTAACCTCTCCCGCTGAAGTGCCATACTTTATTGTCCTAAGCTGCGGGTGCTGCACTAAATCCTCTGTCTCATTAAGGGCTCCACAAGCTATACCAGCTTTGCGCAACTGCTCCATCAACTCCCGCCTTGGCCAGCGGGCAAAACTATCCTTTACCACCTCATCAAGATCGGTTCTATTAAGTCCCCGCTTAAAAGGTGAGTCAAACCGACTGTCTTTCTCCAACTCTGGTCGCTCAAAAACTTCTCGACATAGGCGGCTCCACTCCCTCTCATTCTGGATTGACAGCAACACTAGCTTGCCATCAGCAGCGGGATAGGCTCCATAAGGCGCTATCGAGGGATGATGCAATCCATGCCTACCTAGGGGCGACCCGGTATATGTCTGATAAAGATAGGGAACATTCATCCAGTCCGCCATGCCTGCAAACAGAGAGACCTTTACACCAACACCCCGTCCCGTTTTCTCCCTCGAATACAAGGCCTCTAAAATTCCGCTGTAAGCATTAAGGCCGGCCGCAATATCACAGACGGAGACGCCCACACGACCCGGTGCCTCCTCGGTTCCAGTGATGGAACACAATCCGGTTTCCGCCTGGACCAATAAGTCATAGGCCTTCATATCGGCGTAGGAGCCCGTGTCCCCGTAACCTGAGATGTCACACGTGATAAGCCTAGAATACCTCTCTCTCAATGAGGATGAAGCAAACCCAGCACGAGCTGCTGCCCCAGGGAGAAGGTTCTGAATAAAAATGTCGGCCTTAGCCAGGAGTTTGTTGAGAAGACCAGCATCTTCTCGATCTTTTATGTTCAACACCAAAGACTCTTTCCCGCGGTTCAGCCAAACAAAATATGCGCTTTCCCCCTCAACCACACTATCATAATTCCTTGCAAAATCTCCGCCTTCTCTTTCGATCTTTATTACCCGGGCCCCGGCATCGGCTAACCTTGACGAACATAGAGGTGCGGCAACCGCTTGCTCCAAAGAAACCACCAATAAGTTTTCCAGTGTGGGCACTTTTTACACCAAGTTCTTTAATACGACCGTGGCAGGCCCAAAACATGCTGCCCGATATAACCTAAGATCATATTGGTGGAAATTGGAGCGATTTGATAGAGACGACTTTCGCGAAACTTGCGTTCAATGTCATATTCTTCGGCAAATCCAAAGCCACCAAATGTCTGCATGCACATGTCTGCTGCCTCCCAGGCAGCATCCCCCGCCAACAGCTTGGCCATGTTTGCTGAAGGACCCGCTGCTTCCCCTGCCTCAAACAATGCTGACGCCTTAAATACCATTAACCGTGCAGCTGCCATGTTCGCATAAGCCCTTGCTATTGGAAATTGGATTCCTTGATTTTTACCAATAGGACCGCCAAAAATATCTCGGTCCTTAGCGTATTGTGTCGCACGTTCAATAAAAAATCTTGCGTCCCCTATGGACTCGCTCCCGATTAAAATCCGCTCAGCATTCATCCCATCCAAGATGTAACTAAACCCCTGCCCTTCCTCACCGATAAGGCTATCGGCAGGTATTCTCATATCGGTAAAAAATAATTCCGTGGTAGCGTGGTTAATCATAGTTCTGATAGGGCGTATCTCAAGCCCCTCAACGGACCGCATGTCCACTAAAAACACGGAGAGTCCTTCCCGACGCGACTGTGTCTCCTCCAACGGAGTTGTGCGTGCTAAAAGAAGTAATAAATCTGAATACTCAGCTCTGCTTGTCCAAATCTTTTGCCCGTTTACCACATATTCATTTCCGTCCCGGATCGCCAACGTACGTAGTCGCGTGGTATCTGAGCCCGTATTAGGTTCGGTTACCCCAAAAGCTTGAAGGCGGAGATCACCCGACGCTATCTCTGGCAGAAATTGTTGCTTCTGTTGTGCGGAGCCATGACGCAGCACCGTACCCATCATATACATTTGAGCATGGCAAGCGGCCCCATTACAGCCAGCACGATGAACTTCCTCCAAAATTGCAGAGGCAGCACTTATCGGAAGGCCACTTCCTCCATACTGCTCAGGGATCAACGCCCCAAGATAACCCGCAGCCGTCAGGGCCGACACAAATTCTTCCGGATAACTTCGCTCCTGGTCCTTTTTTCGCCAGTAAGATCCAGGGAATTTTGCACAGAGGGCCCGGACAGCTTCCCTAATTTCTGAAAAATTTTCCCTGAGCGGAATAGCAGGGTTAACTAAGTCATCGCCCGAAGGAAGATCAATAAAATTGTCCATTAGATTCTAAGTTCTCTTTGTTTCCATCAGGTTTAATAGAGATAATTTGTTAGGAAACAGAATTTAGTCCCATATACTAGCCCGTCAAGCGAGACGGACATAGGACGCAGCAAATATTGCCATCCTGTCAAATTTTCGATATATATGAGTGTATATAACCATTTTTTCTCAAGGGTTGTGGCAAAAATGATTGATCCTCACGGCAGACCTATAAACTATCTCCGAGTATCGGTAACAGATCGTTGCGATTTTCGCTGTGTATACTGCATGGCTGAAAACATGACCTTTCTACCGAAGGCCGATGTACTCTCATTGGAAGAAATAGACAGATTATGTTCTGCTTTTGTCGAGCTTGGCGTAAAAAAGCTACGTTTGACCGGGGGAGAGCCTCTAGTAAGAAAAAACATAATGTCTTTAATTCGAAATTTGAGTCGCCACCTGCAAACTGGGCAGTTGGACGAGTTGACTCTAACTACCAATGGTAGCCAGCTCCCGAAGTACTCTGAAGAACTGTTTGATTGTGGGGTCCGTCGCATTAACGTATCTTGCGATACCCTAGATCCAGAGCAATTCGCAAAAATCACCCGATGGGGAAATCTTCAACAGGTGTTTAATGGAGTTGAAGCGGCGAAAAAGGCAGGACTAAAGGTTAAAATTAATGCCGTCGCTCTCAAGGGATCGAACGAAACAGAATTTGATAATATGATTAAGTGGTGTGG
>MDTE01103037.1_pt1 | contig 28350 bp, 17 predicted proteins | sample 811231 | NCBI WGS metagenome assembly MDTE01 (sample SAMN05326651, study PRJNA326480) | marine metagenome | isolation source: seawater | place: Indian Ocean: Red Sea | collected 2010 | reverse complement strand
CGCGCATGTTGGAGCGTAGCTTAGTGTCTTTGAGGAGGGTCGTCGAGCGTGAGCGGCGGGGGGTGTGACGCCGATCCTTCGATGCCCGGGAGGGTCAAAAGGACTTTCGGGATTGCCGGAAAAAGCCCCGAGCCGCCATACTCACGTAGGTGAAGTCACTCCGTCTCCTTTTCTCGGTCGGTTTGTTGGTTCCCTTCCTGGGCGAAGCGGGCACACGAGCCAATGTATTGTTGATCCTGGTGGATGATCTCAAGCCGGCGATGGGGTGCTATGGGGATCCGCTGGCCAAGACGCCAAATCTAGATCGTTTGGCGGCGCGCGGACTTCGCTTTGATCTGGCCTACTGCAATCAGGCCGTTTGTGCGCCCTCGCGGAACAATCTGCTTCTGTCCACCCGTTCGACCTCGCTGGGCATTTATTCGCTGGGTCAGCATTTTCGAGAGGGCGCCCCCGAAGCCGTGACCTTGCCCCAGTATTTTATGAAGCATGGCTACCGGACCGAGGCGATTGGGAAGATCCTCCATACGGGACACGGGAACCACGACGATTTGGCTTCATGGAGCGTTCCTCCGCTTCATGAAAAGGTGGTTGAGTATTTGATCCCGGCCAATTCAGCCAATGGCCAGTTGACGCGGGAGGAGGCGTTTTTCACCAATCAAAAGCTCGGACAGATCCGTTCCCTTCCTAGAGGGGCTGCCTGGGAGGTCGCCGAGGTAGCGGACAATGCGTATGCCGATGGACGAATCGCCGAGGAAGGAATGGTCCGTCTGCGAGCGGCCAAGAAGCGGGATCAGCCTTTTTTCATCGCGTTGGGATTTGTGAAGCCCCACCTGCCGTTCACCGCTCCGAAAGCGTATTGGGATCTTCATGATTCCAAGTCCTTTCCCATTGCCCCGGATCAAGAACATCCCATTGGGGCCCCGAGCTTCGCCGGAAAGATGGGGGGCGAGATTGTGAACTACTCCCCCTTAACCGTGGAGAATCTGAGGGAAACCGGCGTCCAGCGTCAATTGTTGCACGGCTACTATGCGGCCTCCAGTTTTGTAGATGCTCAAATCGGTCGGGTTTTAGATGAGTTAGATCGGCTTGATTTGGCAAAGGAAACGATTGTGGTCTTGTGGGGGGATCATGGATGGCATTTGGGGGATCATGGTTACTGGACCAAACACACCAATTACGAGCAGTGCAATCGAATCCCCCTCCTCCTGGTGGCCCCCGGAGTGACCCAACCGGGTTCGGTGACCCGGCAACTGACGGAGACCGTCGATCTCTATCCCACTCTCGCCGAACTTGCCGGGCTTCCCCAACCGACGGGTCCTCAAGCCATTGACGGGGTGAGTCTGGTGCCGGTGTTGAAGAATCCTGAAAAAAGGATCCGGGATCATGCCTACCATTGTTACCCGCGAGGGAAACGAATCGGCCGTGCGATCCGCACCGAACGCTACCGATTGGTCGAGTGGAGAGAGATTGGAGAGCCCCCGGAACAGGCGGAATGGGAACTCTACGACTATGTCATGGATCCGGGCGAACGCCGGAATCATGCCGATTCGAACCCCCAGGTGGTGGAAGAACTGAGGGCGATTTTAGCCCGGCACCCCGAGCCCAAACGGATCCGTCGCTGATGGATTAAGCCCGTGAAGGGCGGCGGCGTCAGGGACTCGGAGGATGACGTTTTCAGAGGTGGGATTCCGCCGTTCCTCAGGTGATTGAGAGAGGGTTGCGGAGTCGATCGGTCAGGATGGTCACCTCGGACTCTGTCTTGGGGATGCCCGCCAAGTCGACTCCGATCGGTTGAAACGAGTGCCCTGGAGAAATCAGGTTCCTGAGGGACGGGGCGGTGGGGGGCTGCCCGATGGAGGATCGCTGACCACCAGTTTCGATCGCCACTCGAGGGCGGAGGGATAGCATTCGGGGTTCGGGAGTCGTTTGGGATGGGTGATCGGGAAGGGCTCACCGTTTCGCCAGACGGCGGCCGGGACGAGTCGTTGCGGGAGGGTTCGAAGTTGGGCATGGCAGTCCTCCAACTCAAGGGGGTCCCGGTTCCGTTCGAGCACGGTGATGTCGGCTTCCCGACCGATTTCCAAGGTCCCGATTCGATCGGCCCATCCAATCGCCCTTGCCGGATTGAGCGTCGAGGCGCGGATGACTTCCTGAAGAGGCATGCCTGCCTGCCACAGTCGGCTCATCACCGTCGGCAAGTCATAGACCGGGCCCTCGTGGTTCAGGCTGTGAAGGTCGGTGCTGATGGTATCGGGCCAGAAACCCTGTGCGATACAGGCTTCGGCCACCGGCCAGGCGAAGGACCCCATGCCGTGGCCGACGTCAAAGAGCACTCCGTCGCGCCGGGCCTGTGCGACGCAGGCCAGTAGTTGCAGGTCCTGAGGTTTGAGAACGGTGCTGGGGTAGCCGTGGAAGCAATGGGTGTAGAGATCCCCCTCCTTCATCTTGCCGGGGCAATCTTCCATCGACACTGACGAAAAATTGTGATGAACCATGAGCGGCAGGGAGACGTCCGCCGCGGCCTCTTGTGCGGCCTGGTAGGAGAAGGCCTCGTTGCGTCCCTGGTCGGCGATGCTACTCGAAAGTCGAATCTTGACTCCGACAATGAGGTCCCGATTGGCTTCAATGCACTCGACACAATCAGAGGCATTGACCAGTTTTTTGGATTCGAGCTCACCGGGATCGTCGTTTCCCGTTCGCGTCGAGAAGGCCAGGCCGGCGCGTGAGATATGGAGGAAGGCCAGTAACCGGGTCCGGATGGGTTGGACGGCGAAATGGCGGAATCCGGGAAAGGTGTCGCACCCCGCACTGCCGGCATCGACCGCCGTTGTCACGCCTCGGCCCAGGCAATAGTGATCGACGTCAATGCCCAGGGGAGTGACATGAGGGTAGCCGTGGATGTGAAGATCGATCAGCCCCGGGGTCACGATCATGCCTTGGGCGTCAAAGCACTCGCGGGCCTGCCCTTTTTCGATGGCCATTTCCACGGCGGCGATTCGACCCTTGAGGATGGCGAGATCCATGAGTTGATCGATGCCCTGTTTGGGATCGATCACGTGGCCGCCTTGAATGATCCAGTCGTAATGTGGCATCGGATGATCCTCAAGCGTGAGAAGACTTCTTGGAAAATGGCAGCGTCGGTTCGGAGCGAGTTTGACCGCAGCCTCTCACGGCGCAACCCGCTTGGCGAGTTCGGGGTAAAGAGAGGCAAGATCGAGGGGGTCGTCAAATCGTTGTTGCTCCGTTTCCAGGAGAGCAAATAAGGTTCTCATCCGATCGAGCTGTGACGGCTCCTCGGCGAGGTCGCGGCGCTCCTGTCGGTCTGTTGCGTAGTGGTAGAGTCGCTTGGCTTTGAGTTTGGGATAGAGGATTAACTTCCAACCGTCGTGTCGAATGGCCCGTTGAGTCTCCAAATAAGCGAGGTAGACGGGAGAGGGGGCCTCGGATTGACCCCGTAGCAAGGGGAGCAAGGATCGGAATTCGATGCCCTTGCGTTCCTTGTCACCGGCGAGATCCAGGCTGGTTGCCATCAGGTCCTGGAGAAAGATGGGGTTCTCGATGGTGGCTCCGGCCCTGACCGAGGGACCGGCAATGAGGAAGGGGGGGCGAACGGAATGGTCGTACATATTCTGTTTGCCCAGGAGCCCATGGTGTCCACAAGCCAGGCCGTGATCCGCGGTGAAGATGATCCATGTGTTCTCGCGCAGGCCTTGCTGCTCGAGAGCCGCCAGAATGCGGCCAATCTGGGCATCCATGTGGGTGATGATCGCGTAGTATTCGCGACGATGAACCTTGATGGCATATTCTGTCCGAGGATACACGCAGAGGGCTTCGTCACGCAGGCCCGGATTGAGTCCGGATGTCAAGAACGGGTATTTGGGTTGAAAGGGTTCGGGTAATTCGATCGATGATAAGGGATACTTCCCCAGATACTCGGCCGGGCTTTGTCGGGGATCGTGGGGCGCATTGAAGGCTAGGTACATGAAAAAGGGTTTCGCATGACCGGTTGCCTTTTTCTTCCCTTCGGCTTGAAGGTAGGTGATGGCGTCGTCGGCCAAGACTTCCGACCAGTGTTTCCCTCCCTCCCAGAAACCGCCGAATCTTGGATCGGTCGGATCCCAGAGGTCGGGCTGTCCTGCAACCGGGCGATGATAACCAATGGGGTTTTTTTTGTTGCCGCGACGATCGTTGGGCATCCCGGGACGGACATGGGTGACGTGATCGAAGAGTTTGTGGGGGTCGACGCTGACATGCCATTTTCCAGTGAAATAGGTCTCGTAACCCAACCGGCTCATGCGGCGCCCCCAGTAGCCGTCGTAGAATGGTTCCTGTTGGGCCGGACTCTGTTTCTTGATCTGGTTGATTCGTTGCTGAATGGCGTGGGCGTGCCAAAGGGTTTTTCCGGTGTTGAGCATGGCTCGGGAGGCAACGCAGACCGCCCCCGACCAGGACCCCATGTTAAAGCATTGAGTAAATTGGGTTCCCTGACTTGCCAGGCGATCGAGATTCGGAGTGAGGACGGCCGGATCATCGTGGGGGCCGAGCGTGTCGTAGGCCTGATCATCCGCGAAAATGAAGAGAATATTGGGGGGCGAATCGGCCGCTCGGAGGGAGGCCGCCGCGAGCAAGGTCAAGAGGCCGAGCGTCAAGACAGGACTGAAGGGGCGTTTCCGACTAAGCATGGACGGAGCCTAGGGGATCAGGAAAGGATTGGCACTGCCAATCTTTGATGAATTCAGCCTCCCGGCTCTTCCGGCGATCTGATCAGACCAGGCCTTCGAAGCAATCGTCGTTTCCGAGAGGGCGGCCGGAGACGATGGATAATTCCTTGAGTCACCCATGAGGTCGAGTAGCCTATCGGCGGTGTTCCTGAAAGCGCAGACCCAAAAGCGATTGAGGCCAACCGTGTTGGCGTTTGCCTTGGCGTGTTACCATGGGCTCGCCGCCCTGGAGGCGGCCGATGCGGTTTCCTTTAACCGCCAAGTGAGGCCGCTTTTATCAGATCGCTGTTTCCATTGCCACGGGCCCGATGAGGCGAGTCGGAAGGGGAAGCTCCGGCTTGATGTTCGAGCGGACGCTGTGCGGGAGGTGATTGTGCCGGGGGCATCGGCGTCGAGCGAGTTGGTCGCCCGGATCACTTCCTCGAGGGAGGAGGACAGAATGCCTCCTTCCGATTCAGGGGTGAAGGCATTATCCGAGGAGGAGATTCTTCTCTTGAGGCGATGGGTGGACGAGGGAGCGGTTTTTGAACGGCACTGGGCCTTCCAACCCATTCGGCGCCCCGCCTTGCCTTCTGTGACGGATGAACGGTGGGTCCGCAATCCGATCGACCGATTCGTGCTTGCACGGCTTGAGCAAGGGCAACGGGGTCCCAATCACGAGGCGTCTCCCCGCGCGCTGCTGCGACGCCTTTCCCTTGATCTGGTGGGCCTGCCCCCGAACCGACAGCAGTTGGCGGGATTTGAGCGAGCGCTCTCAAGCGATTCGGAGCGAGCCTATTCACAGCAGGTGGACGGATTATTGGCGTCGAAGCGCTACGGAGAGAGAATGGCGATGGTGTGGCTCGATGCCGCACGATACGCTGATACCGATGGATTTCAGGCCGATGCGACTCGTAGCAACTGGGCTTGGCGGGACTGGGTGATTGAAGCCTATAATCGTAATTTGCCCTTTGACCAATTCACGAGGGAACAATTCTCGGGGGATCTCCTCCCGGACGCAACGCCCGAGCAGATTCTGGCAACCTGTTTTCATCGCAATCACATGGCCAATGGGGAAGGGGGGCGTGATCCGGAAGAATCAAGAATCGATTATGTGATCGATCGCGTCAACACGATGGGAACGGTTTGGTTGGGCTTAACGCTGGGGTGTGCTCAGTGTCACAACCACAAATTCGATCCAGTCTCCCAAAAAGAGTATTATCAACTCAATGCGTTCTTCAACAGTGTCGACGAGGACGGTCGAGCCGGGGGCGGCGCGAAGCCGTTCCTGGAATACCGGTCCCCGTTTGTCGGTGCCGGTCTGCAGGAGGCTCGGCTTTGGTTGGGGGCCAAGGAATCTGAATTTGATGCCGCGACACGGACGGCTCGGCAAGCGTTTGAGGATTGGCTTCTCCGCTTGCCGGAAGCGATTGGTGAGGGTTATCGATCGTGGTCGCCTCTGAGTTTCTCCAGGATGGCGACGACCTCGGAATCTTCAATCGATCGGGGTGATGACGAGGATGTTGTCATTTCCGGAGTGAATCCGCGACATGATGATTATGTCCTGCATGCCAGATCGCCCGGAAAGCGGATCACGGGGATCCGTCTCGAGGTGCTTCCGCGAGAGTCCGGGAAGGGTTATTCGGACAGTGAGGATGGGCATGTCATTCTCACCAATGTGAAGTTTGGGGTTCAATCCCCTGGTCAATCTCAGTTCGAGGAAATCGATGTCCGTGGTGCCAGGGCTGATTACGAGAATGAAAAGAAAGGCGCCCGAGACTACGGTCATTTTCGCGACGTCCTGGATGATGATCCGCGAACGGGGTGGACGACCAATGGCTCCGACGTGACCCAGCCTCGCGTGGGGGTCTTCGAGTTTGTCGAACCGGTGACCCTTGACGCCGCGGAGGAATTGGTCGTGGAACTTCGGCATCGCTCGCTCAAAGGGTTCGGCAGCATTCGGCGGTTGCGACTCTCGGCGACGTCGGAAGCCGGGCCGGCGGTCAGGGAGGTGGGCGTGACGCCCCGCGAAGCGTGGGCGTCAACGAAGTCGCAAGGCCTTCCCTCAGCCTTGCGGGATCGTCTTTGGGATGAGTTTGTCGAGGACCAGGGAGAATATCAACGGAGTCGAAGCGCCCGGGATGCTGCCGTGGACCGGGTGGAATCCTACGTCAAGGCGAACCAGGTCCAGAAAGTGATGGTCTTGGGGGAACGCGAACGTGCCCGTGAAACCCACGTGTTGCTTCGGGGTGTCTGGGACCAAAAAGGCGATTCGGTGGAACCAGGCTTCTTGTCACTGCTCGGGAAGGACTCTGGGGGCAAGAAACTGACCCGTCGAGAGTTGGCGGATTGGTTGATGGATCCCGAAAACCCGTTGACGGCGCGGGTGACGGTGAATCGCTATTGGCAAATGTACTTTGGCCACGGGTTGGTCCGTACTCCGGAGGACTTCGGTCGCCAAGGGAACCCTCCCACTCATCCGCAGTTGCTGGATTGGTTGGCCGCCGAATTCATTGAGAGCGGCTGGGATATCAAGCAATTGCAGCGTCTGATGGTGACCAGTGCGACCTACCGACAGAGTTCGGACGCGAGTGCGTCCATGATCCAGGAGGATCCGGAGAACCGGCTCCTGGCCCGGGCCACCCGATTCCGGATGCCCAGTTGGATGATCCGGGATGCGGCGTTGTCGACGTCGGGCCTTCTCGTACATCGCTTGGGGGGGCCTCCGGTCTATCCCCACCAACCGCCGGGGCTTTGGGCGGATTCGACGATGGGGCGCTTTCATTACCGAGCGTCCGTTGGTCAGGACCTCTATCGACGAAGCCTCTACGGGTTTTGGCGACGCAGTGTGGGGCCGGCGCTCATGTTTGACGCTTCGAAGCGGCGGGTTTGCCAGGTTCGAGTGACTCGGACGAGCACGCCATTGCAGGCGCTGACCTTGATGAATGACCGAACCTTCATCGAAGCGGGTTGTCATATGGCTCTTTCTGACCAGAGGGGAGGGAAGCCATCCATTCCAAGCCTCTTTGAGGCGGTGCTTTCTCGACGGGCGACCGAATTGGAGTTGACTGAATTAAATGCTCAATTCGACGAGGCATTGAGGTATTATCAACGACATCCTGAAGCAGGTCATGCCTTGCTCTCGGGGCAACCGTTGTCCTCCCGAGTGGAGCTCACGCCTGGCCGGGCGGCGCTCGCAATCATCGGGATGACCCTGTTAAACTTGGACGAGGCGATTACCCGCCAATAGGAGCGCTTGACATGGCGAGCAACCTCTATCGAACTCATTCGATTCCCGAATCACTGCTTCGGGTGACGCGTCGGAATTTCCTGAAGTCGTCGGCCGGATTCAGCTTGGGGGCGATCGCGCTTAACCAATTGCTGCACGGAGGGGCGTCGAGTCCAGGAGAGGCGAGGGGGCATCATTTTGCGGCCCGGGCCAAGCGGGTGATCTACCTCACCCAATCCGGCGGTCCTTCGCAGATTGAATTGTTTGACCACAAACCCAATTTGAAAAAATGGGAAGGGACGAAGATTCCCGACTCGGTGCGTCAGGGACAACGCCTAACCCTGATGACCGCGGGATCGGAGACCTTGGTGATGGCGGCCCGGGCGCGGTTCTTTCCGCGAGGCCAGTGTGGCATGATGCTGGGGGAGTGGCTGCCCCATATCGGTTCGGTGGCGGACGAGCTATGCCTGATCAAATCCCTCTACACCGAACAGATCAATCATGCCCCGGCGATGACCTTCATGTTAACCGGACACCAGCTTCCCGGTCGGCCCAGCATGGGAGCGTGGGCCAGCTACGGCCTGGGAAGTGAGAATCGGGATCTTCCAGATTACATTGTTCTTGTTTCCAAAATGGAGCGGCCTAGCGATCAACCCTTGTATGAGTATTACTGGGGTTCGGGGTTCTTGCCCTCCAAATACCAGGGCGTCAAATTGAGGTCGGGGAAGGATCCTGTGCTCTATCTGAATGATCCACCTGGATTACCCCGGCGACTTCGGCAGGGGATGGTGCAAACCTTGGGGCGCCTCAACCGCGAGCGCCTCCGAGGGGCCGGGGATCCCGAGATCGAGACACGAATCCGACAGTACGAGATGGCCTACCGGATGCAGACCTCGGTCCCGGAACTGACGGACCTTTCGGATGAGCCGGAGTCGACATTTGAACAATACGGTGCCGATTCCCGCCGCCCGGGTTCTTATGCCGCCAATTGCATTTTGGCACGGAGATTGGCTGAACGGGGGGTGCGGTTTATTCAGTTGTTTCATCCCGATTGGGACCATCATCGAAAGCTCACCGCCTGGTGTCCCGCGAGGTGCCGGGATACGGACCAGGCGTCGGCGGCGTTGATTCGGGATCTCAAGCAACGAGGTCTCCTGGATGAGACGCTGGTGATTTGGGGAGGTGAGTTCGGGCGAACGACCATGGCCCAGGGGGATCTCAATAGTCCGGAAAGCGGCCGGGATCACCACCCCCGTTGCTTCTCCATGTTCCTGGCGGGAGGGGGGGTTCGAGGCGGAATGTCTCATGGAACGACGGATGAGTTTAGTTACAACACGGCGGAGAATCCCGTTCACGTGCACGATCTTCAGGCGACGGTCTTGAAACAGCTGGGGATAGATCATCGCCGCCTAACCTACCGCCATCAGGGGTTGGATTTTCGGCTCACCGGCGTGGAGGAACACCATCCGATCGATTCGATTCTAGCCTAGTCGGCAGAACGCTTCCGTTCCCCTGAGAACAAAGGAAGGGTTTTCCTTTTCACGAAGAAAAAACTTCTGCGAATCGGCTTTGACGGAAGATTTTCCAGTCGGTAGGACTTCTGGCGACGCGGTTATGAAACTTGAAACACAATGTTTGCACGCGGGATACCAACCTGATCCCACCACGAATGCCAGAGCCAATCCGATCTATCGGACGAGTTCATTCGTATTTAATGACACGGCGCACGCCGCCCGGCTTTTTGCGCTTGAGGAGCTTGGGAATATTTACACGCGGCTGATGAATCCCACCACGGATGTCCTCGAACAGCGCGTGGCTGCGTTGGAGGGAGGAGCGGCCGGGCTCGGACTGGCGTCGGGGACGGCCGCCGTGTTTTACTCGATCATCAATATTTGTGAGCAGGGTGATGAAATTGTCTCCGCCAATAATCTCTACGGCGGGACCTATACCCAATTCAATGACATCCTTCCAAAGTTCGGAATCAAGACGCGGTTTGTCGATCCGAATGATCCCCAGAACTTTGCCCGGGCGATCAACGACCGAACCAAGGCCCTCTTCTGTGAAACGGTGAGCAATCCAGGCCTGGATGTGGCTGATTTGGAGGCCATTGCGGAAACGGCGCATGAGCACGGGATCCCGCTGATTGTGGACAGTACCTTCTCCACGCCGGTCCTGACGCGGCCGATTGAGTTCGGTGCGGACATTGTGGTGCATTCGCTCACCAAGTGGCTTGGGGGGCATGGCAACGGAATTGGCGGTGTGGTCATCGATTCAGGGGGGTTTAATTGGAAGTCGGAGAAATTCCCGCTCTATGACCAGCCTGATGAAAGTTATCATGGCCTTCGATGGGCCCATGATCTTCCCGAGCCCTTGGCGCCGCTGGCCTTCATCCTGAGAATGCGCACCGTGCCGCTTCGGAATCTGGGCGCCTGTCTCTCGCCCGATAATTCCTGGACCTTTCTCCAAGGGATCGAGACGCTGCCTCTCCGAATGGAACGTCATTGTGAAAACGCGCTGGCGGTGGCCCGCCATCTCAAATCGCACGCGGCGGTTGAGTGGGTCCGCTATCCGGGGCTGGACGATGATCCGGGGTATGCATTGTCCCAAAAATACTTGAAAGGGAAAGGGGGTGCCATGGTGGTGTTCGGGATCAAAGGTGGGATCGACGCGGGCAAGGGGTTTATCGAAGGACTCAAAGTCTTCTCGCATCTTGCCAATGTCGGGGATGCCAAGAGTTTGGCAATCCACCCAGCGACGACCACTCATTCGCAGTTGACGCCCGATCAACAGGCAGCGGGTGGCATCCGTCCGGAACTCATTCGCTTGTCGGTCGGCATCGAGCACATTGATGATCTCCGGGCTGACCTCGACGCGGCGCTAAAGGGATAAATGGAGTGCAAGGAGATTGCCCGCGGTGCTGTTCCGAATGATCACATGGCCCGGGTGACCACCCAGTTTTTTGATCATCCTCATCCCTTCACCTTACGGGGGGGCGACGTGCTTCCGGGATTCCGTCTCGCCTATGAGACGCATGGAACCTTGAATGCCCAAGGGACCAATGCGGTGCTCCTTTTTCATGCCTTGACCGGAAGCCATCACGTGGCCGGCTATACAGATTCCGTCGAAGGGGCTGAGGGCCTTTGGAATGAGGAGTGTCGGGTGGGGTGGTGGGATGAGTTTGTCGGCCCAGGCCTCGCCTTGGATACGAATCGCTTTTTTGTGATTTGCGCCAATTACATTGGAGGGTGTTACGGGTCGACGGGACCGGCGACCCTGAATTCCGAGACAGGGGTGCCTTGGGGGAGACGATTTCCGAGGATTAAAATCGCCGACATCGTGGAAACCCAGGCGCTTCTGCTGGATCATCTTGGGATTGAAACGCTTCATGCGGCCGTTGGGAATTCTGTGGGCGGCTTGCTCTCGCTCACGCTTGCCATCCTTTATCCGGATCGGGTGAAGACGGTCGTGCCGGTGGCTAGTTCGGTGCGGACAACTGCGTTGCAACGAATCACCACGCTGGAGCAGATTTACGCGATCGAGAACGATCCGAACTTCCGGGGAGGGGATTATTACGACGGGCCGAAACCCGATGCGGGATTGGCCCTTGCCCGAATGATCAGCCACAAAACATTCATTTCCCTTCGGACCCTGGAAGCGAGGGCCTCGGATGAACTGAGACTGCCTGAAGACCACTTCAGTTGGTATCGGATCGAGCATCCCGTGGAGTCCTACATGCTTCACCAGGGACGAAAGTTCGTCCAACGCTTTGATGCCAATACCTATCTCAGGATTCTCGAAGCTTGGCAGCGGTGGGATCTTCTCTCGGAGACGGGGGTGTCGAGTCTCGAGACGGCGCTTACTCGCTGCCAACACCAGAACTACCTGGTCTTCAGTATCAGTACCGATGTCTGTTTTTATCCAGAGCAGCAGGCCCGTCTGGTCGACGTGCTGAAAGGCGCTGGACTCAACTGCATCCACATCACGGTCCATTCGGACAAGGGACACGATTCGTTTCTGCTGGAGCCCGAACTCTTCACGCCGCACCTCTCCTACATGTTGGGCGTGGGGATGGGTGGGGGTTGAGCGGGCGGGGCTCAGTTCCTCAAGCCGATGCAGTAGAGCACTTCGTGCCGGTTTTCGTTCTGATCGTCAAGGTGGGCGACCCGAAGATAAATGCGGTCTCCACAGATGACCGGGGACGAATACACTTCACTGCCGAGTTGGTTCACACCGACGATTTCAAAGGTGTCCGGTTCGGCACGGTAGACGTAGGTTTTTCCCCGGATGTTGGTGGCGTAGATATGGTTTCCAGCCATGACCGGGCTGGAGAAAAAATCGCCACCCAGACGCTCCTTCCAGATTTCCTTCCCAGTGGCGGCCTCCCAGCAGATGGCAAAGCCGGCGTCCGCGACGGCGAAGGCGTGGTGCCCCGAGACAATCATCGAGGGAACATAGACCCGGGTCGAATTTTGCCAGGCCACTTGTCCCGATCCATCCGCTTCGACCGCAACCGTGTGGTTTTTCGGATAGCCGCCGCTGGTGAAGACCCGATGGCCGTCGGTGACCATTGTCACCACACATTCCGTCGTCGAACCGGGGATTTCCCAGAGCACCTCGCCGGTTTTTGGATTCAGGCTGGTCACCCGATCGCAGCCCGACAAGAGAAGCTGATCGCGTCCCTTAATGTGAAAGACCACCGGTGACACGTAATTGGGTTCCTCAGGCCGGGCCCGTCGCCAGACCAGGTCTCCCGTCGCCCGTTGGAGCGCCGCCACGGCTCCCCCCCCTTTGTTGTCCGAGCAGACGATGACCAGGTTTTGATAGAGAAAGGGCGAGGCGCCATAGCCTTGGTGGGTGACGAACTTAGAGATGGCTTGTTGCCAGATCAATTCGCCCTGAAGACTCAAGGCGTAGGTATGGACGGACCCATGATGGAGCAAGTTGACGTAGAGTCGTTCGCCGTCGCTGGCGATGCTTGGCGAGGCGTGCGACTTGCGCTGGTGACCGTCGCGGTCGAAGCCGCCTTGGTTTAATTGGGTCGTCCATCGAATTTCTCCGGTGCGACGATCCAGGCAGAGGACGCTTTGTGTTTCATTCTCCTCGTCTGCGGTGGGCAGGTAAATCGATTCTCCGACCACCGTCGGCGAGGCGTGGCCCCGTCCCGGAAGGGGAGTCTTCCAGATGATATTCTGGGTCGGGGACCACTCTGAGGGGAGCCTTTGCCCGTCGGCAGCGATTCCGTTGTGGCTCGGGCCCCGCCAACCCGGCCAATCCGTTGCGGTCAGCTTGGAGAAGGTGCCGGCTTGGATTGCTGTCGAGGTGGTCAAAAGGATCCAAAGCGTGGCGCGGCTCATGGGACTCATCCACCGAGCTTAGATTGGGCTTCGGGCTGGGGCAACTCAGGAGATGACTGATCACTCTGGGACTCGGGGCGGGGCGCGTCTCCTTGAGAGGGCGTTTCGAACCACTCCTTGGGGATCCAGCCCCCGATGGCTCGGGTGGGGATGGGAATATGGTGGGGGGTTGTCCAGGCGGCGAATCCATATTTCGGGGCGGGGCGGGCCAGATCAGAGCGGGAGAATTTAAGGAGGGCCGGCGCGGTTTGACCCATTGGCAATCTGGCCTCCTTCAGCGAAAGGGTCACAAAGTTTTGACGAAGTTGGCGTCCCGCGTTTTCCCCTCGCTTCACGTGAGTGCTCAGATCGAACCCAAGAAGGGCGACATGGACGATTTGGTCTGAATGATGGCCACGAACGCTGAGTTTAACCTCGCCTTGATCCCATTGCGCGTGGAGTCGGGTGGCCGATGTTTTCGCCGGCGGTAGCGGCCTCCGTTGGTAATAGCCCCGCCATTCCTGACCATTGACAAAGAATCCGGGGGTATAGTAGTTCCGAAGTCCAAGGACGTCTCGGTAGCGGAGTTGGCGTGCGGTGAACGCCTTTTTGGCGAAGGGATCTCTCCATCCGAGGCGATCCCAGTAGTCAACATGGAAGACAACGGGAACGATGGCGGTCCACAAGTGGGGATGGTCGACAAATTTCCCGATCCATTCTTCTGCCGGAGGGCAACTATTGCATCCTTGAGACGTATAGAGTTCGACGAGTCGCGGGTAGCCATTGGACGTGACCGATACCGTCGAGCTTGCTTCCGCGCAACAACATGACAGAGCGAGTAGAAACAAGAGAACGTTGGGGAGATGGTTCATATTCAAATGACGTCGGAACCTATCTTTTATTCCCTCCGGCTGGCGATTCCTATTTTTTCCAATGAAAGGGATGGTGCGAGGGCACCGGAGAGTCAGGGCTTGCGTTGGCAAGCTGGCTCGGCGCAGCATGACCGGATCCAGGAGATGATGGAACCGCTTTCTGATCTGCTCAAACGGATTGAGGCATGCCGGATATGCCAAGTTGAGTTGCCACTGGGCCCCCGTCCGGTTGTCATCGCTCGATCGGAGGCGCGTCTTTTGATCGTCGGCCAGGCACCTGGGATTCGGGTGCATCGGAGCGGACTTCCTTGGAATGACCCGAGTGGCGATCGATTGAGGGCGTGGATGCAAGTCGATCGGGCTACCTTTTATCAGGATGCTCGTCTGGCGATGGTGCCGATGGGGTTTTGTTATCCGGGTACGGGCAAATCGGGGGATCTGCCGCCTCGCCCGGAGTGTGCCCCTCAGTGGCATGGTCCGCTGCTCCAGAGAATGCCGCAGGTCGAGCTGACCCTGGTGATCGGGCAATATGCCCAGCAGCATTATCTGAAGAACACCCATCGAAAGACACTGACCGAGACGGTTCGGTGTTGGGAGGCTTTTTTGCCGGAGTGCTTCCCTTTGCCTCATCCCAGCCCGCGAAACAACCGTTGGCTTCGACGCAATGGCTGGTTTGAGGAGAACGCCCTCCCTGGGTTGCGATCGGCGATCCAGAGGGTTCTGGGCAAGAAAGAGCGGGGTGAGTCCGAGGTGGGTTAGTCCCGTTCGAGTTGGTGCATCAGACCGGCAAGGTCGCGCCGGTAATCGGTGTCGATTTCCATTTGGGTCAGTTGTTTGTGGACCGTCGCCAGCCCGGCCCGCCCCGATTCGGCCGATTGAGCGTCGTTGAAGCGCTGAGCGGGATCCGGATGAAGAAAGTGACGGAGAATATCGACGAGTTGTTCGTTCACCCGGACATAGGGAGGAAGGAGACTCTTCAGGCGATGGGGAAGGTTGAGCTTGATGTCCAGGAGCTCGTCCTCGGAAAGATCGGTCCGTTCTGTCAGTCGTTCCCCGCGGAGGAGTTCGAGTCCGATCAAGCCCACCGCGTAGATGTCTGATTGGATCGTGGCCGGCCTCCGCTCGTGAACCTCCGGAGCCATGTAGAGAGGGGTTCCGACCAGGGGATTGCCGGTTTCACTGATCATGACGGCGCGGCCGAAATCGATGAGTTTGACGTAACCCAGAGGGTCGATCATCGCGTTGAGCGGCTTGATGTCGCAATGCAGGTAGCGGGCGGCGTTGAGGATCTCGAGTCCCGACAACATCTGGCGCATGACATAGATGGCCACGCCGGGTTGGATGCAGAGCCTGCCATCGAAGACATTGAGCACCGCCCGGACCGCGCGGTCCGAGCGCTCGCGATGCCAATGGGAATGAAGGTAGCGTTCCCGACAGAGTTCCAGAAAGGCCCGCAGATTCATGCCCTCGATCATTTCCATCTGGATGTATCCGATTCCGTTGGTTTCTTCGTAGATATCGGAGTCCGCCAGATTCGGGGATCGAGCGGAGTGCAACCGGGACACCTGGGCGGCGATGCGGCCCATGTCGGTCCAGTACTCTTTGACGCTCGGATAGATGCTCGGATCGAAGAGTTTCACTGCGTGCTTGGTGATGCATCCCCTTGACCCCTGACGTTCGGCTTCGAAGACGACCCCCTGGCGTCCTTCCCCGATTTGGCGGTTGAATCGGTAGGCAACGGGATAAAAGATTCGATGGTGCCGGAGAATCGATTGGAAATTCTCGATCAGCTGGCTGCGTTCCATGCCGCCAATCGACTCGGTTTCTTGAGCCTCGGACGAAGGGGCCTTGAATCCCGAGGGCTCGACGAGGGTTTCCGCGTCGGGGTCCACCGACGTATAGTTTTCTGTTGGCGGGTTTTCCATCTCGAATCGCGATCAGGGAGAATGCCGGTCAGGCACTCGAAAGAGCGAGGATCCCGCCTCTTTGTGAACCTGGCGGAAGAGAATCGGCCGGTTGCCGATTGGCGCACTCCTTGGGCGGGTTGTACGGGATTCTTCCGGAGAGTCAATTCGGAAATTGGGCCGGCCTGAGGCGATCTTCCAAGAGGCGCTCAGGGAGGCCGTCGGGCCTGACGGTGGTGACCCGATGATACGATTCCCCGATCAATACGGGACTGTGAGCTGGCGTGTGCTCCCGATTGCTGAGTAAGATCAATAGTCATGTCGCGCATCGGTAAACTCGTATGGATCGGTGTGGTGCTCCTCGTGTCGGGAGCGTCCCAAACCGGGCAGACTCAGGATGCCTTTACGGAGGGGGGTTCATCCGGTCATCCGTTGAATGTCCTTTTTATTGCGGTCGATGATCTGACCACGACTCTGGGGTGCTACGGTGATCCCGTGGCTCAAACGCCTCATATTGATCGGCTCGCTGCCTCGGGGGTTTGCTTCCGGCGGGCCTACAACCAACTTCCGCTCTGTAACCCCACCCGAGCCTCGGTGATGACAGGCCTTCGGCCCGATCGGATCAAGGTCTATGATCTCGATCGACATTTCCGTGAGGAGGTGCCGGAGGTCGTGACGCTTTCACAGGCGTTTATGGCGCAGGGATGGTTCGCCGCGCGAGTGGGCAAGATTTACCATTACAACGTCCCAGCGAGTATCGGAACCAACGGCTTTGATGATCCGCTGTCGTGGCAGCGGACGGTGAATCCGAAGGGACGCGATAAATGGGAGGAGCATTTGGTTTTCAATGCCGAACCCCACCGCAAGATTTCCGCCGCCTTGAGTTGGCTGGCCGCCGAAGGCGAGGATCAGGAACAGACCGATGGGATGGTCGCGAGCGAAGCGATTCGAATCATCGAGGAGAAACGGGGTCAGCCGTTTTTCTTGGGGGTTGGATTCTTTCGGCCGCATACCCCATATGTTGCGCCGAAGAAGTATTTTGAACGCTACCCCCTCGAATCGATTCGTCTTCCCTATGCTCCGGAAGGCGATCGGGATGACATTCCGACGGCGGCCTTCGCCCACAATTGTCCCGTGCCTCATTATGGGTTGGATGAAGGAACCTTGCGGAAGGCGGTCCAAGCCTATTACGCATCTGTCTCCTTCGTGGATGCTCAGGTGGGACGCCTGATGGAGGCCCTCGACCGCCTCGATCTGGTTGATCGAACGATCATCGTGTTGTGGAGTGATCACGGCTATCACTTGGGTGAGCATGGCGGGGTTTGGCAGAAGCGAACGCTTTTCGAGCGCTCTGCTCGAGCGCCTCTGATTGTATCCATGCCGGGCGCGAGGGGGAATGGTCAGGCGTCCTTCCGCGTGGTGGAGTTCGTTGATCTCTATCCGACGCTGATTGACTTGGCGGGAATCCCGGGACCCGAGGACTTGGACGGTCGCTCTCTCCGGCCCTTGTTGGAGGATCCGATGGCGGATTGGAAGGGCCATGCGGTGACCCAAGTCCTGCGTCCCTCGGACCATCGATTGCCGGAGCAGGTGATGGGATGCAGTCTCCGAACCGACCGGTGGCGATACACGGAATGGGGGGAAGGCAAACATGGGGTCGAACTCTACGACTATCACTCCGACCCGATGGAATTTCAGAATCTGGCGCTCAACCCGGATCCGGAGGCTGCTGCAGTGATCCGTCGATTGCAGCCGCTCCTCAGGAGTCGGGCGAGCGGAAAGATTCCCTCGAGCCCCGTTCAGCCCTCCCGGTTATGAGGCTCTCGCTTTGGGGCTGGATCGATTGCCTTCATCTAGAATTCTCTCGTCAAGGCGGGTGCCCTTGCCTAGCTTGGGGCCCTATGTTTGAGACGGTGAAAGAGCGAATTGCGAAACTCAAAGAGAAGTTGTCTCACTTGCGGAGGTATCTTTGACGTCGAAGCGGTTCGCAAGCGCCAGGCCGAGTTGGAATCGGCCATGGGAATGGAAGGGTTCTGGGATCATCGGGAACAGGCCCAGAAGGTGATGGATGAATCCTCCCGTCTCAAACGCAAGATCGAGCCCCTCGATCGGTCCCAAAAAGACCTTGAGGATTTGGAGGTCATGGTCGAGCTTGGGGAGTCGGAGCCGGTGGAGGCTCAAGGGACCATCGCGTGTGAGGTCGAGGCCGATTTGGGTTCCTTAGAGCAGTCGCTGGAAGATCTTGAACTGCGGACGCTGTTGACCGGATCCCATGACGCCAAGAGCTGTATTTTGAGCATCAATGCCGGGGCGGGAGGCACGGAATCCTGTGACTGGGCGGATATGTTGCTGCGCATGTATCAGCGGTGGTGCGAGCAGAGGGGATATCAGGCGGAGATCACCGAAATCTTGCCGGGGGAAACGGCGGGGGTGAAGAGTGTCAGTCTGATGATCGAGGGCGACAATGCCTATGGGTTCTGCAAAGCAGAGCGTGGCGTCCATCGGCTGGTTCGGATTTCTCCTTTTGATTCCAACAAACGGCGCCATACGAGTTTTGCCAGTGTCGATGTGATTGCCGAGATTGATGAGGATATTGATATGGACATTCCTCCATCGGATCTTCGGGTCGACACCTTTCGTTCCGGGGGTAAGGGAGGACAGAATGTCAACAAAGTGGAAACGGCGGTTCGGATCACTCACGTCCCCACCGGTTTGGCGGTGGCCTGCCAGTCTCAACGCTCCCAACACCAAAACCGAGCGACGGCGATGAAGCTGCTCGTCTCGCGGCTCTACGCGATCAGGGAAGACGAGGCCAAGAAGGATATGGAGCGGTTCTATGGGGAGAAAGGAAGCGTTTCATGGGGGAACCAAATCCGAAGCTACGTCTTTCAACCTTACCGGATGGTGAAGGATCTGCGTACCGGAATCGAGACCAGCAATATTCAAGAGGTGATGGATGGTCACCTTGATCCCTTTGTCAACGGGTGGTTGCGTGCCGGTTGTCCGACCAAACGCATGGCGGACACCGGGGTGGAAGCCGGGGTGGAATGAGGCATGACGATTCTCGATCAAATTGTGGAGGACAAAGTGGCGGAAGTGGCCGCCCTGGATGAGTGCTCGGTTTCGGTGGGGCTTTTGGCGGAGCGGCTTGCGCGGCGGGGAGGGGTCCGCCCCTTTCAAGAGGCCCTGATGCAGCCTCGGGTTGGGCGTCTTGGCTTAATCGCGGAAGTCAAGAAAGCCTCCCCATCGGCCGGTGTCATCTGCGAGGACTTTGATCCGGTGCGGATTGCCCGAGCCTACCAAGACGGGGGGGCCTCCTGCCTCTCTGTCCTGACTGATGAGAAGTATTTCCAAGGGTCGCTGGAGTTTTTGAGGTCGGTTCGAGAGGCTGTCGACCTCCCGATTCTCCGGAAGGACTTTGTGATCGATGAACGGCAAATCCTGGAGTCCGTGGAGTGGGGCGCCGACGCGATCCTTCTCATCGTCGCGATCCTGGACGAAGATCGATTGGCGAGCTTGCACCAGTTGGCGTCGGAGGCCGGTCTGGGCGTCCTGGTCGAAGTTCATGACGAGGAGGAACTTCAAAGGGCCCTCGCCATCAAGGCCTCTCTGATTGGAGTGAACAACCGGGACTTAAAGCGGTTCACCGTGGATTTAGGCACCACGGAGCGATTGGCGCAGGGGTTGGCCAAGCAAGCCAATCGGAATGAGATCTCACTGGTGGCGGAGAGCGGGATCAAGACGCGTCACGACGTGGACCGGTTGGTCGCTTGCGGTGCTCAGGCGCTCTTGGTGGGCGAATCGCTGATGAGGGAGCTTGATGTCGTGTCGGAGAAGATCAATGCATTGATTGGTGATTAATCGCCTCTGGTTTCCCCAAGTTTGTTTAGTTTAACGCCAGGTCGATGGCCGGGGGGGAGCTAGGGCGTGGGGGAGAGCGCCCGGGCCAGCTTGGCAGTGATCGAATCCGGGGGGGCTGCGGTGTCCCCCATGATGAGGCGGGTGAAGTGCTGGGCCAAGATTTCGTCGGGCTGAAAGACCGAGTAGGTTCTGCCTCCAATTTGAGGGTAAAAGTTTTCCACCGCGTCAAGTTCCCAAACCACGGGGGAGTTGGCATGCCGAGCCGGCCGCCATTGGCCTTCGACTTGATCGAGTTTCATGAGCGTTTGTTCGAGATAAGAAAAAAACGGCTTCTTCTCCTGGGGATCGAAGCGTTGGGATTGGCTGAGGAGGACGGGGACGACGGTGTGCTCGGTCCCTTGATGCTGGATCTGAATGCCGTAGTCGTAGATGGGGGAATCGGGATTGGTGATTCGAAAGGGCGCCAGTTCGGGGGGAAGGGTGATGCGTCCGCACGGGAAAAACCCGAGCGTCTGATAGAGTCGAGTTCGATAGGATTGGGGCGCGTTGCGGGAGAGGATGTGAAAGAGCTCGTGTGCCAGCAAGGCGTCATGGGGCCGGGGGGATTCGGTGACCCGTTTGGGAAGAATGATCGCGTTCATACGGGTATAGGGGGCAGGCTCATCCTTTCCGGTCGTTTTGATCATCAGAACGGTTTTTGGAAAAGGGAGGTGACGTTCTTGCAGGCGAGGGGCAATGCGCTGGAAGGCCGACTCCAGCCGCTTCCTCTCGTCCTCCGACCAATCGAGGGCCTGTTGGCCGACGAAGGCCAGGAACCCTTCGGTCGTCGGAGGCGGAGCCGATCGAAGTCGGACCGCTCGGTCAAACGGGCTCAGGGATTGAATGAAGAGATCGCTTGTGCCGAGGAGTTGGCCTGCCTGGTCGCGATTTGCCCAGACGAGACTGGTCTCTTCCGTCAAGCGCGTCGAGGTGGTCGCCGTTCCGGCGGAAGCAATCGTGGGGAGCAGGAGGGCCAGAAAGAGAGCGGGTTGCGGTTTCATTTCTCATCGGGAGCATTCCAGAGAACGCGGATGGAATCGAGCCGAATCGTGGCCTCTCGAATGGCCTTGTTCAGCGCCTGCGCCTGGGCTTGCGCTAATTCGAGTTCGATGGGGCGCACATGATCGTTGATCCCGGCGAGGGTGGTCAGACGCTCGATTTCATGGGACAGCGTCTCCTGCATGGCGGCGAGCCGTGAGGCGCGGACCTCCTCCGCCAGAGTTTGCGCCTGGGTTTGTGCCCGGGCGATCATGGCGGGAAGGAGCTCATTACGGATTGATTCATTGTCCATAAGCCGATAGGGAGGCGCGTTTTGAAGTGCCCCGGAATGAAGGGGCGGGATGGTTTCGATGGGAACCGGTTCGAGTTTGTGGTTTACGGCCACGTGAATGGGGGTCCGGGGAAGAAAACGATCGGCGTGCCATTTCCCTGGAGCCATGGTCGTGAGTTCGAAGATGGCTTCGACCATCAAGCCGGGCTCTTCCTGGTCCCTCCGGATCGCGAAACAACTGTTGCCTCGTTCCGAGCTGAGAATCAGGTCCAGTGCCCCGGTGACGATGGGATGATCCCAGGTCAGGAAGCTGACATCCTCGCGAGCGAGGGCTCGGGCCCGATCGTAGGTGGCGACCATTCCTTCCTTGGGAATCGCGGGAAACGCATCGGTGATGACACCGCTGGCATCAAGACGATAGGTGCGGGCCGCCAATTCCTCAACGTGGACGCCGTAATGATCAAAGACGCTCGACATCAACGATTCAAGCTCCGGCGCTTGGTCGTCGGTTCTGATCGCGTCCTTCAATTGGGCGGCCGGAGCGGCTTGGAAGGAACTTAGTTCCTGGAGCCGGTTTCGACCTGCCTTCAATTGGGCCGCCATGCGCAGGCGTTCTCGTCTCGAGGACTCCAGAATGGTCGATCGTTCGGCCTCCGATTCGTCTTTCGGCAGGGCGGAATACTCGAGTGCGAAATCATGAATCCGGTCCCCGAATTGCTCGTAGAGCCGGCGCCCGCCCTCAAGACTGTTCTCCAGGGCATCGAGAGCCTGGTGATACCACTGGGCCACCACTTCCTGCGGGCTGTGCTCGACAAAGGGGATGTGAATCTGGATCTCCTGGGTTTGACCGATGCGATCCAAGCGTCCGATCCGCTGCTCGACGAGCTCGGGATTGATCGGGAGATCGAACATCACCAGATGATGGGCGAACTGAAAATTCCGACCCTCGCTTCCGATCTCCGAGCAGATGAGTAACTGGGCTCCTTCTTCTTCGGCGAACCAGGCCGCGTTCCGATCGCGCTGGATGAGCGGCAGGTCTTCATGAAATACGGCCGTCTTGGCGTTGATCTGTTGGCGAAGGGAATGGTCGACGGCCAGGGCTTTTTCCTTCGTATGGCAGATCAGCAGGACCTTCTCAGGTTGGAGGGCCTGAATGAATTGGGCCAGCCAACGAATCCGTGGGTCCTGATCGAGCTGGAGGAAGCCCCGGAGTGCCGCATCGCCCGCATCCGCTGCGAATTCGGTGGCCAGTCGGTCGAGGCATTCCAATTCATTCGGGATAGGCTCCAGTGGAATTAGATGAGCGCGGCGTTGCGGAAATCCCGAAATCGCCGCTCTCGTGTTCCGGAAGACGACCCGGCCCGGTCCGTGAAGGTCGAGTAATTTGGAGAGCGCCTGAGAGCGGCCCGATTCGCTCTTCAGGTCGACCGACCCCTTCATCAGTTCTCGAAGGTGTGTTTGCTCGTCAGCCGACAGGGAACGTCCCTCGACGAGCGCTTCGGCAAGGTCGGCCGTTGATTCGTATCCTTCGGCTTGCTTGTGAAAGTTCTTGAAGCAGGAATAGCGTTCCGGATCGAGTAAGCGGAGGCGCGCGAAATGACTCTCGGGCCCGAGTTGCTCGGGGGTGGCGGTCAGAAGCAGGAGGCCTTCGGTTTGTCGGGCGAGGGCTTCGACGGCTTGATAGACCGGGCTGGGAGCCGCTTCAGTCCATTCCAAGTGGTGGGCCTCATCGACGATGAGGAGGTCCCAGCCTGCTTCGATGGCCTGCTCCAGACGGATCGGGGAGTCCGCCAGGAGCGATGTGGCGCAGAGGACGAATTGGTCATCCAAGAAGGGATTGGCGTCCGGTTGGTTCTGGTTGATGGACTGGCAACGGGCTTCGTCGAAGAGATTGACCCAGAGGTTGAATTTTCGAAGGAGTTCCACGAACCACTGGTGCACCAGGGATTCCGGCACCAGGATGAGAACCCGCTCTGCCCGGCCACTGAGAAGGAGTTGGTGGAGAATGAGACAGGCCTCAATGGTTTTTCCGAGTCCGACTTCATCGGCGAGCAGAACTCTGGGCGCATAGCGCTGACTGACCTCCTGGGCAATGTACAATTGGTGGGGGATCAAATCCACCCTTCCACCGATAAAACCGCGGTGAGGGGCTTGATCCCTCTGGAAGCGGTGTTCGCTGCACCGGCGGCGGAGGTCGAACGCGGCGAGGTCGTCCGCATGGCCATTGAGCAATCGATCCTCGGGGCGGCTGAAACGAATCCGGTCGCTCAGTTGGGCCTCGGGAATGCTCAGTCCCTCCCCATGATAGGTGAGCAACCCCTCATCCTCGGTGACCTGGTCAACCACCACTTCAAGGTCTTCGTGGTTGGAAATCCGATCGCCGACTCGAAATCGAACTCGTTTGAGGGGGGCATTTTCGCGTGCGTATTGGCGGATTTCTCCGGTGGCGTGAAAGAGGAGACGGAGATGCCCCCCTTCGGCTTTGAGGAGCGTCCCTAGGCCGAGCTCGGGTTCCGGCTCGCTGATCCAGCGTTGCCCTTCGGTATAGGTTGAATCGCCCATGAAAATGCCCTCAGAAAACGCGCCCGATGCTGCCTTGAGTAAGGCTCAGTGAAAAGGGTAAAGCTTGGAAAGAGGGTCGTTTTCCCGACCGATTGCCGATTGCCGGTTGGCTTACCGGGGCGATGCAACGGGGCACAGATAAAGCGTTGATCGCGGGGCGAGGTCGAGCGATAGGGAAAATGCGTGGTGGTGGTGGGGGATCGAACGGGCCGACAAGGTGGTGGAGAGAGGGGCGTGTGTTCCCTGGAAATCAGTCCATGAGGAATCCAGGCAGATCTCCCAGGGCCCGGCCGATGGAATGCCGACGGGCATGGCATTGAGAGGGGTGTCGGAAAAATGGCCCACACAAACCAAGGTGTGTCGAGGGTGGCTGGATCTTCTCATGAAGGCAAACGTCTCGCTCGCTCCGCCGTCTCCTTGAAGCCACTCGAAGGTTGAGTGGTCATGGTCGGTGGCCGCCAAGGTGGGGTGGTCACGGTAGAATGCGTTTAAGCGGCGGATCAATCGCTGGATCCCTGCGTGGGGAGGCGTCCGGAGGAGTTCCCACTGAAGGGGGGTGGCATTCGACCATTCGGTGATTTGACCGAACTCGGAGCCCATGAAGAGGAGTTTCTTACCCGGCCAGGCCCACATCCAGGTGTAGAGTGAGCGCAGGTGATCCGCCTGAATCCGGTGATTGGGACCGGGCATCTTGGCAAGCATTGATCCTTTGAGGTGGACGACTTCATCATGGGAAAAGGGAAGGCAATACCGTTCGGATTCCTGGTAGAGGGCCGGGAGGGTCAGTTGCGAGCGAGTTCGCTTTCTCTCAGGGACGGGAGTGGTAAAATAGGCCAGTGAATCGTGCATCCAACCGAGATTCCACTTGAGGTCGAATCCCAGTCCCCCCGCCTCGACCGGCGCTGTCACCCCGTTCCACGCGGTCGATTCCTCCGCCATTCGGATTACGCCCGGGTGTCGCTCTCCAATCTCGGTGTTGAGGGTTCTCAGAAAGTCAATCGCCTCGAGATTGTCCCGTCCCCCCTTCACATTGGGCACCCAATCTCCGGAAGGTCGCGAGTAGTCTCGGTAAATCATCGACGCCACCGCGTCCACTCGAATGCCGTCGAAGTGAAACTCTCTCAGCCAATACAGCGCGCTGCTGATGAGGAAACTCACGACCTGGGGTTTGTTGTAATCAAAGACGGCGGTGCCCCAGTCAGGGTGCTCTCCTTCGCGGACCGCGGAGTACTCGTAGACCGGTGAACCGTCAAACCGCCACAGTCCGAATTCATCCTTCGGGAAGTGGGCGGGCACCCAATCAAAGAGGACGCCAATGCCGTGCCGATGCAAGGTGTCCACCAAGGAGGCGAGGTCCCTGGGGCAACCATATCGGTGCGTTGCCGCGAAGTAGCCCGTCACCTGATAGCCCCAGGAACCGTCGAAAGGGTGTTCCATCAACGGCATCAAAAGGACATGGGTGAATCCCGAGTCCTTCAGGTAATTCACCAGCGGTTGTGCGATCGAGCGATAGCTGGTGGCGTGGGATGAGTCGATGGTCGGGTTGCGCCAAGAACCGAGATGAAGCTCGTAGATTGAGATGGGGGTTGTGAGCCAGTCGCACGAAGCCCTTCGTTGGAGCCAGTCTTGGTCGTTCCAGTCGAACTGAAATCGATCGCTGACGACCGACGAATGGTCGGGGAGGTTGGCAAACCGAGTGGCGCAGGGGTCCGACTTGAAGACCCTCGTTTGGTCAGGGCAAAGGATCGCATACTGATAGCGGTCGCCGGCCTTGGGGCCTGCCGCGACGGTCGACCAAACCCCGGTATCGGCTAGGGGAAAGAGGGGGTCGATCGATCGGTTCCACCCATTGAAATCGCCTACGAGGCTGACCTGGAGGGCCCGGGGAGCCCAGACGGAAAACCGCCTGGCTCTGCCCGAGGTTCTGGGGACGGGGTGGCTGCCAAGTTTCTCGTGGATGGAAACATCATAGCCAGACCGGAAGGCTTGGAACGTTTCCGGCCCCATTCGTGTGGGACCGGAGGAAGGAGGGGGCATTTGCATTTGCTTCAGTCCAGCTTGGGCGAAGGCGGGGGCCCTGTCATTGGGGCAGATAGTGGAAGAACAGGGTGGCCATTCCCGGGAGCCGGATCTCGATCGATTGCGCCTGGCCATCCCAGGCGATCCCGCCGGAGTCGATGGTCTGGGGAGGGGCATCATCCACCCCGGCGAAGGTGCGTGCGTTACTGTTGATGGTTTCCTTCCAACGCCCGGCATGAGGGACGCCCACCCGATAATGGTCACGGGGGACGGGGGAAAAATTCCCGACGACGAGAACGGAGTGTTGCGTGGCGTGATCGATCCGGACGAAGCTCAGAACACATGAATCGTGATCGGAGTGGTTGATCCATTGGAACGACTCGTGTGCGAAGTCCAGACGTCCGAGCGCGGGATGATGGATGTAGAGGCCGTTGAGTTCGGCGATCAGGGTTTGGATGCCTCGATGGTCTTCATAGTTGAGAAGATGCCAGTCGAGGCTCCGGTCGTAGGCCCACTCGGAGGACTGCCCGAAATCGCTGCCCATGAAGAGGGTCTTCTTGCCAGGCCACCCCCACATCCAGGCGTAGAGTGCGCGAAGTTGCTGGGCTTTTTCCGGAATATGTTCCGCTCCCATTTTGAGCAGCATCGACGCTTTTCCGTGAACAACTTCGTCATGGGAAAAGGTGAGTGCAAAGCGCTCGGTGTGTTGGTAAATGGCTCCGAAGGTGAGATCGCCCTGGTGCCATTTGCGGTAGATGGGGTCCTTTTTGAAGTAGGTGAGGGTATCGTGCATCCACCCCATGTTCCACTTGAGATCAAACCCAAGGCCGCCGTCCTGGGTGGGGCGGGTGACTCCCTCCCAAGACGTCGACTCCTCCGCGATCATCAGGACGCCAGGGAATTCCTCGTGAACGGCGTCATTGGCCGCCCGGAGAAACCCGATGGCCTCGATGTTCTCTCGACCCCCGTATTGGTTTGGGACCCATTGGTCTTGCGGACGGGAATAGTCCAGATAGAGCATCGAGGCGACCGCGTCCACCCGCAGTCCGTCGATGTGATAGCGGTCGCACCAGGAAAGAGCGCTGCCGATCAGAAAAGAGCGGACTTCGGCCCGGCCGTAATTGAAAATCAGGGTCCCCCAGTCTTGATGCTCCCCTTGACGCGGATCGGCGTGTTCGTAGAGGGCGGTGCCATCGAAGCATGCCAGGGCGAACGCGTCCTTGGGGAAATGGGCGGGAACCCAGTCCATGATGACCCCGAACCCGTCCTGGTGGAGCGAATCAACCAGGTAACGAAAATCGTCGGGTGTTCCGAATCGGTGCGTGGGGGCAAAGAATCCTGTCACCTGGTAGCCCCAGGATCCATCGAAGGGAAACTCCGAAAGCGGCATGAACTCGACATGGGTGTAGTTCATCTTCCGAAGGTAATCACTGAGCGGACGGGCCATTTCACGGTAGGACAAGGGACGTCCGCCGTCCTCCAGGTTTCGGCGCCAGGATCCGACGTGCATCTCGTAAATGGAGATGGGCTGGGAGTTCCAGTCGGTGGTGCGACGTTTCTCGAGCCAGGACGCGTCGCGCCACTGATAGCCGCTTGGAGACTGGACGATGGAAGCGTTGTCGGGAGGAGATTCGAAGTAGGCCCCGTAGGGATCGGTCTTCATTCGAATGACGTCGTGGCGGTCGGCGATCTCGTACTTGTAGATCGCTCCCTGATCCAGTCCGGGGATGAACAGCTCCCAGACGCCGGACGAACCCATCGCCCGCATGGGGTGGGAGCACCCGTTCCATTGATTGAAATCGCCGACGACCGACACCCGTTGGGCGCTCGGGGCCCAGAGCGCGAAGGAAACGCCAGGAATCCCGTTGATGGTTCGATGGTGGGCTCCGAGCTTGCGATAAACGTTGCGATCGGTTCCTTCGTTGAAGAGATACAAATCTTCCTCGCTCAGAGTGGGAAGAAAGGAATAGGGGTCGTAGAACTCTCGGTATTCTCCGTTGGCTTGTTGAGTCCACAATCGGTAGGGGAAGATGTCATCCCGGTGTGCAAAGAAGCCTTCAAAAAGCCCTGCCGGATCCAATGGTTTGAGCGAATGGCGGCATTCTTCATCTTGACTCAGATCGACCACCCCGCAGGCCAGCGCGCCGTTGAGCATCGCCCGAACAAACACCCCAGACTGTCCTTCAGATTGACCCGGGTGCATTCCCAGCCATTGGTGGGGGTGATGATGTTTGGCGTTAAGGATGCGAATGGCTTCCTGACTGAGGGTGTTCATGAGCGGGGCCGGCAAGCCCTTCGTCCACCGGCCGCGGCATGGGAGTCTGTGGCGCAGAGAAGAGAATCTCAATGGAAAAGTCCCCGCCCGAGCCCTCAAACCGGCTGTTCTTTCGAGTAAAACGGGTTGTGTCTCCCGGGGGGGCGCGTTCACCGGTCGTCGAAAAGGAAATAGGCATTGGTCTGATTGAGACGTTTTGTTTTGATCTTCAGCCTGGTGAATGCGGTGGGGGTGAGCCAGGCGGAAGAATTCTCGGCGACATTCCCAGATCCAATTCAGGCAACGG